>Ga0137379_10002314_pt1 | contig 17672 bp, 9 predicted proteins | sample SagtaG_18_FD_104812 | JGI IMG/M metagenome (GOLD analysis project Ga0137379, IMG submission 104812) | Vadose zone soil microbial communities from Sagehorn Ranch, Mendocino, California, USA - Sage2_L_80_16 metaG | ecosystem: Environmental > Terrestrial > Soil > Vadose zone | place: USA...
GCATTCTGGACGGCAGGGGGAGCTTGCGTGCGCCCTGCTGGAGCGAAAAATAAACTAGCCAAAAGGCTAAACAGTAGGCGTTTTCGCATGGCTTTTTGCTCGACAATCCCGCGCAGTTTAACCCGGGACTTCCATTTGACCTCCCGGATGGCGTCTCTTATACACCCAACACTTTGCCAAGTAAATCAATCCGTCTTTCCTCGCCTGATCTTCCAGTTCGCGAGACCGCCAAACCCAGTTCGCGTTGATATCCGATCGACTGGACTTCCTTTGCGAAGCATTTTCTCGGACACCGCTCCTCTCTTGTTTCATTCCCCGGGCCGCTTTGCGGCAATCGCCGCGCCTTCCTGCGGGCACGGGTAGCGCCCAGATCCGCCGGAGCATCATTCCGAACAGGCGTCACGTCAGGTGGCTCTTGGCAAGCAGCAGCCAGTAGTACTGCGCATGCTTGACCAGTCGCCCGCCCCTCTTCACCAATCGCTGCTGCAAGCTCGTCAGGGACCAAGCGTCAATGTTCTTCGATAGCATCAGCCGTCGCCACAAAATACCCAAGTTGTACGCCAGCACGAAGCCGCGTGACGAGTCATTCGAAATCAGCGAATCCCTTTGTCAGGATATTAGTCGTAGCCAGCGTCATAGTGTTCGCGATGATAGGGCTGGATCGGCGACCCATCGAGGCGCATGCTGTTCAAGTACCATTCGGCATAAGGATTGTGGGTAATGTAGTCCTAAGATGTAAAGTCATGCTGCGGATGAACCAAGGGCGCCCAGCCGGGGACGGAGTAGAGGCCCCAGTGACTGAACATCCCAAGCTTTGCATCGGCATACCATTGAGGAAGGGGATACTGATCGAGAGATTCGAGCTCGCCTCGTAGTGCCTGGGCGTCTGAGCTCCTAGCCCCGACAATAACAAGAGCCAGGAGAAGATAGCCACAGCGAGCCCTTTTAACATTGATATTTTTATCTGTCAAAGTTAATATTCATTAATCAAACTAGCCCAACCTATCGGGGGTCGGGCATCGGGTTGTCAAGATGTTTCTTCAGGGCGCCAGGTATTGGGCTTCTCGTCAGGCGAGAGCTAAGGAACGTAAATCCAGGAATTCGAATATCGAGCGGAGTTCGGCGTCTCTTGGACGAACACCGGCCCGGAAGCTGCTGGTCTTTGGCTTGTGTGCTATGGCATTCATGTCCGTACCGCTCGAAGCCGCAGCCGTGGGAAATTCCTCAATTCGCTTTGACAACCGCCAGAAGCAGTCAGGCATTAACTTCATTCTTAACAACGGCACCACCGACGACAAGCCGATCATCGACACGGTCGTCGGGGGCGTTGCGCTTCTGGATTACGACAACGATGGTTATCTCGATATTTTTTTTACCAACGGAGCACGCATCCCTGGCCTGATAAAGGACGGCCCCAACTTCTCAAACCGCCTCTATCACAATAATCAGGATGGCACATTTACAGACGTGACCGATCGCGCGGGCATCGGAGGCGTGGGTTATAGTGTCGGCGTCGCTGTGGGGGATTATGACAATGACGGGTTCCCTGATATTTATGTAACCGGAGTGAACCGCAACATCCTGTATCACAACAACGGAGACGGCACATTTACGGATGTGACCGCCCGTGCAGGAGTTGCAGGTATCGGAACCAACGGACAGAAGCTCTGGTCTGTATCAGCCGCATGGCTTGACTACGACAACGATGGCCGCCTGGATCTTTTCGTCAGCAACTATCTGAATTGGACGTTCGAGACCTCGAAAGTGTGTGGCCGTCCTGGCAAGCGCCTCTCCTGCTCGCCGACCATGTACGAAGGCCAGCCGAACATTCTGTATCACAACAACGGGGATGGAACATTCACGGACGTATCGGCGGCAACGGGAATAGCAAAACACATCGGCAAAGGAATGGGTGTGGCCATCGCCGACTACAACGACGATGGCTGGATGGACATTTTCGTCGCAAACGATAACGAGAGGAGTTTTCTTTTCAAGAATCTTGCGGGCAAAGGCTTCGAGGAAGTGGGAGTGGAGTCCCTCGTGGCTTTCACCGAGGACGGAATCCCCGTCTCCAGTATGGGGGTTGATTTTCGCGACTGGAACAATGACGGCAAACCGAGCCTGTTTGTCACCGCGCTGGGACGAGAGACCTTCCCGCTCTTTCGCAATGAGGGAACCGGGTTTTTTAGTGCGGACACCTATAAAGCCGGTATGGGATTCGCCACTCTGGCTATGAGTGGCTGGGGAAATGGGATTTACGACTTCGATAACGATGGCTTTAAGGACCTGTTCAGCGCGAATTCCCACGCTAGTGAGAACGCGGATGAGGACCACGAGCAACAATATTGGCAGACGAACGCTGTGTTCCAGAATGCTCACGATGGCACGTTCCGTGATGTAAGCAAGCTCGCCGGCCCGGACATGCAAATTCGGGCCGCACATCGCGGGTGCGCGTTCGGAGATCTCAATAATGACGGTAAGATTGACGTGGTTATATCAGCAATTGGCGGCAGCGTCGAATTGCTTTACAACACCACGAAGAACAACAACCATTGGATTCTGATTGAGACAATCGGCGTCAAGAGCAATCGCGACGGAATAGGCACCCGAATCAAAGTCACAGGAGAATCCGGCCTGACGCAATATAACCATGTGACAACCGCAGGAAGTTTCGCTAGTTCCTCTGACAAGCGGGTCCATTTCGGATTGGGCAACGATGAGCGAATCAGAGAAATCGAATTGCGCTGGCCGAGCGGAACAGTGCAGGTGCTGCGAAACGTGAAGGCCGATAAATTACTGAAGATCACCGAGAGCGATAAGTGAAACCGGCGATTCTATTCTTTCTAGCTGCCATCTGGGCTCCTTGGCCGGCCGCTGTCGGACAATGCACTGGAGCGGAACAACAGCTTCGCATTGCGTCCGGGGAACTGGACAGCGAGGCGCTCGACAAGGCTGCACAAGTGCTTGAGTCCGTCGGAAGATCCAATCCCGACTGTCCTGAGAGCTTACTTGACCACGCACGACTCTTGGCGTTGAAAGGACAAGCGGAAGAAGCCGCGGAGGAGTTTGCCCGCTACCAGGAATTGGCGCCCGGTGACGCCCGAGGCTACGCTTACCTCGCGCGGCTCCTCCTGGAGCAGGGTGAGTATCAGCATGCAGACGTTGAATCAGCTCTTGCATTGGAAAAGAAGCCCAGCGACCCTGCCGCTCTGGCCGTGCGAGGCGAAATTCTCATCATGAAAGGAGAGGTGGAAGAGGCCACAAATTTGCTTGCGCAGGTTTTACAATACGATCCCGATAACGTGCAGGCGAATTTCCAGCTTGGGACCCTGGCTGACGCGAACAAACGTCACGTAGAAGCGGTAAAGCATTTTGAAAGGGTTTTGGCAATAAATGAGCGCGATGCGCAAGCTTGGGACTATTTGGCTCTGAATGTGGAAGTACTCGGTGAAGTGGAGCGAGCACAGAACGCTTACCTAAAGGGCGAGGCGGTCAATCAATCCGGGCGCCACTTCGATTCCTTCATTGATTACAACTACGGAAGGTTTCTAACCAAACGGAACCAGCTGAACGAAGCGAAGCAGCACTTGGACCGCGCGGTTGAGCTTGCGCCGGAAGTCCGTGCGGTTTGGTACGAGCGTGCCAAAGTGAGTTTGCATATGAAGAACTACGAGGACGCCAGAAAGGATGCCGAGAGAGCAGCGGTCTTGCCGGACACACAAGGCGTGATTCTCGACTTGCAGATTTATGCTTTGCTCGGGCAAATTTACGCCAGACTCGGCAACCAAGAATTATCGAACAAATATAACGCTTTGAGCCGAACAGCCCGTGTGCCCGTCCAGGAAAGGCGATGAGCCGCAGAAATACATCCTGCTGGCCGGAGCGTCCGGCTTTTTGGGCCGAACGCTCGAAAGAAACCGACGGAAGCAAATCGACAATGAGGGTGGTTGCCCTCAAGATACTTGCGGTGGTGCTCGCTCTTCTTGCCGTGTTGTTGTCCGCGAAGTCCCTTCTGGCAGGACAAGTTCAGCTTGAGCAGGCAAAGAAACTCCTCTCTCAAGGCTCCATCAAAGAAGCTGTCGTGCTGCTTCGCGAAAGCGTCGCCGCCGATCCGCGCAATGCTGATGCACGCATGTTGTTGGGCACGGCGTTGGCCTTGGAAGGCGTTCGCGGCGAATCGATAGAGCAATTGACTGAGGTCGTTCGACTGCGTCCAAATTCAGCCGCCGCGCACAATAGACTCGGTTCTGTATTGAGCCGCTTCGTCGAAACCCAAGCAGCACGCCGCGAGTTTGAGAAGGCTCTCGAACTCGACCCAAAACTGGCTGAGGCCCACGTGAACTTATCGCTGGTCCTTGCTCAGGCCGGCGAACTCGATAGCGCTGGCGAGCATCTGGAGCGGGCTATTGAATTTCAAGGCAATAGCCCTGCAGCCGCCTACTCGCACTATCTGAGGGCGAAGATCTGGGCGGTGCAGAACCAGATCAAGAAATCCATTAGTGAACTTCAAACCGCGTTACGCCTAAGGCCCGACTATGCCGAAGCGTGGTCTGAGCTGGGTGCGATGCGGCGCATTGACCTTGATGACGAAGGCGCCATGCACGCTCTGGAAAAGGCCGTTACGCTCGAGCCGAGCAATGCACTGGCGCAATACCGGCTGGGGCAGATGTACCTGGAAGACGGCGAGGCTGCCGAGGCTGTGAAACATTTGCAGCAATCGCTGTCATCTGGCTCCGATGACCGCGCCACACTTTATGCTCTGGCGCGCGCATTACGTAAGAGCGGAAAACTGGATGAGGCAGAACGCATCGATAAGCGCATGGCCGAGTTGCTGCAGGAGAGCCACCACGCCAGTGAGGTCTTATTCCCAGCTACTGAACTCAATAGCCAGGGCATGCAACTGGAGAAATCCGGTGACGTTCGAGCCGCTCTGGCCAAATATAAAGCCGCCCTTGACCTGGATCCCAGTGGCTACGGTTTTCGTCTGAACTATGCCCTTGCTCTATGCCGCCTCGGGCAGTGGCAGGACGGGGTGGTCGAGTTGCGCGAGGTGCTGCGTGTTGACCCCGACAATGCAGACGCCGCAAAAGCACTCTATATTGCGACGGAGGAGGTCGCCAAGGCACAACACACTCAGGGGACGAAGCCGCCGGCGAAACCCGATCCGTAACTAGCCTGCAATCTCCGGCATGGCCCACCTGGGTCTGACAGGTAAACCGAACGTCATCGTCTAGCTTTCACTCATGACTGTGCTATCAGCCTCAATCCTTCGCCTTCAGGATCCTTCCGCACTTCGCAGCGCGTACCGAAGTACATAGTAGCTCGCTGCTCGGCCGTGTACGTGGGCCAATGCGGCAGGCCGTCGTGATTAGGATTTCCGGTTCGAGCAAAATTCACCCAAGCTGTACTGATCTGTTTCGATAAAACGAATGCCTCGGGGGCGCCCGCACTGTAGTGTTCGCAAATTTCAGCATTGTCGAACGTGAACGCGATTTCACTGGCATGGAATGGGCCGGGGCGTCCGTCCAGAACTGGCGTGCGCCAGGAATACACATAGGAGTACGCGGGCGCGGTGCCCAAAGCCGCCTTCCTGAGCGCCTGTTCGAACGCAGGGCGGCGAACCTCGGAGGACGCAGCGATTGTGGCATAGAGATCGAATGGAGCTGACTTGGGATACTCGCGTCGATACGCGTCAATGATTCCTTTGCTGCGGTCGCCGAATGCTTCGCCAATCAACCGATTCAATTCTTCGACCCCCATTCTGTACGCATCGGGACGATCTAATCCGTTCACAAACTCGTGGAGATTACTGCCGGTGAGCAGCGGCACATCCGCAGAAATTTCTGGAGCTCCTGGATTGAATGGATGATGAGGAAGTATGCGACCGTCAACCGTCGGTCCCCAGTTGTCTTCGCCGTACACTTCACGAAGGGGAGATTTGTGCGCGGGCATTTTCTTCATGGCTTCCGCAGCTGCGCCTGAAAGACGATCAACCGGAATTCCGTGCAGTTCGTTCACCTGCGATTTGGATAGACCCAGTTCGGCGATCAGCAGCTCTGCCAATTGTCCTGAGTAGTCAGGAGAGAGCGATTTGAGGAAGGGACCGCTCTGCACAATGGCGCGGTGAAATAAGCCTTTGGCCGCAGGCATTGCCATAAGCGCCAAGACTTTACCTCCACCACCGGACTGGCCAAAGATGGTTACGCAGCCCGGGTCGCCGCCAAAAGTTGTGATGTTGTCGCGAACCCACCCCAAGACTGCTAGCAGGTCAAGCATGCCAACGTTCGCAGAACTGGCGTATTCTTCGCCTCCCAGGTGTGCAAGATTGAGATAGCCATACACGTTCAGGCGATGATTGTGAGTCACTACGACTGCATCCTGATTGCGGGCGAGACGCTCGCCATCGTAGGCCAGAAGATCATGCCCACTGCCATTGGCAAAAGCTCCGCCGTGCATGTAGACCATCACCGGACGTTTATGGGAGCCATTGATCTCTTGTGTCCAGAGATTGAGACGCAGGCAATCCTCGCCGGGAACCGTGGCGGCTGCGCCGCGATGCAGCACAAACGCATCTTCGTCTGAGTTCGCCAGGTTTTTCCCGTCAGTATCAAAGTGCCCAGAGTCCTGGTATGGGCACACCCGGCCATACTGCAGAGCGTTGCGAACGCCGCTCCATGGTTCAGGCCTTACTGGCGGCATAAAGCGTCTGGCACCAGCGGTTGAGGCGGCATAAGGTACGCCTTTGAAAATGTACACACCGTTCCGCCTGAACCCCCGGATATTCTCAGAGGTCGTTTCTGCAACCGTTGAGTCGGACGAGGTAACAACGCTCCGTCCGCAGTTGCTCGCTGCGAACTCAATTTTCGAAGAAGCTTCGAACGTGCGCTGTGCGATCGCGGGTAGGATGCCGGAACAGGCTAAACCTCCGCTGAACGTGGCAATGCCGTGAATGAAGGAGCGCCTGCCTTCGCAGGCAGGCGCCGATTCGCCATTTGTCGCGTTCCCGACCTTGCTATGTCACCTCTCATTCAAAATTAGACGACAGTCTATCCACCTCAGAAGCCCAAGTGCAGCCCAAATTGGAGCTGCCGCGGAGGAAGGACGTTGGAGGTAATCTGCCCCGCTCCAGCAGCGCCGATCTGAGTGTTGCTGGGCGGACCGTAGTTTTGAATGTTAAACGCGTTAAAGAATTCTGCCCGAAACGAAGCCAGAAATCTTTCACCAATTGGGAAATTCTTGAACACTGAGAAATCTGCGTCATACACCGATGCCGACCGCAAGACGTTTCGACCAAAGTTCCCGTAGGTGCCGACTGGTACCGAGAACGCATTCGGGTCGAACCACTCATTTAGATCTCTATGCGCCGGCGTCGGATTTCCTACGAGATTCGGCCTGGCATAGTTCCACCACGAGACAGTGTTTCCAATGTTGGCTACGTCGCCGCCAACCGACAGGTTATAAGGCTGCCCAGAACGCAGTTGCACTATGCCGTTCAGCTGCCAATTGCCGAGGACCTGACTCCCGATACCATGGCTGAGATAGCGCTTCCCCCTGCCAAATGGCAGATCCCAAACTCCACTCATCGAAAGAAAGTGCGGGATGTCATACGAAGAAACGCTTCGGCTACTTTCCGGGTGGTAATAGTCCTGAAGACCCGCCGAGCCGCCAGGTCCATTTTCGACATCGAACCAGCCGCTGCTGCCCATATCAATAGACTTTGACCAGGTATAGGAAACCAGGTACTGAAAGCCGTCAGCAAAGTGACGTTCTAGTTTTGCTTGCAGGGCATTGTAATTTCCCCTTCCTCGGGACGTGCTATAGAAGGGTGTTACGTTGTACCACGGAAACGGCTTTGTTCCTCCCGGCGTCGTCGCCGTGTTGAACAAGCCGGTGAGATCGAGTCGGTCGTTCTTACTGCCAACGTACCCGACCGAAACTGCCAGGTTTCTGCTCATCTCCCGCTGGATTTCGACATTCCACTGTTGTGACCTCCCGTCCTGGTGATGCGGGTCCATGAACCAGCTCGTTTGACTCCAGGGAGAGGGATCGGGCAACCGAGTACCCACCGTGCTTAAAGTCTGCTCCACGCTGGTAAGCGGCTGCCCCAATTGATTGACGGGCGCATTGGTGAATCCGGAACCGGTTGCAGGCCAAAAATTTGAAAATCCTTTCCAATCCTGCTCAATGCCGGTGAGTGGATCATAGACAATGCCGTAGCCTCCACGCACCACAGTTTTCGGAGTTGCTGCCCAAGCAATCCCCAGCCGCGGGCCCCAGTCGTCCCACTCCGGAGCTGGTCCCCAGGCGCGTCCGTAGGGTGAAAGCTGAATCTTGTCGCCGTTCGGAATACTTGCCAAGTCACCGTTGCCGGGGATACAAGGCGCGACCCCAGTCTGGCTGCAGGGCGGCGGTAACTTGTCGGCACCAATCCACCAGTGACCGTCTGAATTCGGTCCGGCGTTGAGGGTTCCCGAGGACGGGTCAAATGGGCGTCGATGATCAAACCGCAGTCCGTAGGTGACCGTGAGGTTCCTGCGTAGCTTCCACTGATCCTGGAAATAAGACGCCCAGGTGGAAACGCGGTTACTGATGGATAGCGTGGCCGTGTTATTCAGTGTTGAAGGAAGCCCTAGCAAAGCTGATGCCAGAGACGAGCCTGTCGTGCCGACTTGCTGGGGGTCGCCCGTAGTCGCATCCACGAAACCGTACCCGCCATAGGGAGGGCTGTCGCTATCGTTTCCCTGCTTGAAGTACTCGAAGCCGAATTTGAATTGGTGTCCCCGATGGATCCAGGTCAAACCATGAGAGAAGCTTGTAACCGGGCTCTCGATGGTATTGGCATTCTGTATCCCGGGATTTGCGGCAAGTGCTCCTCCACCAAACGGAGCTGCGAGACTGATCGTCGTTCCCCCTAGACTCGCGAATCCCAGCGCCAGCATCGGTGCAATACCGGCTTTATCACTTTGATCGCGCGTAAAGGGTCGCTGCGCCCGTCCTACACGATTTTCCAGTACCAGCGAAGGGGTAAACACGTGCGTCCACCCTACACCGATATTCAGGGCGGGCACAGAATTGGCGAAGGTGCCGGAGACATCGAAAGGCTGGATATCAACCACATTAAGCCGATCGTAGCGGAAGAATACGTTGTCCCTGCTGCCGATCTGCTCGTCTACGCGAAAGTTATAGTGATTCGAATTATCTACATGGGGATTCGTTACGATCGCATTGAGTACTCCAGCGCCCGCTAGATTGGGTCGGGCGTAGTACGTCTGTATAAACTTCAGCATGGTCTGGTCAATCCGGTTCACCGGAATCATGTTTGGACAACCGGAGGCGATAGTGCACGCTGGGTTGTAGTTGCTATTAGTTGGATCTGATGAGGCGACAAACTGGCTGCGAATGAATTGCCCTGGATTGCTTGGATCGGGCTGTGTAGTAGCTGGATCATAGATGGGGTTCGTCAGGGCAGAGTTCGAAAAGTCTCCGCCGAGTTCAGCATTGGTGGGCACTGTGTACTCGATCTGAGCCGCCTGACTAAATCGCCAGCCCTCGTAGGAAAAAGTGAAGAAGGTGCGGTTGCGACCGTTGTACAGGTTAGGAAGTAGTACGGGCCCGCTGATCATTGCGCCAAACTGGTTCTGCCGAAAGGCGGCGGGTGAGGTACGAAACTGGTCCTTGAAGTGATCGCGAGCGTCGAAAAAATCATTGCGCAAAAACTCCCATCCGCTGCCATGAAGCTGATTGGTTCCACTCCGCGTTACGATGTTGACAACACCGCCAAGCACGCTGCCATACTCTGCCTGATCGTCGTGCGACTGAACCTTGAACTCTTGCATCGCATCGATGATGGGTGGCACGATAAATGCGCTGCTAGTCAGTTCGGTGTTAATCACCCCATCCAAGAAATACAGATTGGAACGGTTGAACTGGCCTTGAATTGCTGGCTGGGCTACGCTTGCGGTGGGCACGCCTAGATTAGCAAGGTCATTTACGCCAACGCCTTGACTCTGAGAAGTGCTGATAGGCGTGGCCCCGGGCGTTAAGGTCAACAGTTGACTAAAACTGCGTCCATTCAGCGGCAATTCGTGAATCGCTTTCTGGTTAATCACCGTGCCAAGGTCAGAGCTTGTGGTCTGGATCAGGTCCGCGCCGGATTCGGCCTCCACCGTGACTGATTCGACCGCAGATCCGATCTGCAACGTGAAATTGCGGGAAAGGTTTTCTTGGACGTTGAGAGTCATTCCGGTTAGTGATACTGTCCGAAACCCCGGCTTGTTCACCGTCATCATGTAGTTGCCTGGGTTCAGTGACGGTACGGCGTAAACGCCCTCTGCATTTGTTTTTACTGCGGTTACCACGCCGGTGTCAGTGTTTTTGATTTGCACTTCGGCATCCGCCAAAGCGGCATTGGTCTGGTCAGTAACGCGTCCAGACACCGACGCTTTCTCGGTTTGCGCGGTTGCATACTCCGTACCCATGCCAAGCAACAGAATGGCGAGGGCCAAGCAGAAGGTGACATATGCGCGAAGGTGAGGACGATGTTGGTTTCCCACGAGGTGGTACCTCCTATCGCAAGTATTCCTGGCATACGCGCAGTTTGTCCCATTCGACCAAACCTTGTTGCAAAGTTGATCCGATGACAAAACTTTGGGATTAAGGACTAGGGATGATTAGGTTGGCCGCGCAAATAGGCGTACATCAGGCTCGATCCTTCTGGATGCGAAGGGTCACTATTGCTTCGGCCGAAAGTGACAAAAACGGAATCTATATCGCGCAGGACTTTAGGATCGTCACACTTAAAAACCCATCGCCGCTGAGACGTATCGTCGATATAGAAAATGCCCAGCCTCTGCGCCTGGCGGTTTTGCCCTTCTTTCCGCGCCCACACCTGATATTGATAATTCGCCTTTTCAATCTTCGCTTCATTCAGATCATAGGCGTAGAAGATCAGTGACTTGCCTTCAGTGAAAAAGACGCGGCCGAAGGCGGGACGAGTCTTGCCTCGCGGATCTGTGTCTGCTACATCCACGATATGGAGATTACGCGCGCCCATCAGGTCGGTAACGTCATGACCAAGAGTCAGGAGCTGGTGCTCTTGCTCGAGTGCTGCTGATTTTGCCGCGAGTTCTTCCTGGGTATCGTGCAGCTTCATTTGATCGCTAACCAGTGCCGCCTCAATTTCATTTGTGCGGTCGCGTTGTGCCGCGGCCAGCTTGCGTTCGTCCGCAAGCGTTATTTCGGATTGAGCGAGTTCCTGCTCAACGTGCAGCAATCGCGTCTGCAAAGCCTCCCGTTCGCCCTGAAGCCTCCGACGCTCCTGAGAGGTCAACTGCAGATCGGTCTGGGCAGCGACAAGTTGATCGTTGTTTTTGCGTAGTTCGTTTTGCAGACGATCCACTTCAGACTGCAGTTTCAAATTGGCAGGCGCGAGTTCAAGCGTACTTCGGTTTGCGACCATGCGTGGTTCTTTGTACTCCGAGGAAGTAGCCGGATGCCGCGATGAGTTTCTCCAGTACAGATCGCCAGCGACAAACGCGATTACCGCCAGGGCTGCGGTAGCGAACATCGGCGCGCGCCACCAAATGTTGCGTGAAAAGGAAAACGGGATCGGAGGCGGCAGCTCGACGGCTTTATCCACGTCGCGCGAAAATAGGATGCCTTCCCGCTCCGCGCGATCCAGGAACCGGCGAGTAAGAAGTTGCGAGTCGATGCATTCCTGGAGTTCTTGCGGCGAGATAGTCGGATCCTGCCCTGCTGTCGCGAACTGTTGCGCGGCAACGCTCAAGTAATCGAAATAGGCCTTGCGGCAAACATCACAGTGCGCCGCGTGCTGCTCCAGTTCCAGGAGCTCCCCACCGGTGGCTTGACCGATACTGGCCGCCGCGCAAAGTTCTTCGAAGTACACGTGTCCTGCCATGTCGCACTACCTCAATGCGCAACTGCTGGTCTTGCGTCGTCGCCCCGTTGGGGGCTCTGCAAGTGGGACCGCAGCTGCTGCAGGCCCCGATAATAATGATGCCGAATGTTCGAGAATTTCTCGTTCCTGCGACGCGCTATTTCTTTGAAATCCAACCCCTCAAAGAAGAACATCTTAATGGTCTGCTTTTGCGCATCCGAAAGAGTCTCCAGTGCCTCGCTCACCAACTGGGTTGCCTCTTGCGGTTGAAGACGAGCAGGTGACCAAAAGCTCTCCGCTTCATCTATCGCGCTTACCTCGGTCTTGCTGTACAAATGCCGAACCAGCAAGTAATTCCGCCGATTCGCGCTGCGGCTGTAAGCGTATTGCAAGAGCCAAACTTTAAGTGTCCCCCTGGCAGGGTCAAATTGTCCCGCTTTGCGGTAAATCTCCAAAAAAACAGATTGTGTCAAGTCTTCTGCTTCGGCGGCGTCTCGTAGGATGTGCAAGGCGGTAATATGCACCAGCCGATGGTATCTCTTAAAGACTACGGCGAAGGCATCTGTGTTGCCCGCCTGCAAGTACTGCATCACCCGCTCATCGTTGAGCGCCAGCAGATCGTTGTAGGACAAGCGGTCTTGGCAACCGTCCGAATGTACGCGTGAAAGACGCATAATAGGCAACGAGGCCGGGGTTTTCTATACCACACAAACGTCGGAGCAATCACGCACGAAATTTATTTTCATTGCGTGGGACAAAATGGCTTTCCAAGCTGCATAGCTCACGCCTAGGTGTTTCAAAAGCAAACATCGAATTCCTTTGCTCACGAGGCTCAGTTGTAATTTTCATTGGCCAAAGTTATTGTTCATTAATCAAACTACAAAACATATAGGCGCTGTGGGTCTCGTTGTCAAGCTTTTTTGCGGGCGGAACTATTTTGCGGTGATTGGCGTGCTAAGCGGTAATCGAGCTGGGCTTATTTTCCCAGTCCACTCAACTCGATCGTGAATGAAATCCCAGTTCCAGGATGTCCGGACCTTTCCCAAGGGCTGGCGTGGGGTATGGGCGGACGATCTTGGTCGGCTTCTTGCGCATACCTTGCGATCAATTTTCCGAGTAATGGGACACGGGGTCGGCGCAATCGGTAATCAATTGTAAGGATCCTCGATATCCAAACGCCATTACAGCGGCAGAGTATTCGCACGAAACGAAGCGACATTCTCGCTGACAAAAGGCCTCTGACAAGCTTTAAAAGAAGACATAGTTTCGGGAATAGAAATCTTTTACAACCTGCGGCGGGGCGGCCGCCGTTGATCATCGATGGTGGCTGGTATGCAATGGAAGAGGAGAATTGAACCGCTTTGAACGATCCTAAGATCACGAACGTGCGCGTTCTCGACCTGCGCTTCCCCACTTCACAAGTTCAAGTCGGATCCGACGCGGTGAATCGGGACCCCGACTATTCGGCGGCGTACTGCATCCACGAGACTGACAACGGCGTGGAAGGTCATGGGTTCACCTTCACTCTCGGCCGAGGAACTGAGCTCTGCGTGTCTGCGATTCGGTACCTTTCCCGATTTGTTTGTGGCCGCCATCTGTCCTCACTGACGGATGACATGGCGCGCTTTTCAAGGCAGCTGACCCGTGATAGTCAGTTCCGATGGCTCGGGCCCGAGAAGGGCGTGATCCACCTGGCTACGGCAGCTCTCGTCAATGCGGTTTGGGACCTTTTTGCGCGCGCCGAAAACAAACCACTGTGGAAACTATTGGCTGACTTTGAGCCGGAACAGATTGTTGCCGCCATAGATTTCACTTACATCACGGATGCCATTACTCCGGAAGAGGCGCTCACCCTTCTGAAACAGCGGGCTCCGTGCAACGAGACCCGCTTGCAACATTTGCAGCAGAGTGGCTATCCGGCGTACACCACTTCGACTGGCTGGTTTGGCTTCAGTGATGACAAGATTCGTGACCTCTGCCGTCAAGCTCTAGCCCAAGGATGGACCCACTTCAAGTTGAAAGTAGGTGGAGACCCCGGCCACGACCTGCGCCGTTCCCGTTTGGTGCGGCAGGAGATTGGGCCTATGAACAAGCTGATGATGGATGCCAACCAGCAATGGGGCGTGATCGAAGCTATCGAGAGAACAAATGCGCTCGCAGAGGTTGATCCGTGGTGGATGGAGGAACCCACCAATCCCGATGACATCCTTGGCCACGCTCGGATCCGCCGTGAGGTGTCGCCCGTTCGAATAGCGACCGGAGAGCATTGCCACAATCGGGTGATGTTCAAACAACTAATGCAAGCAGAGGCCATCGATGTTTGTCAGATCGACAGCTGCCGGCTTGCCGGAGTCAACGAAAATCTAGCGGTTTTACTAATGGCGGCGAAGTTCGGCATTCCCGTTTGTCCACATGCCGGCGGAATCGGTCTATGTGAGTGTGTACAGCACTTGGCGATTTTCGACTATCTCCGGGTGTCTACATCCCTCGAAGGGCGCGTAACGGAATTTGTGGATCACCTTCACGAGCACTTCGTTAATCCAGTCCGAATACGCAACGGACATTACCTTTTGCCTCAGCAACCGGGATATAGCACCGAAATATGTCCGGAAGCACTCTCAGCATACAGATACCCTGACGGCCCTGTTTGGAGGCAATAGAAATTGTGTGCGTGGAACAATCGCGAAAGACGACGGGCATGAAGACAGCGCGGCCGCAGCCGTGAACGTGGGGAGCTGCAGTTCGCAGTGAAATTCCGAATCCAGAGCGTCGCTTTAAGTGGCATTTTTCGGGTCTCACAAAGCAGCTGCACTGGGTTAAACAGCGGCATCCTCCTTGATGAAGGCCGCACTGAGGGAAAGAAAATGACGAACGATCCAATTGCGCCGGGGAGTATCAGCCGGCGCACGTTCTTGGGCACAACTCTTGCGGCACTTTCAGCAGGCATCGCCTCGAAAAAAGGACTTGCTGGCGGAGCGAAGCCTGGCGCACCGGAAACCACTCGGATTCCCACGCTCGACGAACTTGCGAGCGGGTGGCTGGATTGCAGGCAGTTGGCTCATATGCCCTCCCTACATAACTTTCATGAGATGGCCGCGTGCGCACCCGACCTGGTGGGCGTGAATTTTCTCCCTGGTGGCCAGCTCTACGAGGACTCCGGTCCGCGCTGGTACATCTACAACGCATTGCCGCTCTGTCGCCTATTGATCGACGGCGGGCAGTACGAGAGCTCGAGCTGTCGCTGGTATGCGTATCAGGCGGAGCGACGAGCCAAAATCGGCGATCTGGAGGTGCTCTCAACCAACCGGCTGGCGATGGAGGACACGATCGTTCTTTGGCGTCTCAGGCTGACCAATACCGGGACCGCGCAGAGGAGCTTTCATATCCGCGTGGCCGCTGACGGCGAGCTGGTCCATACCGGTGCCGGCCTCGAGATTCAAGCAGTTGCTCTCTTGGATGAGGTCGTCGATCATTTCGCGGGAGGAGGCTCTCGCTTGCGTGTTGTAAGCCGTAACTCACTCAGCGCTCTAGGTGCGAAGGGGAAGATGACCGCGATCTACCGCTTTCTGGATGGGGCCGAGGCGAAGGCAGCCGAGCCGGAGGCGCAATGGACGCTTGCTCTGCAGCCCGGAGAGAGTCGCGAGATTCGCTTTCTGATGAGTGCGACCGATCTGAACGGCCGACAAAGTGCCGAAGCGGATCAAGCGATCTCTGTTGTCTGGTTTGAGGCGCAGTGGGAACGCGCGAAGAGGGTTTGGGAGGAGCGATGGAGCGCCGCCTTCACGCCGGGCAACCGGTTCTTCACTGGCAACGCGCCCATCTTGATGACCGACGACGGCGCAATTCACGAAATCTACTATCGCAGCGTGCTAACGCTCCTGGTGTTGCTACGCACCGATCTCTGGAGCAATCGCACCTTTATCACCAGCGGCGAACGGGCCAAGGGCACCGTCTTTTATTGGGATACCTCGCTGTTCTCGACGCTCTTTGCCATGCTAGAGCCGAAGCAGATGAAGGAGCAGCTCAAGCTGTTCCTGGAGCAGGATCCTCATGCGGATGCAGTAATCATCTTCAAGAATCAGCGGCCCCCTTCGCCGGAGAGGCTGCGCGTGCCAGCGGGGTGGGACCTGCGCGGATACGCGGCCAATGACTTGTCGATCTTCCGGCTGACGTGGTCCTATCTCTGCGTGACGCAGGATATGGATTTCCTGCGGGAGAAGATCGCCGATCAGACGGTGCTCGAACGGTTGCGCGTGCTGGCGACGAACTGGAAGAAGCTGCTGCGCGCGCCCGCGGACACTTTGGCCGATTATGGTGAGGCGGAAAACCTCCTGGAGTGCGTGCCGACCTACATTCACAAGGTGCCGTCGTTCAATGCGGCCGATGTGTGGATGATGCGCGAGTTTGCCGGCATCTTGCAGGCAGTCGACGAGCCTGAAGAGGCGCGGCAGATACGCGCCGAAGCTGATGCAATGGCAAAAGCTGTGATGAGTTTGTACGTTCCGGGAACGGGCGTCTGGACAAGCCTTCACCGGGACGGAAGCCGCGTGGAGATGCGCCACTGCTATGACTTTGCGACAGTGGGCCGCTTCCTGGCCACTGATCTTTCAGCCAATGTGCGAGGGGAGATGGTCGGCTTCGTGAAGCGGGAGCTATTGGCGGAGAGGTGGATGCGGGCGCAGTCGACGCTCGACCTGGCCGCTGCCGGATCCGACCGCCCCGATCATGGACCAATGGGGGCGTATGATGCATGGCCGGCGGTGACGGTGGATGCGATGTGCGCATTGGGCTATTGGGAGGATGCGGTGCCCTTTTTGAGGCGAACGCAGGCCGCGCTCTACGAAGGCATTTACGCGCAGGCGCATGAGTTCTACGGACCAACCCGGAGCCAATATGATGCGCCTGTGCGAATTGCTCAAAGGGAGGGCTGTATGCGCGAGTGTACGGGCGGCGGCGCCTTTGCGGAGACGATTATCGGCACCCTCTTTGGCTTCGCCGCCAAGCCCGGAGGCAAACCTGCGTTGATGGACGCCGGGGTGCGCCGCGGATTTCGCGGAGAGCTGCATCATGTGCCGTATGGAAGCAGGTTGCTTCGCATTCAAGCTGGAGAGGCCGGGGTCGATCTGCGTAACGAAGCCTGAGCGAAATTCATGCTCGGTTCTCCGCGCTCGGTTCCACAGCGATATTCGCGAGCAGCACAATGCCCAACCGCTCATAGATAGTCCTGATCTCGGCGCGAGTTGCCGTGAACGCAGCCAGACGGCATCGGAGAGCACAATAATAAGGTGAATGATTTGTCCCATGCGGGGGCGTAGTTCAGCTGGTTAGAACGCCTGCCTGTCACGCAGGAGGCCGCGGGTTCGAGTCCCGTCGCTCCCGCCAAACCTTCGACGCGAACTCGTATCGTCTTCTGTCAAAACTACAGGCAGCATTACTTCCGCATTGCCGACAAACCGTTTCGTTTCCCCGGCAAAGTTAAGTTTGCCAGCTCGGCGAGAGGCTGCGCATCGCCACACGGTGACTACGTCTCAAGCAGCGTGCCGAGTACCTCGGGCCAGCGAGTTTCGAAGTCGCTGTCTCGTTGGAGTCCGCGTTGCAACACATTCTGGATTCGCTGTTGCGTTTCAGGCCACGTCAGCGCGGTCTCAAAAGAAGTGATGGCGGCGAGGAGCCGGTCGGCGGACGGCAACGAGACATGGTTCACGAGATTCTTCGCGGCGGCGATGGCACGCCGGTCGAAGGAGGCAATCCGGCGCGCGAGTGCGTCGACGAAGCC
>Ga0137379_10002315_pt1 | contig 17664 bp, 15 predicted proteins | sample SagtaG_18_FD_104812 | JGI IMG/M metagenome (GOLD analysis project Ga0137379, IMG submission 104812) | Vadose zone soil microbial communities from Sagehorn Ranch, Mendocino, California, USA - Sage2_L_80_16 metaG | ecosystem: Environmental > Terrestrial > Soil > Vadose zone | place: USA...
CTCGTGTACGACGTGGCCCACAACATCGCGAAGAAGGAGCGCTACGGGGACGAGCTCCTGTGCGTCCACCGCAAGGGTGCGACGCGCGCCTTCGGTCCGTCGAGCGAGGAGATCCCGAAGGCGTACCGCGGCGTCGGCCAGCCGGTTTTCATCCCGGGCAGCATGGGTACGGCCTCGTACGTCCTCGTTGGCACCGACGAGAACCGCGACCTCTCGCTCGCGAGCTGCTGCCACGGAGCAGGCCGGGCGATGAGCCGCGGGGCCGCGAAGCGGCAGGTGCCAGGCCATGTCCTGCGGAGGGAGCTCGCGTCCCGCGGGATCGTGGTGCGCTGCCCCGCGAACCAGGAGCTCGCCGAGGAGGCGCCTCTTGCCTACAAGGACGTGGACCGCGTCGTCGACATCGTGCAGCGCGCCGGCATCGCAAGAAGGGTCATCCGGCTCAGGCCGATCGGGGTCGTGAAGGGGTGAGGCTCGCGTGCGCATCGGGGGCGCGTGGAATCGTCGTTCAACGGACCAGATCGGGCGTGATCTCGGCCAGCGATTCGCAGCCGCACAGTGCCATCGCCAGATCGAGCTCGTCCCTGAGCGTTCCGAACACTGCCGCAACGCCCCGCTCACCGCCCGTCGCGAGACCCCACAGCACCGGCCGCCCCACCAGGACGGCGCGCGCTCCGAGCGCGATCGCCTTCACGATGTCGGTGCCGCGCCGGATTCCTCCATCCACGAGCACCTCGGCGCGCCCCGCGACCGCGCTCGCCACCGCCCCGAGGACGCTGATGGTCGCGGGAGCGGTGTCGAGCTGACGGGCTCCGTGATTCGAGACGATGATGGCAGCAGCACCGGCCTCGACGGCCTGCACGGCGTCGTCCGGCCGCACGATCCCCTTGATGACGAGGGGCAGCTTGGTGATCGAGCGGAGCCACGCCACATCGCGCCACGTGAGCGTGGGATCGATGAGCGACTGAAAGTACGACGCGAGCCCCGATTCGCCGGGCTTCTCCGGCAGATGGTCGAGCTCGCCTCCCGTGAGGTTCATCGCCTTGAGGCCCGGCGGAAGCGTGAACGAATTGCGAACGTCACGCTCGCGGCGCCCCATGCGCGGCGCAGTCACCGTCAGCACGATCGCGGAGCACCCCGCTGACTCCGCGCAGCGGACGAGAGACGCCGTGAGCGCGCGATCCCGGTAGACGTACAGCTGGAACCAGACGGGGCCGCTGGCCGCTCGTACGACGTCGGCGATGGACGTGGTCGACAGCGTACTCAGCACGTAAATGCTACCCGCCTCGCCCGCCGCACGGACTGCGGCCAGCTCTCCTTCAGGATGGGCCATGCACTGGAAGGCGAGCGGCGGCACGAGGACCGGTACGCGGAGCCTGTGGCCCAGGACCGTCGCGGTGGTGTCGCGGCCATCGCCCCCGCGAAGCACGTGATAGTGCAGCGTCAGGCGATCATATGCAGCGCGATTCTCTCGCAGCGTGATCTCGTCGTTGGCACCTCCGCAGTAGTAATCGAACACCGGCTTGGGCATGCGGTCGCGCGCCGCTGTCTCGAGCTCCGCAAGGTTCACGAATGCCATGGTCCGCTCCTGTCGACGACGTTCGTCCGCATCTGGTCGTGGGTCATCGGTCCAGCGCGAACGCCTTGACCGCTTCTGGCTTCCACCGGAGCCCGAGGCCGGGGCGGTCCGGAACGTGAGCGAAGCCATCCTCGATGCGCAACGGCTCCTCGAGGATCGCGTCCGCCCAGTCGACGTACTCCAGGTAGTGGGCGGTGGGCGTCGCCGCGAGCAGGTGCACGCTGATCTCCGGCGCGAGATGCGAGGACATCGCGACCTGCGCGGCTGCGGCGACGCCGGCCGCCTGGATCCAGCCGCTCACGCCGCCGATTCGAGCGACGTCCGGCATGACGTAATCGCAGGCGCCGGAGGCGAGCGCCTCGAGCATCGCCTCCGCCCCGTTGAAGTTCTCTCCGATCTGGACGGGGACGGCCAGCTCCCGCGCGACGACCGCGTTGCCGCGGTAGTCATCGTGCCGGATCGGCTCCTCGAGCCATGCGATCCCTTCGGATTCGAGCGCGCGCCCGCGGCGGACCGCTTCGGCGACCGTCAGTGCCTGGTTGTAGTCGACCGGCAGCTCCGTCGCGTCGGGCAGCCGCTTGCGGACCGCGCGCGTGACCGCGAGATCCTGCCGAAGCGTCGGATGGCCGAGGCGCAGCTTCACGCTCCGGAAGCCTCCGGCGAGCAGCTGCTCGGCTTCGTCGGCAGCGGCCTCGGGCGACATGAGTCCGAGCCCGCTCGAGTTGTAGGCGAGGATCTTCTTCGGCTTCGCGCCAAGCAACGCCGCGAGCGGCACCCCCGCCGCGACCGCCAGCGCGTCCCACATCGCGGTGTCGAGCGCCGAGAGCGCCATCCTGACCACGCTCGCCACCCCGACGAGCGCGAAGCGCCGTGAGAGCTTGGCGGCCGTCTCGAGCGGGACCACTCGCTCGCCCGAGACGAGCGACACGGCATCGCGCAGCACGGCGTCGATCGCACGCGGCACGCTGGGGCGATAGCAGAACAAGTACGTGCGCCCCGTGATCCCCTCCTCGGTCTCGAGGTCGACCAGGAGCAGGGGAGCTTTGTCCACGACGGCTGCGCTCGTGCCGAGCGGGAAGGTCATCGGGACCTCGACGGCGAACGTCTTGACGCCTCGGATCGTCAGGGGTGCAGCGCTGGTCACGGCTGCGTCGGTCATGGGGTGACTCCCTTCGGGAATGAGTTGGCGGCGCGACACCCCGAACTGAGCATCCGCCGTGCCACGAACGGCCATCCCGGGAAGGCACGCAGATGCCTTCGCGTTCAGCCTGGACGCGCGCCAAAGCGGCGGCGGATACCACTCGACCCGCCGGATTCGACGGCGGCCCGTCGAATGCGACGGGTCGGGTCAGGGCGCCTTGCGGATCCCGAGCTTGCGGATGCGGCCGCGCAGGGTGCTCGGGTTCAAGCCGAGCTTGCGCGCGGCTCCGTCATCGCCTTCGATCTTCCAGCGCGAACGCTCGAGCACGCTGCGGATGTGGGCCCGCTCGACGTCCTCCAGGATGTCGCACCCCACCGGCTCCGCGCACTCGCGTGCGCCGGGGGCGGTGAATGGCTCGCTCCCATCGAGGGTGCCGTCGCGGGACATGATGAGCGCACGCTCGACGAGGTTCTCGAGCTCCCGAACGTTGCCTGGCCAGGGGTAGGCGCGGGCGCTCTCGATGAATGCCGGGGACACTCCACCGAATGTGCGGCCGAGCTTTCGAGCGGTCCTCGCCGCGATGTGCTCGAGGAGGCGCGGGATGTCGTCGCGGCGCTCGCGCAGGGGTGGCACGACAATCGGGAAGACGTCGAGCCTGAAGTAGAGATCGGCGCGGAAGCGGGACGCGCTTACCTCGGCGCGCAGGTCGCGATTCGTCGCCGCGATGACGCGCACGTCGACGCGCATCGTGTGCGCTCCGCCGATGCGCTCGAACTCGCGTTCCTGCAGCACCCGCAGAAGCTTGGCCTGCACCTCGGGGGGCAATTCGCCCACCTCGTCGAGGAACAAGGTCCCGCCGTCGGCGAGCTCGAAGCGGCCGCGGCGATGCTGGACCGCGCCGGTGAAGGCGCCACGCTCGTGGCCGAAGAGCTCGCTCTCGACGAGCTCTCGCGGCAGGGCGGCGCAGTTCACCTTGATGAGCGGGCGTTCGCGGCGGGCGCTCTTCTCGTGAATGGCACGCGCCACGAGCTCCTTGCCTGTGCCCGTCTCGCCCTGGATGAGCACCGTGCTGTCGGTCGGAGCGACCTGCGCGACCTGCTGGCGGACGCGCTGCAGCGCCGGCGACTCGCCCATGAAGACATCGCGCTCGGCGCGGCCTTCTTCCACCAGCGCGTGGATGGTCGCCTTCGACTTGCCATGGGCCTCGATCTCACGGCGCAACGCGATGTGGGTGCCGACGCGCGCGAGCAGCTCCTCGGGCTCGAACGGCTTCGTGACGTAGTCCACCGCCCCCTCACGAAAGGCGCGCACCTTCTCCGCCGTCTCGGTGAGCGCGGTGAGCATGATGACCGGAATGAAGCGGGTCGCCTCGCTCGCCTTCAGGCGCCGGCACGTCTCGTAGCCGTCGATCCCCGGCATCACGACGTCGAGCAGGACGAGGTCCGGCTGCTTCTGTGCGGCCAGCGCGACGGCCTGCTCACCGCTCCCCGCCGCGATGGTCCGGTATCCCGCTGCGCCGAGCTCCTGCTCGAGCAGGTCGACGTTGACCGGCTCGTCGTCGACGATGAGCACGGTCGCGGCGTCAGCGCCCAAGGTGCCTCGCGATGGCGTCGAACAGCAGGGCCTCATCGATCGGCTTCGTGAGGAAGTCGTCGCAGCCGCTCGCCCGCGCCCGCTCCTCGTCGCTGCTCATCGCGTGGGCGGACAGGACGATGACGGGGATGTGCGCCAGCCCGGGATTCGCCTTGAGTCGGCGGGTGGCCTCCCAGCCATCCATGCGCGGCAGCGAGAGGTCCATCAGGATGAGATCGGGCCTCTCCTCGGCGGCGCGCTCGAGCGCCACCGCCCCATCCTCCGCGAACACCAACCGATGGTCGTCCTCGAGGAGCTGCGCCAGCAGGTCGCGGTTCAGCGCGATGTCCTCGACGATCAGGATCTTCGTCATGGCCGCGGCGCGTGGTAGCGGATCGGGAGCGTCAAGGTGAAGGTCGATCCCGCGCCGAGCACGCTCTCTGCGCGGATGTCGCCGCCCATGAGGCGCGCCAGCCGGCGAGCGATGGCGAGGCCGAGCCCGGTGCCGCCGTACTCGCGCGCGCTGCGGGGGTCGGCCTGCTCGAACTCCTCGAAGATGGAGTCGAGCTTGTCGGCCGCGATGCCGATGCCGGTGTCCACGACGGCGAGCTCGATCGCGCCGTCGAGCGAGCGCGCACGGAGCTGGACGCTGCCGCTCGACGTGAACTTGGCGGCATTGCTCAGCAGGTTCATGACGATGCGTCGCAGCTTCTCCTCATCGACGAACATCGAGGGAAGGCCCCGCTCAAACGCCCTGACCTGCGCCACCCCATCCTTCATCAGGGGCTCCACGGTGCGGATGCATTGCTCCAGGACCGCCGTCAGCTGGACGTCGCCGGGGTTGATCTCGATCCGGCCTGCCTCCACCTTCGCCAGGTCGAGGACCGCGTTGATGAGCGAGAGCAGGTCCTGCGCGCTCGCGAGGATCTTCTCCAGGTTCTCGTACTGCTTTGGTTCCAGCCGATCCTGCGAGCGGCGCATCACGATGCGCGTGAAGCCGATGATCGCGTTGAGCGGTGTCCGCAGTTCGTGCGACATGTTGGCGAGGAACGCGCTCTTGTGCCGGCTCGCGACCTCGAGCTGTCGGCCCTTGTCCTCGAGCTCGCGGTAGAGCCGGGCGTTCTCGATGGCGATGACCGCCTGATCGGCGAAGGTCCGCAGCAGCGCGATCTGCTTCTCCGAGAACGGCCCGGGTTCGCGCCGGCCCACTGCGATGGCGCCGATGGGCTTCCCGTCGCGGAGGAGAGGGATGCTCAGGACGCTGCGGAAGCCCCAGCGCGCGCCGTCCCTGAGGGCATACTCCGGGTCCACCTGCGTGTCGTCGATGGCGACCACGCCGCGCGTCATGACCGCCCGGCCGGCGGCCAGCGCGCGGTCGGGCTGGCGGGGAAAGAGCCGGCGCACCGCCTCCTCGCCCTCGGGGCTCACCATCGCCAGCGCGCCGACGTGCAGCAGCTCGCCGTCGAACGTGAACACGTTGGCCGAGGCGGCGTCGCACAGCTTCAGCGCGGCCGCCGCGATGCCGTCGAACTCCCGCTGGGGATCGTGCAGGACCGGCTGCACGTCGCCCGGCGTGCGTGAGATCACCTGCAGGACCTCGGTGGTGGCCTTCTGCTGGTCGAGCGCCTCGGTCAGGTCCTGGTTGCGGGCGGCCAGCTCGGTGAGGAGCCGGACGTTGTCGATCGCGATCACCGCCTGCTCCGCGAAGGTCTGCAGGAGCGTGATCTGCCGCTGCGAGAAGGGCCGCACCTCGCGGCGCCAGACCGCGATCACGCCCAGCAGTCGCTCGTCGCGAAGCATGGGCACGGCCATGACAGTGCGGACCCCTTCGATCTGATGGGGCCGCGACGGAGGGATGTCAGGGTCAGCCATGAAATCGATGATCTGTATCGGCTTGCGCTCGAGGACGACGCGACCGGCTGCCGTCGTACGACTGACGCGCACCCCCCGCCCGAGGAAGTCGGCGAACTCGTGCGTACAGCTGGTGCGGGCTGCCAGGGAGAGCCACCCGCTCTCGTGGCGCATGACCAGGCCGAAGTTCGCGTCGCAGAGCTGGGCCGCGCTCGCCACGATTGTGTCGAACACCGGCTGCACGTCCCCGGGCGTACGCGAGATGACGCGAAGGATCTCACTCGTCGCCGTCTGCTGCTCGACGGCTTCCGCCAGCTCTCGACTGCGCGCTTCCAGCTCGTCGTGGAGCCGCGCATTGTCGATCGCGATCACCGCCTGATCCGCGAATGACTGCAGCAGCGCTATCTGGCTCTCCGGAACTGGCCCTGGCTCGGTGCGGCCCACGGCGACGGCTCCGATCGGACTGCCTTCCCGGACCAACGGAATACTCACGACGCTGCGGGCTCCAGGCCCAGCGGCGACCTCGAGAAATTCAGGATCGTCGCGGACGTCGGGAATCGCTATGACGCTGCGACTCGACACGGCTCTGCCCGCTGGCGTATCGCGGCGTGGCGGCCGTGGAAAGAGCCCACGCATGCCCTCCAGCGCTTCCGGAGCCACGCTCGCCAGCGCCGCGATGTGGAGCAAGGTCCCATCGAACGTGAAGACACTGGCCCATCTGCCATGCGAAAGCTGCAGCGCAGCGCTGGCGATGGCTTCGAAGAGCGGCTGCGCGGTTGGTCGCCCCTGACTCAGCAGCCGCAGGAACTCGCTCGCTGCGCGGTGCTGGTCCGGTGTGCTCGCGTCTTCACGCCTGAGTTCGAACGGTTCTCTGCTCGTCATCGGATGACCGCTTCACTACTTGCTCTACCGGACACGAGTGATCCATGCCCTTCCATGCCCGAGGAGGAGCGCCTCGAGGGAGGGATCCCGCAGCTCCTCCCGTCCCGAAGACGGTCATCGGAGGTGATGGCTCGACTTGCTCCTCAGCATGGGCGGGGACGCTTGGCATTCGACCAAGCGTGGCTTCGTTTCTCGCGGCCGCGGCGCTCGGAAACGTCGTGTTCCCACGTCTTCGACCGTTCGAAGACGACGCCGCGCGGGCCGTCCGCGGCCGGCTGCCGCTGCGGAACGACTGCAGAGGGATCACATGCTGTGAAATGGCGAAGGCCGCGAACCACCGGTTTTCCGTGTGAATTCGCGGCCTTCTGAGTCGGGGAGACAGGATTCGAACCTGCGACCCCTTGGTCCCGAAGGTCGGGCTACACGATCCGCACGCAGTGCCACCAGGGGTATCGGCTCCTATCCATGCGGAGTTACAGGCAACGACTTCCAGCACTTCCCGCACATCGGACGCACGGAGCGTACGCCGTGGCACCGGGTTACCAGCGCCATTCAGGCGCCGACCGGATGCACCTTTACTGACATCTGATGCCTCGATCGCGGCGGCACCCGCAACGGAAGGGAGCGCGCGCAGCTCGGCTCCGAGCTGGGCAGCGAGTTCCCCGGGAGGCCCCTCCCCCGTGTCGTCGCGAAGGGATCCCTCGACATGAGCGTCTCACATCTCCGTCGACGACGGAGGAGGGCGGCACGCCCGAGAAAGGGATGCGAGGGATCGGTCGCCGCGCAGCTCACAATTAGACTTGGCCCAGCCCGCCATCGACGAACAGCTCGCTCCCGGCGACGTAGCTACCGTCGTCGGATGAAGCCCGGGGGTACCGATCGCTCCAGGGCTGATCACGTTCACGAGGTCTCAGACCTCCCGGCCGACCGCTGCCCTGCCAGGCGACCTTCTCCCCCTGGAAAGCCACCTCCAGTAGAGCGCGAACCCCGCGCGGCGCCACAGCCGATCACCGTCTTGGGCTTCACGATGACGACCGCATCGGACCATCTTGACCACAGCCGGCGCAGCACGACCCAGAACGCCCGGTCCACCGGCCCAATCAGCGGCCGGCGTTTCTGCAGGAGCGTGGAGAGCTTGACGGAGGGCGAGGTTCTCGAGCTTGAGGCCTCGGGGGCGCGAGAGCGCGAACGAGCAGGTTCAGCGTCGAGGCGAAGCGGCTCTCGAACGCCGCGCGCGCCTCGGCAGGTGGCGCCTTTCGGCGGAGCGGCCCGTCGAGCCACAGCGTGGCCGCGCCATGGGCGATCGTCCAGCAGGTGAACGCGACGGCGTCCGTGGACGGCCGCCGCCCGGCAGGCCAGCGGGCCAGCACGGTCTCGAGCGCGGCCACGACGACCTGGTACGACCGCTCGCTTGCCTCGGCGAGCGACGTCGGCATCGCTCCGGCATCGGAGAGCTCGGGCCCGAACATGACGCGGAAACGCCCCGGGTGCTCGATCGCGAACCGGACGTAGGCGTCGCCGATGCGACGGAGCCGATCGAGAGGATCTCGGCCTTGCGCACCCGCCGCCTCCAGCGCTGCCGTGAACCGCTCGAACCCGTCCCGCGCCAGCTCGATCAGCAGCGCCGACTTGTCGATGAAGTGGTGCGCCGGTGCTGCATGGGAGACGCCGAGCCGGCGGGCGAGCTCCCGGAGCGACAGGGCCGCAACCCCGTCGCTTTCGACGACGGCCGCGGCCTCCTCGAGGAGCGCCTTCCGCAGCTCGCCGTGGTGGTAGCGCCCTTCGGGCTTTCGCGCGCGCCTCGCCATCCGGTCACCGTACCCCGCCGAACTTGACGCCGGCAAGATAGGTCCCGTATCTTGGCAGTGTCCAGTTCGGCATGGCGCGGCCGTTCCCGCGCCGGCCGCCATGAGATTCGCCGAGCGTAGATCGGTCATGCAGGCAGCAACCGGTGGAGGGTCTTTCGATGTCGAGATGCCTCATCGTGTATTTCTCTCAGGGCGGGACGACCAGGCGGGTCGCGGAAGCGGTCTCGACGGGATTGAGGGCGCAAGGTCACGAGGTCGATCTCCACGATCTGGAGGACGGCCCGCCGCCCGCTCACGGTCGGTACGAAATCCTGGGAGTCGGATGCCCGGCGCACTACTACCGCCCTGCGATCGTCGTCAGCGACTATCTCGAGAATCTGCCCGATCTCTCCGGGAAGCCCGTGTTCACCTTCGTCCTGCACGCCGCCTACCTTGGTGACGCCGGGAACGTCGTCCGGCGCCTCCTCGCGGAGAAGGGCGGGAAGGAACTGGGGTACGCCCGTTTCCGTGGCGCGGGCCACTTCCTTGGATACCTGAAGCACGGGTACCGGTTCTCACCCGCCGACCCCAACTCCGACGCGATCGCACGGGCGGAGCGATTTGGAGGGGAGCTCGCGGCACGCCTCGCCAGAGAGACGCACGTCCTCGCCGCGCACGATCCGCCACCGCCCGCCGTGTACCAGCTGGAGCGATTCCTCACCGGTCGCTTCTTCATCCGCCACCTCTACAGCAAGCTCTTTCGCGTGGACGGAAACAAGTGCAGCCACTGCACGCTGTGCATGAAGGGCTGCCCGACCCGGAACATTCGTGAGGACCACAAGGGCAGGCGTGTGTGGGGCCGCGAATGCATCCTGTGTTTCGCCTGCGAGATGAATTGCCCGAGGGAAGCGATCTCCTCGCCAATGACGTGGTCCATGTTCTGGCCCTTCATGGTCTACAACACGTGGAGCGCGGCGAGGGATCCCGCGATCGAGCACGTGCGGGTGGTTCATGCGAATGGCCGGACGACGGTCCTGCCAGCTCCACAGCGGAGGGATGGAGATTAGCTACCCACCCGAAGCCGTGCATGCTGCACGAGAAGACAACTGGTAAAGCCATCTATGGAAGAACCCGCACGTACGGTTTGAAAGGAGGCGGTGAAGGCTGGGCCGGCAGTAACGGTACGGCACCCCATCTACGAATGACCTTCACGATCGCGGAGCTCGCCGCGCGTCGGCGGCGAGGTACAGGGAATCAGCGCGCTGCGCATCGAGGGGGTCGCGCCGCTCGACGCGGCCGGGCCTTCGCACCTCTCCTTCTTCTCGAACAAGAAGTACCGGCGTGCGTTCGACTCCACGCGCGCCGGCGCGGTGATCGTCGAGCCCGGCGAGGACGTGCCGGTGGGACGAACGGTGCTGCGCGCTTCAAACGCGTACCTCGCGTTCGCGAAGATCTCGACCGCGTTCCACCCGCCACGGGAGGCGGTTCCCGAGATCGCACCCGGCGCGGCCGTCCATCCGACCGCGAAGGTCCACCCCGGCGCGCAGGTGATGGCGCTCGCCTCGATCGGACCGCGCGCCGAGGTGGGGGCTCGCACGATCGTGTTCCCGGGCGCGCACGTCTGCGAGGACGATGTCGAAATCGGCGCGAACAGCTGCGTCGACCGCGCGACCCTCGGAGTGACGCGGATCGGGCGCGGCGCGAAGATCGGCGACCTCGTCATGATCGCGCACAACGTCGAGGTCGGGCCACTGTCGATCCTCGCCTCGCAGGTGGGCATCTCCGGCTCGACAAAGCTCGGCATGGGCGTCGTAGCATGGGGGCAAGCGGGGATCGTCGGGCACCTCACGATTGGGGACCGCGCCAACGTCGCGGCGCAGGCGGGGGTCACGCAGGACGTCGAGCCGGGTGCGCGCGTCGCCGGCTCTCCCGCCGGGCCCGACGTGCAGTGGGCCAGGAACGCGGCGGTCTTCAACCGCCTCACGGACATGCGGCGGGAGCTGCGTCAGCTCAGGAAGGAGCTCGATGCGCTGCGCGCCGACAAGGAGAAGATGGATGCATGAGGCATTCCGCTCAGCGATCGAGCCGGCCGCCGCCACTTCGAGTCGGGTTCACTGCGCCAGCTCGAACACGAGCGCGTTCAGCCAGCGGACGCCTTCGGGGTACCAGCGGGCCGAGACGCGCTCGTCCGGCCCATGGGCCACGTGACCGAGCCGGTCATCGTCCTTGCTCGTCGGGTTCGGGTGGACGCCATAGACGAGGGCGCCGCGCGCGGTCAGGTACCGGCCGTCGTCGGCGCCGAAACCGAACCCCTCGATGACGGGGACATCGCCCCAGAACCGTCGGCTCACGCGACGGATGGCGTCGGGGACCTCCCCCTCCGCGGACATGGGCTTGCCGGTTCCCATGTCCTTCGTCACCGCGATCTCGACCTTGGGGTCGCCCACCGCCTTGACCAGGGCCGCGCGCACGCCCTCGATCGTGTCGCCTGGGAGCAGGCGGCACTGGACGATGGCCTCCGCGGAGACGGGAAGCACGTTCTCCTGGTTCGAGCCCTGAAGCATCGTGGCGACGCAGGTCGTGCGGATATACGCGTTGGAGATCGCGTCCTTCGACAGGACGGCGTCGTCCTCGTGCGAGACGACACCCGTCTCGGCCGTACGCAGGAGCGCGTCAGAGAGCGGAGGCTCCTCGACCTTGCCCAGCGCGGCGATGGCGGGCCTCGTGGCAGGGAGGACACGGGCGGGGAAGGTGAAGGCGCCGATGTGCTCGAGGGCGACGGCGAGTGGGTAGATGGGGTTCAGGTCGGCGCGGGGCATCGACGAGTGGCCGCCCCGGCCGTGGGAGCTGACGCGGTAACTCTGGTACGTCTTCTGCCCCAGCCCGATGTGCACCGCCTCGATCCGCGAGAGATCGTCGGAAAGCGTGAGGCCACCGCCGCTGCCCTCGTTGAGGCCGACCTCTGCCTCGAGCAGGTCGGGGTGGTGCTCGACGAGCCACCGGACACCGGCGAATCCACCGGTCTCCTCTCCGGCGGTGAGGGCGACGACGAGGTCACGGGAGAGCGGCGTCGGGCGCTTCCGGGCCTCGACGGCGATCGCGACGATGGCCGCCGCCATCCCCTTGTCGTCGTTCGCGCCGCGCCCGTAGAGGTAGCCGTCCTTCTCGGTGAGCTGAAACGGGGGAACGGTCCAGGGCTGGCCGGTGACGGGGATGACGTCGATGTGGGCGAGCAGCAGCAGCGGACGCTTGCTGCCGTTCCCCTTCACGCGGGCGATGAGATTCCCCCGCCCCAGCTCGGATTCGAGGACCTGCGCGGAGATGCCGGCCTTCCGTAGAAGCTCGGCGATGGGTGCCAGGGCCTTGCTCTCGTTGGCGGCCACGGTGTCCACCGCTACGAGCTGGGCGAGGAGGTTGCGGGCCTCGCGCTGGACGCGGACCTCGGAGTCGCTCGGGGCGGGAGGCGCGGCGAGAACGGGCACCGGCGCGGCGAGGAGCAGCAGGACAGCAGCGTGAAGTCGGGTCATTTGCGTCCTCCGCAAGAACGCCTTCTCGCCTCCTCGATAGCGGCGCTCGGGAGAGCACTCAACCCGATCAGTCCTGCACCGGGATGGCGCACCCTGCTCCGGCCAGGCCGAGGGGGTCAAGGCTCGAGGCGGATGGTCCCTCGAGCATCATGCTTCTTTGTCTCGCTCTCGCGGCTTGCGACAAGTCCGAGAGCGTCTGCACGAGAGCGGGCGGAACCGTCGTTAGCCAGGAGTGCTGCACGTCCGCGTCGGACTTCCCGAATACATGCGTTGTCGGCGCGTGCGGCTGCAGCGCGCAGAACAGTACTCCCCGGGATGTGTGCGAATGCCCTGCGGGCTGCTTCAACGGAACAAATTGCGTATCTCAATAGGAGCCAGGATCACAAGGACCGTCTCTTGCGGTCCGAGCTGCTCGCTCTCGATCGGGAAGGTGGTGAGGCTGCTACTTGACGACGGCGACGCCAGCCTTCGCCACGACCTCGTCCTGCGAGCCGGTTCCCCCGGAGCAGCCGATCGCCCCGATGAGCTTGCCTGCTTCGACCAGAGGGATACCACCGCGCGAGGCGATGAGACCGTCCAGCGTGAGCACATACGTGTTGCCACCTTGAACGGCGCCCTCGTACGCCTTGGTCTCCCGGCGGAAGGTCACCGCCACACGCGCCTTGTGCTCGGAGATGGCGATTGAAGCGAGTTGCGCGCCGTCCATCCGGGCAAATGCGACGAGGTTACCGCCCGAATCCACGACCGCAATATTCATCTTCCAATTGTGCTTCACGGCTTCAGCCTGCGCCGCGGCGATGACGGCCTGCGCCCGCGTCAGCGCAATCGGTGCGCCATAGGGCACGTCGAACGGCATCTTGTCAGGAACGGTGTCGAGCGGGTTGTGCTGCTGCGGTGGCGGTGGCGGCTGCTGCTGTGGCTGTTGCGCGCGGGCCTCACCCGCGATCAGCAAAGCGCTGCTCACCACGGCCATTCCGACGTTGCCGATACCCATGGTTCGTCCTCCAGGAAGGTTCATGCACGGCGAGCCATCTCCGACTGCCTACTTGTCATTGCCCGTGATCGTTTAGGCCCCCGGCCACACGGTGAGTTGGACCAGATGGGTGCGTGGGAAGAGCGCGCTCGCCTACGCGGCCGCAGCCCACACGTACCGGTGGTAGAGGCCTCCGACCCGACGATGGGCGTGGACGGCGGCGGCACCAGCAGGGCGCAGTTCCACATGACGAGCCACCGGCGCGTCCTTTTCGACCCCGAGATGGGTCCGATCCCAGTGGTACTACGCCAAGGACTCGGAACGTGAGCCAGCTCTGCCTCCGTTCCGGTGACCGCCCGTACGATGCCCGAGGGGACGGCGGTGAGCGGGCTGGAGTCGGACCAGGGCGACGTCTTCTACGCTGGCGGTGGCGAGAGCGGCCGGGTCCGGGCCGTGCGGAAGCCACGCCGCCGGTCAGGGCGCTAGTCGCAGGAGCGGCCAGCCGACGTAGCGCGGCGCGGGGGATGGAGCTCAACCCGCCCCTCGCCAGCGTGGCGACGAGGGACGGGTCGGCCCGCGGTGGCCGCGTGCTCAGTTCGCGTCGATCGGGCGATAGCCGATGCGCACCGCGCCCCAGTGCGCGCCGTGCACGAGCACCGGGACGGAGAGGTCCACGATCACCTCGCCCGTGTCGCGCGGGTACCGCTGGAAGAGGAACGCTGCGTGATTGTGCGCCGCGGCGAGGCTGGTCTGGTCCAGGTAGATCATCTTCGTGCGGCTGTTGACGAGGTCGACGGCGCGGTTCCCTGTCTGCGGCTGGGCGAAGCGCTGGTTGTGGGTGGGCACATAGCCGTTCCTGTCGATGAGGATGGCGAACAGGATGGAGGAAGACTTCGAGAGCACGGCCTCCTCCAGCGCGAGGACGTCTCTGTCCGAGAGCAGGTCCCAGTCGGTGCTGTACCTCGGCGGGCTGGCGTTCGGCATCGGGTAATAGAGCGCTCCGAACAGCTTCTCCTCCGTGATCTCCTTGCTGGCGGTCCACTTCTCCAGGGTGGCTGCGCAGCGCTTGGCGAGGTCGTTCGCCAGCGCCAGCAGCTCCCGCTCCTGCGTGTTGAGGCTTTCGGCCGAGGTGGTCGCGGCCGATTTCACATGGGCCTGGGCCTGGGCGCGGGCGCCGGTCGGCGTGAGGGCGGCACAGAGGAGACCGAAGGTGGCGAGCGTGCGGCGAGTCGAGTTCATCATGTCTGGGATCCTGGGTTGATCAGTGACCGAGGCGCTGCATCGCGGCCTGCATGCTGGCCCGCAGGCGCTCGATGCTGGTGGTGAGCTGGCCGATCTCGTCGACGGCGTCGGACTCGATGGGCTCGTCGAGCGCCTCCCCGAGCCCGATCTGCTCGGCGGCCGCGGTCAGCTCGACGACCGGGCGCATGGCGCGCTTGAGGACCCCGAACATGGTTCCGGTCGTCCCCACGAAGAACACGGCGAAGAGCGCCAGGAGCGTGAGGACGAGGGATCGCTGCTGTGCCACGAGCCGGTCCATCGACACCCCCAGCCGGAACGCGCCCCAGTGCTTTCCCTTCACGAAGACGGGCGCGGAGACGTCCAACGTCAGGTCGCCCGTGTTGCGCCTGTACTCCTGCACCAGCGTCGGCTCGAGGCTCCGGGCCGCCTTGAGGCCCACCTCGTAGTCGGCCTTCCGCTTGGTCCGATTGCCTCCGAGGTCCTTCTCCTTGATGCCGGTGATGGGCTGCGTGAACTTGCCGTTGTGCGTCGGGATGTACCCATTGTCGTCGGTGCCGATGGCGAAGGTGAAGTCGTCGTCCTTCAGGACCTGGTCCTGCAGCTCGAGGACGGCTCGATCGGTCACGCTGTCGAACCGCGAGTGGTACTTGGGATCATTGCCCCACTCGTATCCCTTGATGAGGACGTAGTTTCGGTCGAAGGCATCGTTGACGGTCAGCGCGCCGGCGTCGATCTCCTTGTCGAGGATGTCGCCATACTGCTGCGCGGCGAGGGCGGCGACGTTGCGCGCCTTCGCGAGCGTCGCCTCCTCCATCTGTCTCCGCTGGTGGATGGTGATGACCGCCGCGGCCGCCATCGTCAGCACCAGGACGACGGCACCGAGCAACAGGGCGACCTTGGCGGCCAGGCTCTTCTTGATCGGATCGAACACCGACATCGATGGACCTCGCTTGTGGTGAGACTGCAGTGGCTATTCGCGTTCGAACGCCTTCCGGAACTCCGTCCGCTTGGACACGACCTTGATCTGTCCCGCCAGGTCGTCGATCAGCCGCGCGGCCGAGGCGAGCGAGAACGGCGCGTCGGGACAGACCCGGCGCACGCCCTCCTCGACGTAGACCTTCGACATCGGCCCCACGTGGCGCGCGAGCTCCTTGGCGGCGCGGGCGAGGAGCGCCGCCGAGGCGGGATCGGCGACGGCGATGCGCGAGAGCCCGACGCTCGAGGGCTGCGACCAGGCCACGCTCGAGCTGGCGAGGCCGGCTGTGGAGCCCGGGCGTGAAGAGGCCGCGAGCGCCGGGCTCGAGGCGGGCGCGCTGGTCGACGCCACGCTCGAGGTGAGCGATGAGGCCCCTCCCCCGCCCAGCACCTTCTTGAGCTTGTTCGCGGCGACGCGGATCGACACGGTCGCGAAGGACGGGTTGAGGGTCGCGTCGGCGATCACGACCAGCACGTGCGTCGAGCCGGCGAGGGTCCCGAGGTTGCGCACGAGCAGCTTGCCGTCGGTGTAGCGTGCCGACATCGACTCCCAGTCCTCCTGCTGGAGGTGGACCGCGTCGATCGCCTTGATGAGGCTGGTCCCGAGCTGCTCGCACAGCGCCCGGTCATAGAGCGCACGGCCGCGCTGGCCGAGGAGGCGGCCTGCGCCGTCGAGCACGAGCGCTGCGCTCACCCCGGGGATGTCCAGGACGGCCTGAAGGATGGCTTCCATGTCATGCTCCCTGGGTCGGCGCGTCGAGGAGCTTCTCGATGGCGGACAGCGCGGCCGCTGGCTCGAGGAACGTCGCGGTCACCGTCCCGTCCTGCAGGATGAGCAGGCAAGCCCGCGCCGAGCTCTCGAAGGACAAGCGGCTCAGCGTGCCGAGGCCGAGCTCGTCGCCCACCTGGACGAGCGTGCTCGACAGGAAACCCGCCACGGCTGCGACGGCCTCGCCGTCCGGGTGGCGCAGCGCGCCGAGGAATCCGCCGGCGAGGTCGCTGCGGACGGCGCTCTTCACCTCCGGCAGGCTCACGAGCTTCTTCAGATCTGCCATGTGGTCTCTCCCAGGGAGTGGTCCGGCGAATCGAGCCGCCGTAGCGTGTGGTCAGGTCGGGTCATCTGGCTCCTCTGCGGCCGCGCGCGGCCAGGGCGGCCGGCCCGCTTCGAGTCGGCAGGCGTCGAGCACCTTCAGCGCCTCGGGCGTCGGCCAGGCTCCAGGAACGCGCAGCAGGGACTCGCGGGCGCGCTGGTCATTCCCCGGCTCGTCCGAGGCGATCCAGGCGTCCAAGGTGCAGAGCGTGCGGCGCCCCTCGCGCGCGGCGCGAAGCAGCATGTCGGATGCGAGCCGGTCGAGCCGGCGCAGCGAACCCTGCGAGCGCCACGCCAGCAAGTGACAGGCGTCAGGCGACACGATGATGGGCGGCGCGATGGGGGCGCGCGCCACGCGGATCCAGTGCCGGAGGTACGCGGCCACCTGCGCGCGCTCGAGCGGTGGCAGCGCGACCTGACGCGCCTGCTCCTCGCCGAGCTCGAGGCCGAGTCCGCGGAGGGCCGTCAGCAGCCCGGATCCTCCCACTGCGAGCACCTGGAAGGATCTCGTCCAGAGCGCGGCCGAGACGAGCCGCGCCAGCGCTGGCGTGAGGCCCGACGCAGCCGCGTCGGTGGCCAGCACGACGAGCGGCAGAACCCCCTGCGCCGGGAGATCGTCGGTGGCGCTCGCGACGAGTGCGTCGAGGCTCTCGTCCTCGGTCGCACCCTCGACCACTCCGGCCGCGAGGCAGAGCCGCTGCAGGAGCGCCCCTTCCCTCCCGCACGTGGCGCCGTCGACGAGCCACACCGTCCTCTCCATGGCCAGCTCGGAGGCGATGCGGCGGCACAGCACGGCCCGGCCGCTGCCGGGTTCTCCCACGACCGCGGTGAGCGGGGCGGCGCCGGGGCCGATGCTCGCGAGGACCTGCTCTCGCGCGGACGCGAACGGCTCGCCCAGATAGGTGGCCTCGCCCGGCCCCGGTTCGGTGAAGGGGCGACGGACGAACCCGAACGTGATGGCGAGCGGGGGCGGCACGGCTGCCTCCGGCGCGGGCAGCCGCGCCTTCGGCGGTCGCGACGAAGTCAGCGGGAGCCGGCGTGACGCACC
>Ga0137379_10002327_pt1 | contig 17629 bp, 8 predicted proteins | sample SagtaG_18_FD_104812 | JGI IMG/M metagenome (GOLD analysis project Ga0137379, IMG submission 104812) | Vadose zone soil microbial communities from Sagehorn Ranch, Mendocino, California, USA - Sage2_L_80_16 metaG | ecosystem: Environmental > Terrestrial > Soil > Vadose zone | place: USA...
CCGATCACGGGGGAGGCCATCCTTCAGGGAACCGCACGAGTCCTCGCAGCGCGTCTCTCATACCAACAGGCCGCGCCTCCGAGCCCGGCGACCGTGGAGCCGGCAGCGGACGTGTGGCGCGATGTTACCACCGCTCTCTATTTCTCCTTGACATTCGACGGGCCCTGGTGGTCTAGTTCGGCCGTATTCATAAACTGTTCACGTCGATAGCAGCGTGCGCGCCGCAGCACGCGAAGAGGGGTGGTTTTGCCCGTTCACGCGCGAGCGATAGCAGCGTGTGGGCGGGGCTGGCAGTGCCAGGAAGGCGCGAGAAGATGACGCGGAAAGGGCCGCGCAGGAGACAGGTCGCGGTGTCCCTCTGCCTTCTCTTCTTCGGGGCCTGCCGGAGGGAGGTGAAACCCGAGACCGGCAAGGTGCTCGACGAGGCGCGTCGCGCCGGGCGGGCCGTCAACACGCTCCCGGCGGCGGATGAAGACTACTTCCGCGAGATGGACGGCGGCATCCCCTTGACGCCGGACGAGGTCAAGGGCCGCAATACCTGGATCGTGTGGACCGGAGGCAACGACCGCTTCTGGAGCACGATCTCGGTCAAGAGCCTCGGGGCCCTGGATTTCCTCAAGACCCTGTCCTCGCACCCGAGCCTGAAGTTCAGCCGCGACAACCGCTGGAAGTACCTGGGCCTCGTCAACGAGCCCTGCTTCGAGAAGGCCACCGGTCCCGACCCGCAGCGCCACGGCCTCTGGCTGGACAAGCGCCGGGCGGATTGCCCTCCCGACCCCTTCGAGAAGGAGCAGAAGTACCCGGGGGTCGCCCTCGGGGCCCGGGGCAGGAACATGCCGGTGGGGTCCTACTACGGCTGGGCCAGCGGGATCGTGGGTCTCCGTCTCTTCCCGAATCCGGACTTCGACGAGTCGGCGGCTCGGAAGTGGGACCCCGTGCGGTTCTACACCGACAAAAGCTACTACCTCCGGAAGGACCTGATCGAGCCCTACCGGGTCGGGATGTCCTGCGCCTTCTGCCACGTGGGGCCGAGTCCTACCCGGCCTCCCGCCGACCCCGAGAACCCGCGGTGGGCGAACCTCAGCTCGAACGTAGGCGCCCAGTACTTCTGGATCGACCGCATCTTCTCCTGGGAGGCCGACGAGTCGAGCTTCGTCTTCCAGCTCTTCCACACCTCGCGCCCCGGAGCCCTCGACACCTCCCTCGTGTCCACGGACAGCATCAACAACCCGCGGACGATGAACGCGGTGTACGCCCTGGGCCCGCGCCTCGAACAGGCGAAACGCTGGGGGACGGAGACGCTGGGAGGCGGCAGCCTGGACAACCGTCAGTTCGACGACTACGTGCCGGCGGGTGACCCCCTGGCCCAGTTCTTCGAGAAGCCGGGCACGGTCCGGACGCCCCGCGTCCTCAAGGACGGGTCCGACTCGGTGGGGGCCCTCGGCGCCCTCAACCGCGTCTACCTCAACATCGGCCTCTTCAGCGAGGAGTGGCTGCTGCACTTCAACGCGTTGGTGGGCGGGAAGCCCACGACTGCCATCGAGATCGCGGTGGCACGGAAGAACTCCACCTACTGGGAGGCCACCGAGGCCCAGACCCCCAACCTGGCGCGCTTCTTCCTCAAGGGCTCCCATCCCCACAAGCTCAAGGACGCTCCCGGGGGCGAGGCCTATCTGACCAAGGACAAGGCCAGGCTGGCCCGGGGCAAGGAGGTCTTCGCCGACCGTTGTGCACGCTGCCACTCGAGCAAGCTGCCTCCGGCCGTGCCGGGGCTCGATCCCGGAGGCTGCGCGGGCGCGCAATACCTGGACTGCTTCAACCGGTACTGGAGCTGGACCAAGACCGACGACTTCAAGAAGAAGGTGCGGGCCATCGTGACGGCCGAAGACTTCCTCGACGGGAACTTCCTCTCCACCGACCTCCGCGTGCCGGTGACGCTCCTCGAGACGAACGCGTGCAGCCCCCTGGCCACGAACGCCCTCGCCAACAACGTCTGGGACAACTTCTCCTCGCGGTCCTACAAGGAGCTGCCCTCGGTAGGGACCATCACCGTCCACCACCCGATCACCGGGGAGCCGCGCGAGTACAGGATGCCGGGCGGCGGCCGGGGCTACACCCGCCCGGCCTCCCTGGTCAGCCTCTGGTCCACCGCCCCCTTCTTCCTGAACAACACCCTGGGCAAGTTCAATTGGAGCCCCTCCGTGGAAGCGAGGATGGACTCCTTCCAGGACTCCATCGAGAAGCTGCTGTGGCCGGAGAAGCGCGAGAGCGACCCCGACCGACCGGGGGCCGCCGGCGTGGGGTTGCCGGCCTTCCAGGTGCGCCTCGAAGACAAGGACCTCAAGCTACCCGGGGTCATCGACCGGACCACTCGCCAGAGCTACCTCCGGGTCCCCGCCGGCTACCTCCCCGACTTCCTGCGGCCGCTCCTCGGCCCCCTCGACCGCTTCGCCCCCTGGCTGGTCGGCGAGGGCGGGATCGAGATCGGGCCCCTGCCCTCCGGCACCCCGGTGAATCTCCTCGCGAACGTCGAGATGCAGCTCGACGACGCCTCCGACGCCGAGCGGATCAAGCACAAGGCCGAGCTGCTGAAGCTGCTGCTCAAGGCGAAGGGCGACCTCAAGTCCCTTCCCCAGCCGGCGACCGACGAGCAGGCGCGGAAGGCGTTCGCCGACCTGGTCGAGCCGCTGCTCAAGCTCAACAAGTGCCCCGACTTCGTGGTCAACCGGGGCCACTACTTCGGGACGAGCTACTTCAAGGAAAAGGACGAAGCCGGCCTGAGCGACGGCGACAAGCTGGCCCTCATCGAGTTCCTGAAGACGTTCTGAAGGAGCGCGGGGTGCGGCGAGAGAGACGATGGGCACTCAGGTGAGGCAGGCCGACTGCGAGTACGTGGTGGTGGGCTCAGGAGCGGGCGGGGGGACGGTGGCCGCGCGCCTCGCCGAGGCGGGCCACCGGGTGGTTGTCCTCGAAGCAGGAGGCGACCCCCGGGCGCTGGCGGGCGGAGACCCCGTCGAAGCCGCCGGCAACCGCCTCCCCGACGACTACGACGTCCCGGTGTTCCACGCCATGGCGTCGGAGAACGAGGCGATGAAGTGGGACTTCTTCGTGCGGCACTACGCCGACGAGGCCCGGCAGCGGCGGGACTCCAAGTACCGCGAGGAGTGGGGCGGGCGGCGGGTGGACGGCGTGCTCTACCCGCGGGCGGGGACGCTCGGGGGCTGCACCGCCCACAACGCCATGATCCTGGTCTACCCGCACAACGCCGACTGGGACGGCATCGCCGAGCGGACCGGCGACCCGTCCTGGAGCGCAGAGAGCATGCGCGGCTACTTCGAGCGGCTGGAGGACTGCCGCCACCGCCCCCCGTACCGCTGGCTGGGGATGATGGGCCTGAACCCCACCCGCCACGGCTGGAGGGGGTGGCTCCGGGCCGAGAAGGCCATCCCCGTCTCCGCCCTCGGCGACGAGGACCTCGTGAGGGTCATCCTGGACGCCGCCCACGACGCCTTCGCGACGGTGGCCCAGCCGGTCGACCGCGTGAGGTGGTTCCTGCTCGGGCAGGCCGACCCCAACGACTGGCGGCTCGTGAAGGGCAACTCGGTGGGCATCCGGTACACCCCCCTCGCCACCCGCAACCACCGGCGCACGGGCGCCCGCGAACGTCTGCTCGACGTGGCTCGGCGGCACCCCGACCGGCTGCGGATCGAGCTGGATGCGCTCGCCACGCGGATCCTGTTCGAGGACGACCGAGCGGTGGGTGTCGAGTACCGCAAGGGGGCGCGCCTCTACCGGGCCCACGCGAACCCGAGCGCCGGGAACGGCGAGGCGCGGGAGGTGCGCGCCTCCCGGGAGGTGGTCCTCTCCGGGGGCGCCTTCAACACCCCGCAGCTCCTGATGCTCTCCGGGATCGGGCCCCGGGAGACCCTGGCCCGCCACGGGATCGCGGCGCGGGTCGACCTCCCGGGCGTGGGCAGGAACCTGCAGGACCGCTACGAGGTGGGCGTCGTCCACCGCATGAGCTTCCCCGCCTGGGAGGTGCTGGAAGGCGCCCGCTTCGCGAAGGGCGACCCCCAGTACGGGCAGTGGGCGGCCGGCGGCAAGGGCGTCTACGGTACGAACGGCGCGGTGCTGGCCGTGGTGAAGCGCTCGTCGCCCGGGCGCCCGCTCCCCGACCTCTTCTGCTTCGCCCTCCTCGGCCGCTTCGAAGGCTATTTCCCGAACTACTCGGCGCTGTTCCCGAAGCACCTCAACTACCTGACCTGGACCATCCTGAAAGCCCACACGAACAACCGGGCCGGGGAGGTGACGCTGCGCTCGGCCGACCCCCGCGACACGCCGCTCATCAACTTCCGGTACTTCGAGGAGGGCAGCGACCGGGCCCGCGAAGACCTGGACTCCGTCCTGGACGGCATCCGCTTCGTGAGGAGCATGACGGCCGACCTCAAGGAGAAGAAGCTGCTGGTCGAGGAGCTGCCGGGCGACCAGGTGCGGACGGACGACGAGCTCCGGCAGTTCGTGCGCGACAACGCCTGGGGCCACCATGCCTCCTGCACCTGCCCGATCGGCCCCCGGGACAAGGGAGGAGTGCTGGCGAGCGACTTCAAGGTGCACGGCACCGACGGGCTGCGCGTGGTAGACGCCTCGGTCTTCCCGCGGATCCCCGGCTTCTTCATCGTGAGCGCGGTCTACATGATCGGGGAGAAGGCGGCCGACGTGATCCTGAAGCAAGCGGGAATCCCTTGACCGCGGCCGGCGGTCCGGACCGCCCTTTCACCTTCGCAGAGGTGCTGTGGGACGAGCTCAAGCACCTGAAGCGCCGCGAGGGAGAGGAGCCTGCCCCCGGGCTCAAGGAGATCTACGGGCGGATCGGGGCGCTCGGCGCGGGGGAGAAGGCCCTCTCCGCCCTCTGCCTGTCGGGGGGCGGCATCCGGAGCGCGACCTTCAACCTCGGGGTGATCCAGGCCCTGGCCGGGCAGGGGCTGCTCGCGGGCTTCGACTACCTGTCGAGCGTTTCCGGAGGGGGCTACATCGCGGGCTGGCTCAGGAAGTGGCTGCACGTCGTCCCTCCGGCGAAGCTGGCCGAGGCGCTGTCCCGCCCCGCGGAGGCGGCGGGCTTCGATCCGCTCGCTCCCGAGCCCGGGCCCGTCGACCACCTGCGCGAGTTCAGCAACTACCTGACCCCCCGCCTCGGCCTTTTCTCGCCGGACACCTGGGCGGCGGCCGCCCTGGTCGTCCGCAACCTGATACTCAACTGGCTGGTGCTCGTCCCCGTCCTGGCCGCGCTGGTCGCGGTGCCCCAGGCCGGCCTGATCGTCGCCGGCGCCTCCCCGGCGAGAGGGAACGCCTTGACGGAGCCCTGGGGCCTTTCCGCCCTCTACGCCGCCGCCGTGCTCGCGGCCGCGGCGAGCGCGGCGATCTACCACCTGCGCCGCGAGCGCACTCGGCCGCCCACCGAGCCGAGAATCCTGGCCTTCGGCATCGCGCCCCTCTGGCTCTCCTGCCTCGCCCTCTCGCTGGCCGGCCTCTGGCTGCCGCAGAGCGCGTACGGCGACCGGGGGCTCGGGCTCTTCTGCCTCCTCTGGTGCGTCTTCATCCCGCTCCTCGGCTGGGCGCTGGCCTTCGTCTCGGCCCGCGGGCAAGCCGGGGCGCCGCCCTGGAAGGCCGACCTGGCGGGCATCGTGCTCTCCGGAGCGGTGGCCGGAGCGCTGCTGTTCTCGATCGCGCGCTCCTGGCTGCCCGCCCTCGCGGACCAGCCGCCCCTCTTCGTCGTCTTCGCCGTCCCCATCCTCCTCGGCCTCTACCTGCTGGCGCGGGCGCTCTTCGTGGCCTTCGCCAGCCTCGGCGAGGGCGGCCAGCCGTCGCCGAGCGGGGCGGTGCCCGCCAGCGAGCTGGGCTACGCCGACCGGGAGTGGTGGGCCCGGCTGTCGGGCTGGGTGCTGCTCCTGGCCGTCGCCTGGATGGCGGCGAGCTTCCTGGTCGACCTCGGGGGCTACCTGGTGGACCGGTACCTCGGGCAGGCGGTGGCGGCCATGGGCGGGATCTCCGGCCTCGTCACCGCGCTGCTGGGCGCGAGCCCGCAGACGCCGGCCAAGGGCGAAGGGGAGAGGACGCCGCCCTCGCCGTTCAAGGAATGGGCGTTGCGCCTCCTCGCTCCGGTCAGTGTGGTCTTCCTGGTCCTGCTGCTCGCCCAGCTCACGGCCTGGCTCGCCCGCCTGACCACCGGAGTGGCCGGCCTGCTGGCGGTCAACGGGCCGGCCACGCGCCTCGACCTCGGGGGGAAGGGCCTCCTCGAGGTTCTGCTCCGCTTCGGCGCCGTCCCCCTGGGCCTGACCCTGCTCTCGGGGCTCCTCGGCCGGGTCGTGAACGTGAACCGCTTCTCCGCCCATGGCCTGTACCGGAACCGGCTCATCCGCGCCTACCTGGGCGCTTCGAACCCGAGCCGCCGGCCCGACCCCTTCACGGGCTTCGACCCGCGGGACAACCTCGCGCTCCACGAGCTGGGCGGGGGGGCCTCCCCGCGGCCGCTGGCGGTCGTGAACGCGACCCTGAACCTCGTGCGGGGCCGGCGGCTGGCCTGGCAGCAGCGCAAGGCCGAGTCCTTCTCCATGACCCCCCTCTACTGCGGCAACTTTCACGAGGGCTACCGGCGCTCCAGCGAGTACGGCGGGCGGAACGGGATCTCCCTGGGCACCGCGGTCACGATCTCGGGGGCGGCGGCGAATCCCAGCGCCGGCTATCACTCCTCGCCCCTGGTGGGTTTCCTCATGACGCTCTTCAACGTCCGCCTGGGGTGCTGGCTCGGGAACCCCAACCAGCGGGGCGCGAAGGTCTACCGCAGGAGCGGTCCCCGCCACGCGTGGATGCCTCTCTTCGCCGACCTGCTCGGGCTGACCGACGCGCAGCACGCCTACGTGAGCCTGTCGGACGGCGGCCACTTCGAGAACCTGGGAGCCTACGAGATGGTCCTGCGCCGCTGCCGCCTGATCGTGGTGAGCGACGCGGGCCAGGACGGCGGGCACGACTTCGAGGACCTGGGCAACCTGATCCGCAAGGTCCGCATCGACTTCGGCGTCCCGATCCGGTTCGAGAAGCCGATCTGCATCCTCCCCCGGGCCTCGGCGGGGCCCGGGCTCCTCTGCGCCCTGGCGATCATCGACTACGACGAGGTGGACCGCGGCACCCCCAAGGGCCTGCTCCTGTACCTGAAGCCGACCCTGCGGGCGGCCGGGGCCCCCCTCCGCTACGACGTCTTCAGCTACGCGCGGGGCGCGGGGCAGTTCCCCCACGAGCCCACCGCCGATCAGTGGTTCAGCGAGGCCCAGTTCGAGAGCTACCGCGCCCTCGGACAGCACCTCGCCTCCCAGCTCGGCGGGGGGCGGGCCTTCGAGGACCTGCCGAGCTTCTTCGACACGGTGCGCCGCGAGCTCGAGACGGCGGAGGCGGGAGCGGAGTGCCCGAAGGCGCCTATCGTCTGAAGGCCTCGTCGGCCTCCGCCCCCGGCCGGGGCTTCCACTCGAGGGAGTAGTACTCGCCGCGGGCGCGCGCCCAGGGGTCGAAGACGTTGACCACCGGAGCGAGCTCGCCCGCCAGCTCCGGCACCGTCCGCAAGAGGACGCGCTTCAGCGGCGACACCTCCTGGCGGTGGCCGTTCGGCTCGCCCTGCTCCCAGACCTTGCCGTCGGGGCCGCTGTCGTTGACCCAGCGGAAGCCCAGCGTCGAGTAGAACTCCGGCCGGAAGCACGAGGTGAAGAACCGGTCGCTGAAGAGACGCCGGGAGGCGTTGAGGATGAAGACCTGGAACTGCGTCTCGGAGATGGCGAAGCCGTGGGGGCGGGTCGATTCCGCGAGCCAGCCCACGACCGCGTCCAGGTCCTCGACGTTGTCCACGAGGCTCCCGGCGGGACGTCCCAGGCAGTCGTCGATCGCCGAGCCGTCCGAGTTCACCTGCGCCTCCGTGATGGCCTTGGACGCGTCGCACACGTGGCGCCCGTAGATCTCGCGGAGGCGGCGCGCCGTCTCCTCCTGCTCCGCCCGCTCCGGCCCCGGGGGGAGGCGCCCGTCCACGAAGTCGTCGAAGCTCGCCACCTGCCGGAGCCCGAGCTGCCGCCGCAGCTCGTTGAACCGCGGCACGCCCCGCTCGCGGTCCCGGAGGAGGTCGAGGGCGGCCACGTCCAACCGCCCCGTCCCCGTCCGCTCCGGGGGCATGGGCAGGGCCTGGAGGAACCCCGGGTGGTTGTTCAGGGTGAGGGCGCCCACGCGCTGCCGGCCAAGGCTGAGCGCCCAGTTCGCGAGGCCGCCCGAGCGCGTCCGCGCGGTGGCCTTGCCGCGGAAGGTCTCCACCACCGGCACCTTCCGGAGGATCACGTCCGGGTTCGCCAGCTCCCGGTACTCGAAGAGGTCGGGGACGAGCGGGTGGAGGCGGTAGACGGTGACGAACTCCTCCGGGAAGTTGAAGGGTGAGCCGAAATGGTTCACCCCCCCGTTCACATGATCGGGGTTGTGGATGTCCCACCGGTCGTGCTTGCGGGGGTCGAAAGCGGCGAACGGCCCGTCCTCGTAGACGTGGCTGCCGAGTCCGACGATGCCGGGACCGGAGGCGAGCACCGAGTACCACTTGAGTGTCCGCTTCGGGTCCGTGGAGGCGCCGAGACGCGCCACCACCTGCCGCAGGGCCTCCGCCAGCTCCCGGTGTCCACCGAGGAGGCCGTTCCAGTTCGCGTTCATGGCGAGGTAGAGCGGCTCGTCGTAGAGGAGCTGGGTCGTCCATTCCAGGGTGTGGATCTTCGCGATCTCCGCGGCCACCACCAGCCGCGCCACCTCGAACAGCCGCTCCGGGGTGACGTCACGGCAGCGCACGGGCCGGTCGGGCTCCGCCGGGTCCCGCAGGCCGGAATCGGCGTCCGGCGCTCGGGCGGCCTCCCGCCGGAAAGCGTCGGCGAAGGCGTCGTGCTCCCGCGCGAAGACGTTGTGGAAGAAGCTGAGGCCGACGTTCCAGTTGTCCGGGAAGGCGGTCGCCTCCTGGCCGGCCCAAGCGGGGTTCATCGGGTCCTCCGGAGACAGCACGGGCAGGTAAGGCCTGCCGGAGCCGTCGGGCAGCAGCAGCAGCCGGGCCCGGTCTGCGGGGTCCCGCCTGACGCGCCGGCGGGAGACCGCGTCGTGGCCGTAGACCTGCGAGGCGTCCCACCAGGCCGTGACCGTGTTGCGCGTCGTCCGGTAGGCCCGGGCGATGTGGCGCCTTCCGTCGTACTCGAAGTCCGGAGGCTCATCGCCCTCCGCGACCAGGGCCCGGTCGATGCGGTCCTCCGGACGGCAGCCAAGCCGGGCGGCCTGCGCCGGGGCGAGCGGCCTCTCGGCTCCTTCCACCCGCTCCGACAGGCAGCCCGTCGGCGCTTTCTCCTTTCCGTTCCGGCCCTCCTCGAGATGGGAAAACCAGTCGTGGGTCATGAACTGGATCCAGAAGGCGGCCAGGACGTTGAAGCTGTTGGCCTTCTTGTAGTCGCAGTCCGCCTCCCGGGACTCGCCGTCCAGGCCCAGCCCGGACCGGCACTTGTCCGGATGGGCCTGGGCTCGGGTGAAGAGCATCCTGCTGATGACCTGGGGATCGGGCGACAACAGGCCCAGCCGCCCGCCGTGCCGGTTCCTTGCCCGCTGGTCCCGGGCGAGATCGGGAAAAGTGGACTCGAATGGGACGAGCCGCGAGAAGCGTTGCCCCGTGGAGCCCATGGCCGGGTTCCGGATGTCGTTGCAGATCCCGGTCAGCGTGCGGTGCCGGATCAGATCGCCGCCGCAGAGCTGCTCTCCACCCCCCCCGACCGCCGCGTAGCTCGGGTGGCCCCTCGGCAGCCGCATCTCGGGCCAGGCGTCGAGGGACGGCCCGGGGAGGGGTCCCCGGCCCTTCACGTACTCCTCGTAGGTGGCGTTGTCGAACAGGTTGAAGCGGATCAGCTCGATGCGCTGGTACTCGAGGTCGAGGAGCGCACCGTCCAGGCCCCGCCGCGTCTCGGTGGTGCCGGGCCGTCCCCGGGAGCGGGCGTCGCCGGTCCCCCAGTAGTTCGCCCAGTCCACCCAGGGGGAGGCACGGTACTTGAGCGCCCTCTCGCCTCCCCGGCAACTGGCCGTGACCTCCTGGGCCTTCCCGAGGAACCGGTCACGCCGCTCGGCGGCGACGGGCCGGAAACCCGCTCGCAACTGCTTCAGGCAGTCCGCGGCGGACTTCGCCTCCTCGCCGGCCTGGCAGCCCGCGACGATGCTTCCCGCCAACGCCACCGCGAAGCGCGCGGCTCGGCTCATGGCTCGTATCCGTTCGACAAGAATACATGACCAGCGCCCCGAGGACAGCGTCCACCTCCGCGTCACGCTCCGGGCGAAGGGCACGCCACCCGAACACGCTCAGGTCGCGCGGGACAGGCGGCTCGCCGCTTCCCCGTCGACGAAGAAGACGGCCCGACGCGCCCGGCGGGTGACCAGGGCCAGGGGCAGGGCGGAGTCGGGTTGCTCCAGGGCTTCCCGCACCACCTCCGCCTTCTCGCGGCCGAGAGCCGCCACCACGACCAGCTCCGCGGCGGCCAGCACCGGCATGGTCAGGGTGAGGCGGCGGGGCGGGGGCTTCGGCGAGTCACCCACGAAGGCCACGAATCGCGCTTCCTCACGCAGCAGGGGATGGCCCGGAAAGAGCGAGCAAACGTGGCCGTCCGGCCCCGCCCCGAGGAGCACCAGGTCGAGCCGCGGGGGCGCCCCGAGGAGCCGCGCCATCGCGTCCGAGTAGGCCCGCGCGGCCCCCTCGGGATCCGGGACGTCGGCTTCCATCCGGTGGATGCGCGAAGCCGGCACCCCGGCCGGCTCGAGCCAGAGCGACCGGGCCAGGCCGAAGTTCGACTCGGGGTCGGACGCGGGGACCGCTCGCTCGTCGCCCCAGAAGAACTCGGTCCGGGACCAGTCGACGGCGGTCCGGGCGAGGCGAGGGAAAAACGTCGTGCCCACGGACCCTCCGGGAAGGGCCACCGAGAAGAAGCCGCGGGCGGGCAGGGCACAGCGGGCCTCCTCCTCGAAGCGAGCGGCGAGCGCCTCGGCGAGGGCGGCGGGCGTGTTGACGACGACCTTCGGCGGCATGGCGTGCTCCCCCGGCAGCACGCTACTACAGGTCAGGCTCAGGGAGACGGGGACCCGGCCCAGGTCCCCCTTCCCAGGATGCGCCTCCGGTGGTACCTTGCGGTACTCCAGGTCACCTCAGGAGGTCGAGCATGCCGGAGCGCGTCATTCTCTGCATCGGGACCAGGAAGGGCCTCTTCGTCGCCCAGGCGCCGAAGGCCCGGCGCAGCTTCGCGCTGCGTGGGCCCTTCGGCTCAGGGGTCGCCGTCTACGCGGCGCTGATCGACACGCGCGGGACGCCGCGCCTCTACGCCTCGAGCTGCAACTCCTTCTTCGGCATGAAGGTCCTGCGCTCGACCGATCTCGGGAAGAGCTTCCAGGAGACGAAGTCGGCTCCCGCCTTCCCGAAGGAGGACGGGCGCGCCCTCGCCAACATCTGGTCGCTCGAAGCGGGCGCCAACCGGAACGATCTGTGGTGCGGAGTCGAGCCGGCGTCGCTCTTCAGGAGCCGCGACGCGGGCGACTCGTGGGAAATGGTCCCGGGCATCAGCAACCACCCGCACGCTCGAAAGTGGAATCCCGGGGCCGGCGGGCTCTGCATGCACACGATCCTGCGCGACGGGGATCGGGTCCACCTCGGCATCTCGACCGGCGGACACTACCTGAGCGAGGACGGGGGCACCACCTTCACGGCATCGAACAAGGGCATCGGCGCCGGTTTCGTGCCCGATCCCTTCCCCGAGTTCGGCCAGTGCGTCCACAAGATCGCGCGCCACCCGGACGCGCCCGGCCGGCTCTACCTGCAGAATCACGGCGGGTGGCCCGACCGTCCGGGGATCGGGGTCGCGCGCAGCGACGACCACGGCCACACGTGGCGCTCCATCAGCAAGGGGCTGCCCTCCGATTTCGGCTTCCCGATCGTGGTCCACCCGCACGACCCCGACACGGTCTACGTGCTGCCCCTCGAGCCCCAGACCCGAACCTGTCCGGGCGGCGCGCCCGCGGTCTGGCGCAGCGAGGACGGGGGAGACTCGTGGAAGCGGCTCGCCCGCGGGCTGCCGAAGAAGGAGAGCTTCTTCACAGTCCAGCGCGACGCGATGGACGTCGACGAGCTCGGGTCGCCCGCGCTCTACTTCGGGACCACGACGGGTCAGCTCTGGATGGGCCGAGACGGGGGCGAAGACTGGAGCTGCCTATTCGACTCGCTCCCCCCGATCCACTGCGTGAAGGTCGCGGTGGTGTGACGGGGGCGGCGCGGGCGGCGCCATGCTGGAGAACCTGTCCTTGACATAAGGGGGTGACTCGCAGCGCCCCGAGCGCTTTTCCCGGCGCCGGGTGCGGGCGAAGCTCCTTGTAGATCAGCGGGATGAGGCGGTCGCGCGCTCGCGTCCCTCGTCGTCCACCGGCACCGGGCGACCTCGCGGGCCGGAGGCGGCTTCTCCTGTTGGAGCGGGCTCAGGCCGAGAAGGTCGAGGATGCGCGTGATGGACAGCTCGTCGGTGACGTACGCAACGACCTTCAGCGGGCCTCCGCACTGGCGGCAGACGAGGGGGTCGGCCTGGTAAACCTTCGAAATCAGGCGTGCCCAGCTCGGAGAGCAACGACGTTTCTTGGGAGCCTCATCCTCGTCCGCGGGGCCGTCGACTTCCTCCGGTGGCCTCTGGCCGCGCACCCGGTTGGCGTAGTAGGCGTGGGGAGTGCGTCCTGTGCTTGCCCGGGTCCGGGATGTCGTCGGCCAGACGGGCAAGCCATACCACTCCGGCCCACCGGCCAAGGGACGTTGACGTCCGGGCGAGCGGAACGGGGCCCTCTCGGCCGGAGAGAGCAGACCGCTGAAGGCGTACACCATCCGCTACTCCTGGGCGACCTTCGACTCGTCGGGATCGTCTTTCTTCGGTGGTTTCGGCGGCCGGGGGCGGTTCAGGCTCAGGCTCACGCCGCCCCAGAAGGGCTCTGCCTTGCGCTCCACCATGTTGTTGCCGTCGACCAGGTACTGCAGGATCGCCTTGTCCCACTGCAACCCGGCGGTGGCGACGAGCTTCAGCCAGTCGCCGCGCGCGGTCTCGTCTGGGGCCTCGGTCACGCCCTCCCAGATCGTCACGTTCGGGTAGCGGGTCATGAAGCTGCCGCCGCCTCCGCCACTGGCTCCGGTCCCGGCCCCCGCCCCGCGCGATTCCGCGCGCGCCCCCTTGATCGCGGTGTAGATGAGCACCCCGTCGGTGAAGTCGAGCTTGAAGTTCTTCTGGTCGAAGGCGAAGGTGTAGCGGGCGTACCGGTCGTAGGCGCGGCGGTTCAGCGCCACCACCTCCGGCGCCGCGTTGATGGCCGCCGTGATCATGCTCCGCAGCTTGAACTGCTCGGCCTTGTGGCGGGGGTATCTCGGGTCGTCGAGCCAGGCGAACCCCGGCATCCACCAGCCCCGCATCGACCAGTAGTCCCGCGTCTCCACCACCCGGTTGCGCACCCAGGCCGCGTACTCCGAGAAGAGCTGCACCCACTCGTGGGTGGGATAGCCGTGGGGGTTCAAGAAGACGTCGGGCAGCCATGCGCGCCAGATCTCGGGACGCACCCTCGTCTCCGGATAGATGGGATCGGGCTCGTTCTGCCCGGCCGTCACGTCGACGCCGAGCGCGCCGAGATAGCCGGCGTGGAGCATGTAGTGGGGTGTCGTCTTCTGGAGGTCGTAGGCGAGCTGCGCGCCGTCGGGGTTCGTGACGGGGTGGATGACGACGTTGACCTTCCGAAGCTTCTCCTTGAACTCCGGGTCGGTCAGCAGCAGCTCGGCCAGCTTCAGCACGTGGCTGGTGGACGAGATCTCGTTCGCGTGCTGGCGGGCCGAATAGACGACCGTCGGCTTCATGGTCGTCGCCTTCGCCTGCGACCAGTGTGTCGCCTCGATGGGCGGCATGAGGTCCATCGCCCAGATGTCCTGGCCGAGGTAGCTCTCGCCCACCTTGTAGACGGTCGCTTCCTTGAAGGTCGACATCTTCGCCAGCAGCTCGTAGGCCTCCGGAGGTGGGATCGGGGTGTCCCACTGGACGATCGGCCCGCCGGCATGGCGGTAGCCGGCCGGCAGCAGCTTCCTGATGTCGGGAAACGGCGCCGGCGTCCCATTGCTGTCGAGGGACACGACCGTCTCCGTCTCCGGCCTCGGCTCGTGCTCCCACGCAGCGACGATGCGCAGCGAGCCGAGGTCGTGATAGGCGAGGGCGTCCTTGTAGAGACCGGCGGCGCGCAGGCGGCCGAGGCCCGCCACCACGGAGAGGACCTGCTCGGCGGAGAGGATCTGTCGGTCGACCCGTTCCTCGGGCGCCCGCTTGACCAGCTCCGCCCGCTCGTCCTTCTCGGTCTCGACCTTCACGCGGACGTCGAGCCGCTCGAGCCCGTCCCGGCCGTCGCGGACGAGGGCGGCGAGGGCCGAAGGCCGCTCCACGGCCACCTTGGGGATGTCGAACCGAGCCTCACCCGACTGCCCCCCGCGCTCGGTGTACTCGACGACGACGCCGGGCCGGGGCGAATCGAACCCCGAGAAGCTGATCCGTGCGTGCCCCGCCTTGCCGTCCGCCTTGGGATGCATGATCGGGATGACGCGCCCCGGATAGGCGAGCGCGGGGCCCCGGGCATAGCGGCCCAGCAGGTCGAAGAAGTGGAGCGTATTGAAGTAGATCTCCTCGTGGATCGCCTCCATGGAGGAGATCAGCTCCTGGTCCACGCCGATCTGATAGTCCGGCTCGCTCAGACTCAGCTCCACCCGCAGCTCCCCGAAGAAGGGCGCGTCCTCCGGCCGCGGCTTGCCCTTGGCGACCGCCATGACGTGATCGTAGATCGCGGGTAGCGTCTTGCCCTGGAAGTGGTCCCAGAACCGCTCGGGGTCGGTGACGATCCGCTCGTCGACCACGGCCCTTCCGGCCACGTCCGCGCTCATCCATCCCGTGGTGACGCGGACCTTCTCGTAGTTCGGGAACTGGTCGAAAAAGGAGCGCAGGACGAACTTCGGCTCGAACGTCCGCCGCAAGACCTCCACCCCGCCGGGGCCCGTCACGATGACCTCGTAGGCCGGCGAGCCGACGGGCATCTTCTCGAAGGAGATCTGCTTCAGATCCAGCTTCAGCTCACGGGCGAGGACCTCGTCGATGGGATAGATCTCGAGCAGCCAGCGCGTCGGCGCGTACGTGCCCTGCTGCTTCCACTCGGGGGGCGGCCCGATCTCGGCGAAGCGGATGGTGACGTGCTCGATGGGCTTGCCGGCGATGGCCGGCCCCACGGTATCGTGGAGCCAGCTGTAGCCCTGCTTGTAGGCGCAGAGGACGGTCACGGCGGTCGCGTCCTTCGGGGCGCCCGCCGCCAGCAGCTCCGCGCGGGCGTCCTTCTCGAGCTGCGCGCGGACCTCCGGTGGCTCGGAGAGCCGCGCCTCCAGCCGCACCGGCTTCCCCTTCGACTTGCGCACCACGGGGACGACGCGAGAGCGGAGCAGCCGCCAGAAGTCGTCAACCTCCGACGGGATGTCGAACTCCTCGCTGATCGGCCGGCCCTCGACCAGGACCGGTTCCGCGTTCTGGACGTCGAGGTCCTGGACCGTCACCTCGAGCTGAGCCGCCTTGATCCCGGCCTCCGCTTGGCGGCGGACGATGTCGGCGAACCCCGCCGCTGGCTTCTCCACGTAGACCTTCAGGTGCGCAGCCTCGAGATCCTTGCCTGCGAGACCGGCGGCGAGGCGATCCAGCTTGTAGAGGGCCGTCGCCGCCTGGCCCGCCGGCGACCGCGCCGACAGGAACCTGGCCACGTCCTCTTCGACGTCGGCGAGGGTGGTGCGGTCCTTCCCCCGCGCCCAAACGTGAGGGAAGCGCTCCGCCACCTGGGCGAGCGCTCGTGCGAGGCCGCGGGCATCGCCGCCCGTGATGACGATGGCGCGCTTTCCGCTCCCCGGCTCGCCGAAGGCATTCCTGACCACCTGGATCAGGCCCTCTCCCGGCTCGAGCCGGGGCGGCTCGATCTTCTTCTCCTTCATCAAGCGCTCGACGACGGGGTGCGTCCGGCCGATGAGGACGGGCGTAGGCAGCGACCCCGGAAGGCCGGCGGTCTCCGTCCCCCGATCCGGACTCGAGACGGCGGAGTCGAGGGATTCCGGCGGGACGACGATGGGAAGGGAGATCCCCGTCGACTCGAGGCCGAGCCGCGCCGCGAGGTCGATCGTGCCCTCGATGCCGTCGCCGGCCGGGCTGAGCAGGAGGTCGACCCGGTCGGGGATCAGGTTGTTGTCCGAGTCGCCGAGCCCCCCGTCGATCGAGTAAAGCGTCGAGAGGCCGAGGTTCTCCTTCGCCCCCCCGCCGGGGCGCTGTCCGATGGGGGCCGTCCGCTCCCGTCCGCGGGCGCGCGGCACGTCGATGGGTGCCTCAGGCACGCCCGCGGCGGACAGCTCGAGCCGAAGCCTCTCCACGCCGGCATACGAAAGCGGCGGCGTGGTCTCCGTCCCCTGCGCCCCCTGACGGCCCCTGGCGAGCGCCCGCAGCGCGAGCCGCGCCTTGCCGGCATCGGCCGCGGAGGCCAGCCTCGCCGCCACCACCAGGCGGGCGGTGCTGCCGCCTCCGCTCCTCACGTAGGCGGCCGGGATCTCGACGGCCGTCACCACGACGCCGCGGCTCGTCAGAAACTGCCGCACGTCCGCCTCCACCTCATCGAGGGTCGGACCCCCGACGTCTCCGGCATGCGGCAGCCGGGCCGCGAAAAGCTCCCCTGCGACCAGCATGCCAGCCGCGTCGGCGCCCGCGATCAAAACCGTCGGGTTGCCGTTGGCGCTCGTGACCCTTACCATGCCCTCACCCGTCTTGAGAGCGGTGAGCCCCACGTCGGCGGGGGAGAGCTTCGCGCGCCTCACGCCCGCCGACCCGATCACGATGGCCGTCCCGCCACCCGCGACGTCCCTCCGGATCGGAAGGTCCATGGCCGAGGTCTCGAAGCCCAGCCGCGCGGCGACGTTGGCGGCGGCGACGACGTCCGCCGCCTCGGGCGCCTCCCCAAGCACGAGCCGGGCGTCGACGAAGTCCACCACGCCGTCGCCGTTGCGGTCCTGGAAGAGGGCGCCGGTCTTGAAGATCGCGGCGAGGTCGGTCGCCGCGACCGCCGGCGCGGTCCTCGCCAGAGCAGGCGGGAGGAGCGCCAGAGCGGCGACGCATCCGGTCCGGCGCCAGGAGCGAGCGAGCGTTCCGTTCAGAACTGGTACCGAATCGCCATCTCCGCCTGCCGCGACGGCGCGTTGATGTTCGGGAGCAGCGACGTCGCCTGACCGAAAAGCGCCGACTGCAAGCTCGTGCTCGGCACGTTGTAGTTGGCCCGGTTGAGCACGTTGAAAAGCTGCGCGATCAGCTCGATCCGGTGCGGGTGGCCTCCGGTGTGGAACAGGAACGCCTTGGAGAGACGCACGTCCACGTTGGCGAACGCCGAGCACGCCACCGTGGAGACCGCGGCCAGGCCGCGGGCGGTGCGGAAGGCGTTCACGGCATCGAGGTTGAGGCCGCGGCAGCCGCTGCCGACGGCCACA
>Ga0137379_10002332_pt1 | contig 17608 bp, 10 predicted proteins | sample SagtaG_18_FD_104812 | JGI IMG/M metagenome (GOLD analysis project Ga0137379, IMG submission 104812) | Vadose zone soil microbial communities from Sagehorn Ranch, Mendocino, California, USA - Sage2_L_80_16 metaG | ecosystem: Environmental > Terrestrial > Soil > Vadose zone | place: USA...
CGAGAAGCAATCAAACAGTGCTGGTTCTCTTGACTACTCCGTGAAGCCTCCGGAGAGCCGCAAGGTTGTCTTTCTTGGTGACCTTGTGGATCGTGGCCCGAAGATTCCAGAGGTGCTCCGCCTAGTGATTAGTATGGTGCAAGCCGGAACAGCCCTATGTGTTCCGGGTAACCACGATATCAAGCTAATGCGCAAACTGCGCGGCAAAGACGTACAGATCACGCACGGGCTTGCTGATTCTCTGCAACAACTCGACAACGAATCGCCGGAATTCCGGGCTCAGGTCTCGGATTTCCTCGATGAGCTCGTCAGCCACTACGTCTTGGATGAGGGAAAACTCGTCGTCGCTCATGCTGGCATGAAGGAAGAGATGCAAGGCCGTGGCTCAGGAAAGGTTCGAGATTTTGCGCTTTATGGCGAGACAACAGGCGAGACCGACGAATTCGGCCTGCCGGTGCGCTACAACTGGGCTGCGGAGTATCGAGGCAGGGCAATGGTGGTCTATGGCCACACACCTGTGCCCCAGCCCGATTGGTTGAATCGAACGATTAACATCGATACAGGCTGTGTCTTCGGTGGCAACCTGACTGCACTACGCTACCCGGAGAAGGAACTCGTTTCTGTCGCAGCTCGTGAGACCTACGCACAGCCGGTCAAACCGCTCGCTGCGGTTGCGGACTCAGGACCATCGCTCACCTCTCAGCAGGTCCACGACGATCTGCTCGATATCGACGATGTGATCGGCAAGCGAATTGTGACAACTCGCCTCCACCACAACGTCACGGTCCGGGAAGAGAACGCACTGGCCGCTCTTGAAGTTATGAGCCGATTTGCAGCGAATCCGAAGTGGCTGATCTACTTGCCTCCCACGATGTCGCCCACAGAGACAACCGAAAAGCCCGGACTTTTGGAACATCCGGCTGAAGCCTTTGCCTACTTCCGCCCCGAAGGCGTCCCTCGCGTGGTGTGCGAGGAAAAGCACATGGGTTCGCGCGCCGTCGTGATCGTCTGCCGAGATGAAGATGCCGCTCGACGGCGTTTCGGTGTCATCGGAGAAGGCATCGGAATTTGCTACACACGAACAGGACGACGATTTTTCGATGACGCGAGGATCGAAAAAGAATTTCTCGAAAGGGTACACGGAGCCGTAGAAGCTGCGGGATTCTGGCGGCAGTTTGAGACGGACTGGATTTGTCTAGACGCGGAATTGATGCCGTGGTCTGCGAAGGCTCAGGAACTTTTGCGCCAGCAATACGCAGCTGTGGGGGCGGCTGCTAAAGCGTCTCTTACGGAAACAGTCGCCTCACTGGAGGGTCTTGCATCGAAGAATGGCGATGCCCTGCCTCTCATCGAGAAATACAAGCAACGGCTCGAAGCCGCGAAGCTTTATATCGATTCTTATCGGCGCTACTGCTGGCCGGTTCAGTCAGTGAGCGACTTGAAACTCGCACCGTTTCACCTGTTGGCTACAGAAGGACAGGTTCATGTTCAGCGCGATCACGTGTGGCACATGGAGAAGCTGGCAGAGATTTACAAAGTAAGTGATGGTCTCTTACTCGCCACGCCTTACCGCAAGGTGGACGTGACCGACACATTGAGCGTCGAAGAAGCCACTCGTTGGTGGGAAGAGCTAACCGCACGCGGCGGTGAAGGCATGGTAGTGAAGCCGCTGGACTTCATTGTGCGTGGGCGACGCGGCTTGACGCAGCCAGCCGTCAAGTGTCGTGGCCCTGAATACCTGAGAATCATCTACGGGCCCGAATATTTGCTGCCCGAAAACTTGGACCGACTTCGTAGTCGTTCGGTTTCCACGAAGCGTTCATTGGCCCTCCGTGAATTCGCTCTGGGCATCGAAGCTTTGGAGCGATTCGTCCGGCAAGAACCGCTTCGCCGCGTCCATGAATGCGTCTTTGGTGTACTCGCCCTTGAAAGCGAGCCCGTTGATCCTCGCCTCTAGCTGAAGCCTGCGAGTCTTGTCGCTCTATTGCAATGTGAATTGCGTTGGCTCGATGATCGTGTGGGCTTCGGGATTGTAGTAATCATAGAGAATCGAAGGCGTTGAAAGAGCCCTCAATCCAAAGCGAGGTTTGAAGGTGAAGGAGAACTTTGTACCGCCAGCGTGAGGCCAGAGGTACACGATCAACTTATCGGGCAACACTTCGTACTGATTGATATCCCAGCCAGACGCCTTCATCGCTTGTTCAAGTGAGCCTCGATCCACTTCTGCACCTGGGGGCAACCCAATTTCGGCAAGCAACATCCCGTAGCCACGGAAGCCGATTCTTTCGGCATCAACGCTGCACTGAACGTTTTCACCCACATCCGCGGATTGTTTGTCGAAATGAACCGTGAGTCGAAGTGCGTCAGAGACCTTTGCTTCCTGATGAAGATCGCTTCCCATGCTGGCGTGTGTCCAGGGCACATAGTAGTCAGCCAGCACCTGAACCGAAGCGCGTGAGGAGCGAAATGGTCGGCGAATCTCAATCTGATGCTTGCCGGGAGACAATAATTTCGAAATGTCGACACGAACTGGTCCAGTCAAAACATTGGCAGGCGGCAAATCAATGGAGAGTCCCGGCTTCCCATCCACGGAAACCACAGCGTTCGACTCAGCAGTCGCCGTGTTTCCAGGTTGATTTGAGCGATTGTCCGCGCGGGAAGTCAGCGAGGCCATCGCGTCCAAAACATTGATCGTAGCCTGCGTGGAGTACCAGATGCCGTAGCGATCCTGGTTCCGAAGCAGAAAAAGCAATCCTCGCGATATCAGCGCTTCCGAATCCCCGGTATTCTCACTGCTTGCGAACGCCTTCAATACGAGCGCTGTTGTTTCTACCCTGCCAGCGAATCCCCACCCGTAGAAAGGAGTATTCGTTTCGAGCGACCAGTAACTCGAGTCGCCCTCCCTATGCTCCAGTTTGCGCAACTTCTCGACGTTGTTTGTGAACAGGGACTTGTCGCTTGCTCCGAGCGCTGCCAGAGCATACGACGAAATCACGTACGGCTCATCGATTGCATCCGCGTGTGTTTGGAGATAGCTCAAAGCATGCTGCACGGCCAGTGACGCGGACTTAGCTATCTGCGGATTCCCGCCAGAGCCATCAACCGTCAGTTTGGATGTCGCGATCATCCGCGCAATGTAAGCGGTCACCATGACGCTTCGCTGGGAATCTTCATTCCCCTTCCAGTCTCGCGCTATCCAATGACCGTCTGGCTGGACCTGATTCACCACCCAGGAAACCGCTTCCTGGATCACTGAGTCGCCTACGGCGACGAATTCGTTGGCGTCGCTCAAGAATTTGATCGCATACACAGTAAGAGATAAGTCTGCGTCTCCTTTACCCCAATACGAAAATCCTCCGCTCGGCGCACGATAGGACAGCAGTCGCTCGTAGCCTAGCTGTGTATAGCGGCGCGCCCGAGGCACCAGCGGGGATTTCTCGTATCCTGCATCTTTCGCGTATTTCAAGAGCAATACGCTTGGATAAGTCGACGAAATCGTCTGCTCGCCACACCCATAGGGCCGTTCCAGGATCGCCTCAATGCTCTCCAATACATGCGCAGTAAGATTCGGATAGATCTTCAGAGTCGTTTCCACCGAGCCCGGAATGGCGGCGTCGGGAATGGTCAGGTCCAATGTAGTTGCATCGCCGAAAACTTGACTGGCGCTTTCCGTCTTCTCTTCGCCATTTGGCCGCACGGTAACTGATCTGGAGATTGAGTCATTTGCTTCCGCGCTGAGCGCGCTAACTTCTTGTTTCCCCTCTTTGATGGAGGTCAAAGTTTGGAAGCGGAAAATCGTGCGCGCGGAGTCGCGCGGAGAAACATCCGTCTTCATTGTTGTTGGGCCGATGGCCGAAAACCATGCGGACGGTTTCATTGCCACACTAACCTGAAGTCGCCGGTCGAGGTAATTCCGCAGAACTACAGGCAAGGCGATTTGATCGCCGACTGTGAGGAAACGCGGCGGATCATGCTCAACAAAGAATGGCTGGAATGCCCGAATATCCTTTTCCGTCGTCCCCATTTCCCCGTTTACCGTCGAAGCCACCGCGGAGAGCTTCCAAGTCGTGATGTTATCCGCCAATGGGAACTTCAGTTGCGCGTGGCCTCTGTCGTCCGTCACCACTTCCGGCCGCCACAGCAGTGTTTCTGGGAAATACTCGCGGAGACGGGGAGTTGAGACCTGCGGCTGAAGAGGAAGAGCGGAGATCCCTGATTTCGCCACTAGCATCGCACTCGCTGTCGAAGTCTGCAATTGGACAGCCGCGGCCTCGACTGTGACACTTTCAGTGACCGAACCGACGCTTAGCCGCGCGTCTAGGTGCGTGACGTTCGACGATCGCACCGGCACATTGGTGATCGAATACGATCGAAAACCAGTCGACGCAAACTGCACGACATAGAACCCCGCAGGCAGATTCCGAAGTATGTAGTCGCCTTGATTGCCAGTCTTCGCCGTGAAGGTGGCCTCTGTTGCAGCGTTCTTGGCGCTGATTTCCGCGCCGGCAATTATTGCCCCCGTCGGGTCCGTCACCGTGCCCGATATAGCGCCGCTCGATCCAGCCAAGACTGTTTGATCCCTGCTCGGAACGGGCGTCTTGTCCTTGCTACTCTGCTCGAGGACGCCACGCGAGAATGTCGCCACATCAAAGTCATCTGATGTACCCTCGACTCCATCTTCCCCCGCGCTCCTGATGGAAACCCAATTGATCCTCTGCGTTACGGGCACCACGCTGGCGCGTTGTTGGTTGTTTTGCGTATGTTGTTCGTAACTTTCGACCGTCAGATCATCGGAATACCGCGCCTCCTGCCGGAAAGTTGCGTAATAGGGTTGCCCCCAAGCGTCCCGAAGTCCATCCCAGCTAGTTCCCGAACGCTCCAGTGCTTTCTTTAGTTGTTCGAGACTCTCAGGAAACGACTGGTTTACTTTGAAATTCGCTGTCAGCGCGGCATCCAATTGAGTCCGCGTGTCCGCGAAGTAGTCGATTCCCACTGTCACCAGTGGGAAGTCATCTTCGGAAGGAGCCTGCCTTGCATTGAAACGCCCATCAGGTCCGGCACTGGTAACTGTCACCGTGAATTGCGTTCGATTGACCCCGAAAAACAATTGGTACCCGTGTCCCCAAGGGTCTTTCAATGAGTCAAAGTCAACGCCGAGCCGCGCGAGCTCCGTCTTGAGCGTTTGCGCATCTCGAATGAACCCGCCAGTGCGGGCATGATATCCATTCACCGCCCGGCGAATTGCCTCAGAGTTGGTCTTGAAATACGGCCACATCATCTTGGCCACGACGAAGTCATCTTCCGTGCCGACGGTCTTGTCCGGCCCTGCGCTCCTGATCTCTAAGACATTCCACTCGCGAGAAACGCTGAATACAGAGCTGTACGGGGTTCCCCATGGGTCCGCAACGTTTCGCAACCGCTGACCGGCAGCCGCCAAGTAACTGTCTAGAGTGTCCTCCGTCTTGGGAAATTCACCCTTCTGGTCGTAACGTGCGCTCAAAGCCGAGAGAATCGGCTGAATCTGAGGATCGATCTCCAATGCAAAGAGTTTGCGCATATCTGGAGAACTCAGATCGCTGGCAAGGGTCTCCGGCCATACCGAATTTCCTTGCAGAAGGATTTCCGCAACGAGTTCCAGACCGTCGGGAACTGGTTTCGTCAGGTCAATCTTGTTTAGATCACTCTTACTGATTCCGCTGAGCTGGGAAGTCTCGCCCCAAGACTCGCGAAAATTGTAGAATCCTCCTTGCCCGCCAAATTCGCGGTCCGTTCGCTCTCGTTCCTCGACCGCTTTATCGACCACCACAAGTCCCAACGCACTTGTCGTCTGTTCACCGTCCGCGCCAGTCACTCGCAGTTCCGCTGTGGCTTCATCCCCTGGCCGGTACACTGACTTCGCTAGCTTCACATCGACTTTGAGTTCGTGGTCCTTCGGAAACAGGACGGTGTGTGCACCCACCAGCGTTGAGTTGCGATAGTCATCGCCGGGCTTCACCCCGAACGCATAAGCAAGAATGCTCACATCGCTCTGAAACTTTTCGTTCCCCTCAAACACTGCCTGGGCATGACCGTGCCGAACTCGCACCAGCTTTGAGGCCACAATTTGGAAATCATGCATTGCTTCCACCACAACCGTGACGTCAGGCTCGCCCGTGGCGAGTTGAACTTCAATCGGTTCACCCGGTTTGTACAGGGTTTTGTCGGTCTCCACGCGGATTCCGGCCCGGCCCGAGTACCACATCGATTCTATGTGGTGGCCGACCTCGCCCTTCTTGTCCCGAACGCGAAAACTCAAAGAAAAATTGCTGGAATCATTGTCGCCCGGCACACTCAGGCCGCTGACCTTCGCCACGCCGTAACGATTCGTTCGCACTCGTCGAAGCAACTGCTCAACGTGCTCGCCGGAAGCAGCCTTCTTTGAAGATTGCTCTTCACCCGCCCAATTGATTTCAACGTCGCATGGCGCAGGCGAGCCATCGGCATAATCCGTCGAAAGATAAAACTCCAGAGGGAGCCTGTTCGATTGGGAGCCGCCCGATTCAATCACATACACGTGAATCGGGTCTTTGGTCACGCGCAGATCAAGGCGTCGCTGCTCCGTTCTCCCCGTCGATGAATCCGTAAAGTAAGCGGCCAATGTAAGGTCACGAAACCGCTTATAGTCCTCTCCCTCTAGGCCGTCATGGTCCTTTGCCAAATCGACTCTGGCCACGTAGTGCCCCTGCTCGTCCGTATCTCCCTCGTACGTTTCGCCCTCTTCGATATCCCATTTCTGTTCGCGGTAATTCCATTGGCGTTCGGTTTCCCGTACAAGGCGAACATGCCCGTGACGCACTGGCTCTCCAAATAGATAGTCCGCGTGGATTTCAATGGAGGCATTCTGATTGGGTGGATAGTAGGTTCGATCTGGTTTGGCCGTTACGTTGAATGTTGGCAGCTCGTATCTGCTGATTTTCACGCTGGCAGACGCACCAGAGTCCTCATAACGGCCCTCGCCAAATCTTGCCTCAATTCGATAAGTTCCCAAACGCAGGTGCTCGGGTATCTGCCAATCTGCGACCGCAATTCCGAAGCGGGAAGTTTGCAGCTCCGTTCGATAAACGAGCGTCTCCTCAGGATCGAGAATCTTTAGAACTACTGTCTGATCTGCAATTGCTCTCTTACTCGTGTCGAACGCCATCAGCCGCGTGTGCAGCGCCTGTCCTGGCTGGTAAATCGGCTTGTCCGTGCTCACCGATACGTTCGAGAAATGATTTACACGGAACTCCCCGTCTGCCTCCGCCGAAAAGTCGCCAAGCTTTCCCGTTACTTTCACATCGATTTCGTCCGTCCTGACACTGCCCGGAAGTGCGAACTCCAGGGTTGCGAAACCCCGCCGGTCTGTCGCCAATGTCTTCGTGACAATCGGTTTGTTGTCATCCGTGTCGAGATCAAGAGAGGCCTGGACCTTGACTCCCGTCACTGGGCGACCCGTCACCGGATGAATGGCTCGAACGCGCGCAGCATAGTGTCCGCCTTCCCGGACGAACGCTGGCCCGGCCACGTGCAATTCGAATATTTCTGGTGTAGCCTCGCTAACCGAAATAATTCCCGCAATAGGCGTAGGGAGCGATTTGCCCAGAGGGTTCGCGGTGATTGTGTGTCGCAACCGGTACCAGAGGATACTTCGTCGATCAGGATTCTTCTGTTGGGCAAATGCACTTGGTAAAGCGATTTTCAATTTCGTTGGACCCGAAGGAAGGGAAGCGTCTTGGTCCGCATGAACCTGGACCACACCCTTTGGGTCGACCAATTCGAGCAGCACATGAGCGGAGATCGTCTCGCGCGTTTGATTTTCTACCGACAGATCAACAATTGTGCCATCGGAGTGAATCTGAATACGCGTGGCAATCTCATTGACGCGAATGCCAACTTGGGCAAAACACGGGCCAATGAGGACAAGACAGACAGTAACAGCCCAAACGAAACGGCTGGCTCGGTAGCCCATTGATCCCACCCCAGGATTACGAATGCGATACTACTATTGCGTCTGTTCGTATGGAGCTTTAATGCGCCAAAAAGGTTGGCTAGAGTTCTGACCAGGTCAACGGTGAGACATGGAAACACGAGGTTGCAATTTTACTTTTGCTGGCTAACGAAACGAAAAGGCTATATAGTTTCGTTAGAGAATTCCTAACGAAACGATGGTTTTGTGATGGCGACACCAACCAAACCCAACAGCCGCCTCGGGACTTATTTCCTTAAGTCCTTCAAAGATGAGTCTTTTCGGGCGTACGTGCCTCCGCCGTTGCCACCGGACCCGCCGCTGGCCCTCCAGCCGCTTTTGCCCCTGCTTGAGCAGGCTAACCAGGCACTAGGACGCCTGGACGGGCTTGCATCCATCCTGCCCGATCCCTCGCTCTTCATTTACCTCTACGTTCGGAAGGAAGCCGTGCTCTCTTCGCAGATCGAGGGCACGCAGTCGTCGTTTTCTGACCTGATGCTATTCGAAAGCGCCGAAGCCCCCAGCGTCCCGTTGGAAGACGTTCAGGAAGTCTCAAATTATGTGGCCGCGATGAATCACGGGCTCCGCAGGCTCCGCGAGGATTTTCCGCTCTCTCTGCGGTTGATACGAGAGATCCACAGGATTCTATTGTCCAAGGGGCGCGGCAGTCAGAAGCGTCCAGGTGAATTCCGCGAAACCCAAAATTGGATCGGAGGCACGCGACCCGGCAACGCAGCATTTGTCCCGCCACCACCTGAGAAAATGATGGAATGCCTGGACGCGCTGGAAAAGTTTCTTCACCGCGAGCGGGAAGACTTGCCCGTATTGGTGAAGGCAGCGCTCGCGCATGTGCAATTCGAAACCATTCATCCGTTTCTAGACGGAAATGGAAGATTGGGCCGATTGCTTATTACATTCTTGCTGTGCGTCGCTGGCGCGATCCGTGAGCCCATTCTTTACCTCAGCCTCTATTTCAAGGCGAACAGGCAGAAATACTATGAACTACTTGACCGTGTCCGCACGCATGGAGATTGGGAGACTTGGCTCGAGTTTTTTCTAACGGGCGTGAAAGAGACCGCCCAACAGGCAGCCGATACATCGAAGGAGATACTCACGCTCATCGAACAAGATCGCCGCAAAATCGAGGAGCTTGGCCGACCGGCCGCGTCAGTTCTGCGCGTTCACCAGCACCTTCAGCGCAAGCCGATCATCACGATCCCGGCGACAGCCGAACAACTCTCCCTCTCTGCGCCCACTGTGGCGAAGGCTTTGCAGTACATGTTGAAGCTCGGCATAGTTCGTGAGACGACTGGCAAACAGCGTCATCGCCTCTTCACGTATCATCGCTACCTGGAAATTCTCAATCGAGGCACCGAGCTGGCGAAAGCGAGCCACTGACTGCCACTGACAATGCCTACGCAAGCTCACGGATAAGCCTGAACAGGGCCACCAACTCCCCAATGCTGCTAGCTGCCATCGTGACAAGCTGTAACAATTTACTGTGACAAGTCTTGACGATTGAATGTGACAGCGATCTTAACGGTCGGTTATTCTGAATGTTTTCAAACGTTCCGGACATTGATCTTATCCAAATCCGATGCTTGATCATGAAGCGCCAGGATGCTACTTCTTTGCCCTTCTCTTTCTGTTCTTGCAGAGAGTCTCCAGCAAGTATTTGACGGATGCGCTTTCCCGAATCACGGCTTCCAGCTTCGGGATCGTTGCGTTCAATTCATTTTCTTCCACGACCCCGTCCGCCAGAGTGCTTGCAATGCTCTCCAGCGCCGAACCCACGTCCTTCATGAGGTTGGAAATAACCTGGAACTCTTTTTCCGAGGTTTGTTGCGGATCAGGGATCTTGAAAGCCACTCTTCCTGCCTGAGACTCGAGAATATCCAGAGGTTCGAAATTCTTCAAAAGCACGCAGATCTGCGGCAGCAGTTCCGCGGGGATGGGGCGGTCCCCTCTTAGCCAATACATCAAGGAGCGATAATTCGTTCCGAGCTGCTGCGCCAACAGCCGAGTGTCGTACTCTGCCCTTGCCTCCACAATCTGGCTCAGTACGTTGGGTAGCGTCTTTGCGGCCACAGTCGGTTCCTTTATCGTGTGTCTGTCAGTTCAAAAAAGGCATCATCTTGAACGGTGAAAGTGTGCATTGTAACTGAATTGCACGCTTTCCCTATAGGCGGTTTAATAGGGTCATCAAGACAGGGGGGAGATTGCCAGCTTATTAGAAGCGATACAGTGGCAATTTCCTTATTGAAAAAGCAGGCTGGCACAGTCTACGATGGCCGCGTATCCAGTGTAAAACGCAAGGGTTCTCTTATCGATAGGATACAATGCGGGCGGATAGTGGACCGATTTGGTACTGTAAGTCCGGTCGTGCTGGGCCTCGGAATGGTGAAGTGGTGTGCTTCTCGGCAGCGCGAGCAGGACTGAAGAAGTAAGGACGTGACCCATGCCCTTCATGGACCTGATCAAGAAGGCCATTTTTGAAGAGGAACCGCTGGCACAGAAGCCCGCCAAGCCAGCGCCCAACTCGGGGGCGGTGCGGCCGCTAGAGCCAGCAGCTTCTGCATATTCCCCCATGGGGACGCGCGACAACCAGTTCTACACGCGGCTGGCCAAGCAGACCGACCTCTCTGCGGTTCCGGAGCTGGCCAAGATCGAAGCTTTTGCTGCGCCGCTGACCTCCGTTATCACGGATAAAGCATTGAGGTACAAGGCGGCCCTGGCCACAGCCCAATCGCAGGGTGGCCTGACGAAAGACGCGATCTTGAAAGGCTTTGACGCTTTACAGAATGTTCTGAATTCTTCGGCGAGCACGTTCAACAGACAAACCGACGAAGTGTCACGAACGGAAGTCGATGCCAAGATTGCCCAAATCAGTGACCTCAATGAAGCCATTCAGCAAAAACAGAAAGAAATTGTCGACCTGCAGCAACAGGTGAAGTCCATGCAATCGCAGACTGATGTGTCGCGTTCGAAGTTGCAAGAAGCGAAGAGCAATTTTGCGGCGGCGCTGGAACGGCGACGGGGTGAGATTCAGCAACAGCGCAAGGAATTTGAAACGATTTTGGGATAGGGAGACACCATGGCAACCACTCCAAGTTCCCCAGTAATGCAGGGCTTGAAGAATTTCTGGCAGCGGCCGGAAGGAACAGTCGGGAAAGTCGTGCTGGTCCTCGGAGGCATCGCGGTAGCGTATGGTTTCGTGCAGATCCTACCGTTCTTGATCGCGGCGGCGACCGATACTTTGCACCTCGCCGTTTTGATCGGGGCGATTTTGGTGTTCCTTTTCATCGTCACGGACAAGCGCGTCCGAACGCTGGCGAAGCTCATGTTCCAAAGCGTTATGCGGTATCTGACGGGCTTGTTCATTGAGTTGGACCCCATCGGCATCCTCAAGAACTACATCGGGGAGATGAAAAAAAATCTCGCAATCATGGACGAGCAGCTCGGAAACCTGAATGGCTCTATCCGCACGCTCCAGAACCAGATCGACACGAACCAAAAAGATGCCGAGCACAGCATGGCGCTGGCCAACCAGGCCGACAAGAAGATGGCCGCCGGCGGGCTGACCTCCCTCGATCAGCAGCAGTACATGTCTGCCAAGGTCACCAACCAACGGCACGCCGCGAGCCTGATCAATATCAACAAATCGCTCACAGATCTGCGCGACAAGCTAAAGATTCTCTATGACCAGCTCATTCGCTGGAGGGCCACGGCAGAGTTCCAGGTTACCGACAAAGAGAACCGCGTCAGCGAAGAAGAGATGCGACGGAAGGCGCTGAAAAAGGCCTATTCCGTGTTCCAGGCGGCGAAGAAGATATTTCGCGGCGATCCTGTGGCCAACCAGATTTACGATCAGACGCTCGAGTATTTGGCGGATGACGCCGGGCAGATGCTGGGAGAGATGGAAGATTTTAATCGGCTTGCCAACAAGTTGATGACCAACATGGATCTGGAAACCGGGGCCATCAACGACGAAGCCGTCAAGCAATTGTCAGAGTTTCAGCAAAAGCTTTTGCCGGCATCGGTGACCGCGGTGCCGGGCGGCATATCGGACCAATCTTCGGCTGTGCCCGCGAATAAGAAAGACGATTACAGGGATTTGATCAAGTAACTCGTAGGCGGAGGAAAGAGCCAAATGTTTAACGATAAAATCTCAACACCACCCACAGGGCACCGGCTGAAGCCGGGCGCGAAAATTGTTCTCCTCCTGGTTGTCGGGGCTGTCCTGTTCTTCGGTTTCCGCACGGCCGTGAGCCACGGCTGGATTCCTGCCCCGGGCATTGCCAAGGCCCTCATTCCCTCAAAAGCTGCTCTGCCGGACTTGAAGGAAGCGGTCGTCGCCAACGTCGAACCTGCGCCTTTTCCGGAAGCGGCCTCGGCGTCGGTGAAAGCGCCGCTGATTCGCACCGAAATATGGGCCTGGAACGCACAGATGAACTATATCTACGCCAATGGCGGCCCGGACACGACGCGTAACAGTTTGATGGAGAAGCATGGCGCAAACGTGAAGTTAATCCGCCAAGATGACACCAGCCAAATGCAAAACGACTTGATTGCCTGCGCCAAGGAGCTCCACGATGGTGCAAGCCAGTGTTCCGCAGGCGCGAACTACGTCCTGATCATGGGTGATGGCTCGGGACAGTTTTTTGCCGCCGTCAATCCGCAGCTCAAGAAGCTGGACAACGGCGCTGGTGAATACATTGCGCAGGTCATCGGCTCTACGGGATATTCGCGCGGTGAAGATAAGTTAATGGGGCCACCGGAATGGAAGTCAGACCCGCAGGCCGCTAAGGGTGGCCTGGTCGCTGGAGTCCTTCGCGACGGTGATTGGAATATCGCCATGAAGTGGGCGGCGGACAACCAGATCAAGAACAATCCCGACGAAAAGACCTGGGACCCCGATGCTCTCAATTGGGTCAATGCGCCGGACTACATCAAGGCCGCGGAAATCTATAACGCGAATACCTGCGAAGACCGCAAAGTGGTGCACGATGGCCGGCTGACCGGAGAATCAAAGAACGTTTGTGTGAACGGCGTGGTCACCTGGACGCCGGGCGACGTTAACGTGGCTCACGGGCGCGGCGGCCTCGTCTCCATCGTGTCTTCGAAGCAGTATCGCTCGCAAATGCCGGATGTCATTATTGGCATCAAGAAGTTCAATCAAGATCATCGCAACGAAGTTCAGGGAATGTTGGCGGCCAGTTTCGAGGCGGCGGATCAGTTGAAGGCCTTTCCGGAAACCCTGAAGCGCGCAGCGGCGATCAGCGCCAAGGTCTACAACGAGCAGAACGGCGACTATTGGCTGAAGTATTACCAGGGAACACGCGAACGGGACAAAACCGGAAATATGGTGGAGCTCGGCGGCTCTGCGGTCAACAATCTGAACGACAATCTGCTCTTGTTCGGCTTGCAACCCGGCGCCAATAACAACTTCCGGTCCACGTACACGGTGTTCGGAAATATTGCCACTCAGCAATACCCCGAACTTTTCAAGAATGCGAACAAGATTCCGGATGTGAAAGAGATTCTCGACACTTCCTACGTTCTCGGAGCCTCGTCGATGCTTTCGCAGTCAGGAGCTGAAGCCGATGTCGCCAGCTTCAGTTCGAGCGGAGATACGGGCACGGTCGTTTCGAAGCGTGATTGGAGCATCGAGTTCGACACCGGCAAGGCCTCCTTCACTGCAGAGGGTGAACGCAAGATGTACGAAATCAAAGATGACCTGGCAATTGCCGGCGCTTTGTTCGTAACCTTGAATGGACACACCGATAATACCGGTACTCGCGAAGGAAACATGGACTTAGCAGAACGACGCGCCCAGGCCGTGCGTGATTGGCTACAGAGAAAAGCGCCCTCGAACTTCCCCGACAGCCGTTTCCGCATTCACGCTTACGGCGATTCCAAGCCGCTCGCGTCGAACGCTACCGTGGAGGGCCGGGCGAAGAACCGGCGTGTAGAAATCATTCTCTCGGGCAAGGAATAGGAAACCCTCGGTGACCACCATGAAGCCGGCGGCGGGGAGCATTGCTGCGAGTGTGCCTGCAGCCGGCGGACGCGTCAGCTTCTTCCACGACGTGCTCGGCGCGTTTTCTCCTAACCGAATCATTTCGAAGGGGGCCCTCCGCTTCATCATCGCCTTCCAGATCGCGGTCTTGCTGCTGGTGTGGGCTACGTCGACCTACGTATTCCTGCCCAAGCCGATGGACGTGTGGCGCGCGTTTGTCGATCTTTGGAACAACGAGGGCTTGGGTCAGGAGCTGATTGTCAGCTTCCTCTTGAATGTGCAAGCCATGGCCTGGGCCACAGTGATTTCACTGGGGCTTGCCTATCTGACGGTCGTTCCGGTGTTCCAGCCGATCGCGCACGCCGTCTCCAAGGGCAGGTTTCTTGGCATGGTGGGGCTCACCTTCTTCTTCACCGTCATTTTTGCCAGCGGCCACCGCTTGAAAGTAAGCCTCCTCGTCTTCGGCGTTGCGGTGTTCTTTGTCACCAGCATGATCGACGTCGTGGCGCAAGTTCCCAAGGAGAAGTTTGACTTGGCGCGCACCCTGCGCATGGGCGAGTGGCGCGTCGTTTGGGAAGTGATCGTGCTCGGCAAGGCCGACGCCGCTTTCGATGCCATGCGCCAAAACGCAGCGATGGGTTGGATGATGCTCACGATGGTCGAGGGCATCTCGCGTTCGGAGGGCGGCATTGGGGCATTACTGCTCAACCAGAACAAACATTTCCGGCTCGAGGCAGTCTTTGCCATCCAAATCGCCATCCTGCTGATCGGATTGTTTCAGGACTACGCGCTGGGCTTGGCCAAAAAATTTCTCTTTCCCTACGCCGATTTGCAATTGGAAAAGAGGTAGTGGTTTCGGCATTTGTGAGGATGACGCTTGCCCGATCGATCCAAGTACACCGACACCCTTCTCAAGGTTGACCACGTCAGCCTCTCCTACGGCGACAAGGTCATTCTTCGCGACGTCAACGCGGAGATTCGCGACATCGTGCGCCCCGATTGCACCCAGGGCCAGGTCGTTGGCTTTCTCGGACCCTCGGGCATCGGCAAGACCCAGCTCTTTCGCATCATCGCCGGGCTGAATGAGCCTACCTCCGGACAAGTCTTGGTCAATTCCACGCTCACTCCCGTCAAAGCCGGGATGGTCGGCGTAGTCGCGCAAAATTATCCGCTGTTCGAAAATCGCACGATTTTCAGCAATTTGATCCTCGCCGCGAAGCAGATCGAAAAAAATAGCGACGCCGCCCATGAAAAAGTATTGAAGTACCTGAAACGCCTGGACATGATCGACTGCTCACAGCTTTACCCCGCGCAGATTTCCGGCGGCCAGCGCCAGAGAATCGCCATCGCCCAGCAGCTTCTATGCAGCGAGCATTTTCTCCTGATGGACGAGCCATTCTCCGGCCTCGACCTGGTCATGGAAGCGAAGGTCTGCGAGTTAATCAACGAGATTGCCTGCCTGGACGAGCTGAACACCATCATCGTCGTGACTCACGACGTGACCGCTGCGGCTACGGTGGCGGATCACTTGTGGCTGATGGGCCGCGATCGCGATGCCCGAGGGAATATTGTTCCGGGTGCACGTATTCAGGAAACCTACGATCTGATCGAGCGCGACCTGTGTTGGCATCCCGGCATCACGAACTCCTCTAAGTTTCTGGAATTTGTCCGCGAAGTGAAAGAAAGATTTCAGACGCTTTGAACCACGCCGCTTCGGTGGCACTTCTCGGTTCTGCCGCCCGTCGCAGAAATCCGCACAAAGAATAGTGAAAGGGAATCGCTTACTCGCGCTTAGCCGCAGGGGTGCGGCCGCAGCGCACGCGCAATCAGCCCGAGCCCGCCAACGAGCAGGATCAGCATCACCAGCGTATTGAAAAGGCTGGTCGCCCGAAAATAGATGCTCATGTTGGCGATCACGCCCGCCAGAATGAAAAGCGCACCCGCCGCCGTAACAATCCAACCGGCAAGGCTTCGACCGTTCCAAAACAAGATCCCCACGCCGAGCAGCATCGGCACCAGTGTGATCCCAAACGTGTTTGCGCCGTAAAAACTCCAGTACGAGCCCCACCACGCTGACCTGATTCGCCAGGAAATATCCCCCTAGGCAAGCCATGACGCATCCGATCAGGAAATGACCGAGGCCACCCAGCGTCCCACCCATGTCGCCCAAAGAACGGTTTTCCATAAGGTGAGGATACCAAACCTGCTGCTATTCGCGCATCGGCAAGATAACCCTTGCTCGCAGCCGGTCTTGCGGAAATTCCCTGCGATTGAGTTTAAAGGCGAAATCAGCTTTCTCTTATTCGGCGCAGAGGTATAACGGATCACTGGCGCCCCCAGAAGACAAGAAATAATAACGAATTCTCATACCGAATACCGTACAGCGTCGTACAGAAGGAGAAGAGTACTTGCCACTTCTGAAAGCACCACTCAAACAACTCAAGTCAGCAACCATCCAAATCCGTGTCGAAGAGGACGTGAAGCTCAGACTCGAAAAGTACGCTGAGTTCATCGATTCCTCTCCGGCTTACGTTGTCACCGAAGCCTTGAAACTCCTCTTCAAGAGAGACGAGGAATTCAAGTCCTGGCTGGGCCAACACACCAACAACCACAACCTTAACCAAATCGAAGGAGGCTCTCTCACAGAGATTGCCAAGAAAGCATGAAAGTCCGCAATGTCCAATTCGGGGAGCGCAAGAACCCAGACTCGTCCAGAGTGCATGGCTTGCGCCTTGCAGTCAGTTCGCTGCCAGTTGAATCAGTCGCGGAATCAGACAACGCCTTGGGTTGCCCGCTGGTGGGAGGATGTCATCAACGTAGACGGAACAGCGGGGAGGGTGCGCCGGTCCATTGTGATTGGTACGGTCGCAGAACTTGCTACGCGGCGTCTCGCGATGCACGCTCTCTCAGAGCGGCTTCGTCTATTGAACAGCGGAAGCCAACGGCCACAACCCATGCGCACGATGAAAGATTTTGTGCAAAAGGATTGGGAACCTGTTGTGCTTCCAACTCTGAAGTACGGAACACAAAAGCACTACAAGTACATACTTAGCGCTCATCTGATCCCCACATTTGGTGACCTTCGTCTTTTCGATATCTCGCGTGAAGCGATTCAAGCTTTTGTTCTGGCAAAGCTTCGCGAGGGTTATGCGTGGGAGACAGCTCATCATTTCAGGTGCGCGCTGAGCAAAGTCCTGGGAACGGCGGAGGAGTGGAACTACATCGCCGACAACCCAGTGCGAAAGACGCGACTCCCAAGACGGGAATACAAGCAGGAACGGCCCATCCTTGCACCGGCACAAGTGTGGCGGCTAATAATTGCTCTTCCAGAGCCCGCTCGGTCCGTGGCCATGTTGTTGGTCTTGACAGGGCTTCGGATCGGTGAGCTTCTAGCGCTTCGATGGAAGAGTGTAGATTTAGGCGCTCAAACGCTGCGTGTAACGGCGACCGTTTATGAAGGGCACTTCGACACTCCAAAAACGAAGCGAAGTGTCCGCACGGTTCCACTTGGTCCGAAAGTCCTTTCGATCCTCTCCATTCTTCACAAGAGGGTTCATGATCCTGACGGTTTGGTTTTCTCAACTCGTTCGGGTCAACCCCTGTGC
>Ga0137379_10002334_pt1 | contig 17602 bp, 19 predicted proteins | sample SagtaG_18_FD_104812 | JGI IMG/M metagenome (GOLD analysis project Ga0137379, IMG submission 104812) | Vadose zone soil microbial communities from Sagehorn Ranch, Mendocino, California, USA - Sage2_L_80_16 metaG | ecosystem: Environmental > Terrestrial > Soil > Vadose zone | place: USA...
CGGCCGGGACAGCCAGCTCGCGCGCGATGCGCCGGTGCCCGGACCCGAGGGCGGCGGCGACCAGGGCCTGGCCGATCAGCCCGGCGGCGTAGGCGCGGCGCGGCAGCAGCCCGGCATCGAGCACGACGTGGGTGACTTCGCAGCCGGGGCACAACGCCCGGTCCGGGCGCACGGTCACCAGCGTGCCGTCCAGGTCGCGGACCGTGCGCTCGCGGGCGTGCCCCCACGGGCGCAGCGGCTGGCCGCAGTCCGGGCAGCCCAGCTTGCGGCGGGCCAGCGCGGTCCTGGCCGCCGCCGTGTCGAAGACCTCGATCATCGTTCATCCCGCCACGATCGTCCCGGCCGTCTCGTCCGGACAGGGGGCAGCTGGTGTTGCAGCCTGGCACCTGACGGCGGCCCGCGCAACCCGGGCGCCCTGACCGCCCGGTACCGGCACCGAACCGACGAGCCAGCCCCGGCCGGTCCGCAGGGCCGCAGGTCACGGCACCGCGGTGACGATGATCGGCGAGGTGCCGCCGCCGGTTAAGCCGCCTTATCGAGGCTCCCCGTCGGTCCAGTAAGCGTCGCGAACAGGTCAAACCGTAGGCATCCTGTGCGCCGCTCAACAGTAGGCGGCCTCGCCGTCCGGCGGCAGGACCACGTCCTGGCCGGGCCCGGCCGCCTGGGTCAGCGCGGTGAGGATCTCGGTATCCCGGTCCGGCGCCAGGTCCAGCAGCCCGGCCAGCTGGGCGATGGTCGTGACCAGCCGGGTGCACGCCTGGTTGCCTTCGTCGTGGTAGGCGATGCCGGCGCCGTGCTCGAGGGCCTGGCGGACGTGGTCAGGGGCGTGCGGGTCGCCGAAGGCGGCCGCGGCCGCGGCGAGCGCGTCGATGTCGGCCTGGCCGACGTCGACGATGCGCAGCGGGGCGTGCTCGTACCGGCTGTCCGGGGCCAGCAGCCGCCCGGTGCGCCCGGCCTCGGCGGCCCGTCCGCCCTGCGCCGGGGCGACCGCGTCCCAGATCCGCCGGACCGCCGCCAGCGCCTCGCCGCCGGCCAGCGGCGGGGGCCAGGCGGTGTCCGGGTCGTCGTCCTCCCAGGCGGCTACTTCCAGCAGCAGTTCCTCGACGTGGGCCAGGGCGGCGGTCAGCTCGTCGTCCAGGTCGGGGAGCAGGCGGGCGGTCACCGTGCCGTCCATTCGCAGTCGCCGGCCGGGGTGAATAGCTCGCCTTGCCATCCGCGCCGCTCGAGCGCGGCAGCGGAAGCCATGACCCGGCCGTGCCACCGGCGGGCCGCGGCCGGGCAGTTCGCGCAGTTCTTGTGGCCCTTGCAGCCGGGCAGCAGGGCCCCGCGGCGCGCGTCGTACGACCAGGCCATCGAGTCGAACGACGTCAGCGAGTCCGCGGCCTCGTCCGGCGGCCAGATCCCCGGCAGGCCGGTCAGCTTGATGCCGAACCAGTGGAGCGCCAGGTCCAGCGGCTGCAGGGCCCGGGCGACCCGGCCGATCAGGGCAGTGTCCTGGATCCGGCACACCGTGCCGACACCGACCAGCGGGAAGCCGGCCAGGCGGACGCCGGCGTCCTCATACAGCCGCGCGCAGGCCAGGTACCCGTCGGCGTCGCCCGGCGCGGCCTGCAGCACCGGCATGAACGGGCTGTCCGCGTCGCTGAGGCCGGCCCACAGGCCGGTCAGCTCGAGGAAGTTCGCCACGGTCCGCGCCTGGTGCTCGGCCACGGTCAGGCCGGTCTCCGCGGTGATGTGTTCCTCGCACATCCAGTCCTGCGGCGCGGCCTTATCCGGGGTGTTAGAAATTGTCCGTTGTCCGCTTTTCCGCAACGATCCGTGTCGTGGGAAGTCACGGGTCCGCGCGGCGCTGGGACACCATGAGCGGGCCGGTGCCCAGCCGACCCACCGCCGGATAGGTGGCCGGAGGAGGAAGTCCTCTCGGTGCATTGCGCCGGGGCCGGAATTCATGAAACTTGACGCGGCACCCGGCCTCACCACGAACTTCTACAGTATGGTAGAAGATGAATCGCAGGTGAACAGCAGCCGTCCGCAAGGAGATATCCCGCGTGTCCGCTCTCCGCATGTCACGTCACCGTGCTCCCGCGCCCGCCGCCGCGCCGGCCGCTTCGGCGCTCGCCCTGATCACCGGCGTAGCCGCCGTGGTCGCGACGTTCATCCTCGGCTTCATCGCCAAGGCCGGCCCGGTCGCGCGGCTGGATCTGAGGGTGGACGAGCACATCGCCGCGCACGACCGCGTCGGCGTGCTCACCGCGCTCGCGAAGGCCGTCTCCACGATCGCCACCCCGGAGATCTTCGGCCCGGCCGCGATGATCGTCGTGCCGCTCATCCTGCTCGCCCGCCGCCGCAAGCTCGCCGCGCTCATGGCCTTCTGCACCATCGGCGGGGCCCTGGCGCTGGCCGAGGTCGCCAAGAAGGTCATCAGCGAGCCCCGCCCCCCGGCCGCCCTGCAGGCCATGGCGGCCGACAGCGGCGCGTCCTACCCGAGCGGCCACACCACTGCCGCGGCGGTCCTCGCGGTCGCGCTGGTCATCGCCGTCACCGGGGCCCGATGGCGGTTCGCGGCGCTGGTGGCCGCCGGGGGCTTTGCGGTCGCCGTCGCGGCGAGCCGGGTGTATCTCGGCGACCACTACCCGCTCGACGTGCTCGGCAGCATGCTCTGCGCGCTGGCCGCGGGGTTGGTGGTCGCTGGCCTGGCGGCGCTTCCCGCTGTGCGCCGCCGTCTTCATTGAGCCAAGACGCCTGCCGGTTCCGTGCGCCCGCTTCCTGCCGGCCCATGTCGTGCCGGTATCGTGCACAGCCGCCATTCGCCGGGGCAGGCGCCGGGTCCGTGCTGATCTGCTACGCTGCCCGCGAAGCCCGGGAAATCTCCGCCGCCGGTGAACACCCGCGTGCCGGCGATCATGCCAGCGCGGGGAATGCGGTGAGCCCATCACCAGGGGACGGTCTCCTGAGACGGGAGGCTGCGGCCGAAGAACGCAGGGACGTGGGCCAGCAGCAGCACCGCCAGGGCGGCGTCCACGGCCAGGCTGCGGGCCAGGATCACGTGATCGTGGGCGCCGAAGGTGAACGTGTACCCCAGGTCGGCGATCATCACGATCCACGCGGCCTACCACGCCCACCGCTGGCCGCGGCGGAACGGGACCGCGACGATGACCACGAACAGCAGGGCAAACGTCAGCTCGTGCAGCGCGTACCCGCGTTCCAGCAGCGTGATATAGCGCGCCAGGCCGGGCGCCACCGCCTGCGCATGCGGCCAGCTCGTCCCCGCGAGAGCCGTGAACGTGCCGGCGTGAGCTGAGGGCAGGCCGGTGCGCGCGTCCGCGGCCAGGTCCAGGATCGAGGTCAGCACCGGGAAGACGCCGAGCAGGAGCATCAGCACCAATCCGGCCAGCCGCCATCCCCGCAGCCGGCCGCCGGCCGGGCCAGAAGACATCGCCGGGCCGGGCTTGGTCGCCGCCATGAACTCACCTCCAGCAAGATCTGTGGTGCGATTAGACCACGGCTGCGCCGCGACCTGCCGTCGCCGTAAACTTCCAGTGCCTGTAAAAGGAGGGCAACCGGATGGCCGGCGCAGATGATAACGAGGGCCTGCGGGAGCGGAAGAAGCGGCTGACCCGGCAGCTGATCGCGGCGACCGCGATGCGGCTGTTCACCGAGCACGGGTTCGACGCGGTGACCGTCACCCAGATCGCCGAGGCGGCCGGCGTGGCCGAAAAGACCGTGTACAACTACTTCCCCCGCAAGACCGACCTGTTCTTCGACGAGGCCGGCGACATCCTGGCCGAGCTGCTGTTCACCGTGAAGAACCGCAAGCCAGGCCGGTCAGCGCTGGACGCGGTCCAGGCGTTCGTGTCCGGCCGGGCCGAATGGGCCGCGGACCGCCGCCCCGCCCGCCCGTCCCGCCGTTTCCGGAACCTCATCGCTGACAGCCCGGCGCTCCAAGCCGGCATGCGGGACATGTTCGCGCGCTACGAGACCGCCTTGTCGGGCCTGCTCACCGCGGAAACCGGTGTCCCCCCTGGCTCGGCCGAGCCGTTCATCGCCGCGGTCGCGCTGGTCGCCGTGGTCCGGGCCGCGTTCGAAGCTCGCGCCACCGGCCAGCAGCCTGCCCGGGGCACTACAGCCAGCGCCCTGCGCCTGCTTCGAGACGGGTTCGGGAGCTACGCCATCACCGGAACGCCGGGTGCGTCTGCCGCAGCGGGCCAGGACGCCTGCCCGTAGCCCGCTTCGGCCACCAAGCTCCAGCCAGCCGGAAAGCCCGCTCTTCCTGGCCACATATCGTGCGCGCATGTCCAGCATGGCCACCTAGCTTGCAGAGTCACAACGCGTTCACTCACCGCCCCGGGCGGGAACCGGTCAGCGCTGTGCAGGCCCGCGCCGCCGCCGCTATCACCATCAGCCGGCGAGACGCCTGAGGGCACGCTCCGTACGCTACCGGGACCTGCCCGGCCGGCGGAGCTGCTCACCCCCGCTGCCGCGCATACGGCCTGGTGATGTCAGGGTGCGGCCCGGCTGGTCCAGGTGAAGCTGCCGGTCTGCGGTAGCTGCCGGGCAACGGTGCCGGCGACCTCGCGGCCGAGCGCGTCGGCGTCCCGGGCGGTCATGGCGGAGTCGACCCAGCCCTCGATCTCCACCCGCAGGGTCCGGCCGGTCCACCGTGCCCTGGCGTGGGCGTGGACGACCCCGGGCACGGACCCGGCGGCGGCCTCGGCGGCACGGATTATCTCCGGGTCGATGCCGTCGGCGAGACGGCGGGTGACATCGGTGGTGACCTCGTAGCCGACGTGGCAGATGAACGCGGTGACCGCGAGCCCGGCGACCGGGTCGCCCCACGGCTGTCCCGCTGCGACCGCGGCCAGCCCGGCGAGCGCCCCGGCCGAGGACAGCGCGTCCAGCCAGGAGTGCCGGGCATCGGCAACCAGGGTGGCCGACCCGATGCGCCTGCCGGTGGCCAGCTTGTAGCGGGCCACGACCTGGTTGCCGAGGATCCCGATGGCCGCTGCGGCGATGCCGGCGCCGACGTGGGCGGTGTGGCCGTGCTCGACCAGCTTGCGGATGCTCTCATATCCGGCGAATGCCGCGCTGGCCCAGATCACGATGGCGATGCCGATGCCGGCTAGGTCCTCGGCCCGCTCCAGGCCGTAGGGGTAGCGCTCGGTGGCGGGCCTGCGGGACAGCCGGAAGCCGAGGAACACCACCGCGCTGGTCGAGACATCCGACAGGTTGTGGATCGCGTCGCCCAGCAGGCCCACCGACCCGGTGACCACCGCGAGCATCAGCTCGATCAGGCCGGTGACGGCCAGGCCGGCGGCGCTGACCGCGACCGCCCGGTTCGCGGCGCGGCGGTCGGCCGCGTCGTTTCGCCGGGCTGGCAGCGGGAAGGCGGCGGCAGGATCACGCAGCCCCGAAGTCTTGTGCATGGCGCCAGGATGACCGGCCAGCCGCGGCGCGGGCAAATCCCCCGGCGCAGTGACCCCAGGTCTCCGGTAGTCAGGTAGCTGCCGGGCGGGAGGGTGCGAGGCGGGCAGGGCGGCGTCCCGGGCTGGGAGGATGCTGGCGTGACGACCACCGGTGACCCGGTACGCGCACGGCTGCTGCGCCGCGGCTTCGTGCTGGAGTACGTGACGCTGGGCTGGAACGTGGCCGGGATCATCGTGCTGGCCATCGCGGCGGCGGCCGCCCGGTCGGTGGCCCTGGCCGGGTTCGGGCTGGACTCGCTGATCGAGATCGGCGCGTCCATCGTGGTGATCTGGGAACCGTCCGGCACCGGCGAGGACCGGCAGCGGCGGGGGCTGCGGCTGATCGGGTACGCGTTCACCGCGCTGGCGGTCTACCTGCTCGCCCAGTCAACCCTTGTGCTCGCGGCCGGCTACCACCCCGGGCACTCGTTAGCCGGGATCATCTGGACCGCGGTCACCGCGGTGGTCATGTTCGCGCTGGCGGCCGACAAGGCCAGGACCGGGCGGGCACTGGATAACCCGGTGCTGCGCACCGAAGGCCGGGTGACCACGATCGATGGCATCCTGGCCGTTGCTGTGCTGGCCGGCTTGGTCCTGAACGCCGCGCTGGGCTGGTGGCGCCGACCCCGCCGCCGGCTACGTGCTGGTCTACTACGCCGCCCGCGAGGTGCGGGAGATCTTCTTCGCCGGGCACTAAGCTGCCCGGCCCGGCAGCGGCGATCACGGCCGGGTTCGCGCCGGTGTGGCCCTGGGCGAAGCCGGCGATGACCCGCCGGGCCCCACCGCTTAATGACGTATCAGCGCCGCCCGGATGTCGTACCTGCCTGGCGTGTTCTGCGGTCGGGTAGTGCGGTGATACCGGCGGCTGCGTTCAGCCTGGTTTCGAGTTCGAGCTGGTCAAGGGTGAGCTGGCGGATCGATTCGGCGTAGATCTTGACCAGGCGGCGGAAGTCTTCGTTTTCCCGGCGGAGCCGCCGGATGACCTGCTCAGGATTGGTGCCCGCGTTGTCCGGCCCGGCCGGCCTGGCGGTGGCCGCCTGCTCGCGGGCTTGCCGGCGGAAGCCGTCGATCAGGTGCCGGTAGTTGCGGTCGAAGGTGGCGTGCGGGATGCCCAGGGCTCGCTCGACCGCGGTCACCGTGGCCTTGCGCCCGTCTTCGGCTGCCTTGGCGAGGACGCGGGCCATCGCGGCGGTGACCTCGTCATCGGCGGGCAGGTGGCGTCTCATGCCTCGTCCTTGTGCCGCTGGTCGTGGTGGGCAAGGAAGGCGGTGATATCGCTCAGTTGTCCTTCGAGCCGGTGGTGCACGTAGGGCGCGATGAGGCTGCCGGGTTGCAGGACTTGTTCGAGGCGGGTTCGGTGGCGGGTTAGCGCGTCGATGTTGCCGGTGGTCAGGGCGACGTTGCGGCATGCTAGCGGCTGGCAGTCCGGCAGGCTGGGGTCATCTGCGCCATCCACGCGGCGGCACAGTGCCCGGTCGGGGTTGTAGACGCAGGTGACGTACTGGCCGGGGTAGATGCGCGGGTCGTGGCGGTCCATGATCCGCCTGAGCCGCCGGGGGTCGGTGATGACCTTGCCGTCGAAGGTCACGTGGCGTTCGAGGTCGGCGAGCCGGGCTTCGGCTTCGGCGGCTGCGGGGCCGGTCAGCGGGTGCTGGCCGTGGCTGGTGATCAGGTCGCAGAGCTGCTCGCCGCGGGCGATGGCATCTTCGGCTTCGACTTCGGCGCGGAACCCTGATGCGGAGGTGCCGGCGTAGCCTTCGAACATCTGGACGCGGTGATGACGGTAGGCGATTGATCCGGCGATGACGCCGCCGGGCTGCCGGGCGATGAACCAGGCGAGGGTGCGCCGGAACTGGCTGGTGGACAGCTTCCACCGTTGTCCGTTGACCGGGGGGATGCCGTCGGGCCGGCCGTGCTGCTGGCAGAAGGTGTTGACCCAGTCGGTGAAGGCGGCCAGGTCGTCGTTGGTCTGCTGGGTGCTCTTGGCGCTGGTGGCGTGGGAGCGCAGGTCGTGCGCCGATCCGGGGACCGGCGCGAACAGGTAGGTGTCCCGGCCGGATTGCAGCCGTTCCAGGATCTGGACGGCGCGTTCGGCGGGTTCGCCGACGATCCAGGCCGCAGGGACCCCGGTGGGGTCGTCTTCGCCTTTGAAGGCCAGGCTGGTGAGCCTGCGGCGGTAGATGCGGCCGTCTTCGGCCCGGCTCACGCTCAGGCAGCCGGGCCGCAGGTGCTTGACCTCGCTGTCCCTCATCCCGGACAGGTAGGCAATCGTCACCCACGCGGCTGCCTGCGCCAGCCGGGCAAGATGCCCGGCTTCCGCGTAGGGGATCTGGGTGATCCAGGGCTCCCCGCCTAGCCGGCCGGTGATCGTGGTGCGCAGGTAGGCGGTGTCGGCGACGCCGAGCTCGGCCGCCGCATTGGCGAGAAGTTCCTGGCAGCGTCGTGTCCGGAAGGATCCGTGGCTGCAGCCGATCTCGCGGGCCAGGTGGGCGTGCGATGGTCGGCCGCCTGGGCTGCCCGGCAGCGGCCGGTGCTCCGCCCGGTAGCGCTGGAGCAGCTGCTCCAGCTTCCCGGCGATGTCGCTGCTGGCTGGCGCGTTGCGGCGCTTGCGGCTGAGCTGGGTGTTGGCGTGCAGCAGCCGCCATTCCTCAAAGGCGGCCAAGATGTCGCCGGCCAGCTCGTTGATCCACGTCAGCGCCCATGTCAGCAGCGGGGCGATCACCTGCTCGGGGATGCGGGGCGTGGAGTTCTCGCCCGGCCGGCTGGACGGCGCGGCCGCCCAGCCGGGCAGGAGCCCGGGGTCGAAGGTGAGGGCGTCGCTGGTGAGCTTGCCGGCGTAAATCCACAGCAGCCTGACCGCGCGACGCTGGTTTATCTGCCGGCTGGGCGACCGGCCCGAGGTCAGCAGGTGGTCGTTGTAAGCGTCCAGGTCAGCTGGTGCCAGCGACCGCAGCGACGTGACGCTGCGCTGGTCCAGCCAGGCCAGGAACTGCTTGAGCGCGCTGAAGTAGCCCCGGATCGTGTCCGGCGATGATTCCCGCTCCCCCGGCGGCAGATCGCAGGTCAGCAGGGCATAGCACAGTTCCCTGACGGCCGGCCGGAACCGCGCGGGCAGCGTGGGGAAGTTGAGGATCAGCGCGTTCTTGTGCCGCTGGAGCAGCGCCGGGGTGAGGTCCCAGATGTCGTCGCTGAACCGGGGGGTGGCCGCCGTGGCGGTGCCGTCGCGGAGCGGGCGCCGGGCCAGCACGTACGGGTTGCCGACCAACGGCAGCCGCCGTGCGGCAGCGGTGGCGCCGGTCATGACGGCTCCCGGGGACCGGACAGCAGGTCCAGCACGGCAATCGCCCCCCCGGCGGGCTTGCCGCGGAGTGCGGCTTCCCGCTGGGCCGGGCTGAATCTCGGCAGGATCAGCCGGGTAATGATCAGCCAGGTGACGCCGTGCGCGCGGCACCAGTCCGGCACCGTCATCTTGCCCAGTTCGGCTTGCAGCCGCTCCAGCAGCGCGTAGAGCATCGGCAGGTGCCGTTCCAGGATCAGGGCGTTCGGGCAGCGCAGGCACGTCAGGAACGACACGCCGCAGCGCCCGCCGCCGAACGGGCTGTGGTCGATATCCAGGCAGGAGGCGGCCAGGGTGTCGAGCGTCCCGGCCAGGGCCTGGCCCAGTTTGGCAGGGGTAGTGCCGAGTTCGCGGGCGGCCGCGGCGGGGTCGGCGCGGAACCGGTCACCGATCTCGGGGCCGAGGACGCGCAGCTGGAAGCCGCGGGCGCTGTCTTCGGCGTCGGCTAGGGCGGCGTCGATGATGTCCTCGGCCCATGCCTGGATGACGGGGTCGTTGCGCAGGTAGTGGTAGGTAGGACACGTCCATGGTGTTGGTGGTAGCGGTGGAGGGCAGGTGCCCTCCGGTGGCCTTGGCCCGGCGCGCCTCGGCGGCGGTCTTCAGCCGGTCCAGCCGCAGCACCAGCGGCCCCGGCTCGCCGCCACCGGGGGCATCAGCGGTCAGGCCCCGGGCAGCAGCCCATCCGCTGAGGTCCAGCGAGCGGGTCAGGGAGCTCGCGAACGGGGCAGCGTGGCCGTTGACGCCGCCGCGACCGCTCCAGACCGACCACAACGACCCGGTGCCGCTGATGGTGCGGCTCCACCGGGTCAGCTCATGCACCAGCAGGTAGAGGCCGCCGGGTGTGTGCAGCTGGCGGCTTTCCGGCCCGATCTCCCAGTGCACGCTCTGCCGGGACAAGGCCTTGCCGCGGCGGCGCTTGATGATGCCAACCGCCACCGCCCGGCCATCCAGCACGCGGTGCGCGGCGGGCAGCTCCTTGACCGTCTCGGCGTTGCGCCCGGACAGCGCCACCGCCAGCACCAGCAGCGGGATGAGGTCCTGCTCGGTCAGGAACAGCTGCTGGGCCGCGCTGACACGCGCCGCGTTGTCGTACAGGTTGCCATGCGGCCACCCGCCGCCACGATAGCGGGCCGGGACGATACCGGTGCGGGCCATCTCGGCCAGCCACGCGGCCTCCTCCCGCTCGTCTGGTGAAAGCTGCCCCGGATCGGCGGCGAGCCTGACCAGCCGTTCCCCGGCCTGGATCCGGTCACGGATCTGCGCGGCATGGCACCGGGCGGCTTGCATGATCTGGCTGTATTCCCGGTCGGAGTACCCAGGAAGTCCGGTCTTCTTCGGGTACTTGCCCAGATGGTGACCGCGCTGGCCGATGAGCTCGCGGACCCCGGGCCGCAGCAGCTCCTGGTCGGCGTGCCGCAGCAGCAAGAAGATCTCCGTCATCTCGTTCGTCACGCACAGCGGGCTCTTGCTGATCAGCCGGTGACGCCGCAGGCGCTCCAGATGAGATCGCGTCATCTCCGCCAGGTTCTGCGGCGGGCGCGGCAGCGCCGCCAGGAACCGCAGCATGCCGCCGATCACCTGCCAAGTCCAGCGGGCACTGGACAGGGTGCGGCGTCCGCCAGCTGGCCCGGTCCGCGCGGCGAACGCGACCGCGACCTGCTCGTGCATCCCCGGCAGCGGCAGCCGGGCGAAAGAGAAGACGAAGGCACGGCCGTCTTCCCCGGCGAAGGCCACCTGCAAGCTGCCGTCGGCGGCGCGTACCGGCCCGGCTGGCGGCTCCGGCTGATAGAACCCCTCCGGCCGCGCCGCCTGCCTGCCCCGGCCCGTCTTGGGCAGGCGGCACTGGGCAGCTGGCATCACGCCATATCTTCCTGACAGCCCAGATGGTCGTCAGCGGGCGCTGGCCCGGTATGCTCCCACCAGTCCGGGATGAGCGCCAGCCGGGTCTCCATCTCCAGTTCCTGCAGCGTGTGCAGGTAAATGGCCGTGGTCTCGATCGAGCGGTGGCCGAGCCTGCGGCTGACCCACAACAGCGGGTCGCCGTAGACCCGCTGATACGTCATCCGCCCCTGCGGGGTCATCGCCTGCAGCTGCTCCAGGTGCCCCCGCCACAGATGCTCCAGCTCGATCACCGCGAAGCTGTGCCGCAGGGCATGCGCCTGAGCCGTCAGGGCCACCCCGTGCCGCAGGCAGCGCCGGTTGGCGTCCTTGAAGATCTCGCAATAGCCCGCCGATGTGCCCGGCAAGCCCGACTCGTTCAGCCACAAGGCAGCCGGCTCCAGCCCATCACCGGTCCTGACCAGCAGCTGGGCACGGTCCCGGTGACCCAGCTTGCCCACCGGCAGCTGCCGCCCGCCGATCCGCACCACCGGCCCGGCCGGGTCCTCGATGATCAGCGGATCGTCAACCAGCTCATACAAGCCATCACGGCGGGCGCGCTCGACGGCCTCCGCCCGTTCGATCTCCACGTAGTCCCGCACGTCCTTCAGCACCCCCGCCGGGATGTAGATGCTGCGGGCCGACCCGCCCTTCGCGATCGGCGCGGGCAGCCAGGTCCGGGCGTTCAGCTTCCCGGGCGCCAGCACCGGGAGCTCATACAGCGACAAGCCGACCTGCTCGCTGAGCCGTAGCCCGGTGCGGATCATCAGGTCGGTGAATGCCGCGTTCCGGGACCCGAACCGGCCGCGGAACCCGGGATCGGGCAGGCCGGACGGCGAGAAACCGCGCACACCCACGTCCCGCCAGTGCCGGTACATGGCCGGAGTGAGCCACTCAACGTGACGGCGCGGCCCGGTATGCGACGATTCAGCCGGAATCATCCCAGGCTGCCTCGCGCCCGGCCGCCGCCGTGATGCCCGGCTCGGCCGCTGCACGATCGGGCTGGCGTCCAGATACCCCAGGCCGACGGCCCAGGCGAAGAAACCGTTCACCGTCGCGACCTCACGGTCCCATGTCGCGTGCTCCACACGCGGCCCCAGCGGATCCTTGCGCCGCCAGCGTTCATAGGCGGCCCGGTCCTCCGGTGCCGCCTCACGCCACGACTTCCCCGACCGGTTCGCCCACAAGAAGTCCAGGAAGTTCTTCAGATCCCGGGCGTGCGCCGCCTGGGTGTTCCACGGCGCCGCGCTCATCCTGGCCTGCTCGAAGTACCGGTTCAGCGCGACGTCATACCCGCCATCAGAGCTGATCAGGAACGGCTGGCCATCCAGGACGCCATGCTCATCAAGCCACTCATCCAGGTCCCCGACCATTTCCAGCAGCGGCTCGTAGACCAGCGGCCGGGCCAGCCCCCGCGCAGTGAATACAACACGCCATCCCCCCGTCACCATGAGCTAGGACTCTACACGGACAAGATCCACTCCCGCATAAGCGGCGCACTCCAGCCGGCCGATCTGCTCGTCATACCGGGCGACCGCCGCGGCGTACCGCTGCGGGGTGGTGCGCCACTCGCCGAACAGGGACAACTCGGAGAACCCGCCGGAGTCGAGCGCCCACTGCACACGGGCCGGGCGGAGCGTCTTGTACCCGGCGAGGCGCCGGTGCGAGACGAACAGGTGGAAGTCGACACAGCCGTTCCACAGCCACGCGGGCAGGTGGGTGCCGGTGTACAGGGTGGGCTCGATCACGACGCCTCCCCTAGATCGAACAGCGGAAGCTCCTCTGGCCGGTCCTGCTCAAGCGAGGCGAGGTTCTTGACCGCCTGCCGCCAGTAGGACGGCTTCAGCTCTGCGATGACGGCCTTGCGGCCGAGTTCCACCGCGGCGTAGCCCTCGCTGCCGACGCCACCGAACGGGCTGAACACTGTCTCGCCCAGGTTGGTGCGCATGTCCACGACCCGCCGGACCACGTCGAGCTGGAGCGGATGGACGTGCTTCTCGTCTTCCTCGTCGCGGGCCTCCCGGTACGGCAGGACCGCCATCACGTCGCGGCGGTCGAACTGGCCGAGGTTCCCGCGGATGTCATCCCAGACCGCGGAGGCGTAGCGTCGCCAGATCCAGTGGGAATAGCGGTTCTGGGTCTGGAGGCCAGTCCATCCGCGGTACTTCAGCACGTCGGCCGGGGGGCTGCTGGCGCCGTGGTAGGCGGTGAACCCGTTCGGATGAGTGACCGGGACCGGGCTCGGGCCGTGCTTGCGGAAGATCAGCAGCCAGTCGGCGGAGGCGAGGCCGGCCGAGGTGCAGTCAACGACGGTGGTCTTGTGGGTCAGGTCCTTGACCATCGTCCGGTTGTAGACGGCCAGCGGCTCTTTCCAGATGACGTGCCGGCCGATGTAGTCGAACCCGGCGTCGTGGTGCAGCCGGATCACGTCGCCGGGGAAGTCCACCAGGGCATCAGACCCGGAGTTCCCGGTCGGTGTGTCCATGCAGTGCACGGCGTTGATCCGGCCCGGCATCGTCAGCCGGTGCAGCTCGGCGACGAAGAACGCGTACATCTTGAAGAACTCGGTGTACCCGCCAGCGTTGGACAGGTCCCGCTCGCTCGAGGAGTACTTGTACAGGCCCGCGCCGCCCAGGCCCTCGTCGCCGTAGGCGAACGGAGGGGAGTAGACCGCGCAGTGCATGGACTCGTCCGGATAGTCCGGCATCACCTCCATGGCATCGCCGTTGTGCAGGGCATACCGGCCGGTGATCACCTGGTTCAGCACCTTGCCCATGACGGGACCTCCGTGTCCGCGGCGTAGATGTCGGCCCGGGCCACGCTCATCGCGTCGTTCATGTGCGCGACCAGGGCGGAGAACATCCGGTCGGCCTGAGCTGCCTTGCGCTGCAGGCTGGCCAGGGCTCGGAAACCGCCGGGGGTGGTGATGACATCGACGGTGACCGGGTGCTGCTGTCCGAACCGCCAGCAGCGGCGCACCGCCTGGTAGTGGGCCTCGAAGCTGTGCCCGGCGAAGTAGGTCATCCGGTGGCAGTGCTGCCAGTTCAGCCCCCATGCGCCGATCTTGGGCTTGGTGATCAGCACGCGGATCTCACCGCGGGTGAACGCCGCCAGCTTCTCCTCTTTCTCGTCTTCGCTGTCCGCGCCAGACACCTGCACCGCGCCGGGGATCAGCCGCTCGAGCAGGTCACCCTCCGCGTTCAGGTGACACCAGGCCACGCCGGGCTCCGCATCGGCGAGCAGCTCGGCTGCCTTCTCGCACCGCTCGGTCAGCGACCGGCGCAGCTCCTCGCGTTCCTCCCGCAGGCCCGTCACGGGCACGTCGAACAGGGCATCCTCATCGGAGGGCATGCGCGGTTCGACGATGTGCTGCCGGTATTCCAGCGGCGGCAACTCGAAACCGTCGTCTGGGAACCCGTAGTCCGACGGGCGCCGCATGGCCCGGGCCCATGACGACACCCACCGCCAGAACGGCGTCTCAGCCCAGCCCTTGAACCGCCACTCCCGGGCCTCCCCCATGTACCCGCGGGTGGTGGACGCAGACTTGGCCTGGTTGACAAAGAACCGGCCGAGCATGTCGGTGTACCCGAGATAGCCCAGGGCCTCGCTCAGAGTGCCCAGCTCGGTGAAGTCGTTCGGCGCCGCGGTGGCCGTGGCCGCCAGCCGGTACCGCATCTTCCGCAGGAACTCGGTCACCTGCGCCCGGCGCACCCCGTCGAACGCCTTGATGCAGCTGGCCTCATCGCACACCACGCCGCCGAAGCGGTCGCGGTCGAAGTAGTGGAGGCGCTCGTAGTTCGTGATCGCGACCGGCGCGGTCGCGCGGCCGTCGCGGGAGACGGCCGCCTCGACACCGAACTTCGCCGCCTCGGCTTCCATCTGCTGGCCGACCGCCGGCGGAGTCAGCAGCAGCACCGGCTTGCCAGTGTGCAGGTGCACGTTCTGCGCCCACACCAGCTCCATCGGGGACTTGCCGAGCCCGCAGTCAGCCAGCAGCGCGCCGCGGCCGACCCGGACTGCCCAGTCGTCCATGAACCGCTGGAAGCCGAACAGGAAGTCGGGGATCCACAGCGGCTCGAACCCGGCCATGCCGTCGAGCTGAGCCCTGTGCTCGAGGAACTGCGCGTAGCCGCTTGTCACGACGCCTCCAAGTGAGGCAGCGTCGGTACCGAGACGTTGCCCCGGAGCGCCGCCTCGGCGGTCGCCCCGCGCCGCAGCCGGGCGTGCGCGGTCCAGTAGGGCACGCCTCGTTCCTCGCACCATTCCGTGAGCGGCTTGGTCTCACCGTCCAAGGTGATGAAGCGTGTCCGGCGGGTGTTCCGGGCCTGCTCAAGCTTGGTGGCCCACCGGCAGTTGCCAGGCTCGTAGTTGCCGTTCACATCGTTGCGCTCGATGCTCCGGCCCGGCTCCGGCACGCCCATATCGCGGATGAACTGGGCGAAGTCGTCCCAGGCTGCACAGACCCGGATGCCTCGGCCGCCGTAGTTCGGCCAGTCCTGGCTGTTCGGGTTGGTGCACCGCTGGCGCATGTCCACCCAGGAGTCGTAACCGGGGGCGCCCTTCATCCCGTGCTTCCTGGGTACCTCGCGCTGTCGTTCGGCGTGGTAGCAGCCGCACGACACGACGCGTCCCTCGCGCAGGTGCGAGCCGGTCACCGTGACCGCGTTGCCGCAGTCGCAGCGGCACAGCCAGCCGCCCTTGACCGACTCCAGGACGGCCAGGCGTCCGTACCGGTCCGAGTCGAGCGGCTTCTTGGGCATCACCATGAGACACGCCGCCCACGCTGGTGCGGCTTGAGGATCGGGCGCACCATGTCCGGGTCGACGTCAAGGCCGCTGACCGGAGCCAGCTGAGCCTTCCGGCTCAGGAACGACCGGTACTCCTCTATCCGCCGGGCGGCGGACACGTCGAGGGTCATCAGGCAGCGCTTTGGGACGTGGCGCCGGAGTCGGCGGGGTCGGCGGCCGCGGTGGCGGCGGCAGGGTCCTTGATGCCGAGCTTGGCGCAGATCGACGCCTTGGTGACCCGGAAGGACTGCGCGCCGAGCTCCAGCACCTCGACGGGGAACTTGCTGGTCCGGGCCAGCATGTAGGAAGCGGTCCGGCCGAGTCCGAAGCACCGTCCGGCGGTCGGGATGTCCACTGCGGGAGGCAGCGCGAGGATCTCCTCCTCGGTTAGCGGCTTGATGCGCATCGTTTGTCCGTCCGGTAAGGCGGGAATTCAGCGCTGAGTCTGAGTCAAGCGGCTTAGTTCAGCGTGGGTACAGCATCTCGCAGCCGTGATGTTTAGTCAACCTCAGTGCTGGATCGTGTCGGACAACCCTGGATCAGTGCTGAATCGTGCGCTACTATCTGCGGCATGGAAACCGACGCACAGGGGTCCTCAGCGCGGCTCGTGACCATGAACCAGATCGTCGCCTGGAACATCGCCTGGTACCGGCACGCTGCGGGAATGACGCAGCAGCAGGTCGCGGAGCGGCTCGGCTGGCCGCATAACAAGGTGTCCGAGGCGGAGCGGAGCTGGGACGGCAAGCGGACCCGCGAGTTCGACGCGCAGATGCTCGCCGACCTGGCCGCCGTCTTCGGGATTCCCGTCGTGGCGTTCTTCCTGCCGCCTCTCGACGACGCCGGCGCGGACCTGTGGTTCCGCGCCCCGGACGGCGAGCCGCGGACGATGACAGACCTGATGTGGCTGGCCATGCACGACAACGACGACGAGTCACCCGCCCTGGATGCCTACCGGCAGCGGTTCCGCGTCCAGGCGCTGCAGTACACCGACAAGGGCTGGCCCGCCGAAGTCGAGCGGTGGTTCACGATCCCTGGCCAGGCCGAGGCGATGGCCGACCGGGCTGCCGCGCTGCGTGCCCGCGCGGCCGGGTCGCGTGACGCCGCCAAGCTGGACGAGGAAATGGCCGCCGAGCTCGAGCAGGCCGCGGCGAGGCTGAAGTGAAGGGCTTCAAGCGGTGCAAGTGCCGCGAGGACGGCCGGGAGCTCGGCGCGTCGTGCCCGAAGCTGCGCCGCAGGGACAACTCGTGGAATCCGGCGCATGGCACCTGGTACGGCAAGACCGAGCTGCCGTCCGGGCCGGGCGGGGAGCGGGTCTCGCTGCGCGCGGGCAGTTTTGCCAGCCAGGACGAGATGACGGAATGGTTTGACGAGGCGCTGCACCTGCTGTCGATCCCTGAAAAGGGGCCCGACGGGTACGAGGTCCGCGTTCAGATCCTAGCGATGATCCGGGAGTCACGCCGGCGGAAGGAATCGTTGCCGCCGTTCGACGAGATGCGGCGCCGGTACGCGGCCGGGGTGGCGTTCTCCGACGGGGACACGGGCGATTACCTGCTGGGCTGGCTGGACCGGCACGAGAGAGCCGGCGACTGGTCCGGCACGACGGCGCACAGCTACCGTCGCACTGTCGAGCGCCTGTTCCTGCCCGCCTTCGGCACGGTGCCGCTCGGCAAGCTCGCTGCGAAGCACATCCTGGACATGTTCGAGGAGATCGACAGGGCGAACGCCCGGCTCCTGGCCGCGAAGGAGTCCGGCGACCCGGACGTGCGCCGCACGGTCGCGGGCCAGCGGCCGACCGGCCCGGCCACGAAGAGGCGGATCCTGGCCGTCCTGAATTCCGCCCTCGGCGAGGCGGCCACCGCCGCGCCCGGCCGCCCGCAGGTGATCTCCGTCAATCCCGGTGCCGGGATACGGCTGAACGCAAGCAGGAAGAAAGCCACGCCCAGGATCAGGCCGAAGCTGTGGACGGCGGAGCGGGAGCGGGTGTGGCGTGAGGAGTTCGCCGTGCGCACCAGGGGCATGTCGAGGCTGGATCAGTTCCAGGCGTGGCGCAGCACTCCTGCGCGTCCTGGGCCGGTCATGGTCTGGCGGCCGGATCAGCTGGGCGCGTTCCTCGACACGGCCGAGAACGAGCGGCTGTA
>Ga0137379_10002340_pt1 | contig 17579 bp, 16 predicted proteins | sample SagtaG_18_FD_104812 | JGI IMG/M metagenome (GOLD analysis project Ga0137379, IMG submission 104812) | Vadose zone soil microbial communities from Sagehorn Ranch, Mendocino, California, USA - Sage2_L_80_16 metaG | ecosystem: Environmental > Terrestrial > Soil > Vadose zone | place: USA...
CGCCGCGCTCTGGGACACGCCCGGACCGAAACCACCCGCGGCTACAGCCTGCCTACCGCCGACGACGCCCAGGCCGCCATCAACAGCCTGCGCCGGGCGCGGATCCGACCTGGCGCGCCCAGGTGCCGGGGCGATTCCCGGATTCTTCCCCTCCAGATCGAGGCACGTCCTGTTCAGCTGGTGAGCAGGCCGCCCTCGACCGGCAGGGTGATGCCGGTGATGTAGCTGCTGGCGTCGCCGGCCAGGAAGACCACGGCGGCCGCGATCTCCTCGTGTTCACCGAGCCGGCCGGTCAGTGTCCGCGGGAGGATCTGCTGGTTTACGTAGTCCGCGTCGTACTGGTCGGTCATCTCGGATGCGAAGAAGCCCGGGGCGATCGCGTTGACCCGGATACCCCGCCGGCCGGTCCACTGCTGCGCCAGGTCGCGGGTCAGGCCGATCACGCCGGCCTTGCTCGCGGCGTAGGCGGCCTGGGGCAGCCCGGCGGTGGTCAGCCCGAGCACGCTGGAGATGTTGATGATCGAGCTGCCCGGTTGCATGATCCGGCCGCAGGCCTGGGCCATCCAGTAGCAGGCGTTGAGGTTGACGTCGATGACGGATCGGAACTGCTCGGTAGTCTCCTTCAGCGCGGGGACGGCGGTGCCGATCCCGGCGTTGTTGACCAGGATGTCCACCCGGCCGAATTCACACATGGCCGCGTCGGCCAGCGCCTGGCAGTCCCCGGGGCGGGTCACGTCGGTGCGCACCGCGATGGCCCGGCGACCGGTGTCCTCGACCAGTTTCTGGCTGTCGGCGAGCCGGTCTGCACGGCGCGCGCCGAGCGCGACGTGGGCGCCGGCTTCGGCGAGTGCGGTGGCGAACGCGACGCCGAGCCCGCTGGAGGCGCCTGTGACAATCGCGACCCGGTCGTCGAGTCGGAAGCGGTTGAGTACAGACATGATCGTCCTTTCGATGGTGGTCGTCACGACCGCTCCTCCTGGTCAGCGATGTCCCGGGTCGGCCGCGTGGCCAGGGCCTCGGCCACCGCCCGGTAGGCGTGCCGGTTGAACGCCAGCCCGATGTGGCTTCCCGGCACCTCCACGCAGGTCGCGTAGTCGGCGACGCACGACTGCCACCGCACCATGCCGTCGCTGCGGGTGTAGATCGAGGTGAGCCGCGGCCGCCCGGGGTAGGGCCGCCGGTAGGCCCGGGCGAGCTCGCAGTTGCACTCGCCGGTGAGGCAGCCGAGCTCGCCCCGCGGCGAACCGGACGGGGCGAACAGCCGGCGGCTGGTGGCCACGGTCAGCCTGGTCACCGGGAAGGTGTCGAGCGCGCTCTCCAGCCCGCTGCCCAGGCACACCACGTGCGAGACGTCTTCGGGGTGTTCGGTCGCGAGGGCCTTGGCGTAGTGGCCGCCCCGGCTGTGCCCGACGATCGCCACTTCCCGGCCGGTCCGGGCTCGCTGGTGGCGCAGCGCGTCAGCCATCCGGCCGGCGTAGCTTCGGGCGCATCCGCTGTTGAAGGCGATGCCGGCGAAGGCCGGCCGGTGGCCGATCCGCCGCAGGAACCTGGCCAGCAGCGAAAGGGTGTTGTCGCCGGCGAGGTAGCCAGGCAGCAGCAGCACGGTCCGGCCGTCGCCGGCGGGCACGCCGTGGCCGCGCCACACCGGGTCGGCCAGCAGGCGGGCCAGCTCCAGGTAGGCGCGGCTCTCCAGCAGCGGCTCGCCGCGCCACCGGGCCGGCGCGGGTCCGCCGACCGGGACGTCAGCAGGGCCGTCAACAGGGCGGGCGGCTGAATAGACGGCAGGCCCGGTCACAGCGCCCTCCGGTGGACCAGCTCACCCGGGGCGTCGGCCAGGGGCGGATAGGTGGAGCTGCCGAGCCGGGCCGGCGCCGGCCTGGTCTCGGGGGTGTGCGAGGTGATCCAGCTGGACCAGTCCTCCCACCAGCTGCCCTGATGCTCGATGGAGGTATCGAGCCACTCAGCCGGATCCGCCGAGTCGGAGGTGCCGGTCCGGTAACGCAGCCGCGGGCTGACCGGCGGCACGCCGAGAACCTTGGCGTGCCCGCCGGTGGCGAGCACGAAACGGCTGGTTCCGCCGAGCAGCGCGCGGGTCCGGTAGCAGTCCGCCCACGGCATGATGTGGTCAGTCGAGGCCCCGAGCAGGTAGCTGTCGAGGGTGAGCCGGCGCAGGTCGACGGGCACGTCGAGGACCCGCAGGGCGCCGGTGTTCGCGAAGCTGTTGCGCAGTTGCAGACCGAGCATGTCCTCGCCGAGCCGGGCAGTCATGTTCGTGTAGTCGGCCGCCCAGAACAGCAGCTCGGAGCGGCCCGGGGACTGTCCGAGCAGGTAGTTGTTGACCACGTTCATCCACACGCCCTCATCGGGCCGGATCCAGGCGAACCCGGCCGCGGTGTCGGCGGCGGCGACGTAGCCACGCCGGCTCGCGCGCCGGCCGGCGACCACGGCGGTTTCCTCGTCCATCAGCGCGCCGACCAGCCCGCCGTGGGCGAAGTCGGCGACGGCGACGCCGAGGCTCAGGGTGGCCAGACCCTCCTGCCGGCCGGTTGCGGCGAGGTACCCGGCCGCGGCCAGGCTGATCATCCCGCCGGCGCACAGGCCGAGCAGGTGGACCCGGGGACTGCCAGCGATGTCCCGGACGGCGTCGAGCATGTCGAGAAGGGCCTGGACGTAGCCGTCTAGCCCGATGTCGCGCTGCCGCTCGTCGGGGTTGATCCAGGAGGTGATGAACGCCTGTCGCCCGGCCGTCTGCAGGGCGCTGACCACCGAGCGGCCTGGGCCGAGGTCGAGCAGGTAGTACTTGTTCACCGGCGAGGCCACCATGAGGACCGGGACCTGATCGACCCGCTCGGCCGCCGGCGCGTACTGGATCAGCTCGGCTACTTCGCCCCGCTGCACGACCGCACCCGGGGTGACGGCGAGATCCTTGCCGACCGTGTACGCGGATGAGTCGACGAAGGCCGGCAGCCGCGGCGGCCGCCGCAGGTCGTGGAGGAACTGCCGCAGGCCGCGCAGCAGGCTCCCGCCCCCGGTGTCCCAGGCCTGCTTCGCCGAGGCCGGGTTCACGAGCGGCACGTTGGTCGGCGCGGCGGCGGCGACCAGGTTGTCGAGCAGCAGCGTGGCCCGCTGCCGGGTCTGCCAGTCCAGCGGGGTGCCGGTGAGCACGTCGTTGACCGCGTCGGCCCACGCCAGATAGCTCATCGCCAACCGGCGCAGCACGGGGTTGCCGTGCCAGGCGGGGTCGGCGAACCGGCGGTCCAGTTTCGGGAGGTCGTCCTCGTCGCGGCCGAGGCCGACGGCCAGCTGCCGTAGCAGGCCGCGGCCGAGCCGGCGGGCCGCCGGCCGCGGCGTGCGCAGGATCGCCCCGACCACCCGGGCGGCGGTCTTGGCGGGGATCCGCGCGGAGTGCAGCATCGAGGAGGCGAGGACGGCGTCGAACCCGCCCCCGGCCACGCCCGGCACCACGTCGTCGTCGTCGGCCCGCTGCTCGGTGCTCATCGCAGCGACTTCCCCCATGTCACCTGCTGGCGAAGCTGGTCCTTGACCACCTTCCCGGCCGCGTTGCGGGGGAGCGGTTCCTCGCGGATCGCGACGAACTGCGGCACCTTGTAGTCCGCGAGCCGGGCCGCTGCGTGCCGCAGCAGGGCATCCACATCGAACTCGGGTTGCGAGGGGACGATCACGCAGCCGACCTTCTCCCCCATCATGGTGTCGGGAACGGCGAGGACGGCGGCCTCTTTCACGCCGGGGGCATCAGCGAGTGCGTTCTCCACCTCGACCGAGTAGACGTTCTCGCCGCCGCGATTGATCATGTCCTTCACCCGGTCCACGAGGTAGACCCGGCCCGCGTCGTCGATCCGGCCGACGTCTCCGGTGCGCAGCCATCCTTCGATGAACGCGCGCTCGGTCTGGACCGGGTCGTCCCAGTAGCCCCGGGTGACCGTCTGGCCCCGGACGAGGATCTCGCCCACGCCGGTCGACTCGTCGCGATCCAGCAGCGCAACGTCGATGCAGGGACATGGATAGCCGATCGAATCGGCGTGTTCACGGCTGTCCTGGTCGGGCAGCATCGTCGTCAGCGAGCTCGTCTCGGACATCCCGAATCCGTTCCCGACCCGCGCGTCCGGCATCGCCTCCTTCAGGCGCGCCACGAGCTCGGGGGTGATCGGGGCGCCGCCGTACAGCGCCCAGCGGACACCCGCCATCGCCGCGGGGCTGAAGTGCGGCGAGGACAGGGCGTAGAAGTAGATCGCCGGGACCGCGACCATCAGCGAGATGCGTTCGGCGGCGATCGTCTGCATCATCTGTGCCGCGTCGAGGCCGTTGAGGATCACGAGCGTTCCTCCGGTCAGCAGCGTCGTCACCATCTGCGCGGCGAATCCGGTCACGTGGAAGAGCGGGACGCACACGAGCGTTCTCAGGTCGCCGCCTGCGTTCGCCGGGATCCCCGCGGCACGTCGCATGTTCTCCGCCACCCCGAGCAGGGCTTGGTGTGTGGAGGTGGCGCCCTTGCTGCGCCCGGTCGTGCCGCTGGTGTAGAAGATGGCGGCGAGATCTCCCGGCCCGGCACTGTCGTACAGGTACGGGACTCCGCCGGGAGCCGGCATGCCCGAGTCGATGACCAGCGACACCCCGCAGCTCGCGAGGATCTGCGCCCGCTCGGGCGCGGCCAGGCGAGTGTTGACGGGCACCACGACCGCCCCGCGCATCAAGATGCCGACGCAGGCGACGACCCAGTCAACGCCGTTAGGGAGATCGATCGCGACGCGGTCCCCGGGTTTGATCCCCGCGGCGTGCAGGCCACCCGCTACCGCGCGGCCCCGCTCCCACAGCTCGGCGTACGTCAGTCGCTCGCCCGAAATCTCCACCACCGCTTCGGCGTCAGGTGTTGTGTGGACGACGTGGTTGAACGCTTCCACCACCGACGTGGGGAGGGACGTGTAGTACGGGGCGTTGCCGGTCGTCCGCGTGACCGACCCAGCGTCGAACGGACCGTCGCTGCCGCGACGTACCGACACGATCCGTGAGGTAGCCGTCATCGCTGGCCTCCTAGGGCCGAAGACTGCACGACCGTCTTGGCGAACTCGCCGATCCGGGCCAGCGCGGCGGTCGCCTCCGGGAGGAAGTCGAAGATCTGGAAGACGTGCACGGTGTCCGGATAGCGGTCGATTTCGACTCGCGCGCCGTCGCGCAGCGCGGCGTCGGCCACCCGCTGGGCGTCCGAGTACAGCGCCTCGTTCTCGGCGACCTGGACGAGCAGCGGCGGCAGGCCACGGAAGTCGCCGTAAACGGGGGAAGCGAGAGGATCTCGCGGGTCGTGGCCCTGCAGGTAGCTCGCTGCCATCTGCGTGAGGAGGGGGCGAGTCGAGATCGGGTCGCTGCCGGCCTCGTCGATGCTCGCTCCGGTCAGCGCCATGTCCGCCATCGGCGACATCACGACCACGCCGGCCGGCTGCGGCAGGCCGAGATCACGCAGCCTCATCGCGAGCGCCAGCGCGAGTCCTGCCCCTGCCGACTCTCCGGTGATCAAGACCCGTGCGGCATCGACACCACTGGTGAGGAGACGCTCGTACGCTGCGACAGCGTCCTCGACCGCAGCCGGGAATGGATGCTCAGGCGCCCGGCGGTATCCGGGGACGACGCAGGTGCCGCCGACCGCGCTCGCCAGCCGGCTCGCGAGGCCGGCCGACGCTTCGGGCGATCCGACGAGGTAGCCCCCGCCGTGAAGGTGCAGCACGACCGGGCCGTTCTCGCCGCCGCGCGCGGTGGCGCGCAGGCAGCGGAGGCCGTCGCGCGCCTCCTCCGCGATGTCCACCTCCGGGTCGGGAGGAAAGTTCTCCAGGAGAAAGCGGTCGTACGCCTCGCGGATCCCGTGGTGCTGACGGTCCAGATCGCGCGGTCCGAGCATCGTCGCCCACAGCGACCAGGCGCGCTGCGCCTCGGGGCGCTCGAGGGGTCCCGAGGCGGCTCCGGGCGGCCGGCGGGCTTCGGCGTCGACGTCGTAGCGGTACACCCAGCCGTAGATGCTCTCCGCGCCCGGATCGACCTCCATCACGCTGGCCAGGGTGCGGTTGCGCTGCACGATCTCCGCCGGATCCGACATGTGCCAGAGGTGCTCGAGCGTGCGTGAGCTGTTCTGCACACGCGACGCCCGCGGCAGTCGCCGCGCCTGGTACTCGGCCAGGGCCCGCTGCACCGCAGAGCCGCCGCAGTCGCCGAGGACACGACCGAGCACGGCTCCGTCCTCGATCGCCTGGCAGGCACCCTGGGCGAGGAACGGGTGCATCGGATGGGCGGCATCGCCAAGCAGCGTGATGCGGCCGCGGCTCCACCTCTCCAGCGGATACCGGAAGTAATAACCGGTGATGAAGGGGGTCTCGATCTCGTCGATGATCGCGGCGAGCCGGGGGCAGGAGCCGGCGTAGGAACGACGCAGCGCCGTCAGCTCGCCGGTGGCGGTCCAGGACTCCTCAGCGGCCTCCCGCGCAGGAACCATGCCGACGAAGTTCAGCAGCTCGCCTGCGTGCACCCAGTAGGTGACAGCGCTGCGGTCGGGTCCGAGCCACACCTCGCAGTTGAAGGGGAGGTCCAGGTGCGCGAGCCGGTCGCAGGGGATGAGCGCGCGCCACGCGACGATGTGCGAGAAATCGAGTTCCTGCTCGCCGAATAGGTGACGGCGCACCAGCGAGTGGATGCCGTCGGCTCCGATCAGCACGTCGCCGCGCGCGCGATGGCCGGACTCGAACTCCACCGTGACGCCGCCGGCCTCCTCGGCGAACCCGTCTGCGCGCTGGCCTAGCCGGACGACGCCGCGAGGGAGCGCGTCGCCGAGCATCCCGAGCAGGTCAGGACGGTGCACCTGGTAGAACGGGCCACCCCAGTCCGGCGAGACCGAGTGGATCAGGCGATCGCTCCGCAGATCGTGCATCTCCAGCCGCCGCATCGTGATCGCGAGCCGCTCGAGCTCAGCCCCCAGGCCGAGTCGCTCCAGGACCCGGCCCGCGCTCGGGGCGATCTGCAGCCCGGCGCCGATCTCGGTCAGCGCCCGCGCCTGCTCGTAGACCTCGACCTCGATCCCTTCGTTTCGCAGCGACAGCGCCGCGGCCATGCCGCCGATGCCGCCGCCGATCACGATTGCCTTCATGAGCCTCTCCTCCTCCTCCATGGATAACGAGCGCTTGTTACGTTACATCATGAGCGCTCGTTATGCAAGAATTGGGAGCATGACAAACCCCGGCCCGTCCAGCCACCCCCGGCAGGGCGCCCAACACCCCACCGTCTCCGGCATCGTCAATGACTGGTGGCCGGACCCCCCGTACTCAGCGGTCGCCCGCCAACTGCTGGCCGCAGCCATCGAACTGTTCGCCGAGCAGGGCTACCACGCGGCCAAGACCAGGGACATCACCGCCAGGATTGGCATGAGCACCGGCGCCATGTACGCGCACTTCCGCTCCAAGGAGGATCTGCTGTTCCAGATCAGTCTGACCGGCCACCGCACGGGTGTCGCCACCCTCGAAGCCGCCACGGCGGACGCCGCAGATCCGGCCGATCAACTGGCGCGAATGGTGCGCGCCTTCAGCGTGTACCACGCCCGTTACCACATGATCGCCAAGATCGTCCACTACGAGCTCTACGGGATGACGCCGCAACACCTCAAGCAGATCCTCGAACTCCGCCGGCATACGACCAGACTGATCCAGGACGTCATCCGCCATGGGGTCGAGAACAATGCCTTCACCGCACCCAACGTCACGGCCACCGGCCGGGCGGTCCTGTCCCTCTGCGTCGATGTCGCGCGCTGGTATCGCGAGCACAGCGGCGAGACGCCCGAAGAAATCGGCGATCTCAACGCGCAACTCGCCCTGCGTATGCTTGGCGCCCGAGAGGTCGTGTGTGACCCGCAGGCAGGCCTTTAACGCAGTCTCCCGGGGGCCGATCGCTGGCGGCCCGGGCACGAAGTCATCGCTCAGCACCGGCCACCGGCACGCCATGAAGTCGTATTCGTCCGGGTCGTCCAGGCACAGCCAGCCGTCGCGCTCGTTCACCGGCCGGTGACGGGCACCCTGGTATTGCCGGAGCCGGGCCCGCCAGCCGTCGCGGTCCTGCCAGCACCGCTCCGCGCGCTCGACGCCACCGTGCACTCGCGGAAACCGAGGAACTTGCGGACCCGCGAACGGTGATACTCCACCGTGCGACCATCCCACTCGTAAAACCCCAGGTCAGAGGCCAGAACGCCCACCTGGCGGGCAACATAGGCCACCGCCTCATCCGGCAACTCGCCGCGGCCGCGCGGGAACCGGCCATGCCTGGCGTAGAACTTCAGCAACAGCGCGAAGCCCAAGCGGGTCGCCCCGCGCTTGCCGGCCACCTGCCCAAGCTCATCACCAACCAGCGTCCAGTGCTCGATCAGCTCATCCTCATCGACCTTCACGACCATGCGCGGACGCTACTCGCGCACCCCGTAACCAGGAGAGCAGATACTCGTTTGCGGCTGGTGACAGCTTCCTTACCGACACCCCAGCTTCGCGCTCCTGGCCGCGGCCCGCGCCCTGCAGGGCGCCGGCGGTGCCCTGCTCGCCCTGGCCGCCCTCGGCACCATCACCGCGACGTTCAGCGGCGCCCGGGAGCGAGCCCGCGCGTTCAGCATCTTCGGCACCATCGCCGGCATGGGCGCCGCCATCGGGCTGCTCGCCGGCGGGCTGCTCACCGAGCACCTCAGCTGGCGCTGGACCCTGTACGTGAACCTGGCCCTGGCCGCGCTCACCATCGCCGGAACGCTCCTGGTCGTCCGCCCCGGCCCCCGCACCCGCGGCCAGCGGGTCGACGTCACCGGCACCATCTTGGCCAGCGCCGGCCTGTTCGCTGTCGTCTTCGGCTTCAGCCGCGCCCAGATCGACGGCTGGTCCGCCGCCCCCACCTGGGCCACCCTGACCGCCACGGCCGTCCTGCTGGCCACCTTCGGCTGGCGGCAGACCCGGGCTGCCCACCGGCTGCTGCCGCTGCGCATCCTCACCGACCGCAACCGCGCCGCCTCCCTGCTCGGCCTGCTGCTGGTCAACGTCGGCATCTTCGCCGTCTTCCTGTTCCTCACCTACTACCTGCAGCAGACCCTGCACTACACCCCGGTCCAGACCGGCCTGGCCTTCCTCCCCATCATCGGCGGCACCTTCGCCGGCTCCGCCCTGGCGCTGAGCGTCCTGCCGCGCTTTGCCAGACCGAAGATCACCGTCCCGGCCGGGATGTTCCTGGCCGCCGGCAACCTGCTCTGGCTCACCGTCCTGGGCGCCGGCTCCAGCTACCCCGCGATCATCCTGCCCGCCCTCACCCTCGTCGGGATCGGCTCCGGCCTGATCTTCCCCGCCGCCACCAACCTGGCCACCGCCCGGGTCGACACCGCCGACAGCGGCATCGCCGGCGCCCTGGTCAATACCACCCAGCAGATCGGCGGCTCCATCGGCATCGCCCTGCTGTCCACCCTCAGCGCCAGCGCCGCCACGAACTACCTGGCCAGCCACGGCCAGCCCACGGCCACGGTGATCCAGAACGCCACCCTGCACGGCTACTCGGTCGCCTACGCCATCGCCGCCGGCATCTTCACCGCCGGCGCAGCACTAACCGCCATCCTCTACCGGCCCGGAACCCCCAAGGAACTCGCCAGCGGCAACCAGGCCGTCGCCATATGAGACTCAACCAGCCAGCGCGCCCGCACACCTGCGGGCGCGCGCTGATGACACGAGGCGCCGTGCTCCTACCACGCCGTCGGGTCGGGGCCGAGGGCTGCATCCAGCAACTCGCCCAGCTGGTCGAGCTCATCGGCCGACAGGGCGCGGAACGAGGACTCGAAGACGGCGTCCACCGCGTCCTGGCCGGCGGCGCGCAGCCGTGCGCCCTCCTTGGTCAGCCGGTGCCTCACCGCCCGCCCCGGCCCCGGAACCCGCTCGATCAGCCCGCGGTCGGCCATCCGGGTGGCCAGCGAGCCGAAGGACTGGTCGGTCTGGAAGGTCAGCACCGCGAGGTCGTGCAGCGACGCGTCCGGCTGGCGGTGCAGGTGGCGCAGGGTGTCCCACTGCACGAGGGAGAGCCCCAGCGGCGCCAGGGCGCGGTTCAGCGCGCGGTGATGGCGGTACTGCAGGCGCTTGACGGCCAGGGCGACGTCGGCGGGGCGGTGCTTCATGACAGGAATCCTACCTCAGAAACAGGTTGCTTATATAAGGAACCTTAGATAAGGTTCCTTATATAGATCATCACGAACATCGCGCAGAGAGAAGGAACGATGAGGACTCAAGTCGCGGCCGGCACCCTCCGGCCTGCCCGCACCCGCACGCTCCAGGTCGGCTCGCCCGGCCCGGTCGAGGTCACTGTCGCGGACCGGGACCGCGCCCGGCCGTTCCTGCTGCTGCATGGCGGCGGCGGCGCGGCGACGATGGCCGGGTTCGCCGACCTGCTCGCCGAGCGCACTCATTCCCGGGTGCTGCTGCCCACCCACCCGGGCTTCGGCGGCACGCCGAAGCCCGGGGGTCTGACCGTCGCCGGGCTGGCCCGGGCGTACGTCGCGATGCTGGAGCAGCTCGACCTCACAGACGTGACCGTCATCGGCAACTCCTTCGGAGGATGGCTGGCCGCCGAGATCGCCCTGCAGCAGAGCCCCCGGGTCAGCGGCGCGGTGATCATCGACGGGATCGGCATCGAGGTCGAGGGGCACCCGGTAACCGACATCAGCGGCCTGTCGCCCGCCGAGATCCAGTCGTTGTCCTTCCACGACCCCGGCAAGGCGCCCGCGCCGCCGAGCACGGGCGGCGGCGGGCCGAGCCCGGACGTGCGGGCGCTGATCGGTTACACCGGACCGGCTATGTCCGACCCGGCGCTGGCCGGGCGGCTCGGCAGTCTCGACATCCCGGTCCACGTGCTGTGGGGCGAAAGCGACGGCATCGTCGACCCCGAATACGGCAAGGCCTACGCCGGCGCGATCCCGTTGTCGACGTTCACCCTGCTGCCCCGCACCGGGCACCTCCCGCAGGTCGAGACGCCCGAGGAACTGCTCGGCGCGCTGCTCGACCTCGGCAGCCAGTGATATCCGCGCCAGGCAAGGAGAAGCCATCATGAGCACCCCGCTAACAGTGACCCGGATCGGTCACGCCTGCCAGCTCATCGAGATCGGGGAGACCCGGATCCTCACCGACCCGTGGTTCACCCAGACCGCGACCTACTACCAGGGCGAGCCGGTCACCTCCAGCGCCGCGGGCCTGGGCCCCATCGACGCTGTCGTGGTCAGTCACGAGCACTACGATCACTGCGACCTCGACGCCCTTGTCGCCGCGGGCTTCGACCTCGGCGTCCCGCTGATCGGGCCGGGCACGGTCGCGGCCATCGCGCGGGACAAGGGATTCCGCGACGTCCGCGCCATCGAGGCGTGGGACGCCACCTCCGTCGCGGGCGTCACCGTGACCGCCGCCCCGGGCCAGCACGGCGTCCACGAGGTCACCTTCGTGATCCAGGGCGGGGGACGCGCCGTCTTCTTCGGAGGCGACTCGCTGCGCGTCCCGGAGCTGGACACCATCCCGGACAGGTTCGGCCACGTTGACCTGGCCATCTTGCCGACCAACGGTCTGTGCATCCGGCCGATGAACCTGCAGCAGGTGGTGATGAACGCCGAGGAGGCGGCGGGGCTGACGGCCGTGCTCAAGCCGACTCTGGCCGTGCCGCACCACTACGCCTTCCACAGCGGCTGGCTGGGCGACCGGATGATCACCAAGGGCGATCGGGACCCGCGAGCTTACGCCGACGCGGTCGCGCGGATCGCCCCGAAGGTCGACGTCCGGCTGGTCCTGCCCGGAACTCCGGTGACAGTCCCGTGAGCGACGCACCGGCCGATGACCGCCAGTTCATGCCCCAGGTCGGCGGCGACCTCCCGCCCGGCGAGCGGCCCATGGTCGCCGTCATCCGGGCCGTCCCCGGCCACGAGCAGCCACTGGCCGCCGCCATCGCGACGCTCACCGCCGCCGTACGGCGGGAGCCGGGCTGCCTGGAGTTCCGGTCGTTCAAAGACGCCGCGAACCCCGGAGTCTTCTACCTCTACGAGATCTACGCCGACACCAGCGCCTTCCGCGCCCACCTGACCACTGACCACGTGGCGCACTTCTTCACCGAGCTCGCCCAGCACAGCACGGCAGACGCCCAAGCACTGGTCCAGCTCATCGAGCTGCCTGCGCCCTGAGCCGCCCGGTTACCCTCACCAGCGTTCTTCGCCCCGGCCGGTCCTGGCCGGGACGAAGCCGCGGCACTAAGGGAACGGGCTACCGACGGCCCAGAACAAGCTGCACGTCTGCGGAATCTGGTACGAACCGTCCGCCGCCCGGTATTCACAGCCGACCTGGACCTGGTCCTGCGCGTTCTCGCGTACTTCGTCATCGATGCTGGCAAGAGCGTGACCGAACGGCGGGCAGCAAGTAGTTCCAGCAGCGCGGCGAGGTTCGGAAAAACTGTTCCCCTATGAGAACAACTCGCCCTCAACAGTGCTCATCCCGCGATGCGGAGCCATCGTTCCCGGCGATCGTCCGACGACATCTCGTCGAAGATGCTGAGGTCCACCGACTGGCCGCCCACCGAAGACTCCCTGAGAACTGCGTCGAACGTATGGATCGCCAAGGACGCGGCTGCCGATCTCCGGAGTCATCGTGTCGTCGGTGATCCGGATTGCGATGATTTGGGTCTCCCTTGCCCAAGAGGTCCAGTAAGCCCAGTACCAAACCAAGGACCAACAGTCCCCATGTAACGCCAGATTGAACGAGACCCCACTCCCTGTCCCCTCGCACCCACGGACAGCGGACCCACCGCCCCTGCTCCGACATCGCCCTGAGCAGCATCATCACCGTCCACCACGGCTGTCATGGCAGGCGGACTAAACGAGTCCGGTTGAGGCAGTTATCCCGCGCACACCGCGACAGGTGGCGACGCACAAGAACAGGCGATCTGCACGCTCGGCTACCCGCGCTCCAGCGAGTTCATTCGCGCTCGTAATCGGCGATCTCGAGCATTCTCCAGTGGTAGATCATCACTTCTGGTCCCGCTGGCTGTGACATGGCGTGACCGGCCGACGTGGCCTACGTTTGGGTTCCGCTCAATCGCTGGGGCCCCCGCGGCTGGCCCAGCCTCCTGGGTCTCAGCCCGGCCGGGAGGTGCCCGATGACCACTGCCGCCCCATCCACTGCGCTCGCTACGATCCAACCCGCCTTCGCCGACGCCGAACGGCTCGCGCTCGCCGGGTTCCTAGCGGGGTATCGCGGGCTGACCCGCGAGGCGTACGCCCTGGACCTGCGCCAGTTCACCACCTGGTGCCGCGCCCGGTCTCTATCCTTGTTCGCGGTGCGCCGCGCCGATATCGAGTCTTTCGCCCGCGACTTGGAGGTCAGGGGCCGGGCCCGCGCTACCGTCACCCGGCGGCTGTGCACCATCGCGGGGTTCTACCGGTACGCCGTCGAAGAGGAACTTCTGGATCACTCACCCGCTGCGCACGTCCGCCGTCCGCGGGTGGACTACGAGTCTCACGCGATCGCGCTGGATCGTAACGAACTCGGTGCGCTGCTGGTGGCCGCCGGGCTCGGCCCGCCGCCTGAGCATGCGCTGATCTCGCTGCTGGCCTTGAACGGGCTGCGGGTCTCGGAGGCCACTAGCGCCGACATCGAGCACCTCGGCCTGGAGCGCGGGCACCGGACCCTGACGGTCACGCGCAAGGGCGGAAAGGTGGTGACCATCCCGTTGGCGCCGCGCACTGCCCGGGCGATCGACCTGGCCATCGGCGAGCGCACCAGCGGGCCGGTCTTCCTGGCCGCGGACGGGCGGCGGCTGGACCGGCACGGTGCCGGGCGGATCGTCCGCAAGACCGCCCGACGCGCCGGGATTAACAAGCCCGTCACGCCCCACACGCTGCGCCACGCATTCGTCACCGCCGCGCTCGATGCCGGGGTTCCGCTGCGCGACGTGCAAGAGGCCGCCTCCCATGCCGACCCGCGAACAACGATGCGGTACGACCGGGCCCGCGGCAGCCTGGACCGACACGCCACCTACATCGTCGCCGCTTATGTTGCGGGCGCTGCCAGGTAACGGGCATCGGCTTGAATAGCTCCGTCTGGCGGTCACGGCCGCCGGACGGAGCTCCCGTTGCCCACGATCCGATCGGTACTCGCCGGTGACGCACCGCGATCCCAGGGCAAACGCGAACCGCCTTACCTGCGTGCCGTGCTGATACGGGGCATTGTCGTCTTGGGCCGGGCCAGAGTCGGTAGTTCTGCGCGGGCGCGCTGTCTTGGCTGGCGGCGTTTACCGCGGCGGCGGATTACCTGTCAAGTGTTCAGCTTGTCCCGCTCGGCCCTGGGCAGGCGGGTCACTACCAGCTGGTAGGAATGATCGATCAGGTCAAGCAGTTCATCCTGGGGCACCGAGCCGTCGAGCATGACTGTGTTCCAGTGCCGCTTGCTGAGGTGGTAGCCCGCGGTGATCGCGGCATATCGGCGGCGCAGGCCGACCGCGAGATCCGGGTCGCATTTGAGGCTGACGCTGCCGGGGGCCGGGCCAAGCGTCACCAGCGCGAACATCTTGCCGGCGACCTTGAACACCGCCACCTCATCGCCGAACGGGTAGTCCTCCACCGATCCTGGCTTGGCGCTGCACACCGCGATCACCTCGTCCCGCGGGTGGTTACCCACGGCGCGTGCGTCCCCGCAGGGCTGCCAGGCAGAGGGACATGCTTACCAGGCCGACGGCGATGATGGCCAGGACGGCCTTGACCAGGGAGTCCCACTGCCATCCCTGGGTGACGAGGGATCGCAGGCCCTCAAGGACATAGGTCACCGGGTTCCAGGTGGCGATGCTGCCCAGCCATCCGCTCAGTTGCGCGCGGGGGACGTAGGAGGAGGTCATGAACAGGAACGGGAAGAAGAGCAGGAAGCTGGAGTTCACCGCGGCAGGGTTGCCGGTCTTCAGGGCTATCGCGTAGCCGAATCCGGCGAATGCCAGGCTCCAGGCGCAGCCCGTCAGGAGGAATGCCAGGGCGCCGGCCGGCCCGGACTGCAGCCGCACGCCCAGGCCGAGCGCGAGGCCCAGGATCGGCACCATCAGCGCGCAGGCGATGGCAACGTCGGCGAGCATGTGGCCGATGAGGATGGCCAGCCGGCGGACGGGCGTGAGCAGAAGCCGGTCAAGATATCCGCTCTGGATATCCAGGACCAGTGATCCAGCTCGGGAGACGCCGGTGACGCCGAGCAGGATGGCGGTGGGCAGCATGAAGGCCTTGATGCCGAAGCCCTTCAGGTGGCTTTCGGTGAGGCGCTGCAGGGTGCCGATGTTGACGACGAAGAAGAACAGCGCGATGAAGACCGGCGGGATGACCGTCTCCAGTTCGCGGGGAACGGCGCGCAGCGCCCGTCCGGCGATCGAGGCGACGTCTCGCAGGGCAGGGGAGGGACGGGCCTGGACGCGGGCCCGGCCCTCGGAGCTGGCAGCGGTGATGCTTACAGTGGTCATGACCGCGCCTCCGCAAGGTCTCGCGGCTTCGGATCACTTTCTGCCGGTTCGCCCGGCTGGATGTGATTGCCCGTCACCTCGAGGAAGACATCATCGAGGGTCGGTGTCCGCAACGTGAGGTGATGCACGGGTGCCACGCTGCCGAGGGCGACCGCGACGGGCCCGATCATCGCGGCACCATCGGTAGCCGTGACAAACAGCTCCTGCCCCCGTGCTTCCACGCTCCGCACGCCGGCCAGCGGCTCCACGGCCTTGCGGGAGGCTTCGGCGTCGCCGTCGACGTGGGCGACGATCACGTCGTTTCCCACGCTGCGCTTGAGCTCATCTGGAGTGCCCTCGGCGACCAGCCGCCCGTCGTGGATGATGCCGACCCGGTCGGCCAGCTCGTCTGCCTCTTCCAGGTACTGAGTGGTCAGGAAGATGCTCACGTTGAGCTCGCGGTTGAGCCGGCGGACCTCGTCCCACATCCGGGCCCGGCTCACCGGGTCCAGACCGGTTGTCGGCTCGTCAAGGAACAAGACCTCCGGGTTGTGGACCAGGGCCGCGGCCAGGTCCAGCCGGCGTTTCATCCCGCCCGAATAGGTGCCGATAGGCCGGGCAAGCGCGTCCCCGATGTCGATCAGCTGTCCCAGATCGGCTAGCCGCCTGCCAACTGCGGTACGCGACAGGCCATACAACCTGCCCTGCAAGCGCAGCAGCTCGATGCCGGTCTGCTTGGGATCCAGCGCGGCCTCCTGAAGCGCCACCCCGATCCGCAGCCGGACCTTCTCCGGCTCATCGGCCACGTCGTAGCCAGCAACCACAGCCCGGCCCGCGGTGGGTGACAGCAGCGTGCACAGGACGCGGACTGTCGTCGACTTGCCCGCTCCGTTAGGTCCCAGGAAGCCGTAGATCTCGCCGCGACGGATCTGCAGATCGACCCCGTCGACCGCCGTGACCCCGCCGAACCGGCGGACCAGACGCTCCGCCCTGATCGCCTGGGAGCTATCCGCGATCACGCCGGCCGCCTCCCTGCCGGTGCCGGTCTCAGTTTGAAGGAGCATCATCAGGCCCTCCCCGGGGAACTTGTCGTCGGTGTTGTTCTCCTACGATCAGACCGTGCCGGGACGCGGAACTCATCGGCCGGACCCCGCAGGCGGGAATCGCCCGCCAGTTCGCCGGACCCGCCTGTGGCCGATGGCCCGCTCAAGAGCCGCCCTGACCCTCGCTTAGCAAGCGCGCGGCCAGGCCCTCCCGCAGTGCGGCGCAATAGCCGTACGAGGACGCGCGTGTGGGCAGTGCGGCACCATACCGCCAGATGAGACGGGTTTGCGCTCGGCTTGATGCGTGGGGGTACGCTGCTGGGAACGCCCAAGCAGGCTCGAAGTGGGCCGCCGGGCTGATTGAGGTGCGGCCTTACTTGCCAGGCGTTGCGGTGGCGGGACAGGCGCTGGCGTTAGGGGCCGGGGGAACCCATGAAGTACTGGACAGATTTCGGGCTCCGGCAGATGCCCGCCTTGTCGGCACGCCGGCCTGCCGACTTCCCGCCGGCGATGCAGGCCATGATCGAGGAGCGGACCAAGCCGCTGCGCGAGCCGTTCCTGGGCCTTACCACCGAGGGCGTCACCACGCCGGGTTTGTTTCCGCTCCGGGCGACAGGCGTAGGCACCGCGCCGATCACCGAGGCCGCGGCCGCGTTTGTGGGCGCGCTCAGCGCCGAGCAGCGCCAGCGGGCGGTGTTCCCACTCGATGCGGACGAGCGCCGCCAGTGGCTGAACGCCCACCCCTTCGTTTTCCGTCACGGCGTGATGCTGGAGGATCTCCTACCGGCGACGCGCCAGCTTGGCCTTGGCCTGGTGCAGGCCAGCCTGTCGGCCAGGGGCTTCGCCCAGGCCCGCGACATCATGCGGTTGAACGGGCTGCTCGGCGAGGTGACGGGCCGGCCTGATGAATACACGGAGTGGCTGTACTTCCTGTCCTTCTTCGGAGACCCCAGCGAGGAGCGGCCCTGGGCCTGGCAGATCGACGGCCACCACCTGTGCCTCAACTGCACCATCATCGGCGACCAGCTGGTGTTCACC
>Ga0137379_10002346_pt1 | contig 17572 bp, 15 predicted proteins | sample SagtaG_18_FD_104812 | JGI IMG/M metagenome (GOLD analysis project Ga0137379, IMG submission 104812) | Vadose zone soil microbial communities from Sagehorn Ranch, Mendocino, California, USA - Sage2_L_80_16 metaG | ecosystem: Environmental > Terrestrial > Soil > Vadose zone | place: USA...
CGACGCCGCCGATTGCTGCTCTGGGCTGTCGCGTTCGCCGTGGTCGGGATGCTGACGGCGAACTGGTGGGCGAATTGGGTGATCTATTGGAGCCTGTAGAAGGTTGTGGTCATGAAGAACATTCGCGTGGTCGCCGCCGCTCTCGGCACGCTGCTACTGTTAGGCGGATACTTTCCGAGTGGTACGTATGCGCCTGTTGCCACGGCAGAGCCCGAGCTTTCGGATCTAAAAGGCATCGACGAATTCCGGACGCTGTTTAACGACGACGTCGGCAAGGTTCGGCTGGTGCTGTTGCTTTCGCCAACTTGACCAGTCTGCGTCGCAGGCACCCGGTGGGTGCAGAACGAGTTGCTGCCGAAATACGCGAAGGCCAACCTGCGTGCGTACGCGATCTGGTTCAACATGTTCCCAGGCGACGATCGCTCAAAATGGCCGCCGAACCTCCTGACCGATGCACGCGTGATACATCGATGGGACGAACCAAAGGCGGTCGGGCTATGGTACGCGCCGCATACCGCGTCCATCCGGAGCGAGCTTGCGCCGGGTTCACAGTGGCGCGACGGCGCGATTCTCTGGGACGCTTATCTGTTGTACGGGACCGACGCGAAATGGTCTGACACGCCGACGGCCGGCCTGATTCACTGGGGCCGCACCATCGTGGCTGGACGAGAAACGTTGAAGGATGACTTCACGAAAATGTTCGCGGCTGGCGCGACAGCGACGCCGCGCCGAGAGTGATCCATGAATCGTCGCGCCTTCACAATCGGGTTCGGCACACTCGTGGCAGGTGCATGCGCCAGACCGGCGCCGGAATCAACGGTGTCTACCGGCCAGCGTCGGTCCGTACGGGACGATCTCGTCTTCATCACGCGCGACGGCTGCGTGAACACGCCCGACATGTTGCTGAACCTCGACGATGCACTGAGAGGCCTGGGGTTGGCGCTTGATTATGAAGTGGTCGATCTCGGCAAGCTGCCGAAAAGCGACGCACGCACCGGATACCCAACGCCGACGGTCCTATATCGCGATCGCGATCTCTTTGATATGCCGGCGCCACTGCCGCCGTACCCGGAGCCGAGCTGACGCGTGTATCGGGGCGGAGTTCCGCCCGTGGAAGAGATTCAGCGCAGGCTGAAGCAGGTCATCGGACGGTGAACGACTGAGTCGGAGGATCTCGGGGCCCACTGCTTCCGCGCGGCGTAACCGGAAGAAGGGTGTATGAGCCGTCAACTGCTGGCGCGACGCTGCTGCACAACACCAACCGCGATGTGTCTCTGGGCGGCAGCGTTTGTTCTTGTGTACGGTGCGGGTTTGCTTCTCCGGTCGCTCTGGCCCGGTCTTGAGCCGTTTGGAGACACGCTGCTTCTCCTCTCGTTTGGCGCAGCGTGCTTCATCAACTTCACGCGTCATCGGACGCTCCACTGTGGCATCACGGGACCGCTCTTCGCCTTGGGCGGTCTCACGGCCGCGTTGATCGAAGGAGGTGTCTGGCACTTCGACATGGCGGTCGTGTGGGTTTTCGTCCTGATCGGCGTCGGCATCGCCTTTATCGTCGAGTGGCGGACTGTCGGTCAGCTAAATGGTCCCGATGCGTGCGATCCTGGTCGACCCTGATCGAAGCAGGAGGATGCGCCGCCGCAGATTGCTGTAAACCGGGACCTCTCGACGTCCCTCGCGTTCGACGACCAGCAGGGCTGAGAACGCCGTCTCGCTTTGAACGACTCGGATTCGGGGCGAACCGAACGACCACGACGGTCGTCTGCCCGACACGTACCGACGCGCATCACTGAATACGCTGGCAAGTGGAACTCAGAACTGTGTAGAAACTGTGTAAGGTCGCCCCGAAAGTGCCGACAAACACCGACGTTTACGGGCTCACATCAAGCGGCATTCTGCGGCGGGAAGTCGTTGAATCGATTGCGTGAAGAGATGTTTTGGTATCACTCAATGCAGCTCGCCGGAATCGCTTTCCAAGCGTGCTCCTTCAACCACTCGGACATCTCTCCGCTTTAGAATCAATGGTTTGCGACCGGTCTGGAACAGATTATCGCACACGCCGGCGATTTCGCAGCGTCTCCTCGATGACGTTTGCATTCAGCGGCTTGGCGCGCACGATGGCCGATGTTGCGGCAAATTGTGTCAGACCTCCTAATGTCCCGCGATCACTTGCAGCGATTTCGTTGAGCTGATCTGTCGCGTTTCGCAAGTCACGGCGTCATAGAAGTAATCGGAACCCTCGTCGGGCCTGCGCTGAAAGGAGAACTAGTTGCCGCATCGTAGCGGGTACGTTGTCGACCGAACAGGCAACTAATCCAAGCTTGGTCGTCGCGAACCTGTAATCCGCTCCGCTTAGCGCGCCGCCCGAGGCGTGACGTCAGCGTCGACGAGCTTGAGCACCCATTTGATCGCTTCGACGATCATCGTCTGCATCTCGGGTCTGTTCCAGTTGGCTTCGACGTGGCCGAGCGTGGAATAGAAGACGCGTCCCTTGCCGTACATCCTGGCCCACGTGACCGCGAAGTCGCCGTCCCTGCGATGAACGCGCGGGTTGGCGAGGTCCAGCTTCGACGGATCGAGCCGCATTAGTACGCGCGTCGTCGTTCTCGAGAAGTCCTTGATCTGATAGATCTCGTCGTCGATCGTGAACGCCGATGGCCACTGCTTCATGCTGGGGAATGCCGGGTCTTCGACGATGACGGGCGCGGCGAACGTGCCCCACGGGTGCTCGTCGAAGTAGCCGCCGATCATCTCGCCGTACGCGGGCCATTTCGTGAACGTGATCGTCGCGCTGTGGATGCCGATGAAACCTTTGCCGTCGTCATGGACGAAGGCAAGGAAGTCGGCCTGCTGGCTGGCGTCCATCTCGAGCGTGCCGCCGGTGTAGAAGACGACCGCGTCGAAGTCGTCCAGATTCTTCGCGTTGTATTCGAGTTTCCTCTTCGTGAGCGCTTCGGTGTCGGTGCGGATCACCGTGTCCCACAGGCCGGTCTCCTTGCCGAGGCGCTCGACCGTGGCCATCGCGTGCGTCACGGCCTCGTGTCGATAGCCATTGTCCTCGCCGATTACCAGCAGGCGCTTGCGCGGCGCGTGGACCTGTCCGGCGACCGGTGTACCGGCCAGAAGGCACATGATCACGCCGAGGGCCGAGACGGTTCGCGGGAGTGCGCGCATGGAAACCCTCGAGGGCCGTCGATTACCGCTGCACGGCCCTGTTTGTGCGTCCATCGATCACGGTGACCTTGTCGCTCAGGCGGTTGGCGACGTAAATCATGTTGGTCACCGGGTTGACCGCCACGGCCCATGGCCCCTTGTCTGCGGGTACCGTCGCCACGACTGTATTCGTGCGGCCGTCGATCACAGACACGCTGTTCGCGTGGGTGTTGACGACATAAATCATGTTGGTCCTGGTGTTGATCGCGATCTGCTGCGGCCACAACCCGACTATCACCGTGGCGATCGCCCGGTTCGACGCGCCGTCAATGACCGTGACGTCGCTGCCTGCGTAGTTCACGACGTAGATGCGGTTGGTGACTTCATTGACGGCCGCCGCCATCGGCACGCTGCCGGTCCCAACCATCGAGACAACGCCCGTCCGCGTGTCGATGACCGTGATCGCGTTGTTGTTCGGTGTCGGCAGATAGAGGAGTCCGTTCGTCTCGTTGAAGGCCGAGTCCCACTGATGAAAACCAGGAACCTCGATCCGCGCAGGCTCATTGGTCACGCCATCCACGACGGTCAGGAAGTTGTCCTCGTAGCCGACGAAGTAGATCTTGTTCGCCTTGACGTTGACCGACAGCGCGTTGCCTTCCGTGCCGGCGTGGATCGTCGTCAAAGACTTCGTCGCGAGATCGATGACGGACGGATCCGTGCCCGTGCTGGCCGAAACGTACAGTTTGTTCGTGACGGGATTGAGCGCCGTCAGACTGCCGCGACCGGCCTGGAGCGTGTCGACGATCGCGTCGGTGTCGGGATCGATGACCGAGATGGTGCCGGGCCCGCGGTTCATCGCGTACACCCGGCCGCTGCGCGGATCCATGGTGAGATTCTTGACGTTGGCGCCGGTCTTGACCGTGACCACCGGCCCCGACGCGCCGTCGACGATCTTGACGATGCCAAGATCGGGAAACGCCGCATACGCTTTGCCGTTGCGCGTGTTGACGACCACGCCCTTGGGTCCGTCGGTGACGCCGACCTCCGCGCTGACCGCGACGGCCAGACCGAGGAGCGCGGCTAGTGCGATGGCCGGTCGTCGCGAGGTAGTATGTCGCGTCATTGGTATGCGGCGAATCTTACTGGCGATCGGGTGCGTTGCAGCAACCCTTCTCGACCCGCGGTCCCTTGTCGCGCAGCAAGCCCAAGCCGCGCGTCCGAAAGTGCTGGCGTTTTTCACGCCCGGCGGCGAGCTCGATCACTTCCTGTTCGCGCAGCAGGCGATGCGTGCGTTCGGCGCCGCCGCGGAGGCGGGCGGCTACGCGTTTGCCGCGACCAGCGATTGGGACGCGCTGAACGACATGACTCTGAGGGATGTACGGGTCGTGATCTGGCTGAACGACATGCCGCACACGCCGGCGCAGCGCCTGGCGTTCGAGCGGTACATGGGGGGCGGAGGCGGCTGGCTCGGATTCCACGTCTCCGGATTCGGCACCAACGCCTGGCCGTGGTTCACCGAGTTCATGGGGGGCGGGAGGTTCAGCGCCAACAACTGGCCGTCCATGCCGGCCCGGGTGAACGCCGATGACGTCGCGCACCCGATCCTGAAAGGCGTGCCGGCGGCGTTCGTCGCGCCCATCAACGAGTGGTACTCGTGGACGCCGAGCCCGCGCGCCAACCCCGACGTCAAGGTTCTGCTGACGCTGGACGGCTCGAACTTTCCGCTCGGCGTCAAGAACACGCTGAACGGCGGGGACATTCCCGTCGCATGGATCAACACCAAATACCGGATGGTGTACGTCAACTTCGGTCACGGCGATCGCATCTACTCGACACCGCCTCTGCCGACGATGATCGACAACACCCTGCGGTGGCTATTGTCGCGGTGATCCCCTCTCATTTCGCCGAGCTGTTGGATTTTCTTCCCGACGTGCTGGCGTGGGTGAAGGATCGCCAGGGCCGTTATCTGTGGGTCAATCGAGCCTTCCTCATTCAATACTCTTTCGATCACCCCGGCGGAAAGGAGTTTGCCGCGGTCGAGAATATTCAGGGCAAGACCGACTATGACTTATCCCCGGCGTTCCTGGCCGATCAATTCCGACACGATGATGAACAAGTGCTGGCCGGCCACCGCATTGTCAATCGGCTCGAGCGAGTCGGAGGGTCTCAGAGTCCGACGGTCTGGAACATTACCGACAAGATCCCCGTCGTCAATGCGAAAGGCGCCATCATTGGCACGGCCGGGATTACTCGCGCCGCCGGACCCGCGAGCAGCCTCGAAGCCACCGCCCCAGGCTTCGGACCCGCGCTGGCGCACATGCGCGCGCATTTCCATCAGGAGATCACCAATCGGGACCTCGCGTCCATTTCGAACATGTCACTCCGGGCGTTCGAACGGCAGTTCCAGGCCACCTTCCATCTCACCCCGCGCCGATTCCTGCGAAAGCTCCGGTTGCGCATTGCGAGTCGCGCCTTGATGGACACGGATGCCTCGCTGGCCGACATCGCCTTGCAATGCGGCTTCGCGGATCAGAGCCACTTTTCCCGCGAATTCCGGCGGCAGTTCGGGCGCACGCCTCGCGAGTATCGCGAGTACTACAAGCCCTAGCTGGCGTTCCTGTCACAAAAGCTGCCGCTCCCGTGCAATAACTCTTGCGCGCCACGCGCTGTTATGTCGCCGGGAGGTGGGACCGATGAGAAGCCGTCTCACGCTGTGGGCACTCTTGGGTCTGTCGTGCGCGACGCCGGCCGCCGCGCAATTGGCATCGCAAACCGCGTTGGTCGGAACGGTGACGGACAGCTCCGGATCGGTGCTGCCGGGCGCGTCTGTCGTGGCGGTGAACGCCGGCACGAAGGACACCTACGAGACGATCACGAACGCGGAGGGGTACTACAACATCCAGTTCGTCCGCACGGGCACCTATGAGATCACGGTCAGCGTGACCGGCTTTCAGACGTTCAAGACCACCGGCGTCCAGGTGACCGGCAACCAGGTGGTGCGCACCGATGCGGTGCTCAAAGTCGGCAACCTCACGGAATCGGTGAATGTCGAAGCTCGGGCACAGGTCCTCACGACCGACAGCGCAGCCGTGTCGGAGACGATCGGCAAGCGGGCGATCGTCGAGCTGCCGCTCAATGGCCGTAACGTCTGGAATCTCGCGGCCACGACCCCGGGCGTGCTCGCGGGCATCAACAGCGATATCGGATTGAGCTTCAGAGGCGCCGGTCAGCGGGAGATTCAGAACAGCCTGTCGCTCGACGGCATCAATGCCTCGGCCAACCTTCTCGCCTCGACCAGCATGCGGCCGATTGCCGACGCGGTTGAAGAGATTCAGATCCAGACGGGCAGCACATCGGCCGAGTACGGCTCGTACCTCGGCGTCGCGATCAATGTGGTGACCAAGAGCGGGACCAACGTCTTGCACGGCTCCGCCTTCAACTTTTTCAAGGACGATGCCCTCAATTCGCGTGGATGGTACGAGAACCCCGCGAACCCGAAGAATCCGCTGCGCAGCAATCAGTTCGGTTTCGAGACCGAAGGGCCCGTGGTGATCCCGGGTCTCTATGACGGCCACAACAAGACATTCTTCATGGGCGCCTATGAAGGCGTCCGTGCGGAATCGCTCAGCGCGACGTTCGGTTCGGTTCCAACCGCATTGATGCGTCAGGGTAATTTCTCGGAGATCAGCACCGCAATCAGAGACCCGTTCACTGGCCAGCCGTTCGGGGGCAACATCATCCCGCAGTCGATGCTGTCGCCGGTTGCGTTGAACCTGCTGCAGTATTACCCGAAGGCGAACGGCACCGGTACCGCCAACAATCTGGCGACGACGGCGTCGAACAAGGACACCATCGATCAATTCCTCGGACGGGTCGATCAGAACATCGGCAACAAGATCCGTCTGTATGTGCGCTACAACTGGCACGACAGCCTCAATACGTCGATCGGTGCGATTCCCGTGACCGGTGTGACGCAGCCGCGGGTGAATAAGAACACCCTCTTTGCCTACACCCACACGCTGCGGCCGAACCTCTTCAACGATTTTCGCGTCGGTTACCATCGGCTCGACTTCAACACGCTGAATCAATTCTCTGTGAACGGTCAGAACAGTGCCGGAACCTCGCTCGGCATACCGGGATTCGATGGCGACACGCGATTCAACAATCCCGGCCTTCCGAGCGTCAACGTCAGTACGTTCAGCGGCCTGTCTGCCGGTGGAACGAACTGGTATCAGTTCGACACGACATTCCAGGCCTCGGACGTGCTGGCCTGGAACCGCGGCACGCACAACGTCCGTACGGGATTCGATCTGCGCAGGTTGGCAACGGGCCGGCGAGCGGCAAACGATCCGCGCGGGCTCTTCTCGTTCACCGGCGACATGTCCGGCTATTCGATGGCGGATTTCATGCTCGGGCTTCCGAGGACGGTCATTCCGGCAACCGATCAGATTCAGGGACACGTGGGTGGCTGGCGAAACGGTTTCTTCGTCAACGACAACTGGCAGGCGAGGAGGAACCTGACGCTGAGTCTCGGCCTCAGGTACGAGCGTGACACGCCGGTGCAGACGTATGCCGGCGTGGCTTCAATGCTGGCCGACGATTTCCTGACGATCATCCCGTCCGCGACGCTGTCCGGCTATCCGGTGAAAGGGTTCAAGTTCACCGAGGCGAACAACAAGGATTGGGCGCCAAGACTCGGCGCGACATATCGGCTGAGCGAGAAGACGGTGCTGCGCGCCGGCTACGGGATTTACTACAACCCCAACCAGATGAACTCCTTTACGTTCCTGACCAACAACCCGCCGCTGGCGGCGGTGTCGACCTACACGAACGATCCGGCCAACCCGACGCTGTCGTTCGATCATCCCACTGGCGTCGCTGGCCCGGCGGCCGCGCCTGACATGATTTCGCCGACCCGTCATCTCCCCGACGCGCGCAAGGATCAGTGGAACGTCGACCTGCAGCGGGAAGTGTGGGCGAGTGGCGGAATCGATATCGAGTACGTCGGTTCCAACACGAGCCATCTCGATCGCAGCTTCTTCAACAACACGCCAAGGCCAGGGCCGGGGACGGTTGATTCACGGCGACCGACGCCGTTATTCAGAAGCCGTCGCATCATCGTGAACGATCTGATCTCCGACTACGATGCGGTTACGTTCGGCTTGCGTCAGCGGATGCGCAAGCGGCTGCAGGCGGACGTGCATTACACCTGGTCGCGGACGCGCGACATGGCGACGCACTCGAACGGCGGCGGCCAGACGATGGACAACTACGACATCGGGCGCGACTATGGTCCGGCGAGCTGGGATGTCCCACACCGCGTCGTGGCGAGCTATCTGTACGACATTCCCTTTCTGAAGTCGTCGCCGCAACCAGTTCTGAAATATCTCCTCGCGGGCTGGCAGGTCTCCGGCGTGACGACGATGCAGAGCGGCTCGCCCGTCAACGTCACGCTCAGCTCCGATCGCGCCAACATCGGAATCACGGGACAGCAGCGCCCCGATCTCGTCGGTGCCGTGCCGAAGCTGAGCTGCGTCCCCGATCCGGATCCGACGAAGCGGCACCAGCTGATGAACTGCTACGACGCGGCCGCATTCGCGCTGCCGGCGCAGTTCACGTTCGGCAGCGCGCCGCGCAACGTCCTGCGCGGGCCGAAATTCATGAGCACCGATTTGTCGTTGATGAAGACCGTGCCGATTGGCGGCGGAGCGCGCTTCCAGTTCCGCATGGAGTTCTACAACCTCTTCAACAACGTCAACTACGGCAATCCCGGCTCGACGTACGGCGTCCCCTTGGCGGCTTCCTTCGGGCGCATCACCTCCGCCGGCAGCATGCGGCAGGTGCAGCTCGGAGGAAAGCTGCTCTTCTGAGCGGCGACGCGTGCCCGCACCCGTGACGATGTCGATCGCTGGGAGGCGGTGATGGCGAATCGCTGGCGACTTGCGGTGATGATCTCGGCGGTGACGGCCGCAGCGGCGATCGCCGCGAGCTCGGCGGGGGTCGAGGACGCACCCGCGACTGCTCCGCGGGTGGATGTCCCCACCTACTCGAAGGATGTCGCGCCGATCCTCCAGAAGAACTGCCAGGTCTGTCATCGTCCCGGTGAAGCCGGCCCGTTTTCGCTGCTGACCTATGAGGACGCGCGCCGACGTGCGAGCAAGATCAAGGAGGCTCTCCTCGAGGGAAAGATGCCTCCATGGTTTGCCGATCCTCACTACGGCACGTTCTCCAACGCCAGGGGCTTGAGCGCGTCCGAGATCGACACGATCGTGAAGTGGGCCGATGGTGGATCGCCGGAAGGCGATCCGCGCGATCTGCCGACGCCCGCGGAGTGGGTCGAGGGCTGGGGCATCGGCAAACCGGACATGGTGTTCGAGCTGCCGATGCCCTTCGAGGTCCCGGCGCGCGGCGCCGTCGACTATCAGCACGTCATCGTCCCGACGAACTTCACCGAAGACCGCTGGATTCAGGCGGCGGAAATACGTCCCACCGAGCGGGAGGTCGTGCATCACCTCATCGCGTTCGTCCGCGAGCCGAAATCGAAATGGTTTCGAGGCCAGCCGGCCGGCGTCTTCTTCACCGCGCCGAAGGTCAGTACGGATGAAGAGACCGAAGCCGGCGCGCTGCCCAGCGATTTTCTGGTCGGCTACGCACCGGGCCAGCCGGCAGAGATTCTCGAGCCCGGGCAGGGGAAGCTGATCAAGGCCGGATCGGACATCGTGTTCCAGATGCACTACACGCCGCACGGCCATGCGCGGACCGATCGCACGCGGCTTGGCATCGTTTTCGCCAAACAACCTCCGAGAGTGCGCGTCCTCACGCTGTCGGCCGTCAACAGCACGTTCAGGATTCCGCCGGGTGACCCGAATTATCGCGTCGACGCGAGCTTCGAAGTGGGCACGGACGTCAGGCTTGCGAGCCTGCATCCGCACATGCACGGACGCGGAAAGGACTTCGAGTACCGCGCGGTGTTTCCGTCCGGCAAGACCGACATCCTTCTCAGAGTGCCTCGCTTCGACTGGCACTGGCAGAACTGGTACAACCTGGAGCAACCGATCGCGCTGCCGAAAGGCACCAGGATCGATTGCACCGCCCACTTCGACAACTCGCCGAACAACCCGGAGGCCGCCGATCCCACGAAAGAAGTGACGTGGGGCGACCAGAGCTGGGACGAGATGATGGTCGGGTTCTTCAACCTGGTCTTCGACGCCAGGCTCCCGGTTGACAAACTGTTCGTCAAAAAACCAAAGGCGGAGATCGCGGGGGGCACTCGTCGAATCATCGTCCTGGCCGAACCGGGCCAGACGATTCATCAGCCGTTCGCTGACGCCGCGCTGCGCTGGCTGCAGGAGACGGCGCCGAAAGAAGGATTCACGGTCGACTACATCCGCACAACGGATCCGATCGACGATGCCTATCTGGCGGCGCACGACCTGTTCGTTCAGGTCAACTATCCGCCATACCGCTGGACGCGGGTGGCCGAGGCCGCGTTCAAGAAGGCGATGGAGCAAGGGACGATCGGGTGGGTGGGTTTCCACCACGCGTCCCTCCTCGGCAAGTTCGACGGCTTCGAGATGTCCCCCTTCTTCCATCAGTTCATGGGCAACATCGTGTTCAGGCGCTACATCCCCGATTTCGCGACGGGGACGGTCCGCGTCGAAGACTCAGCGCATCCGGTGGTCAAAGGACTGCCGGCGGCATTCACGATTGAGAACGACGAGTGGTACACGTACGACCGATCGCCTCGACCCGACGTGCACGTGCTCGCGAACGTCGATGAGAACAGCTACGAGCCGGCGCGCACCGTGAAGATGGGCGATCATCCTGTCATCTGGACGAATCCGCACTACAAAGGGCGGAACGTGTACTTCCAGTTCGGACACAAGGCCGATCTGTTCCAGAACAGCGCGTTCAGGACGCTGTTCCTCAACGCGATTCGCTGGGCCTCGGAGCGGTAGCTGCGTGTCGCATCGTGCGAAGTGCACTCGATTTCTGTGTCAGAACTGTGTCACATACCCCCTGAGACTCCGTTGACTACTGCGAGTTACGGGGAGACTCTGATGCAGATCGTTGTTGCGAGAACTCGTTGATGGGAACTGCGTTGGTGGGTTTCGATGTGCGTCAGCGCGCGTGAAGAGATCTGATTTCGAAGCGTGCTCCTTCAACCACTCGGACATCTCTCCGCTTTGGAATCAATCGTTTACGGGCTGTGGATGAGCCCGGAAGGGATGAGGTTATTCCCAGCCCGGAAGAAGTACGGCAACAAAGTCGCGACGCTGCTTCCTGACGGCCAGGTTGAAGTGGACGGCGTCGCGTACTCCAGCCCGTCCGACGCCGCAGCGGCTCTCGTAGGTAAACGGACCGGAGGGTGGTGGTTCTTCCTCACCGACCAAGCCTCCGGCACCTCGCTGCGCAAGATCCGACTACGTGAACGCAATGGCCGTTGACGAGGAGGACGACGAGCCCGACGATGATGACGACGACGACGGTTAAGCCGAAACGCCGACTGATCACACAAGACCGAATCGCAACCCCGGGCGATGCCCGGCTCACAACCTCCTGGGCGCTGTGTCAATTGGCGTTAGGCATACCTCACAAGCGATCGTGGTCGGCCGCTTGCGCTTTGGATCGAACCCTGGTCTTGTCCGGAATCTGACGCAGATCCCTCAGTAGGCCGCGCGCTATGTTGCTTCCATTCGCGTATCTCGAAGTAAAACTGGTCACCAGCATTCGATCGTATGAAGCCGGAACGTCCGTGCGGAAGCGGGCTTGACAATCGTTCCGCACTGAGTCGGTGTGAGTTCTTCCGACCACCCGCGCCACACTTGTTGCAGCTCACTAAGAATCACCTTCAGGTCGCGGCGAGGCTCGTTGACGTCCCAATTCGACGAAAGCGTCATCAGATCTTGGTCCACCTTCCATCCCTTCGATTCACGAACCGCGAGGCAAAGACACAAATGCGTCCGCGCGAGATCCAGGTCTCCGCGTTTCCACAAAACCTGTGCGACCAAAAGCGCGGCATCAAGTTTGAATCCAATCTCATCGGGCGCGAGCAGCGCCTGTAATGCGTGCTTGAATGTCGAATCAATGTCGCCCGCCTGCCAGGCAGCACGCGCGATGTCCGTGTGCATAAATCCATGCGGCTTTTTTGTCGCGAGCTGTTGGAGATCGGATAAGGCCTGCTCCGGGTGTCCCATCGCCTGCTTGTCTAACGCGATCTGTCTCGCGAACCAGATTTCATTGCCATGATGCAGCTGCCCGCAGTCGGAGACAGCGCGCATGCACGCCTCAAGCCATTCCTGCCATCGTCCAAGCCTCTCTAGCTTAGCTACGCTAGGGCCTGTTACGCGGCACTCTTCGACTGATGAGCGTGGTGCTCGAGGAAATCCATTACGCGGTGGCGGTAGGTCAGATACTCCGGGTGCTCGAGCACCGACGCCCGCTCCCGGGGACGACGAAACGGAAGCGACAGAATCTCTCCCACTCGGGCGCCGGGGCCATCGGTCATCAGAATCAACCGATCCGCCAGGTAGAGCGCCTCGTCGATGTCGTGCGTCACCATGACGACGATCCTGGGTTGCAGTTGGTCCCACACCTGAAGCAACGTGTCCTGGAGCTCGAACCGCGTCAGTGAATCGAGCGTCGAGAACGGTTCGTCGAGCAGCAGAAACCGCGGCTGCGTGGATAGCGCGCGCGCCATCGACACGCACTGTTGCGTGCCGAGCGACAGCTCGTGCGGCAGTTGATCGGCGATGTCGCCGACGCCCACGAGGACGAGGCAATGCGCCGCCCGTTCCCGCCGCCACCGGCGCGTGGTCCTCGTTCCCGCGCCGGCCATCGCGAGTTCGACGTTCGCTCGCGCCGTCAGCCACGGGAGCAGCGACGGCGCCTGAAAGACGACGGCGCGATCGGCCCCGGGATCGGTCACCTCGGTGCCGTCGATCACCACGCCGCCCAGCGTGGCGCGCTGCAGCCCCGCGATGATCGACAGCACCGTCGACTTCCCGCATCCGGAGTGACCGAGAATGCAGACGAACTCGCCCTCGTGAATCTCGGCGTTGACGTTCTCGACGGCGACGACCGGACCGTCAGGCGTGATGAACGTCTTGCCGAGACCGGTGAGCTCGAGAGGAATGCGAACCAGCTTCATGACCCGTTCTCCATCGGCACTGCGATCGCCGGAGAGGGTTCCCTGGCGTCCGACGCGGTCGCGCCCGCGGCCGGCCGGCGGCGGACACGCGCGGTCTTCAGGTATTCCGTCAGACACTCGATCACATTCGTCCTGACGCGCAGCGCCTGATCGTCGTGCTGCAGCTGCGCGGCGGTCCGCGGCCTCGGCATGGCGACGTCCACCGACGGCCCGAGCGTCGCGCCCGGCCCCGACGTCATGGGGACGATGCGGTCGGACAGCAGCAGCGCCTCCTCGACGTTGTTCGTGATCATGATCGTGGTGACCAGGCGATCGGTGGCCATGCAGAGCTGGGCGAGCTCCTGCTGCAGGTTGCCGCGGGTCAGGGCGTCCAGTGCGCCGAAGGGCTCATCGAGAAACAGGATCTCCGGTTCGAGCGCGAACGCGCGCGCGATCGCCACGCGCTGGCGCATGCCGCCCGACAGTTGCCCTGGGCGGCGATGGAGCGCGTTGCCGAGGCCGACGAGCTCGAGGTACCGCTGCGAGTGCCCGAGTTGACGCTCCTTCGTCCACGAGGGGAACGCGGTCGACACCGCCAACTGCACGTTGCCGATCGCCGAGAGCCACGGCAGCAACGAGTAGTTCTGGAAGACGTACGCCGTCTCCTTCCTCACGCCGCGGACGATATCGCCGCCGATGGTGACGCGTCCACCGTCGGCGAACTGCAGGCCGGCGGCGATGTTCAGCAAGGTCGACTTGCCGCACCCCATGAACCCGACGATGGAGATGAACTCGCCACGCTCGACCGTCAGGTTCACGTCTTCGAGGACGGGCCGGGTCTTCCGGTTGACGGTGAACGACTTGGAAACGCCCTGGATTTCAATGAAGGCCAATGGTCACTCCGGGCCGCCTCAGATGGCGCGCAGCCGCGCCTCGGCCATCCCCATCAGGCGGTCAAGGCAGAAGCCGACGAATCCGATCGTCAGGATCGCGAGGAGGATGTGCGCGTAGATCAGGCTGTTGTACTCCTGCCAGAGAAAGCCGCCGACACCGGGTGTGCCCGTCAACATCTCGCTGGCCACGATGACGAGCCACGCGATGCCGAGGCTGAGCCGATAGCCCGTGAACAGGTAGGGCAGGGTCGACGGGATCACGATCTTGACGAAGGTCGTGAGCTTCGAGAGCCGCAAGACTTTCGCGACGTTCCAGTAGTCCTGCGGAATCGCCTTCACCCCCGCCGCCCCGTTGATCACGGTCGGCCACATCGAGCAGACGGCAATCGCGAAGAGCGCCGCGGGCTCCGACTTTTGAAAGAGCACCAGCCCGAGCGGCAGCCACGCCAGCGGTGAAATCGGACGCAGAACCTGGATGATCGGATCGAACATCCGGTTCAGCGTTTTCGAGAGCCCGAGCAGCAACCCTAAGGGCGTGCCGATCAGCGCGCCGAGCAGGAAGCCGCGCGCGACCCGCATGAGGCTGTAATAGGCGAGCCGCCCCATGCCCTGATCCATCTCGCCGCGTTTCGCGAACGGCTCGAGCAGATAGATCTTGCTCTCCTGCCACGTCTTGAGCGGCGACGGCAGATCGGGCACGTACTGACTGGTCGCGGCCCAGAGCAAGCCGGCCATCGCGATGCCCGTGAGCGGCAGGATAAACCCTGCCAGGCGCTTCGCATTCATGCGGTCAGGACGCCAGGCTGTTGATCGGGAACGACGTCGCGTACTTCTCGGGGGCGGCGGCATCAAACGTCACGCCGTCCCAGAACGTGAACTTCTGGACCTCGGCCACTTTCTTCGTGATCCCCATCTCCTTCATGGCTTCGCTGTAGATGTCCGGACGCAGGACCTTCTTGGTGATGCCGTCGTAGTCCGGCGCCCCCTTGACCATGCCCCATCGCCGGAACTGACTCAGCCACCATTTGCCGAATGCAGGCTGCGGGTAGTTGGTGTCGCGATCCGAGAAGGTCATGTAGTACTTGTCCTGCTCCTTCCGGCCGTCGCCGTAGTCGTAGTTGCCCAGCAGCCGCTGCAGGATGATCTCCGGCGGGCAGTTGATGTAAGTGGCCCTCGATACGACGTCCGCGGCCTTCGCGCGATTGTCCATTTTGTCGAGATGGACGCTCGCCAGATGGAGCGCCTTCAGCACCGCCTTCACCGTCTTCGGGTTCTTCATCGCGAACTCCTCGGTGAACGCACACACCTTCTCCGGATGGTCCTTCCACATCTGCTGCGTCGTGATCGCCGTGAAGCCGATCCCGTCTACGATCGATCGGTTGTTCCACGGTTCGCCCACGCAGAAGCCGTCCATCTTGTCGACCTTCATGTTGGCCACCATCTGCGCCGGCGGCACGGTGATGAGATTGACGTCCTTGTCGGGGTGAATGCCTCCCGACGCGAGCCAGTAGCGAATCCACATCGCGTGGGTGCCGGGCGGAAACGTCATCGCAAACGTCAACGGATCGCCGGCCGCTTTGGCCTTCGCCGCGAGCGGTTTGACGTCCTTCGCCGTCTTGACCCCGGCCTGTTTCAGCTTGTTATTGAGGGTGATCGCCTGGCCGTTGCGGTTCAGCAGCCACGGAATCACCATCGGTTTCACCGGTGAACCCGCCAGGCCCATCGTCGAGGCGAACGGCATGCCGAGCAGCATGTGCGTCGCCTGGTTTTCACCGATCGATAGCTTGTCCCGAATGACCGCCCACGACGCCTCTTTGGAGATGACCGACTCGATCCCGAACTGCTTGAAGTAGCCGAGCTCGTGGGCCATCACGATCGACGAACAGTCGGTCAACGCGATGATGCCGAAGCGCATCGTTTTGGTTTCGGGAGAATCATCGGCGTAGGCGCCGCCCGCCCACCCCTTGGGCACACCAAGCATCAGTGTCGCCGCGGCCGATCCGGCCGCGGCTTTGATGAACGTTCGTCGTTTCATTTCTGCCCTCGAGGCGCCGCCGGCTTGTCGCCCAGGAAGACATACGTGACCATCACATAGGAGGACTGGTACGGCCGGCCCGGCGTGGTGTTCTTCAGAAACTCGCCCGGCAGCAATCGGGCGTAGCCGCCGGCGATCTGAAGCTGCGGCGAGTAGGTGTGCACCGCCTGCGCGTCGAGCTCCTGGCCGACGAACCGGCCGGCGGTGCCGGCGACCGAGCGGGCCACTGAGGCGCCGCTGGCGGCGTAGAGCGCGTCGGTCGCGCTCGCGAGCCAGAACGAGTGATAGCTGCCGCTCAGCGCCCACTGCGCCTTCGGCTTCAGCTCGATGCCGCCGCGCAGGTGCTCGACGTTCTTCCAGCCGACCTGATCGGCGAGGCCAAGCTTGTCGTGCCCGGTTGGATAGAGCTGATCGAAGGTGCCGCGGATACCGTCCTTCGGATCGCGGTCTCCCGAGGCGTAGTTGAATTCGACGAAGGATCGCGGCTTGGCCGGCGCGTTCATGAAGCTCTTGCCGGTCACCCAGTGTCCCGCCCACGCCCGTACATCGTCGGTCGCGACCGAACCGGTCTGCGCCGCCATTTCGGTGCCGTAGTCGAAATCGCGCGGCAGCTTCCCGGCGACGCGCGTGCCCATCGTCGCTTGCTTAATAATGCCGAGCCCGCCGGTTTCGAGCTTGAGCCCTGCCGACTGCCGATAGAAGAGATACGGTTCCACGGTGGCCTTCGGAATGGCCTTCGTGGTGGACCCGTAGAACCCGTAGAGTCTGTTGCCGTTGCCGCTCTTGTCGAAGGCGTCCGGCTGAATCGTGACCACCGATGTTGCGAACACATCAAACTTGAACGGCGCGCGCGTCATCGTCGCGCGCACGCCGTCGAACGAGCGGGCGTCGTTCACCCAGTTCAGATGGCCGATCAGACGCTGCTCGCCGAAGGTCAACTCCTGTCTGCCGGCGCGCACCATGTTTCGCGCGCCGCCGAACTCGCCGTACGCCATCCGCAAGTCGAGCGTGTCGCGGAACGGGACCGCCGTGCCGCCGGTGGTCTTGTCGAAGGCCCGCGCGTCCTGCAGTTGCACGACGAACTTTGCGACCGGGCTCGCGGTTGCCGTCACGCTGATACGAAAGCGATCGAGCATGTAGCCGTCGCTGTTATCCGGCTTGTAGGCGCCGCCGGAGAACCCTTCGAGCCGTCCGCGAAACTCACCTCGGACGGAGAACCACTTGGTGATCTGCCCGCTCGGGCCGAGAGGGGCCGGTGTCGCCGCGCGCGGCGCAGGTGACGTTCCCTGCTGGCCGACCGGCGCCGGAGGTGATTGCGCGCAGATCGGCTGGGCACTGGGCTGCTGCGCGGCGCTGGCCTGCGAC
>Ga0137379_10002349_pt1 | contig 17564 bp, 16 predicted proteins | sample SagtaG_18_FD_104812 | JGI IMG/M metagenome (GOLD analysis project Ga0137379, IMG submission 104812) | Vadose zone soil microbial communities from Sagehorn Ranch, Mendocino, California, USA - Sage2_L_80_16 metaG | ecosystem: Environmental > Terrestrial > Soil > Vadose zone | place: USA...
CCTCGGCGATCGCGCCGCCAATTTCCGGTTCCTGGTTCGCGACCGCGCCGGGCAGTTCACCGAATCGTTCGACGCGGCCCTGGCCGGCGCCGGTATCGAGGCCGCGAAGATCCCGCCTCGAAGCCCCCGGGCGAACGCCTATGCCGAACGGTTCGTACTCACCGCCCGGACCGAGGTCACCGACCGGATGCTCATCTCCGGCGAACGACACCTGCGGCTGGTCCTGGCCGAGTACGAGGCGCACTACAACGGACGGCGCCCCATCGCAGCCGCCAGCTCCGCCCGCCTCAGCCGGACCACCCCGTCGCCGACCTCCGCCAGAAGCGGATCAAGCGCCGACCCGTCCTCGGCGGGCTCATCAACGAATACGAGCGAGCCGCGTAGAAGCCCAGGTCAAGTCTGGTAGCCGAGTTCTGGAACCCTACAGGCTGTGGACGGGCCGCGGTAACCCTACTGAAATGTCAACAGAGCGCGCCCGCCCGTCACTGAAGAACTCCAGGAGCCGTGGATGGTAGAAGGAGTACCGGCCCTCGACCCGACGCAGCAGCGACAGTTGCACGCCGTAGTCCAGCAGGTCGATCATGTCGTTGTCGGGCTGCCCGGCATCCCGCTCGCAGGCGGTCGTGGTCGCCCGGCTCCAGTCCTCGCTCCAGAGGTCGACGGCCCAGGTGAACACGGCGCCGACGCCAAGCCCGACGGCGGCGACCACCCCGATCCATACCGGCCCAACCTGTAGGCGGAGCGGTGACCGGGCGGGGAAATCCATGATCCGGAGCAGCCCGCGGAACGCGCTCTGGACGCTGGCGTAGCGCAGGTGCGTGGGCCCGAGGCTCACCAGCAGCTGATACGCCGTGGCCCAGAGTAGCGCCGCGATTGCGGAGACGCCTGCGGTACCGAAGGCGACCGTCAGATCCGGGAGTCGCAGCCACCAGGCGCGCGGCGTTTTCCGGTTGTCCATCGGCAGGTCCACATCGACGGGTTCGGCGATGCGTCCCACCTTGGCTGCGGCCCGGATCCCGTACCCGACGAGCAGGGCCACCAGGAACGCCGCGACATAGAGCCGATCGCGGATGGCCGTGCCCGGCGTCATCTGCCCCAGACGCACGATCCGGGTGATCTCGTAGGTCGCCGCGAACTGCACCAGGCCGGCTAGGGCCACCGCAGCGACCAGGCGGGCGAGCAAGCTGGGCGCGGCTGCAGGCAGGGCACGGGGCGACCAGGACGCCCGGTCCTCGCGGATCACCAGATCCGCTTGGGCCGACACCAGCCGGGTCAGAAGGTAGGCGCCCGCGGCGCCCAGCACGGCGGTCCCGACCCCGGTTCGGGGACCAACGAGCAGCCAGCCGGCCACGCCGGTGCCGAGCGCGGCGGCCAGTACGGCCGCCGCTGTGCGGAACCCGCCCACGCGCGGGTGCCGGTTCGCCTCGTCCAGCAGCCGCCGGGGCGGGACGAATCCGTAGAACGACGTCACCCCGGCCGCGACGAGCACCCGGGCCACCCAGGTCAGGTAGCGAAGCAGCGGCTCCGGCTTGATGGCCGGGGTCGACTGCTCCTGCAGCACCAGCCGGACCAGCTCCGCGAGGATCGCGTCGTCCCAGCCCCCGATGCGGCGCACGTCGAGGATCGCCCGGATCCTGCGACCCCGGAACGCGCGCAGACCGGCCTTGAGGAACAGCGGTGTATCCAGCGCCTTCGCCAGCTCCTCATCCCGAGCCGCCGCCTGACGCAGCCCCGCGGCCGATGACCCGGCGCGCCGCAGCTGGGCGCTCACCTCCGCCGGCGACAGCGGGCTGATCCGCACGAGCGGCAGCTGTTCGGCGGCGGCGCCTAGGGCGGCGTAGGCATCGGACCGGGCGGTCATGACCAGATGGCACATTTCGTACCGGCGCAGGAATTCCTCGGTGGCCTTGAACGCGCGGCGCTGACCGTTCGCCGTCGGGATCTGGTCGAGCCCGTCGAGGAAGAGGTACAGGTCATTATTCTGGAGCAGTGCCTGGGCGTTCTCCCCGGTAACCTTGCGGGCGGCGAGCGAGTCCAGCACCCAGCTCTCCAGGCTTTTGCCGTCCGGCCACTCTTCCATGTCCAGCCACAGCGGCACCTGCGCGGTGCTTTCCTGGCTGCGTTCGACGGATCTCAGTGCGATCGTCCGCATCAGCATCGACTTGCCGCCGCCGGGTTCGCCGATGATCAGCGCCCTGCCGTCGAGGGACTGGTCGACGTAGTCGGGCAGCGCGTTCATCATCATCTCGGCGGTCCGCTCAGCGGCACGGCCGAATCGCTTCCGGCTCTCCGGCCCCGGTGGTAGCGCCACACTCACCCGCAGGTCGAGCTGGCCGAGGCCGGCCTCGTCCAGCACTGCGCTGGACATGTCGCCGAGGATGTTCTTGGCCCGGTTGATCAGGCGCCGGCGACCGTGATCCTCGCGGGCCGGACCTGGCTGACGCCGCTCCCGCAGCCGCAGGAGGAAGGTCACCCCGAGCAGCAGCACCAGCCCGGCGAGCAGCGGGCCATTCCGGCTGTAGAGCTGGGGTACCTTGTTTGAGGCCAGGTTGACCTCGACGGCTACACCAACCTCGATCAGGATCCCGACGGCAATGGGTATCCACATACCGAGGCGCCGTCTGCTCACAGCTTGATCGCTCCTTCCGGCACCCGCAAGGTTTGAAAATTTGACAGCGATCGCGGAAATCACTGACGGCGGTTTCCCGCTCCTAAGACGGCGCCAGGTACGGCTGCGCCGTTCACTCCCGGACCGGCCGGGGCGTCAGCCGTTGCTCGGTGGCAGGCAGTCGGGTGTCGTCATGCTGTCGTAGCTGTCCGGCGCGATCATGATCGTGCCGCTGTCTGATGAAGCTGCAGGGTCATCGACGGTGAACTGGGTGAAGAACCAGTGACCGCAGACGATCATCGGGTCTGTGAACGATATCGTCACGTTCTGGTCGGTCTGGTAGTTCGCGTCCGCGCAGTGAGGCGTGCAGGTGTTGAACGTATACGTCGCGGTGCCAGTGGCCTTGGTTGAGTCCCATTGGCTCCACGTGATGTTGCTGAACTGCGCGTACTTGCCCGGCTGGTAGCTGGACGGCCGGTCTACGCCTGTGCTGGCCGGAGTGTAAGGCGAGCCGTGGTTCTGTGCCGCCAATACCGAATCTCCCGGGCTAAGGGGGGAACGGAAGCTGCCCGGGTCGAGGTGGAACGTTCGGGTGGTGCTGGTTGACGTGCAGTCTACGCTTGACCTCTGGACGAAGCAGGTGACGGGGCCCAGGTTGATATTCTGCCCGTTCTGCGCGTGGTACGGATCTCGCGGCGGGCCGAAACCTCCGTTGCCCGCGGGCTGGAAGTACATGTCTTTGTCCATCTCCATGCCCACGCAGGTAAAGCTCGCGTATTGGGACGGCTCCATGAATACGCCTGGGGCCGCCTCGTACCGGAGGTTATTACAGCCCGCCGCCGGGACCGTGTGTTTGGTAATCCGGCAAAGGACAGCCTGGCTTATTTTCGCTGGCTCGGCCGACACGTCAGCAGACCAATGGAAGAGCGGCAGCCCGCAGGTGATATTGCCGTCGGGGGTCTGGAAGTACGGCCGGCCGGTGAGATCGTAGGGAACTCGTTCCGGGTGCGGCGGCGCCGCTATAGTGCTGTGCGAAGTGCAGGAAGTCAGCAGGCCCGCCGCTAGCAATACGCACGAGACTAGGACGAGTGACCGGCACCAGCGCACCGAAGGACCTCTGGTCATATTCCCCCCTTGGTCATGACCGCGACATCAACTAGACGCGCAAAATCCCCCCGATGCCCACGAGTTATACCAAGCGTTATCAAACCGTTGCGGTAAGCAACGGAATTCAGTGCGGGCGATAGGCGCTAAAGCGGCTGACCTGGCGACGATGCCACCGGGTCGGCCCGCGGCACAGGACGGCCCCCGCCCGTACGGCCGGGCCTACTGCGGGCCAGTCCGGCAGCCGACGGGATAACGGGCGCGAAGAGCTGGTCCGTCACCGCCGCCTCCCGGACGGATGCGGCGGTGACGGACCAGCGTTCCTGCGGCACCGGCATGATGGGCCCGTGCCGCCACGGGGTGCTGCGTTGTTTGAGCGCCCTCCGGGCCTTCAGCAGGCCAGTCCGGTCAGCATTGATTCCAAGGTCATCCTGGAGGTGATGCGACCGGCGGTGGGACGCTAAGTAACGGACGCGGACCGAGATAACGCGCGCCGAGCCGTTACGTGCGGCCATGCAGCGCCAGCTCAGGCAAGGTCGGCCGTGCGCAAATCGGGCGATCTGTAGGCGGCGCAAGCGCCGTCAGCCGTGGTTGCCGTGCCGTGCATATTAAGCGATCGGCGCGGATGTACACGGCGACTGCTATGCATTTCGACTACTTTGCGTAGCGGTCAGTAATAGCGGATGACGACAGCTTCGGGGGACCTGACGCACCAGCCTTGAGCCGGGAGACACACCGGCGATAGCGACGATCGCAGCCCGCAGCACCGAGGCCGCGGGTCCTGGCGCTGTCACGGACCTGACCCTCCAGCCGGCTGGCTGGGTCGGGCTGGCCCGCTCGCGATCCCGGCTCGCCTGGCTGGATCCGCACCGAGCGGGTCAGGCCCAGACCCGGGCGGCAAAGGCCGGGCCATCCGGGAAGACAGGCGGCGGGCCAGTCCGGGTATCGGCTCCAGCCAGGCCCGCCGCCGGCCCGTAACCGGGGCCCGCTGACGCCGCCGCAGGAATAATCACCCCGGTTATTTCTGGCGTTACGCCAGACGCGCCCGCATGCAATCCGGTGATCATCCCGGGCCGACCGCAGGCGCCTTTATCTGATAACACACTTCGCGCAATACCACCGCGCGCCGAAACGAGCCGGAGCAGCACGGGCCGCTGCCATTCCAGTCCGCTCCGATCCTGAGTTCCTGCAGCTCAGTGGCGCTACGAACAGACAGGGATGCCGTATTCCTATAGGCTGACTTCAGCGCCGTAGTTAATAGCGCGATATGGGGCAATGGGTCGTGTCGGTCCTCGGCGTGGAACCCCTCCATCTGAGAGTGACTCTCATCCCGAGGGTGCGCGTGCCGCGGTCATAACCAGGAGGTTCTGGGCCGCTGCGCGTTCGGCTGACGCAGCAAAGCCGGCGCCCCGAGGTGTGAATGCCCTGGTAACAGGGACCGTTGACCTCAGAGCAGCGCCGAGACACCGGGCCCATCTATGGGTGCCGGAAACGGTGTCATGGCCTTTGACCTGTAACGTCCCTTCGATGGCACCGCGCCCGCCGAGAGGCATTTTGGAGGCTCATCACCGGACGGCTCTCAGCCCCGCCGCCGATCAGCCAGAGACAAGCGGGCACCACGGCCACCCTCACGTGGTCCAGACACTGCAGGTCAGAGCACATGACATAGTTTGGCACCCCACAGGTCGCGCCCGGCGTCGTCAGCACCATGCCCGAGGCCACCTTGCGCGCGGTCGCCGACCACGACCGGATCCCCGCGGACTCGGTGCGCGGCCACTACGCCGAGGCGCGGCAGGTGCTCAGCGAGTTGCAGGCGATCGGCGTCGACTTCGGCGACGTTCGCCTTGGTGCCGCCGCGTTGCAGCGTGAGGAACAACGGGGAGAGGGCGACCCAAAGCCCGGTCAGCATGCCGAGCGCCGCGGCGGCCTGCGCGGCGATGCCGCGCCCGGTGGTCGGCAGCAGGTACTCGGCTGCGGCCGGGCCAGCTGGGAAGGCCTGGAGGATCCGTCGCCGGGTTCCGGGCACCCCGGTCTACCGCAGCCCCTACGGATCGCCCTCTGACGAAACCGGGACGCCCGCGGACGCCGACAAGATCCGCGCCGCGCTGGCCGCCGCGCGCCGGTAGCCTTCGGCCGCCGGGTGAGATGCGACGCGTCCGATCCCGCGCCACACCAGCCACGTCCGCCACTATTTGCGCTGCTAAGTTAGCGGAAAGATCAGGCGGAAATTACTGCCTACGTGGAGATCCTTGTACCCGATAGCTGCCAGAAGTTTCCGCGGAGGCAAAATCCTCCGCGTTGATCCGCCTGCTGCCGCCTGGGTACCGGGACTGGCGAGCCGGACGGGGCTGGCGAGGCTTTCGGGAATGCTGTGACGGCGGTCGCCGCCCGGCCGGGAGCTCACCAGCGCGCAGCGCCACCCCGGGCAAAACGGCCGGCCAGAATACCGCGCCGTCGCCGTCTGCTGTCAACGAACTACTGACTCAGGACACTATCGCTACTGACTCAAGACGCTAGGATTCGAGCCGCCCTCCTTCTCCGGTGTCTGGTTTCGTCTGCACTTGGGTTAGCTGAGCGGCGCGCTTGTAAACCGCATTGCTGGCGCTGGCCAGCATCATCGCGGCAGCGCCCAGCCTCATAGCCGCGTCGTGCATATCCTCCGCCATCGATTCGCTGGCGCTCTTTATGTTCAGCATGCAATGATCCAGGTTCCGCTGTACGTCTAGTGGATTGCTCATTCCGGCTCCTAATGCCATTAGTTCAGAGGGGCGCAGGCCGATAGCGGTCCGGGAGCGGCGTCCCGGTCTCCGGGGACCTGACCTCGACGATCTCATCGCGCAGCGACAGGAGCAAGCCGAGCAGCAGCGTGCGGCATCCCACATCGTCAAACCGTGCCCAGTCCAGGTGCCTGGCGACGGCCGCGCGGGCGGCAGGCCAGGTTCTAGGCATCGGCGCCCCCGTCCGCAGACGCGAATCCCTCCTGGGCGTGTACCGCGTGCGGTGCCTTCCCGCTGGCCACTGCCGTCGCGATTCTGCGTCTTCAGTCGGAGGCTGGCCGGATTAGCTGACTTGACGATGTGGGCCGCTGGGGTAGGCGAGACCCTGAACCCATGGTTGAGGCACTGGACGGCAACTCGATCGGCGGCCTGCTGATCGACGTCTTCGGCGCCGACATGACGGCGGCGAGCAGCACCTGCGGCACCTGCGGCACCGTGAGACCGGTGGCGGAACTGGTTGTCTACCGGCGGGCGCCCGGCACCGTCGTCCGCTGCCGGACGTGCGGCAGCGTCCTCATGGTGTTCGTCGAGGTACGCGAGGTGACCTGCGTCGACCTGGCCGGGCTGGCCAGCCTGAGCCAAACCGGGCCGGTCTTACCCAAGAACGGGACACGAGGAGGGCACTGTGCCCGAACGAGCGAACAGGAGAGTGCAGAAGAAATGAGTACGCCGAACGAAGGGGCCATGATGCAGCCGCCCCAGGGTCAGATGATGCAGCCGCCCCAGGGTGAGATGCACCCCGGCGGGCATCTGTACATGCAGACGAACGAGACCCGGAATTGCATTATCCATTACCTGCGGGCCCCGGACGGCAAGATTACCGAGGTGGAGCGCGTCTTCACAGGCGGCGCCGGTTCCGGGGTCTACAAGCCGGTCAGCGGCCAGGCCAGCGCGCCGAACGCCTTCGAGGGGGCGTTTAGCGTCATCCTCACGCCGGACCGGCGGTTCTTGTTCGCTACTAACGGCGGCGACAACTCGGTCTCCAGCTTTAACGTGAGCCAGGACGGCAAGCTGACGCTGGTGGACGCCAAGCGGACCGGGAATGTCGTGGACGGACGGAGCGGGACCGCCAAGGCACTGGCGTATTCCCCTTCGCACAGGACGCTGTTCGTGCTGCACGCGTTCGGCGACCATCTGCGGCTGATGTCGGTCGACGAGGAGGGCAACCTCACCGCGCGCACGGAGCGGTACACCGTGAACACGATGGAATGGCCCAACCGGCTGGCCACGATGGCCGCGCTCACGGCCGACGAGAAGTTCCTCGTCGTCGGGACCACGTTCGACGAGCCGGCCAAAACGAACCCGGACGGCACGCCGATTCTCTGGATCGAGAAGAACGGCGCGCCCCACTTGATCGCCTCGAATGCGCCGGACCCCATCGGCCTGATCGTGTTCCCGGTGGGCGCCTACGGCGCGCTCGGCGAGCCGAAGTTCCAGGACGGGGGCGGCGGGTCCCCGTGGAACGTGCAGTTCCTGCGTCACCGGCCCGACACCTTCGTCCTCGGGTACGCCGTCGGCGACGGCCTGACCCTGGGCACGATCGACGAGGACGGCACCATCAGCGTCGGCCCGATCGCGCAGTTCGACACGAGCCCTGGCAAGCCCGCTGAACTGTGCTGGCTGTCCATCACATCGGATGACCGGCTGGCGTTCGGCACGATCTTCGGTTACGGCTACGTCACCAGCTATCGCATCGACGGCAACATCCTCTCCATCGCGAAGGATCCCGCGTGCCCCAAGGTTCCCGGAGATGGCACCTTTAGGGGGCTCGATGGAATCGTTACCAGCGGTCCGAGCGATAGCTGGCTGTCGCCCGACGACGCCTATCTCTACCAGATCTACGGGAATGCCTCCAAGCTGGTCGGCTACGCGGTCCAGCCGGACGGTTCGCTGGATGAGATCACCAGCGCGCCCATTCCCTACAACAGCCCGCAGGGCCTGGCGGGATTCTGATCCCGCTCGAGAACGCCGAGCGAGCACATCGAGGCGCGGCGTCCGGTCCGCCGGAGCCGGCCGGACGCCGCGGCCGCCACCCCTCCGTACCTACCCAGACCCTCATAGGAAGAGCCCATGAGCTACGCCAGGCAGTTGCTGGACGTCAAACCGGTACCCTCCGACGTCGAGGTCGGCACGCTGGCCGCCGCCATCGACGCGCTTGACGACTGCGCCCAGGCCTGCATCGCCGACACCGACGCCGACCTGGGCGAGCATGACGTGGCCGAGATGGTCACGTGCATCCGGCTCTGCCTGGACTGCGCGGATGTCTGCACCGCGGCCGTCGGGATCACGAGCCGTCAGTCCTCGTACGACCCAGCGGTGGTCAGGCCGCTGCTGGAGGCCTGCGCGGCCAGTTGCCAGAGCTGCGGCGACGAATGCGAACGGCACGCCCGCCAGCACGAGCACTGCCGGATCTGCGCCGAGGTGTGCCGCCGTGCCGAGCAGGCTTGCCGGGAACTACTGAACGCCATGAAGTAAGGCACGGTCATGCATCTGACACCGCGAGAATTCGACAAGCTGCTGATCTACATGCTCGCCGAGGTGGCGCTCAAGCGGAAAGAGCAGGGGCTCAAGCTTAACCACCCCGAAGCGGTGGCCGTGATCTCGGCGGCGGCGCTCGATGGTGCGCGCGCGGGCAAGACGCTGGAAGAGGTGATGACGCTGGCCAGCAAGGTCCTCACCCGCGACGATGTCATGGACGGGGTGCCCGACATGATCCCCCGCGTCCAGCTGGAGGCGGTCTTCGACGACGGAAGCCGGCTCGTCACGGTTCACTCGCCGATCCAATGAACGGACGAGAAGGGATTGACATGCGTACTCCCGTGGGTGGCTACGTCCTCGCGGCGGCGCCGGTCGAAATCAACGTGGGGCGCCCGAGGCTGAAGCTGACGGTGCGTAATACCGGCGACCGGCCCGTCCAGGTCGCGTCTCACTTCCATTTCTTCGAGGTCAACCGGGCCCTGGAGTTCGACAGGCAGCAGGCGTTCGGGCACCGGCTCGACATCCCGGCGGGCACGGCGGTGCGCTTCGAGCCCGGCGACGAAAAGGAGATCACCCTGGTCCCGTTCGGCGGGAAGCGCCGCATTTACGGTTTCAACAACCTGGTTGACGGCTGGGCCCCCAGCGACGGCAGCTACCGGCCCCGCGCCACCCAGGCGATACGCCGTGCCGGGGAATATGGCTTCAAGTCCACCAGGAGCGCGGGCGATGACTGAGATATCGCGGCAGGAGTACGCCGGGCTGTTCGGGCCGACCGTCGGCGACAAGATCCGGCTCGGCGACACCGGCCTGTTTATCGAGGTCGAGCGGGACCTGCGGGTTCTCGGCGATGAGGCGATCTACGGCGGAGGCAAGACGCTGCGCGACGGCATGGGCGTTAACAACCAGCTCACCAGCGAGGGCGGCGCGCTCGACCTGGTGATCACCAACGTGACGATCGTGGATGCCGTGCTCGGAGTGGTCAAGGCCGACGTCGGCATCAAGGACGGCCTGATCGCCGGGATCGGCAAGGCGGGCAATTCCGGCACGATGGACGGGGTGACACCCGGCCTGGATGTCGGCCCGGCTACCGACGCGATCTCGGGTGAGCAGCTCATCCTCACCGCCGGCGGCATCGACACCCACGTCCACTACGTGGCGCCGCAGCAGGCGTACGCCGCGCTGAGCAACGGCGTCACGACGTTCTTCGGCGGCGGCATCGGGCCCAGCGACGGGTCGAACGGCACCTCGATCACGTCCGGTCCGTGGCACATCGAGATGATGCTGCGCGCGTTCGAGGGGCTTCCGGTCAACTACGGCATCCTCGCCAAGGGCAGCTCGGCCGGCGAGGCCGCCCTGGTCGAGCAGGTGCTGGCCGGGGCGGCCGGGTTCAAGATCCACGAAGACTGGGGCGCGACCCCGGCGGTGATCCGCGCCGCGCTGTCCGTCGCTGACATCATGGACGTCCAGGTCAGCGTGCACACCGACACCCAGAACGAGGCCGGGTTCGTCGAGGACACGATCGCCGCCTTCGACGGGCGGACGATCCACACGTTCCACAGCGAGGGCGCGGGCGGCGGCCACTCGCCCGACCTGCTCAGGGTGGTCGGCGAGGACAACGTGCTGCCCAGCTCGACCAACCCGACGCTGCCGTTCGGCTTGAACACGGCGGGCGAGTTGTTCGACATGATCATGGTGGTGCACAACCTGAACCCCCGGGTGCCGTCGGATGCGGCGTCCACCGAGAGCCGGATCCGCGCGGAGACCATGGCGGCCGAGAACTTCCTGCACGACCTGGGCGCCATCTCCATGATCTCCAGCGATTCGCAGGCCATGGGCCGGGTCGGGGAGAACTGGCTGCGCGTCATGCAGCTTGCGGACGCGATGAAGAATGCGCGCGGCAAGCTGCCGGAAGACGCCACGGGTCACGACAACTTCCGCGTCCTGCGGTACGTTGCCAAGATCACGATCAACCCGGCGATCGCGGCCGGCGCCGCGCGGGTGATCGGCTCAGTCGAGCCCGGCAAGCTGGCCGACCTGGTGCTGTGGGAGCCGGCCTTCTTCGGGGCCAAGCCCAAGCTGGTGATCAAGGGCGGGCTGATCAACTGGGCGCTGATGGGTGACCCGAACGCGTCGGCCGTCACCCCGCAGCCGGTTTGCTACCGCCCGATGTTCGGCGCGTTCGGCTCGGCCCTGGCCAAGACCTGCGTCAGCTTCGTCTCGGCGGCCGCGTACGAGAACGGCGTGGCCGAGCGGTTGCAACTCCAGCGGCAGGTCCGGCCGGTGGAGCGGACCCGGACGATCACCAAGCGCGATCTGGTCCGCAACGACGCCCTGCCGGCCATCACGGTCGACCCGGAGACGTTCGCCGTGATCGCCGACGGCGCACCCGCGACCGTGCCCCCGGCCAAGTCGGTCAGCCTCAACCGACTGTACTTCTTCAGCTAATCAGGGAACCCGCCATGACGATCACGGACACCGGTGAAGCGCTCGTGCGCGTGGATGCCGTGCTCGGCCGCGCGACCGAGGACGGCTGGCCCGGCCGGCTGAAGCACGCCCGCATCGATGTGCTGCCTCTTGACCAGGCGGAGGCGCAGAAAAGCCGACTGCGCAAGAGCACCGAAGGCGGTGTCGAGGTCGCGATCTCCCTCGATCGCAGGACCTACCTCCGCGACGGCGACATCCTGCTCTGGGATGAGGGACTCCGCACCGCCATCGTCGCGCGCGTGGACTTGAAGGACGTCCTGGTCATCGACCTCAGCGCGCTCCTGGACGGGCCGCGTGAGGTATCGCTGGCCCGATGCGTTGAACTCGGGCACGCGCTGGGCAACCAGCACTGGGCGGCGGTGGTCAAGGGCACGCGGGTCTATGTCCCGCTGACTGTGGCCCGGGCGGTGATGGCGTCGGTGATGAAGACCCATTCGTTCGAGGGCGTCACCTACGCGTTCGCACCCGGGGCGGAGGTCATTCCCTACCTGGCGCCGCACGAGGCCCGGCGGCTGTTCGGCGCCGCCGAAGGACATGGCCACGCCGAGGCGCACCGGTGAGCGTCGCTCGGACGATGCGCGTCCTCCAGTTCGGGGACTCCCTGCTGCCGGTCGGCTCGTTCTCGTTCTCGAACGCCCTGGAGTCAGCGGTCCAGGAACAGGTGGTACGGGATGCCGCCACGCTGAGCGAGTTCGTGCTCGCCTCGACCCGGCGCGCGGCGACGTCGGACGGCACCGCCCTGCTCGAGGCGCACCGCGCCGCACGCGACGCGGACATCGAGCGCGTCGTCCGCGCCGACCTGGCCGTCTTCGAAAGGAAGCTCAGCGAGGAGACGCGGACGATGACGGTCCGGATGGGGAGAAAGCTCGCGGAGGTGGGCACCGCCGCCGTAACCGCACCCCAGCTGGGCCGCTGGCTCGATCTGGTCCGGGACGGAGCCGCGCCGGGCACGTTTCCCGTCGGCCTGGGTGTCCTGTTCGCCGAGCTCGGCTCGCCGGAAGAAGACGCCTTCGCCGTGCACCAGTACGGCGTCGCGATGACGACGCTGAGCGCGGCGCTCCGCCTGATGAGGATCGACCACCGCCAGGCCCAGGCGATCCTGGCCGCGGTCGACGAGACAGCCGCCGACGACTACGCCGCCGTCCGCCGGGCGTCGCTGTCCGACATGGCCAGCTTCGCGCCGATGGCGGACATCCTGGCGGCGGTCCATGTCCGGTCACACATCCGCATGTTCATGAACTGAGGTGACGTGGTGAAGAAGACGACCCGCATCGGCGTCGGCGGACCGGTCGGCTCCGGCAAGACCGCGCTCGTCGAGGCCATCACGCCGGAGCTGATCGGGATGGGCCTGGAGGTCCTGATCATCACGAACGACATCGTGACCACCGAGGATGCCAGGCACGTCCAGCGCACGCTGAAGGGCGTGCTGGCCGGGGACCGGATCGTGGGGGTCGAGACCGGCGCCTGCCCGCATACTGCGGTCCGCGAGGACCCGAGCATGAACCTGGCCGCGGTCGAGGAGATGGAGGAGCGGTTCCCGGACAGCGACGTGGTCCTGATCGAGAGCGGCGGTGACAACCTCACCTTGACCTTCAGTCCCGCGCTGGTGGATTTCTTCATCTACGTGATCGACGTGGCCGCCGGCGACAAGATCCCCAGGAAGAACGGCCCGGGGATCTCGCTGTCGGACATCCTCGTCATCAACAAGACCGACCTCGCGCCCTACGTCCACGCCAGCCTCGAGGTCATGCAGAACGATTCCCGGCTCATGCGCGGGGACAAGCCGTTCGTGTTCACGAACTGCCTCACCGGAGAGGGGATCTCCGACGTGGTGGCCCTGATCGTGCGCAACGTGCTCTTCGACGTGGCCCCCGCCTGATGAGCATGCTCGACGCTCCCGAGCTCGCCTGCTATCAGGATGAGCCGAGGCAGATGCCGAGCGGAGCGCCCGGCAAGCACGGCGTGCTCGAGTTGTCCTTCGCTCATCGTGGAGACCGTTCGGTACTCACCCATCTCCACCGGAGAGCGCCCCTGCTCGTGCAGCAGGCGCTGTACTGGGACGAGCACCTGCCCGATCTGCCCTGCGTCTACATCATCACGACGTCGGGCTGCGTGCTCCAGGGCGACCGGCTGGACATCTCCATCACCGTCGGCCCCGACGCGATGGCGCACGTCACGACCCAATCGGCCACGAAGATCCACCGGATGGACGCGAACTTCGCCGCCCAGTCGCAGCGGCTGTCGCTCGCGGACAACGCCTACCTGGAACTCCTCCCGGGCCCGATCATCCCGCACCGGCACTCGCGGTTCATTACGCATACCGACGCGGTGGTGGCCGATGGCGCCACCCTGCTGAGCGCGGAAATACTGCAGCCGGGCCGCAAGCATCACGGCCAGGGAGAAGTCTTCGAGTACGACCTCTACTCCTCCACCTTGACCGCGAGCAGGCCGGACGGCACGCCGCTGTTCACCGAGAAGCTCGTCGCCGATCCGTGGCGGCATCCGGTCCGTCAGGCCGGCGTCATGGGGAAGTTCGACGTGTTCGCGAACGTCACCCTCGTCACCCCACGGCGGCACGCCGCACGGATCTTCGACCAGGTCTTCCCTTGCGGCAGCTTTGCCGCGGACTGCGTAGCGGGCGCCAGCCTGCTGCCCAATGACGCCGGGCTCCTCTACAAGGTGCTCGGGATGGAAACCGAACCCGTCAAGGCGATGGTCCGGGCGTTCTGGAAGCTGGTCCGGCAAGAAGTGGCCGGCGCGCCGATACCGGAGGCACGACCTTGGGGACCGCCGCTGGCGTCGACAACGTGGGAGCTGAGGTAATGGCAGACGACAGGCGCCACGAGTCCGCCGATCTTGAGGACTACGAGGTTCTCGACGGGGCCGACACGCTGGACGGCGCACCCGGCGACGACCCGCTGGACCGCGGGGTTGTCACCCCGGAACACTGGTCGGCGGCGATCAGATCCGGCTCGGAAGAGTCCCTGGATCAGCACCTCGCGGAGGAGGAGCCGGACATCGGTTTCGACGGCGACGAGCGGCCCGACGAGATCGGCGGAGACGAGAACGCGACCGAAGAGGAGATGGCCAGGCTGTCGCTCGAACAGGGTCCCGACGCCCGGGCCGGACGTCTGGTCGCCGGCGACGAGGTGGCCTATGACGCAGACGAGGCCTACCTCGTCGGACATGACGACCGCCTCGCTCGCGACGAGGGCACCGACAGCGGCGGGGCGTCCGCCGAGGAGGCGGCGATCCACTACCGCATCGATGAAGGCTGAGCCCCCCGTGCTCAGGATTGAATCCATGATTATCCGAACGGGCTGTGGTGCTTGCTCCCCGAACGCTGTTACCTAGTGCCGCGTCAGGCTACGTTCGTCACTGCGGCGAGCAGCCGCGTTCACGACTATCGCACAAGGAGCAGCAGACGGTGACGACGGAAGAGCACGTCGCCACGGGTGACCATCGAGTCCAGTTCGACTTCGAGATCGACTTCTCTAACGGCGGCGGTATCCAGGGCCAGGGCTTCCGGCTCGACATCGACGGCGATGACATCTCCGACGAGGAGCTCGCCGACTCCATCGTCCGGGATCTGCGGCTGCTGATGGTCGGCGAGGTGCGGGTCCGCACAGGATGGGACCGGCACTGGCGCACCGACGTCTACTTCCACGGCCACCCCTTCCTGACGGCTGCCGCCGCGGACCACCTCGCCGCCGAGGGGGCCGCGCTGGCCGGCATCGACTCGCTGAACATCGACGACACCAGCAGCGGCGAGCGGCCCGTCCACTCCACCTTGCTCGCGGCCGGCATCCCGATCTGCGAGCACCTCACCAACCTCGCTGCGCTCCCGATCGACCGCTTCCGCTTCAGCGCTGTCCCCGTCAAGGTCCGCGGCATGGGCACATTCCCGGTCCGTGCCTACGCCACTATTCAGGGGGACGGCCAGGGCTAGCGGCATGACCCACCGGACATCAGGCGTCGGGCGATGGCGGACAAACCCGCTGCCCACCGCGGCAAACTTGACTTCGGCGATCAGGGGGCCTTCGCCAGGTGCAGGCTGGTGGTTCAGTGAGATGCCGTGCGCGCGCAACGTGGCGGCGACCTGGTCGTACCAGACAGGCGCCTCGGACCGCGGGAATCCGGTCCAGTCCAGGCCAGCCAGCTGGCGCAGCCGGATGCCGGCCGCGTCGGCGAGCCTGTCCGCGTGGACGGCCGCCAGGACGACGCCCAGGGCCTTCGACCGCGAGCACCGCGTCATACCGCGGATCGGCCGGGCACTCCCGGACGGGAGCGACGTCAAGCTGGCCCTTCTCCAGCGAGGCCAGCTGGGCGGCGCTAGAGGCATGGCTGACCTCCACGCGGGTCAGCGGGAACGTGGCGCTCAGCTCCGCGAGCACTCCCGGCAGCAGATCGGCGGGCAGCTCCAGCGGGATGCCCACCGTGAGGGTGACAGGCCCGGCGCCGTCCCGGCCGGCGACAGCCGCGAGCATCCGGTCGTACTGGGCGATGAGCGACCGATGGTCTTCTAGAGAGGCCCGTCGCCGAAACATCGAGTGTCATGGTGTGCTCCCTCCTGGGTCAGGTGCTGCGGCCGGGCAGGCCGCTGACCGGGGCCGGATCACGGTCGATCCAGGCGGGGATCTTGGCATCGGCTGGGGGCTCGTCCTCGCCGAGGGGTGCCTTGGGAAGGATGCGGGCGAGCGGGGCGGGGAGCCACCAGTTGGCCTTGCCGAGCAGTTCCATCACGGCCGGCACCAGCACCATCCGGACCAGGGTGGCGTCGATGAGCACCGCCACCGCCAGGCCGAGGCCGATCTGCTTGACCCCCACGTCGGTGCCGAGCACGAAGGACAGGAACACCACTACCATGATCGCCGCGGCGGCTGTGATCACCCGGGCGGTGCGGGCCAGGCCGTGGGCGACCGCGACGGCGTTGTCGCCGGTGGCGTCGTAGTCCTCGCGGATCCGCGAGAGCAGGAACACCTCGTAGTCCATGGACAGGCCGAACAGGATGACGAACAGGAACATCGGCACCCAGGTGGTCACGGGCATCGCCTCGGGGAATCCGAACAGGCGCCGGCCGAGGCCGTGCTGGGTGACCAGGACCAGCACGCCGTAGGCAGCGGAGACGGACAGCAGGTTCATCACGGCGGCCTTGATCGCGATGGTGACCGACCGGAACGTCACCGTCAGCAGCAGCATGGACAACGCGACGACGATCCCGACCAGCCACGGCAGGCGCTGCCCGATGAGGTTGGCGAAGGTCACGGCGCCTGCGTTGGGCCCGGTGAGGTAGGCGCGGATGCCGGTACCGGCGGTGGCGCGGGGCAGGACGTCGTCGCGGATCTGGTTCACCAGCGTGTTGGTGGTCGGGTTGTGCTCGCTGGTGGCCGGGTAGGCGATCATCATCGCCGCCTGGCCATCCGGGCTGACCTCCGGCGGGGTGACGTGGGCGATGCCCGGGGTGGCACGCAGCGCGGCGGCCAGGCCAGCGGTGGACGCTCCGGGCGCGGGCAGCTTGGCCGCCACGATCAGCGGCGCGTTGAAGCCGGGCCCGAACCCGCGGCTCAGCGTGGCATAGGTCGCGTAGCCCATGCTGCCGCGGGGCTGGCTGGACTCATCCGGCAAGGCGAGCTTCATGCCGAGGGCGGGCGCGGCTAGCGCCAGGATCACCCCGGCGGAGAGGGCCGCGGAGAGCACTGGGCGCCGCTGGATCACTCCTGCCCACCGCTGCGCGGCAGAAGATGCAGAACGGCTGCCGCCGTTGGGGCCGCGTGACCAGGGGAGCCTCAGCTTGCCTGGCTTCGCGAGCCGGATGCCGGTGAAGCCGAGCAGGGCGGGCAGCAGGGTCAGCGAGCCGGCCAGCGTCGTGGCCACCGTGGTGGCCGCGGCGACCGCGGCGCCGCTGAGCAGCGGCTGGCGCAGCACCAGCAGGCCGAGCAGCCCGATCACCACGGTGGTCCCGGCGACGAGCACGGTCCGCCCGGCGGTGCGCATCGACGTTACCGCCGCCTGCTCGGGTGTGGCGCCAGTTCGGAGGGATTCGCGGAATCTGGTCACGATGAACAGCGCATAGTCCACGCCCACCCCCAGGCCGATCAGGATGGCGATGATCG
>Ga0137379_10002366_pt1 | contig 17511 bp, 15 predicted proteins | sample SagtaG_18_FD_104812 | JGI IMG/M metagenome (GOLD analysis project Ga0137379, IMG submission 104812) | Vadose zone soil microbial communities from Sagehorn Ranch, Mendocino, California, USA - Sage2_L_80_16 metaG | ecosystem: Environmental > Terrestrial > Soil > Vadose zone | place: USA...
CGTCGCCACTGCTCCTGGGTTCCCGGTCGCAGGAGGTAGACGATCTGTAGCTGCGCCATACAGCAATGCTCCTTTATTTGCTCGTCTTTGTCCATCCCGTCTGGTTCGACGCGTTTCACGAGACCCTCTGCCTATGCTGGGCACCCTATCCGGGGGACAGGCAACCTCCTCACTCCTTCCACAACCGACGACCCCTCGTCCTCTCTGGTGCTAGTATAACCAGGAAGTGTCAAGGAATCGTGAAGAGCAGCGTCAAGAACGGGACGTCCCTCCCCGGCAGGGCAAACTGCTGCCACAGCAAGAGATTCCGTGAAGCAATGGTTGTGTTTGACCTGGAACAATCTCACATGGTACGATAGCTCTACAGTGGTCAGGACACAGGAACAACGGCTTTTCCGCTTGTACATTAGAGCGCTCGATCGCCTGGCAGCACAACCTCAATGCATGTATGGAAGCAAGGCTGAGCTTGTGAGGAACTGTTCGTCGCACCCGTGATCCTATTATGAAGAGAACATGCCATGGGTCTGTTACGTCTGGCCGTACTCGGCGCACCCGAAGTGTTTCATGACGGTAGCCGTCTCACCTTTTCCTTGCGCAAGGCGCAGGCCTTGCTGCTCTACCTGGCGGTCGAAGGAGGCATGCATTCCCGCAGCAAGCTGGCTGCCTTCCTGTGGCCCGATAGTGAGCCCCAGGCTGCTCGTACGGGCTTGCGTACTGCCCTGACGCTACTACGTGGCTTGCTCGCCGACTCCGACGCCTCGTCTTCCCAGCACAGCCACCTGCTCATTGAGCATGATTTGCTCGGCTTGAACTCACATGCTCCATTGGAGCTAGACCTGGATGTGGTGCAGCAGGCCTACCAGGCTCTGCGGCTCTCTGCAGTCCAGACTGAGCAACAGCGCGTTGCCCTGCTCACCCAGTTCCAGCACGCCCTCTCCCTGGTGCGCGGCCCCTTCCTCGACGGCTTCTGGCTGCGTGAGGAGACCGGCTTTGATGCGTGGGTCCAGCAACAGCAGCATCAGTGGCAGGTGCGCCTGCTCCAGCTCTTCGATCGGCTCTCGTCCTGGCAAGAAGCTGCCGGGGAGCTGGAATCAGTCAGAGCCACCCTCACCGGCTGGCTAACGCTTGATCCGCTCGCGGAGGAGGCCGCTCGGCGCTTGATGCGGGTACACCTGGCGCGGAGTGATGCGGTCGCCGCCTTGCAGGTCTATGCCACCCTCCGGGCGCGCCTGGCCGAGGAGTTGCGAGCCAAACCATCGACGGATACCGTGGCCCTGGCTGAGTACGTTCGTGCTGCCTCGGCAGCCAATCGCGGGAGTCGCCCGGCTCGTTCCTCCCCGACAGCGATGGAGAGTCCCCCACCAGGCGAGCTGGTGGCCCCGCTGGTCGGACGGGCCGCGGCTTTCACCCAGTTGGTCGGGAGCTTTCAGCAGTCTCGGCAGGGGCGACCGCAGGTTGTCCTGGTGGAGGGCGAGGCCGGCATCGGCAAAACGCGGCTGGCCCGCGACTTTGGGAACTGGGCCCGAGCCCAGGGTGCCGAGGTGCTGAGCGGGCAAGCCTTCGAGATGGGGGGACGACTGCCCTATCAGCCGCTGGTCGAGGCCATGCGCCAGCGCCTAGAGGAGGAAAACGCGCCGGAGGATTTGCTGGATGACCTCTGGCTGTCCGAACTGTCGCGTCTGCTGCCCGAACTGCGGGTACGCTACCCTGATCTGCCTGCTCCCATCGAGGATGAGTTAACTGCCAGGCTGCGGCTGTTTGAAGCGATGGCGCGCTTGGTGGACGCCCTGGGGCAGCGTGGTCCGCTTGTGCTCCTGCTGGATGACCTGCACTGGATAGATGGGGCCTCCCTCGACCTGGTGCGCTACCTGGGACGCCACTGGATCAGGCATGGTAGCCGGGTCCTACTGCTGGGCACGATCCGTAGCGAGGGAATGGAACCGAAGTCGCAGCTCTCCACAGATCTCTCCAATCTGGGCCGCGACCTGCCGCTTACACGAATCGCGTTGCAGCCGCTGAGTCAGGCTGAGACGATGCAACTCCTTCAGGCCATCGCCGGGGAGGCCAAGCCTGGACCCCGCAGTGGAGGTGAGCAACGTGAGCACGGCCCAGGTATGCCTGCCACGCCAGGCGTCGAGCCTTCGCCCGCATCGGAGACGAAGCTTTCCGCGCTGGGCGGCTTCCTGTTCGCGTACACAGGGGGACAGCCGTTGTACCTGCTGGAAACGCTCAAGCTGTTCCGCGATCAGCAATGGCTGGCGCCACGGTTGAGTGCGGATGGAACCTGGAGGCTCGAGCCGACCGTGGAGATGAACGCAGCCCTCCTGCAGAAGCAATCCCGGCGTGCGCTGTTACCGCCCTCGGTACGTGCGATGATCCTGGTGCGCCTGGCTCGGCTCAAGCCTCCCGCGCGGCAGCTGGTGCAGGCGAGTGCCGTGCTGGGAAACAAGGCGACGGCGAATGTGCTGTGGCAACTGGCCGAAGTGGAGGTGCAGCCAGGCATCGAAGGCCTGGAGGAGGCCGAAGGCCTTGGGATCTTGCGCGAGGAAGAAGCAGGCGTGGGCCGTCCGAGCAGCTATCGCTTCGCGCATGACCTGATCCGAGATGTGGTCTATACCGAGCTGGGCGCGGCGCGGCGGCAGGTCTTGCACCAGCGCGCCCTGGCACTGTTGCTGACGGAAGGGGAAGCGGCAGCCGAGCTCGCCTATCACGCTATGGCCGCGGGAGAGACCCGGGCAGCCTATCGCTACAGTATGCAGGCCGGGGACGAGGCGTTGGCCGTCTTTGCCGTTGATGACGCCATCGGGCACTACGAACAGGCGCATGCCTTGCTCCAGGAGCAGCGGCTGCGGAACGTGCTAGAAGTCTCGGAGGTCGAGCACCTCTATGTCTACCTGGGGCGGGCCTATGCCTTTCAGAACGCCTGGCAGCAGGCCCAACAGGCTTATGAAGAGCTTGTTGCCTATGCACAGCATGAAGATCGGCCGACACTAGTCAGCATGACGTTGAACCGCCTGGCGATCCTGGCGGTTCAACAGTCGAAGGACAAGCCGCAGGTGCGGGCGCTCCTGGAGGAAGCCCGGAGCATGGCGCAGAGCAGTCCCGATCAACGGGCGCTGGCAGAAACAGAGTGGAACCTGGCCCAGATCACAGCGGTCGTGTGGGAGGACCCAAAGCGCGCCTTGTCGCATGGACAGCAGGCCCTCTCACTGGCACAAGGCATACAGGACCAGGAACTGGAAGCCAGAAGTCTCTCTTCCCTGGGCTGGATCCATATTCGTGGGGGAGACTTTGAGGAGGCCATACAGTGCCTGGAAGCGTCCCTGGCGCTCTATGCTGTCCTAGGCGGGGAGCAGATCACTTCTCGGGAACTGTCACTTCCTTCCTTTGCCATTGGCGCTCCGCTCACCCAATCCTTGACGAATCGGGCGTCCCAAGCCTTGGGCTGGGCGGTGCTGTCGTTTGCACAGGTGAATTGTGGGCAGGTGCAACTGAGCCTTCAGAGTGGTCGCCGGGCACTCACGCTCGCGCAGGAGAGCAAGAACGCCTGGGCACAGGTCATCAGTATGCTCGGTCTCACGCAAGGATTGCTGGAAGCGGGGCAGTATGAAGAGGCGCTCGGCCTCACACAACCAGCCGTCGCACTTGCGCGGACCCTGCCTCCAACACTTAGCTTCCAGCGCCTGCTCACTGCTCTTGGAGGGACGTATCATGCCGTACAGCAGTGGGAAGAGGCGCGCAGCACGCTCGAAGAGGCAGAAGTTATAGCAGAGACGATAGACCTGGGACCATTGCGCGTGCCAGCCCTGTCGCGGCTGTGCATGCACTATGCCTTGCTAGAGGAATGGGAACAAGCCTACCGCTATGCCGTCAAGGCCATCGCTGTACGCCATCGCTTTGATGTGGCTTTGATTTCACTGGATTTCTCCCGACAGTATGAAACGGAGGCCCTACTACACGGGGGGAATGAGCGCCGGGCGAGAGCAGAGGTGCAACGATTTGGGGAACGTCTGGGGAACTATCGGCGCTTCCGTATTTCCTATCTATGGTCGTTAGCGGTCCTGGCAACGTGGCATGGGCACAGCGAGCAGGCCATCAGTTACCTAGACGAGGCAGCAGGGTTGGCAGCAGACATCGGGTTACCAGGAGAGCAGTGGCAGATCCAGGCGCTGTTGGGAAGGGCGTATGAAGCAGTTGGCGAACCTGTACAAGCGCAAACAGCCTACGGTCAGGCGGCGACAATTATCCTGGGCCTGGCAGAGGGCATCAGGAATGAGGCGAGGCGTTCGAACTTTTTGGCTGGGCCGCAGATTCAATCAGTGTTGCAGCGCGTCTGAGGGCACGATACTGCATCACTTTGACGTTGGCCTCCGTCACGCCTATACTGAGAGCCGTCTGCCGTACGGAAAGCTGGAGTAGAAACCGGCAGGTCAGCACCTCCCGATCTCGCTCAGGCAGAGCCTGGAGGATGTCCTCTACACGCTCTGCTGCCCTGGTACTCACCGGGGAAAGGTCTGCATCGATTGGTCCCTCCCACCCTGTTTCGACCAAGGCTTCCAGTGAATGTGTTGTTGCTCGACGATAGTAGGCGCGCCAGTAGTCAGCAACGGTCGTATGGGCAACCCGAAACAACCATGCAGAGCCACTGTGCGCGCTCTGCTTGAGGTCCAGACTCCGCAGGGCTTTGAGAAAGATCTGTGAGGTTAGGTCCTCAGCCGCTTCCCGGTTCCTCACATGGCTATACACGAAGCGATAGATGCGGTTGAGATTCTCTTGATACAGCTGCTCAAACTGCTGTACCTCTGCCCCAAGTGTCATTGGTAATGCCGAATGCTTCATATCATCCCCCGTGCAATCGTCTCTCTCTATGCGTCCAGGGAAGAGTTGCGGAATAGGTATTGCCTTAAGCTGCGGACCCCCGCAAGCGCGGGGATCCGCCATTCCTGGATCGATCAGTGTTTGTGTTCACCAGTCTCACCAAAGGACAGTCGTATGAACACCAACGCCCAAGCCACTGCATAGCTACCTCGGCGGGAACTGCGAGTTCGGGACGGGCGTGGCAAGATTGGCGGTCGGAGCCTGGTCAGTGAACCCGATGACCGCACAGTTGATGTCGACCCCCTGGGCGCCGTACGGAGCGGGCTGGCCGGTAGCCGGGTTGATGCCCGTCAGCAGGTCGGGACGGGTGGCCGCCAGGTTGAAGACGACGACCTCATCGATCTGCCGCGTGTTGAGTCCGGCTTTCACCGCCTTGTCGGTCCACAGGCCAAGCTGCGCGTCCCACAACGGGCTGTAGGCGTCGGCATGCCGGGGGTCGGACAAGGTGGGGAAATCCCCGAACACGTTGAGCAGGTCGCCCCCATTGCGCAGGGCGTTGATCAGGGCCGTGTTATCGGATGACGCGTCCTCGCTGGCGTGCCCGTCGCGGACCAGGTGCACAAATCCCTGGGCCTGCGGGTTGTTGGCGCCCGTTTGCCCGTTGACGAAGCCGAAGAGCCGCTCGCGGGCGGACCCCAGAAAGTCGTCCCCGCCATTGTATGCTGCGTTGTTCAGCGCCGGTACATAGGTCGCACGCTCCAACACCGCGGTCAAGGGCTGACCCGCGTCCGTGCTGAGGTACACGATCGGCTGACCGGCGTCAAAGCCCTTGACGAACAGCATGTCGACCCACGACTCCAGGAACTGGCCGGAAGGCGCCGTCGCGGGCGCGATGTGGATGCCCAGCACCCGGTCACCCGTGTTGGTGTGGTGGACGACGTCGAACGGACCGTCGCCGGTGGCCACGATAGGCGCGCTGTAGACGACCGGTGAGCCGGCAATGCGGATGAAGGGACTGTACCCGGGGCCGGCCACGGCACCAGGCTGGAACTTGGCGAGCGGGAAGCCGTTGGGTCCGGGCACCGCAATACGGGTGGGACTGAAATCCGGTGCGCCCTGGAAGTGAACCACCGCCTGGCCGAACGGATTCTGTGCTGGCGTTGGGGAATCAATGGTCACGGTCTGCACGCAGGTGGGGCAGCTGATCCCTATATTGGCAAGTTTGGGCGCATAGTTCACCCCCAGGTCATGCGCCAGCCCAACGTCCGAGGCATCCAGGAGGATGAACCAGGCAGTCTTGCCGTACGCCTCCCCTTTGTAGAGCGGCAGGCGCACCGTCTCATGGCTGAGATCGACCTGAATGGCGCTCTCCTCGGTCAGGTGGTCCCTGGGCAGCAGACCACTGAGCTGTCCCAGTCCTCCCACGTTGGCCGATGCCGACTTCACTTTGTGCCCGAGAATTCCGGGTAGGAGGGCAACCAGCGTTGCCACGAGTAATACAGCGATCAGTCCGATCAGTACACGCTTGTTGGCGCGCGCCGATCTGAAGGGTCGATGCTTCATAGTGTAATCCTCCATGTTCTAGTGGTACGTGTTGTGGTACCAAAACAAAAGATGTAGCTTTCTGGCTCTATTCAAACGCCAAACAGCACACTGTCTAAAGATGCACGACGTTTTCTGTCCTTTGAGGCAACTCTTGAGGTTTCGTTGCTTTTGCTAGTATGATCAGGAAGTGTCAAGAAAACGTGAAGAGGAGTGTCAAAAACAGGAAGGTACTGCTCTGACTAGCTAAGCTTGTGACAAGCAGCCAAATGCTCTTGCGAAAGAAAAAAGATAAGAGCGTGCGCAAGGCCGCACCTTTTACCAGGCCTTCGACGGACAGACAGCGCTCACCCTTGTCGAGAAGTATCCCTTGCACTTGGTTATTCTGGATTGGATGTTGCCGAGCTTGGATGGGCTGACCGTTTGTCGGCCCATCCGGCAACATCACCTTGCGCCCATCATTATGCTCACCGCGCAACAAGGAGGTTGACCGCATTCTGGGCCTGGAAGTCGGAGCCGATGAGTATCAGCAAGCCCTTTAGCATCCGTGAAGTGCTGGCCCGCGTACGCGCTCTTGCGCCGCGAGTACCTCTTGCAGCACCTCTGGGGCTACGATTACGATGGGTTTGATCGCACCGTCGATACGCATATCACTCGTCTGCGCAAGAAACTTGGCTCCCAGGCAGAGAAACTTGTGTCCGTGTGGGGCGTCGAGTATCGCTTCCTACTGTAAACAGGAACACTCCCCCGTTGTAACAAAATCGCTACACTTTTGGCAACAGAACGCCATAGGCCTGTCCTTCGAAAATCCCCGGCCCGTTCAAGCAACATGGGCCGGGGTGAGGGTGACCGTGTAGCCCAGCTGTTCGAGTCGACGAACATGGTGGCGCTTGATGCGAGCAGTATCGAGCTTGTCAAAGTAGTCCGCTCCGAGATCTGTGTAGGGTTTCTTCTCCCGTAAGACATGGTAAATGATCACCAGCAGACTGTGGGAGACGGCGACAATGGCCTTCTCTCTTCCTCGTCTTCGCGCAATGCGATGGTACTGGGCCGCCAGATAAGTATCCTTCATGCGGGAGATGATCCAGGCTACTTCTCCCAGCATCGCTCGTAAATAGGTGTTCCCCGTGCGCGTTGCTCCGCTGAGCCGCTTGCCGCCGCTTTGTTTGTTCCCCGGGCAGACCTCAGCGAAGGCGGGCAAGGTGTTTGGCCGAAGGAAAGCGCTCCATCTCCACCCCAATTTCTGAGATGATGGCGGCTGCCACCTCTTGAATGCCTGGGATACTCTGCAATAGGGTCATCGCTTCTTCGTAGGGGCCTAACCGCTGCGCGACTTGCTGTTGGATGTGGGCGATCGACTCCTCCAGAAAGTCGATGTGGGCCAGAATGCGTTCCAGCAGGAACCAGTGGTGTGGCTGGACGCGACCAGCTAACGCCTGGCGCAAGGCGGGCAGTTTCGCACGTAATTTGCCACGGGCCAGTTCAGCCAAGGCCTCGGCATCTTGCTCGCCGTCTATCACGGCTTCCAGCATGTCGCGTCCACTCTTGCCCAGCACATCGCTGGCGACCGCCGCCAATTGCAGATTCGCCCCTTCCAGCACTTTTTGCAAGCGATTGATCTCCTGCGCAGACATTTGGAGATAAGGAATGAGGTGGGAGAGTCAGGGGAAGACGGCTTGGCTAAGGCAGGCAGAAGACTCTCCCGCGGGGCAGACCCAAGCACGTCGAGCAATTCTTCCAATGAGAAGACGCCATCGCAGCCAGCGACATAGAGCACTGCCCAGCTCGCGCTGACGGTGTCGCCGCAACCGACGAATAGCCATCGAGGCCAGCCGCTCTCCAGCTTGCAAGCGATAGACTTGGGCGGTATTGAAGGCCAGGCATGTCAAAGTCGTGCGCCCCAGCGCCGCTGCGAAATCGCGTCCCCAGCGCTGCTGCTCGAGCCCCCAGCCCTCTTTGAGTTCGCGATACGTGTCATCCTCAATGTGCCAGCGTGGACGAAACGCCTGAAAAGCAGCAAAGCCATCGGCGAACCTGCGCGTACTCACTAACGCTCTCGGCGGCTCGGCGGCTAACTCTGCTGTCGTCACATCGCGGATGAGACACGCCCACAGGCTGGCATCGGACACCCCGTAGCGGGCAGCCGCCTCGGTAAAGCCGTCCCAACTCGTCAGTTCTCCCGCCCACGAATTGCGCAATGAGCGGCTAAAAAGTAGCGAGCCAGCCTAAAATGTGCCTCCTTACGAAGGAAGAAATCGACACTTCTTTCGGTAAGGAGGACCAATGACCAGTATCGCGTATTCTCCCACCAGCATCCAGACCTCTGAACGCTCCGCCCCATTGCCCCCACTCTGGTTTGGGGAAGTGGTTCTCATGGTTGGACACCTGCGCAAGCAGGGAGTCTTCGACGCCATCACGCAGCGAGTTCGCTTTGCCCGCCGCCGCTTCGGACGCTACGAAGTCATCGACTTTGTGGCTGTGCTGTTCGGCTACGCGATCAGCGGCGAACGCACCCTGGAAACCTTCTATCAAGCGGTGCAGCCCTGGGAGGAGGCGCTCATGGCGCTGTTCGACCGCGAGAAACTGCCCTCCCGCTCGGCGCTCTCACGCTTTCTTGCGAGCGTAAGCTTTGAGGCCACAGAAGCGCCCCGTTCGCTCTTTCTCACCGATCTGCTCGCACGCCCTCTGGACAAAGAGCGACACATCGGTCAGTTGGTTGATCGAGCAGGAAACGCCCACGTGGTCTTTGACATCGATGGGACGCGGCAAGCCGCCCGGCAACGTGCTTTGCCAAAGACAGAAGAACTGCCTGCACCACAGCGTCGCTTGAACCAGGTCTGCGCTCCTGGTTACACCGGGCGCAAACGTGGGGAGGTCGTCCGTACCCGCACCGTTGTCTGAGCCTCGCTCACAGCTACCAGTGGCTCGGCAGTTTCGGCAACCGAGGCAATGGACGCTACCGGGAGGAACTGCGCCGGGGGCTGACTGCCATCAAGGGTTATCTAGAGGCACATCATCTGTCTCCTTCGTGCGCTCTGGTGCGGCTCGATGGGCAATATGGGACAGGGGCCGTCATCGCCGATTTGGCAGGCTTCCCGTTCGTGATGCGCGGCAAGGATTACACCGTGTTAGATCAGGAGTCGATCCAGAACCGCCTGCACTTGCCTGCCGACCAACAGTTCAGCCGTTCAGAGAGTGGCCTGGTGTGCCAGCTCTACGACTGCCCTGATGTCCCGGTGGGGCCGGAGGGCTGCCGCTGCCGTGTCGTAGTGGCGACCCATCCCGCCCCCGAGAAAAAGAGCCGGATCGGTCACACCTGCAAGGGCGTGGTTTACGAACTCTTTTTGACCCACCTCCCGCAAGACGCGTTCACCGCCTCCGATGTGGTGGCGCTCTACCTGCATCGTGGTGCCTTTGAGCCGGTGCTAGCAGATGAAGACAACGAGCCAGATCCCGACCGCTGGTGTAGTCACTCGCCCGCTGGGCAAGAAGCCTGGCAGATCGTCTCGCAATGGATTTGGAACGTGCGCCTGGAACTGGGGCATCAGCTCGAGCCGACAGAGGTGCGCACCACCGAGTTTGCGAGAGCTGTGCCCGAGGCTAAAGCGCAGCAGCACCCCTCCTCGGGCTATGGCAAGCCCGCAGTTGCTGCCCCCTGGAAAGCTGGCCGCTTCTCTGGGCAGGACTTTGCCCTCCAGCCGGATGGAACAGTGCATTGTCCCGCTGACCAATCGCTGGTTGCGCACGACAACGCAGAGAAGCCGATGGAAGCCTCCGTGTGGTGTACGCGGCCAGCATCCGCAGTTGTCGCCCCTGCCCTTTACGCCACCAGTGTCAATGGGAAGGAAATGCCACGAAGAAACCGCGGCAGGTGAGCGTGTTGCTCCATCCTCTCCGGGTTGGTCCCGCGCCGCTGCGGCTTCGCGGGATTGGAGCCGGAGAGAGCAGCGGCGCGCCTGTATACAACTCGTGCGACACCAACGTATCGAGGTCAGCGTGCCGCCTCCCACTCCCGCTTCGCCACACAAAGCCGACGTGATCCTTTCCCGCGCGCAGCGTGCTCACTCTCGCCTCTCGTGGGCGGAGCGGCTCGCTCGCAACGCACGAGTCCCAACAGCGAGCCAGGTGACGATCAGGCTGTTCGGCGTCCCAGAAGGCTTTGCCATCTCACTCGGTTTGGCGACGGCTTAACACCGTCTTGACAGCCGTTAAGTTCTTTCTTCTCGGACAAGCTTGCTTCTCCGTGTGGAGCCTCTTAGCCTCTTTTGCTGGCTGTTCCTCAATTCTTCCTCTCTTCTGCCTTTTTTGACTCTCTATCCCGCTGTTGCTGCCATCTCTCACGGGCGGGGCGTCGGGTTCTGAACGACTTTCGCTCATCAGATCAGGATTAACTCTTCAGCAACCTCGTTGCGCAATTCGTGGGTCCTTGAAGAAGCGCATATCACGCTCATTGGGCACAAGCTACGGGGAAAACTTCAGGAGTTGAACCGCAAGGCGTTTGGAGAGGTCTTAACTGATATCTTTAAGCGCCTCCAGTTACAGATCGATGATGAGGAGAAGCAGCGCTTTATCCAAAGCAGGAATAGCCTTGTTCATCAAGGACGCTTCCATTGTGAAACGCAAAAGCAAGCAGAGCCGGATGATAGGGAGCTTTTTCGAGAATATTGCTTCCTGATGAGTATTCTCGACAGGGTCGTTCTCAGGCTTCTGGGATATCACGGTATCTATTGGGATTGCAGATCACCTGGGGAGCCTATTCCTAGAGAGCTTAGCTGAGTAGTCCTCTATAGGGACGGTCCTCATCATGAACATAGGATGTCCCACAGCTTTTTGCAAAGTTCTTGAGAAGTGAGTGCGAGGATTCGCCGGATTGGTTCCCTGTTACGCTCACATGCTCACCGTGTGCAATCTGAGAGTACACGAAAAACTCAGCTTCCCACTTTAGCTTTCTCTTGTTCCCGCTTAACAACATATCCCTCGATTATTTCTGCTGCTCTTGCCAAGCATTGCTGATAGCTCAGTTTTATTTGAGCTTGTGATACGGCATGACGGTGATGTTGCAATGACTGTTTCAGATCACTGATGTACACTCTGGAGCGCCCCAAATAGTTTATCAGATCCTTTTCCCCACCCACTGCATTCTCTAGTTTTTCAATCGCGATGTACAATATCGGCACAGCTTTGCTTTGGGTTTCACCATTCGCTTCAATCAGGCATTTTAGGGCTTCTACAGCCTCGAGGCATTCCTCCAACTGCTCTGCCCTTTCGGATAGTTTCAACAAAGGCTGCATGAGAAGAATCCAGCATGCCCCCTTGAGAGTAACCCGTAGCGTTGAATATCCTGATGGGATAGTACCTGCCACGAAGCCCCTTTTTTCAAGACCCGAAAGAGCCTGAATCACTTCAACTCGGGCCGTATATTGGTCTATCTCATTCCTTGTAGGCAGTAGCGCGGATACAGTCTCCTGGTGAGGTATACTGACAAGTGCGTAGAATGTAATACCCTCCTCATAACAGACGGCTCGCTCATGAACGAATTGTAAAGCCCTCGCACGCAGAGGCGGGATTCTAGGAAGAGGAGGTGTTACGAAAGATGCTGTTGGTGGTACAGAGGGGCAATTGGCAGAAGGCGCAACGTACATCCACCGATGGCCATTGAAGTTCCCCCTACCTACGCAGAGTAGCCCATGTCTACTAGATCTTTGAGTGCCTGGGCTATACCGAAGACACAGGAGTCGTTGTCCCACCTGTAAGCTACGCCTAACTCTTGAGAGATTCGCTGCTCTGAAATGAGAAAGTCAATCCGTTCGCGTACTTCGGGGGCTCCATTTATAATCCTCCAAATGGCATCTACTAACTGCGGATAATTATCGATCTCCATTATATCATTCTCCTTAAACGTGTCATCATTTTCTGTGCAACCACTTGCGCCTGCGCCATAGCTCATCGTTGATGCTCATTCGGCGGATCTGGTAAAACCGACAGTATCTATCGCATCGAAAGTTAATTAACATGTCTCAATTACAGAGAAAGATTGGTAGTCGTCCCCAATGCAGATCATGCTGACCTCTTCACCACCATCTTGTACATGCACAGTGAGGGTCTTGGCCAGCCAATCGACCATTTCTGCCGAAACATCTTGAAACTCATCAATGAAGAGATGTTTGAGGTGTCTCAACTGACCACGCATGGCCCGCAGTGTCGTTTCCTGGCGCAGGACACTTAACACGTCATGGAAACGCACGTAACGGCGCTGGGTCAGTTCGGCATGAAAGCTGCGCCAGAAGAGGGGCAGCATCTGCGCAATCATGCTGCTGGTCAGGTCCAGCGTTCCCTGCACCTGCACCTGCTCGACCTCCAGGCGAAGGCTTTCGCTAAAGACGCCCTCCTGGTAGAGGAGTTCGGCCAGGTGAAGGCGATGAAGGCCGCCAGCTACCTTCACACGCACAGAGGGAGCCGCTGCAGACGTGCTGGCATGTTCCTGGAAGCCTACCCAGCCGTGTAAGAGCCTCTCGCCGTCTGGCGAGAGTCTCGGTCTGCCATCTGCCATGACAAAATCCTTGGGCCCAAGCTTCTTATGCTGGTCGAAGTGATCGGTATAGAGGGCAATAAACTTGCGTCGGTCGCGTTCATGGAATGATAATTTGCGACCCGCAGCTTCACCGGTGGTGTGCGGGTCTCGCTCAATATGCAACAAGAGCTTGCCTATTTGGAAGGCGGCATACATCTGTCCACCATACCCACCGTTCATAGGGCAGCGAACGGGAAAGGACGGCAACGGGACGAAAGGAATACCAAGCTCACGCAGCCGATCGGCAACGGCGGCACGGTAGGGATCGCTATACCAGCACTGGCGCTGATCCTGGAAGCCAGGGTCGGGAGCAAATTGCCCGGAGCGGTTAAAGCCGTGATAGGCTCGTTCCTGTCTCAGGAAAGCTTCCCATATCGCCGGTTCTGTCTCGGCGCGTAAACACTGCCCAGATGTTGCCCGCATCCAGTGCTGCCGGGTTTCTTCGGTCAGCAGCGTGGTCACGAACGCGCGGTACTCAGGTGATTGGTCGTATGCCCTGGTGTGAGCAGCGTTGAGGATTTCTCGTTGCTGGGCAGAGAGTTTCGCCGTCAAAAAGGGATTGAAGTGCTGCATGTCTTCTTCAGTGGCAGCACGCTCTCCGAGCAGGTCAAAGAAACCAGCAACCTCCCCCATGAGAACAGCTGAACGTAAACGCGCAATGACACTGTGAAACGTGCTGACCACCCGCTGCGCCGACGTGCGCAGCTCTGCCCGGCGCTCTTCGCTCACGCTGCGCTGTTCCACACGCTCCTCCCAGCACGCCAATCGCTGCGCCAGCTTCTCCTGGAAGTCGCGGGTAGAGGCTCGTGTAAACGAAAACACATGCATCTCATCTAACGGAATGTTGAGCAGCTTGTGCAGGACGAGCAGCCGGAGGATCAGCGTGGTTGATTTGCCAGAACCCGCCCCGGCAATCACACAGGTGGTAGAAGTGGGGGCCAGAATCATCTGCCACTGATCAGGGGTTGGCTCGACTCCAAGCAGACTGACACATCGTCGTGCTTCTGCCTGTCTCTCTGGGAGGGCCAGTTGCTGTATGGTCGGACACGCAGGCAGAAGGAATGGATGAGAGACCGGTGCCGTCCCCTGACTGGATAGCGTTTCATCTATATACGAAGAAGAGGGAGTCGCAGCACTGTTCTGCCAAAGCTTCTTCCATGGGCGAGAGAATGGACTCATCGGTAGCTCCTTCCAAGCAGGTACGACGTCTTTGAGAAATGTGACTTTCTCTCTTCCTTGCTTGCACTGCAAGTGGTATACGTTACATAACCACCTTTTGTCAAGAGCAGCTTGCTCACGGCAAGAGGTACAGTACGGGGAGGATGTGTAAAAATCTCTCAGTGTCCAGAGACCTATCTGACTTTTCTGAACTCCATTGTGGAGAGGCATGTGTACTGACCTAGCAGCTTGTCGGAGAAAAGCAGATCTGCATCGGTGATGGTATACTGGTGAACATGAAAAGGACATTCAAAACGGTGGACTACGACCAGGCACTCGATCTGACGGTGCGGCTGGGCGACTGTCTGCCCCCCGACCATTTGGCGCGCTTCGTGGTAGACAGCGTGGCCCAACTTGACCTGTCGGCTCTGTATGCCCACTATGGGACCCGCGGTGGAGAACCCGACGCTCCTGAAGTATTGTTGGGCTTGCTGCTCTATGGCTATGCGACCGGGGTATTCAGTTCGCGCAAGATCGAGCGCGCCACCTATGAGGCGGTGCCATTCCGCTTCATCGCGGGCAACCTGCATCCCGACCACGAGACGCTGGCGACCTTTCGGCGCACCTTCCTGCCCGAGTTGAAGGACCTCTTCGTGCAGGTGCTCTTGCTCGCCCAGGAGACGGGCGTGCTGAAGTTGGGGACGATCAGTCTGGACGGAACCACGATCCATGCGGATGCCTCCAAGCAGAACGCGGTCAGTTACAAGCGGCTGCTGGAGATGGAGACACAACTGCGAAGCGAGGTCGAGGAATTGTTCGCGCTTCCGTGAACAGAGCGACCAGCCAGAGGTGCCCGATGGGTTAGTAGTACGCGAGGAGATCGCGCGGCGCGAGGATCGGCTGGCGCGACTGGCAGAGGCCAAAGCGGTGCTGCAAGCGCGCGCCCAGGAGCGTGCGGCAGCCGAGCAAGCGGAGTATGAGGCCAAGCTGGCGCAGCGCGCGGAGCGGGAGCGCACCACGGGACGTCGCCCGGGTGGTCGCCCACCGACCCCACCGGTGCCAGGACCGCGCGACGGTGACCAGTACAACTTCACCGACCCGGAGTCGCGCATCATGAAAAACCCGACCAACGCCGGCTTCGAGCAGGATTACAATGCGCAGGTGGCCGTGGATCAGGGGAGTCTGCTGATCGTGGGATGCGCGCTCTCCAATCATCCCAACGACAGTTAAGAAGCCGAGCCTACTCTGGAGGCCATCCCGTCCGCGCTCGGCACGCCCGAGGCGGCCGCGCTGGATACTGGCTACTTTGGCCCCGCGACGCTGCTGGCCTGTGCCAAACGCAGCATTGAGCCCTACATCGCGACGGGGCGTGATCCCCATCATCCCAGCTGGCAACAGCGGTTCGCGCCACTGCCTGATCCGCCGCCGGAGGACGCCAGCGCACAAGTCAAGATGGCCTACAAGCTCAGGACCGCGCTGGGCAAAGCCATCTACGGGGCACGCAAATGCACGGTCGAACCAGTGATCGGCATCATCAAAGAGATCCTCGGCTTCCGCCAGTTCTCCTTGCGTGGGATCTCGGCGGCGGGCGAGTGGTGCCTGGTCTGTTTGGCGTTCAATCTCAAGCGCTTCCATATCTTATCCTGGGCCTAGCGTGGGGATGGGGGCATCTTTCCAGGTCGTTCGGTCACCATCGCTGACCCTGTCCTGCCTGTGACCGCATGCCGTTCTGGCGCTTGTGCCCGTGCCGTGAACAACACATGCGCTGGCGGAGCGGCTGGCATCACTGCCCATCCGTTCTCTCCGACAAGCTGCTAGACAGAGCTTTTACGGAGGAGGCGGAAGGGACTTGAGCCATCGAGTGATTCACCTCCTCCCTTGAAGCGAGAAACCTCTGGACGCTCGTCCAAGAGGAGTAGGATCAGGGCATCATCCATCCCATATGCTATGCTGAACGTTGAGCAGACTGCGTTCTCGAACACCTCCCTATTCTCATGGTGAGACACCGTTTTGAGATGGGCAGATGAGCGTATGAGGCTCTGAGTCGAGGTTGCTACTCTGAGGAGCAAAGGAAGAGGCTCGGGAAAGTGGCGGGAACGACCAGATACCGCGCTTTGCCTTTCCGGTTTTGCAGTGGGCAATCAGAACATATCTATAACAAAGTTACTTGCAAAATACAAGATATTGAAGGAGTTGTTCATGACAACCACTACAAACAATCCAGCAGGAACGTACGCTTCTGTCAACGGAATCAACCTGTACTATGAGATTCATGGAACTGGCACGCCTTTGATCATGCTTCACGGTGGCTTTGGGACCTTTGAGATGTTCGCTGCTCTTTCTCCCGCGCTGGCTGAGAAGTATCAGGTCATTGGTGTCGATCTGTATGGGCACGGACGCACAGCCCTCACGGATCGCCCCATCCGTTTTGAGCACATGGCTGACGATATCGCTGGCCTGATAGGGCATCTCGAACTCGAAAAAGCCGACCTGCTTGGCTTCTCTCTTGGCGGTGCCGTGGCTCTGCAGACCGCCATTCGCCATCCAGAACGGGTCAACAAACTCGTGGTGATCTCCACACCGTTCAAACGGACGGGCTGGCATCCCGAAATGCAAACAGGCATGACATCCATCGCCCCTGAGTTCTTTATGAGTACTCCCATCTATGATGCCTATCTGCGTGTTGCGCCAAAACCAGAAGATTTCCCTCGACTTGTCGCCACCATGAAGGAAGCCCTGGGTCAGGACTATGATTGGACAGAGCATGTTTCCGCTTTGGGAACCCCCACGCTGATTATCGCTGGCGATGCTGATGGTCTTCCTCCTTCGCATGCGGTAGCGTTCTTCAACCTCTTTGGCGGTGGCTTGAAGGATGCTGGCTGGAATGGGGAACACCTCATCCCATCACAACTCGCCATCTTGCCTGGTGCCACCCATTACAACATGATGTTCCGAGCTGATCTCCTCCTCCCAGTTCTTTCTCCCTTCCTTGACGAGATGCGCAAGTGAGCGTGCTTTGAGCCAGCGTAGAGAGGCGGGTTCAACTTGAAGTTGGCTCATGTCCACTTTTGGGGATAGATGAGCTTATCGGTAGGGTAGATGAGTTTATGAGAGAGGGTAATGGGGTTGCCTTTGCTGTGAATGCAAGAGCCAACAGCCCCTCAAAAAGAGCAAGATAGAAGAAGGGGTTTTCTTGTGAGTATGCTTTGATGGTTAAATGACCAGCAGGTAGATCAGGGAGCGGCGATATCCATCGAAGCACAGAACGCCGCGCAAGTGCGTCAACGATCAGACGGTGATGGTAATTTCGATGAAGAGTGAGCAGGTTTCGGCGCGAAGAGTGAGCACTTGAGGCGAAGGTTGAGCAGCACAACCATTGACAGCCTGAAAAACCGAGCGCCTCGCGCGGATGGTTGTGCGCA
>Ga0137379_10002374_pt1 | contig 17495 bp, 15 predicted proteins | sample SagtaG_18_FD_104812 | JGI IMG/M metagenome (GOLD analysis project Ga0137379, IMG submission 104812) | Vadose zone soil microbial communities from Sagehorn Ranch, Mendocino, California, USA - Sage2_L_80_16 metaG | ecosystem: Environmental > Terrestrial > Soil > Vadose zone | place: USA...
GCCAGCCGGCATTTTTCAATTGGCTGGCGCGGCTATTTCCGGCTCACTCGCCGACAGTGACCACGGGCACCCAACCGAATGCCGACGGTGGCGGACCGCAATATCGAGACGATCTGGTAGTCGCAATTGGTCCTGGCATCAAGCAGTCGGGCAGCGGGCCCAATCTGTGTTCGGCATACAATCGACCACAACTTCGCCGCCCCGACCACGGCCAGGTGCGCTGCGCCGGAACCCGAGCTCGTCCGGGCCGTCGCCGCCGTGGACAACCCTGGCGGACTGTCCGGTACCGGCCGAACCCGTTGGCTCCACCCAAAACCGAACCCGGCCAAGGCCGGTGAGCGACCAACCCGCCCTGGGAAACACCATCCGGCAAGCCCAACACCAACCAACACACCCAAGCTGCGAACTCCCCGCCCCGGAGGCAGGCAGGCAGCCCCCACCACTCCACGGGGGGCGTCCCACTTCCAACGTACCGTTTGTCAAGCCCCAAATGGGGTAATTACTGGCGAGTTGTGGTAGATGGACAGTTGTCCACAGCTTGGTGGACTGGGCCTCACGCTGTCTTCCGGTGGGGCCCTGCCACAGTTGTGGGGTGAGTGCGACCGTCGGCCAGATGTGGCATCAGGTGATCAGCGTCCAGCCCGTTCCATCGACCGCCGTAGTCGTTGGTGCGGCTCTGGTCGCGTTGATCGCGGTGCTGATCAGGGACGTGTGGGTGGTGGCGCGCAACGTGGTGACCATCGTGCATGAGGGGGGCCATGCGCTGGTGGCGCTGCTGGTGGGGCGCCGGCTGCAGGGCGTGCAGCTGCACTCGGACACCTCCGGCGTGACGCTGTCCCGTGGTCGGCCGACCGGGCCGGGCATGGTGGCGACCACGCTGGCCGGGTATCTCGCGCCGTCCCTGCTCGGTCTTGGGTGGGCCGCGCTGCTCGCGGCCGGGCACATCACGGCGCTGCTCTGGCTGACCGTGTTGCTACTCGCGGCGATGCTTGTCGTGGTGCGTAACGCTTACGGCGTGGTGTCCATTGTGGTCACCGCGGCGGCCGTGTTTCTGGTGTCCTGGTTCATGTCGGCGCAGGTGCAGGCCGCGTTTGCCTTTGCCTTCACGTGGTTTCTGCTCGCCGCCGGTATTCGTCCTGTGGTGGAGTTGCAGCGGTCCCGCCGTCGGCATCGGGCGCCGGACTCCGACGCCGATCAGTTGGCGCGGTTGACCAGGGTGCCTGGTCTGGTGTGGGTGCTGGTGTTCGGCGCGGTCGGGGTGTCGGCGTTGGCGCTGGCCGCCTACTGGCTGATGCCGGTCACCAGTTGGTTCGCTCGTCGTTCGGGATGACGGCGACCACCGGCCACTCGGCCGGCTGGCCGGGCGGCACAAGGGGTTCGGCCGCGGCGTCGGCGGGCTGGTCGACGATCGCCATACCGACGGAGTCCTCGGGTGTCTCGCGTGCCCGCCGGTAGGCGGCCAGCGTGGCGGCCAGGGACACCAGCGCCGCCGTGACCAGCAGCCAGTAGCCGGAGCCGATGGTCTCCGTCACCGGCCCGATCGCGGCGGACGAACTCAGACCGCGCCACGCCACCTCGAACGTACCGAGGGCGAACACCAGGCCGGTCAGGAATGCCGACGCCGCGATGCCCAGCGCGTTGGCGAACCGCGCCCCCGCCGGCCGGCGAATCGCGCGCAGCCGCAACAGGACGACAAGGGCCAGCAGCAGCGCGGCGACCAGCAGCGGATAGCCCAACGGGACCGGCGCGGCCTCGACCTGCGACGCCAGGTCGCCATTCGCTCCCGAGGCACCGGACGTGAGGTGCCAGGCGTCCATGCTCAGCAGGCTTGTCGACGAATTGGGTCCGGACAACTCGAATGGCTGCGACACCGCGAACAACGGCGTGACCGAGCCGACGACGACCAGGATCATCGTCGCCCCGTACAACACCGTTGACACAACGGACGACGCGGTAGCTCGAACCACCGGCAGCCCAGGCGGCAGTTCGGCGTCGGGCTCGGGCTCGGCAGTGTCCGGCGGATAGACCTGGGCCCACTGGCCGGTGACCGACCCGGCGATACCGGCGTCCTCCGTCGGGGGCGGTTGCTGGCCGTTCGGTGGTATGGAACCGGTCACGTTTGCCATGGTGGCACAGAACGCCAGACGACGGGTCAGGGCTCCGGTGTCTCGTCGTACCGGCCGGCCCTGCCGTCGGCCGGTAGCACCACCTGCGTGCACCGGGCGGCCGCGAGCACGATGCCGTCCGGGTCGTACAACTCCGCGGAACAGAACACCACCCGGCGGGTGCGCCGCACGACCTCGCCGACCGCACGCAGCGTGCCCGGCCGGCACGACCGCAGGAACTCCACCCGCAGGTCGGCGGTGAGGAACGACTGGTCGTTGTCCAGCACCGTCTAGCACGCGCCGCCCATCGCGGAGTCGAGCAGGGCGGTCACCATGCCGCCCTGCACGATCGGTCCGGACGCGCTGGGAAAGCAGTAGTCGACGACGGCGTCCCATTCCACCGTGGTGCTGCCCGGTTTCAGGTCGGTACGCCGGTAGCCGAGGGTGCGCCAGATGTCCGGGCCAGGCCAGCGCTCCTGGCCCCACCGGGCCATGTCCGCGAACCGGGAGCCCGCCTCGTCGCTCATACTTCGCTGTCGACCATGGCGCGCAAGCGTTTCCGGTCCAGCTTGCCCACGCTGGTCAGCGGCACCTTGTCGATCACCCTGATCTCACGCGGATACTTGTTGGCCGACAGCCTGCCCTTGGCGTGCGTGGTCAGCTCGTCCACGGTCACGGTGGCGCCCGGCCGCAGCGAGACGAACGCGACCACCTCCTCGCCGAGGCGCCGGTCCGGCCGGCCGACCACGGCCGCCAGGCTGACGGCGGGATGCGACAGCAGCACGTCCTCGATATCGCGCGGGTAGACGTTGAAGCCGCCCCGGATGATCAGGTCCTTCTTCCGGTCCACCACGTAGAGATAGCCGTCCTCGTCGCGGTGGCCGATGTCGCCCGTGCACAGCCAGCCGTCGCGCAGCGCGACCGACGTGGCCTCGGGCGCGTGCCAGTAGCCGGACATGATGCCCGGGGAACGCGCGCAGATCTCGCCGTCCACCCCGGGTGGCAACTCCTTGCCGTACTCGTCCTGGATGGTCACCTCACAGCCCGGAATCGGCAGTCCGACACTGCCCTTGCGGCGCTTGCCCAGCGGGCTGGTGGAGATGACCGACGCGGATTCGGTGCAGCCGTAGCCTTCGTAGATGGTGGCACTGGGCACGCGCGCCTCGAACTCGTCCCGGACGTCCGGCGCCAGTGGCGCGGCCCCCGACGAAACGGCGACCAACGCGGACAGGTCCGTTTCGGCAAGCGGCTGGGTGAGCAGCATCTGGATCATGGACGGCACCAGCGTCGTACGCTCGATCCGGTGCTTGGCGGCGAGCGACAGCCAGCCGGCCGGATCGAACCACCGCATGAGCACGGTCTGGTGCGGTTCGGTCTGGTGGGTGCCGATGCACGTAACGAGCAGGCCGTACGCGTGCGCGAGCGGAAGCGGGACGAGCGTGCTGTGCAGTGCGTCGCCGGAGGATGCCGCCTGGCCGGCCGAGCCGCACCAGAACAGGTTGGCGTGGGTGAGGGGGACGCCCTTGGACCGGCCGGTGGTGCCGCCGGTGTAGAGCAGGGCCGCCAGTTCGTCATCGGCACGATCGACGATGGCGCAGGGTTCGGCCGAGGACAGTTCGGCGTGGTCGAGGATCTTGTCGTCGTGCTGGGCACCGTCGGCGCCGGCGAGCACGACGAAGCGGACACCCGGCGCGTCGGCGATGGCCGCGTTGACCTTCGGCAGGAACTCGGCCGTCGTCACGACGGCGACAGCGCCGGAGTCGACCAGCACCGAGCGCAGTTCGCTCTCGCTGACCAGGAAGATCAACGGCGTGACCACGGCGCCGATCCGCCACAGCGCGCTGTAGGTGATCATCACTTCCGGGCAGTTCGCCATCAGCACGACGACCCGCTCCCCCGGGCGCACGCCATGGTCACGCAGGCCGGCCCCGAACCGCGCGGCCCGGTCGGCCATCGTGCCGGTGGACCACCAGGTGCCTTCGAAGAAAAGCGACTCGTAGTCACCGAGCGAGTCCAGTTGACGTTCCGCCTGCCGGGCCACGTTGTGCTCACCCATGCCCGCCCTCACCTCCGCGTGAGTCGACACACCGACTGGTCGGTATGTCAGGCACAGTACGTTCCGTTGGGCAGCGCATCAAGATACGGTGGCAGTTCGTCGCCTGTTGTGGGGGACAACGTGGCCATCCTGTTCGTGACATCATCCATGTCGCAGCCGTGTCCGGCGAGCCGGCGCGGCCATCCGGCCGACGTCTTCGAACGGGAGCTGCCGGTAGCCGGCGCCGGCATAATCCGTGTCAACGAATAGTCCCGGAAATGGCAAGTGCGCGTCCATGATCGCGCCCACGGCGGGGTAGAAAACCGCCGGTACCATTGGTTAGAGTGATTTTCGATCACAGCGACGAACGAGGGCTCATCCTGGGTACAAGCCGAAGGGAGCCACGGTGGAGCACAGCCAGGACTTACCAGCACCGGCCACCCCCACCAGCACGGTCTGGCGCAAGAGCACAGCGAGTGGGAGCGGCAACCCGACATGCATCGAAGTCGCCCTGACGACTGCCACGGTGCTGGTGCGTGACTCGAAGGATGCCACCGGTCCCCGCCTGGCATTCACCCCGTCCACGTGGACGGGGTTCGTCGGTACTCTCCGATGGCGAGACGCACCGTGAGACTGTTGCCGTGTCGGCATATTCCATGATCGGTCCGCGCTATCGCAGATTAACAGTTAAGCTATTGCAGCGTTGTCAGCGCCGAACGGCGGGCAGACCGCGAGCAACGAGCGCACGTAGGCAGCAGCGGCCAGCGACGCGTAACGGCGCCAGGTGTTGTTGCGTTGGCTGTCCCCGTAGTCGCTGATGCCACGTACGACGAACCATTCGCGGCCATTGAGCGAACTGCTGGTGCCGACGGCCGCCCCCTCCATCTCCAGTGCCAGCAGGCGATGTCGGGCGGCGATCTCGTCCCGGGTGACCACGTCTCGCAGCGATCGGTCCGCGCTGCCGACCAACCCGTAGTGCACCTTGGGAAACCCCTTGCGGTGCCCGCTGCGGTCGCGCCGCGGGTGATTGAGCGGATAACCGGCACTGTCGTAGACGACATCGGTACGGTCGTTCGGTCGAGCGTAGCCGGCAAGCGCCGGGCGCGACGCGACCGAAAGCCATTCCTCCCAAGGTCGCTCGCCCCGCAGTTCGTCCATGCGCAGGTTGTCCACACCGCGCATGAGCCGCGTCGACGGCGTGGGAAATCCCTGCCGCAGCTCTGTGCCCTCGGGTCCGACAGTGATGTGGTCGTAGTCGACCACACCCTCCGCGACCACGATGTCGCCGAGTCGCACATGCTGTTCCGGCCGGTGCACCTGCGGCACGCCGGCCGCGACACCCACCATGATCACGACCTTGATCGACGGATAGCTCCGGATCATGTTGGCGCAGCCGTCGGCGGCGGCATTGGTCGCGGTCGCCCCGAGCATCGTCAGCGCCGCGGCATGGGACGGCTGGTCCGCCACACCGGGCACCGTGCCCACCGTGTAGCGCGCCAGGTCCGGGTTCACATATCTGTCGAGAGGATCATCGAGGAGGGACCACATCGCGGTGTACTCCTCGGGCATCGCGGTGATCAGGCCGACCGTCGGCTGATTACCGCGGAGAGGTTCGTCGGTCGCACGAAGTCGCGAAACGAGCAATGAACCACGTTGTCGTATGCTGTCTTCCCACCTTCGTCCTGGCATTGGCATTGTAGCGCCTTTCTACAGCCAATCTGGATCATGTCGTCGTGTTCCGGGCGGCTCCCGTGGGAGCCGCCCGGAATAATCTAGTCCGGCAGGCTCGACCGCAGGGTCTCGATCGCCGAACCGAGCATTTCGTTGGTTTCCGCCCTGGGCAGGGCTATCTCCTCCAATTCGAGGAATGCCTCAACATAGTTGCTGGTCGTGTCAGGGTTGTCGCGTATCAGCACATCACTGTTGGGGTCCTCGACATTGACGACGAAATCCTCCTCGTCGGACGAGAACTCCATGATCACGAACGATCCCTTTGTCGCCGGTTTCACACCGGCGGAATACGGCACGATCCGAATGCTGATCAGCGGATAGTCGTCGGCATTGTTCAAGCTGGCCAGCCGTTCGAACTGCCCGATCATCACCGTGGGGCCGCCGACAACGCGGCGGATCACCGTCTCGTCGAGCATGAACTCGAACCTGGCACCGTTGTCGCGGGTGAGTATTTTCTGGCGGCGCATCCGGACGTCCAAGCCTCGAGCGATCTGCTCAGGGGTCACCATGTAGGCCTCGAACACGGTCCGGGCGTAGTCCCTTGTCTGGAGCAGGCCGGGCACCTGGTGTGCCTGGAACTGGCGCAGAGTGGACGTCGAATCCTCGTAGGCCAGAAAGTCCAGGAACCGCGGCGGGTAAACCTCCCGGTACTCATCCCACCACTCCGGTGCTCTCCCCCTGGTGACGGCGAGCATGGCGTCGATCCGCGGCTTGTCCACGATCCCGTAGAGTTGGATCAGTGCCCTGAGATCGCCGGGCGACGTGGCTGTTGCGCCCGTTTCCAGCCGGATCATCTTGCTCAGTGACCAACCCAGTTCGTCCGCGACGTTTTTCTGGGTGTAGCCGGCCTCGTCCCGGGCCCTGCGTAGATCGGCTCGCAGTCGTCGTTGTTGAACAACAGAGGCCGTGCCCTGGGCCATCCGTATCCCGTCCCTTCAGGTTGTGGTGTCGCTTGTCGCGTGGCCACCCGGCACGCTCGCGCTCGCCAGCACTCGAGCTGACGCATCGCAGCATATGGTGACGAGCGTAGCTCGGACATGCCATGTGGCACAGCGCCAGTAGTAACGTAGCGGATCATGACCTGGCGCGTGCCGTAACGCTGTGTCGACCATGCGACACGATGCCACCTCGCGCCGCTGGCCGTGCGAGCTACCGCATGGTTCCGAGACAAGGCCATCAACGCAGCTCAGCGAGCTGTCGTCGTGCGACGACAGCTCGCTGAGCGATATTCGTACCCTGGCACGATGCCGGTTGAGTCGAACGGACGAGATGCTTCGGGGGCACAAATCGGCGTAAATTAGTCCGATCGGGTTAATCTCAGTATTTGGGAATCGACTACCGACGGCTAATGCCAGGCCTGCCCGGCCAGCACTGCCAGGTACAGCGCGACGATCGTGTCCTCCAGCTCCGGCAGTTGGTCGGTCCTGCCCCGCCGCACCCGCCCGCTGACCAACTCCGCCGTGGCACCGGACAGGGCGAGGTACGCGTCGTACGGCACATCGGGCCATTCCGGGAACTGCTTGCGTGCCAGGTCGTGCCATTCGCGGTTGAGCTGGGCGAATCGGTCGGCGGCGCGGTCGAGCAGGCCAACGGCACCGGCACCGGCCGCCGGCATGTCGATGAAGAAGACGCGCGCGAAGGCCGGCTCGTCGGCCAGGAAGCCGAGATACGCCCGGCAGCCGGCGCGCAGCACGTCCTCCGGCGCGGCGGTCGGCGGCAGCCTTCTTGTCGCCGAGACGACCGCGTCGACCAAGAGGTTTCCGCCGTGGCTGGTCGCGGCAAGGAAACAGTCCTCTTTGTCGCGGAAATGTGCGTAAAAGGCCGCTCTGGACACTTTTGCCCGACGCACGATATCGGCGACGGTGATCGCGCCGACGCCGTGTTCGGCGACGGCGGCGATGGTGGCGGTGATCAGCCGGTCGCGCTGGACCGCACGGACCTCGGGCGCGGGCAGGCTGGACCGTCCCCTCGGCAGGCCGGGGGAACTGTCGTGGGTCCTGGCCAGCGAACCCTCTTGTACCATCGCGACACTGCCTCTAAAGTACGTGGGCGTACCGGTGAGCTCTACCAGACCACCATATCGTTGCGGACACCGTCGTGCGCGCGAGTTCAGGTCGTGGCATCGCGGTGCCGCGTGACGGCCACGGCCCCCGCCCGCCATCGGCCGTGGTTCTCCTGCACCGCATGCATTGGAGAAGTCATGGCCGCTGTCCTCCCCGCCGACGCACCGCACGCGCCCGGTAATCCGGCTTACCGGATCCTCTGGCAACGCCGCCTCGACCACTATCCCGACACAGCGCACCGGATCGGTTACCTGGCCGTCGTGGTGGCCGCCACCATCGTGCTCTACTACGAACTGTACGTGCCGGGCGCGGTCGCACCGGCGATCATCGCGCAGTACCACATGACGTTCCCCTACTACGTCTACATCTCGGTGGTGGGCAACGCGATCGGGGCGTTCTCCTCGCTGCTGGCCGGGCTGGCCGACCGGTGGGGGCGGGCGAACCTGGTCGCCTACGGGCTCGGGGTCACCGCACTACTGATCCTTTTCGGGCTGCCCAACGCGTCCAGTCAGTTCATGTTCGGCGCGCTGTTCGTGGCGATCGGCTTCGTCGAGGGCATCATCCTGGTCGCGACACCGGCTCTGGTCCGTGACTTCTCGCCACAGCTCGGCCGGGCGTCGGCCATGGGCTTCTGGACCCTCGGCCCGGTCATCGGCAGCCTCACACTGTCCGAAGTGTCCAGTCACACCATCAGCCGGCTGCCGGCCTGGCAGGACCAGTTCACCATCTGCGGCATCGTCGGGCTCGTCGTGTTCGTGATCGCCGTGGTCAGCCTTCGTGAACTGTCGCCGAACCTGCGCGACCAGTTGATGGTCAGCATGCGCGACCGCGCGCTGATCGAGGCGAAGGCCGCCGGCATCGACGTCAAGCACGCCACCGACAGGCCGTGGCGGCAGATGATGCATGTCAACATCGTCGGTTCCGCGTTCGCCATCTCGGTGTTCCTGATCATCTACTACACCGCGGTCGGCTTCTTCACGGTCTACTTCACGACGATATTCGGCTTCACCCTGGCTCAGGCCAACGGCATCGGAAACTGGTTCTGGGCCTTCAATGCCGGGGCGCTGATCCTGGTCGGGGTGGTGTCGGACCGGCTGCGCGTGCGCAAGCCGTTCATGGTCCTCGGCGCGGCCGGCACGATCGTGATGACGATCATCTTCCTCACCAGGACATCACAACCGCACACCGGCTACTACACGTTCGTCTGGATCATCAGCCTGCTCGCTGTGTGTGCCGGTATCGCCTACGCACCGTGGATGGCGAGCTTCACGGAGACCGTCGAGCAGCGCAACCCGGCGCTCACGGCCACCGGCCTCGCCGTGTGGGGCTGGGTGATCCGGGCCGTGGTGGCGGTGTCGATCTTCATCCTGCCGTTCGTCGTGACCGCGATGACACCGCTTGTCCAGTACGGCACCCAGGTGCAGACGCTGGCCACGAAATATTCGACCGAGTTGGCCACCATCGGCGCCGTCGATCCGGTCACGCTGGCCACGCTGAGCGCGCAGCCGACCAACCCGGGAGCCGCCGCGAAGGCGGTCGGGGAGATCGCCGGGGCGTTCCATGTGGACGCGGGTGCCGCGACCCAGCGCCTGCTCGCCGTGGCGGCGGTGCCCAAGTCCGATCTTCTGTTCCTGCAGTCACATGCGACAGAAGTTGAGAATGCCTCGCGTTCTGCCCCCAGTCAGTGGCAGAGTTGGTGGTGGGTGTGCGTCGGTGGCGAAGCCGTGTTCATCCCGTTGATCTTCGTGATGAGTGGACGATGGAGTCCGCGCAAGGCCCGCAAGGACCTTGACGAGCACGAACGTCGGGTGGCGGCGGAACTGGCGGAGCTGGCCAAGAGCTAGCGCCGTACCGACCTAAGTGGAGTGGCGTGCCGCGGAACCCGGCGGCACGCCATGACACAACAACGCTAGACAGGACAAAGTGCAGGACAAAGCGGTGTCAACCAAGGATCCGGCCGGCTTCGGGGACGCGATGGAACCAGGTGGCCCACGATTCAAGGAGGAACCCGTTGACGCATCGAACCGGGCCGCTGTCGCTACGTAGCTGGGTGTTGCCGGTACTGACAGTGGTCGCGGTGGTCGCCGCTGCGATCGTCGTGCTGCGCATGAACTCGTCGTCGGCGTCGGCCGCCGACGCGCCTGGCGTGACGTCCAACGAGATCGTGTTGGGCAGTCACCAACCACTCACCGGACCGGCCGCGCCCGGCTACCAGGAGGTGTCGGCGGCCGCCAACGCGTTCTTCCGCTACGTCAACGCACACGGCGGCGTGTACGGGCGGTCGATCCGGTTCGACTACCAGGACGACGCCTACAACCCGGTGAACACATTGCATGTGACGCAACGGTTGGTGGGCCAGGAGAACGTGTTCGCGATGGACGCGAGCCTCGGCACGTCGACGCACCAGGCCGTCGTTGGCTATCTCAACACCAACAAGGTGCCCGACCTGTTCGTGGAGAGCGGCTGCACCTGCTTCAACGACCCGATCAACTATCCCGACACGTTCGGCTACATCCCCGACTACAAGATCGAGGGCAAGCTGCTGGGCCAGTACGTGCGCACCAACTTCCCGACCGACAAGGTCGCCTACCTGTTGCAGGACGACGATCTCGGCCAGAACAGCCAGGAAGGCCTGAACCAGATCATCCCGCGCACGTCCGTGGTGACGCAGCAGTCCTACGACGCGAACTACCTGTCCGGCGGTCTCGGCCAGCAGATCGCGGCGGCGAAGGCGGCCAGGGCGACGGTGGTGGTCGTGTTCGGCATCCCGGCCGCGATCGCGCTGACGCTGCTGGCCGCGGCCGAGCTGAATTACCACCCGACCTTCGTGATCAGCAACGTCGGCGCCGATCCGGCGGCGATGGGTGGCCTGATCAAGCAGTTCTCCCAGGGTGCGGCGGACATCTCGCTGGCCAACGGGGTGATCAGTGACAGCTATGTGCCCTCGCCGAACGACACCGCCAATCCGTGGGTCCAGTTGTTCCGGTCAGTGCACGACAACTTCGACGCCAGCCAGCCATTCGATTTCTACGCCGTCAACGGAATGACAATGGCCTATGCCACGTACCAGGCACTGCACGCGGCCGGCCCGAACCTGACCAGGCAGTCACTGATCAACGCCCTGATCACGAAGGGCTCGACGTTTCACGGGCCGAACCTGGCGCCCTACGGGTTCTCCGCGACCGACCACAACGGAATGCTCGGCGCGCAGATGAGCACGATCGCGAATGGCCAGGTCCTGTTGTCCGGGCCGGTCTACGTGACCAATGACAGGGACGCGCCGGTCACGCCCTATTCCGGGCCACATCCGCCACCGCCCACGACATTCTGAGGTTCCGCCAAACGGACCAGTGCCGACCATTGTGGACCTGAACAGGCTAGCCGTTTGGTCCGGTTGGCCCAGATGATCCGCAGTGCCAAAAAGAACGGTTCAGTTACGGAGAGTTCGCAATGAGGCCATGGCCGTGAACACTCCAAAAACAAGCCAACCAATTTCGACGACAGGCTCCGCCGGTCTGGCCGGATCGACTGGCGGCCGGATAAGATGCGCCATCTCCGGCTCCGCAATGCAAGACCAAGAATGGTTGACGTGCGGCCGAGACAGGCAGCAACGGAGGTAGCGTGGTCGCGCGTCACCGAGTGCCCCCGTCCGACGGTGGCAACGGAGAACCCGAACCGCCCGACTGGCCGACCGCCCAGTGGCCGCACCCACAGCACGACTCGTCGGACCGACCACGGGTCCAACCTGGCAACGGCCTGCTGGCCAGGGCGATGGTCGTCATGCTGTGGCCGAGGTCGATCCGGGCCAAGCTGGTCCGAATCCTCGTGGTGTCGCTGACCCTGGTGCTCGTGCTGCTCGGCTTCCTCATCGCCGGGCAGGCCACCAATTACACGGCCGCCAGCTCGACCAGTCAGATCGTGGGCATCGTGCTGCGGGTGCAGGATGTGGTGCACCAGTTACAAGAGGAGCGCGCACTCACCAACGGCCTGCTCGGCGGTGGCAGCCAGTTCCAGGCGCAGATCGTGCCGCAACGAGCGCAGACCGACCTGGCGCTGACCGCGCTGAACCAGGCACTGTCCAGCAGCGGTTACGCCGGCGCGAATGCCGAGGCGGTGCGCGGCGCGCTGCAGAAACTCAACGGCCTGGAGACCGTCCGCACGGACATCGACCAGAGCCGGGCCCAGGACGCGCCGACCTTCGCCTTCTACACCGACTCGATCAGCGCGCTCAACAGCCTCGACCTCGGCCTGGACCAGGCGCAGGACGGCACGCTGCGGCACGGCCTGCAGACCCTCTACGCGCTCGGTGACGTCAAGGAGTTCGCCGGCCAGGAGCAGGGCCTGCTGGCGGCGGTGTTCGCGGCGAACCGGGTCAGCATCGACAACTACACCAAGTTCGCCGAGGTGCTCGGGCAGAAACAGGCCGCGATCGCCACCTACGACCAGTTCGCGACGCCCACCGAGCGCACCGCGCTGGACACGACGCTCCAGTCCGCGGCGGCCGATCAGGCCGTGCAGTACGAGGGCGTCGCCATCGCGGGCGCGAACGGTGCGCTGCCCACCCAGGTCGACGCGGTGTCCTGGACGGACGCGATGAACACCGTGATCGACAACCTGCGGACCGTGCAGCAACAGGTCGGCTCGGACATCACGTCGCGTGCCAACTCGTTGCGCGGCACCGCGACCACGCTGCTGATCGGCATCTCAATCCTGGCCGTCCTGACGGTCGTCGCCATGATCGCGCTCGTGGTCGGCGCCGCCCGGTCGGTCATCGGCCCGCTCGGCACGCTGGCACGGGACGCCGACGCGGTGTCCGGGCGGCGCCTGCCGGAAACCGTGGCGCTGATGCAGACCACCGAGACCGACGTGCCGCCACCGCCGCCAGTGACCGTGCCGCCGGGGGCGGCCAGCGAGATCCAACTGGTCGCCACGGCGCTGGACCGGGTGCAGAACACCGCGCTCACGCTCGCCAGCGAGCAGGCCCTGATCCGCCGCAACACCACGGCGTCGCTGGCCAATCTCGGCCGCCGCAACCAGAATCTGGTCCGCCGGCAGTTGGCGCTGATCAGCGAGTTCGAGCGGGAGGAGCTGGATCCCGGCGCGCTGGCCAACATGTTCGAGCTCGACCACCTGGCCACCCGCATGCGACGCAACGCGGAAAGCCTACTGGTGCTGGTCGGCGAGACCAGTCCGCGGCCGTGGTCGGCGCCGCTGCCGGTGGCCGACGTCATCCGCGCCGCACTGTCCGAAGTGGAGGAATACCGCCGGGTGGTGCTGCGCAGGGTCGACCCGGCGTGGGTGGCCGGCGCCGCGGTGACCGAGGTCGCGCACATGCTGGCCGAACTGGTGGAGAACGGGCTTTCCTTCTCGTCGCCGGACGTCGAGGTCGAGATCTACGGCCGCAAGACCGGCGGCCGGTACCTGCTGGCCGTGGTCGACTACGGCATCGGCATGCCGAAGGAGGAGCTGGAGAAGGCCAGGGCGCGCCTGCGGGACGAGGAGAACTTCCTGGTCGCGCCGACCCGGTTCCTCGGCCACTACGTGGTCGGCCGGCTCGCGAGGCAGATGGCGGTGCAGGTGGATCTGGGCGAGTCGCCGGTCAGCGGCATCACGGCCCGCATGCTGCTGCCCGCCGAGATCATGGCCGACCGGCCGGAAACGCCGTCGGACTCCGACGCCCGCCGGTCGCGCACCCCCGAACAATCCCCCGCCGCACGGTCGATCGCCGCCAGCCAGCCGGAGCCCGCGTACACCGCGCCGCGCGTGGCACCGGCCGAACCGCCGGTGCCGCAACGACAGTCGCAACCACAGTCGGCGCCGGTGCCGACTGTGCGGATGGACACGCCGATGCACCGGTGGCCGACCGACGACGAGTCGCTGCCGCCGGAACCGGTCACCGTGGCCGCGTTGGCCAATTCGGCGTCGTATCATCCTGTGACGGCTACCGCCAACCACCATCCAGGCCCAGCGAGTGCGGAACGCACCAGAAACGGTCTGGTGAAACGACAACCACGGCACCGGGGCGCGACAACCACGATCCGACCGGCGCCGACGACACCGACGCAGCCGAGGCACACCGCCGACGAGAGCACCGAACGAACCCCCACCGACGTCGGCACCATGTTGTCCGCGTTCCGGCGCGGCCACAAGCTGGGTGAATCCAACGGCCGGCACGCCGGCGGCGACGAACCGTCCCACGTGGTACAGGAGGAGCCGGGTGAGCACTGACCTGGACATGGACGTCAATCCGCAGAGCTTCAACTGGCTGATCAGCAATTTCGTCCGCGGCACCGACGGCGTGCGGGACGCCGTCGCCGTCTCGTCCGACGGCCTGCTCATCGCGATGTCGGAGGGCCTGGACCGAACAGCGGCGGACCGGCTGGCCGCACTGACCTCGGGACTGGCCAGCCTGGCGAAAAGCGCGTCGCGGTACTACGAGTTCGACGGCCTCAAGCTGATCATGATCGAGATGAAGCGCGGCTTCCTGCTCGTCTCCACCATCAGCGACGGAAGCTGCATCGCGGTACTGGCCGACGACCGGTGCGATATCGGCCTGATCGGCTACGAGATCGCGGTACTGGCCGAACGGGCCGGCGGCCTGCTGACACCCGGACTGATCTCCGAGTTGCGAGAGACTCTGTTGAGATGAGCGGGGATGACGAGCCGCGCCTACCGGATCCGCGGATGATCCCGGTCGCGCAGCCGCAGTCCTGGTTCGATCCGCCGGCCAGCACCTGGGGCGCCGAACACTCCGTCGCGACAGGACAGTCCGCGACGGACGATGGCGACGGCGTGTTCGTCCGCCCGTTCATCGTCACCAGGGGCCGGACCAGGCCGTTGCACGACGGCCTGCGCATCGAAACACTGGTGGAGGCGAAACCGGCAGCGTTGTCCGCACCGCTGCAGTTCGAACAGCGCCAGATCGTGGAACTGGCACAGCGTCCGGTCTCGGTGGCCGAAGTGGCCGCACGGGTCGGCGTTCCGCTTGGGGTGGCACGGGTTCTCATCGCGGACCTGTACACCGGCAAGTACGTCTCGCTGCACGAGCCCACTGAGTTGCCTGTGCACGTGATCGAGAGGATCAGGGACCTTGTACGGGCGCTCTGAACGAGCCGACGTAGCCGGGACAACCGGACCATCCGCGGTCAAGATCGTCATCAGCGGCGGGTTCGGGGTGGGCAAGACGACCTTCATCGGCGCGATCTCCGAGATCGAGCCGCTGACCACCGAGGCGTCGATGACCGAGCGGTCGGTCGGCGTTGACGACGCGTCGCTGCTGTCGGCGAAGACCACCACCACGGTGGCGCTGGACTTCGGCCGGATCACGCTGGACAGATCGCTGATCCTGTACCTGTTCGGCACACCGGGCCAGGAACGCTTCGACTTCCTGTGGGACGACCTGGCCACCGGCGCACTCGGCGCGGTGATCATCGCGGACACGCGGCGGATCGAGGACTGCTATCCGGTGCTGGATTATTTCGAGGACAAGTCGACGCCGTTCATCGTTGCGGTGAACGACTTCGAGGGCGCCGAACTGTTCGATCTGGACGAGGTGCGGGAAGCACTCGGCGTCGACGAGTCGATCCCCATCGTGCACAGCGACGCCCGCAACCGCGAGTCGGTCAAGGAAGTACTCGTCGCGCTGATCGAGCAGGTGCTGCTGCAACGGGTTGCCTGATCGTGACCAGGGGTGCCGGCCACACCCCTGGTCGAGCGCGCGCGAGCGTGGCAGGGTGCCCGTGTGGTGAGTTCGCTGCCTGATCCGTCCGATGTCCCCATCTCGTCCGAACTGGCCGAGGAGCGCAACGTGGTGCGCCGGCTGGAGGCCCAGATGGCCGCGGAGCACGGCGCGGACACGCCGGCCTACTGGCGGGCGATGTCCGACCGGCTGCACGAATACCTTGCCAGCGCACGGTTCTCGAGTGTTGTGTCGCAGCAGGACGACGCGGCGCGTCGGGCGTACGGCTGGCTGGTGCGGGTCGCGGCCGCGTATCGGGCGCTCGCGGGGACCAGCGTCGGGTCGTAGGGCTCTCAGGTGGCCGGCGGCCAGGGCGGGTTCGGGTGGCTCGTGCGCCCGGGGTGCGACTTGCTCGGCGGGGTGGTGGTTACCGGCGGCTGCCCGCCACCCTGGACGGGGCCGAACACGGCCGGATTGCCGGTGGTCTCCGGCGTGGTGGCGGTCCCGCTCGGACCGTTCTCCGACGACGAGACGACCAGGCCGCTGTTCTGGCCGCCGGACGTGTTCGGTGTGTTCAGCGCGGTCGACGTGCCGCTCGTGGATCCCCGGTCGGAGTAGTAACCGGGGCCGGCCGCGACAATCGGGGCGGCCACATGGATTCCGCCACTGCCATTGCCATTGCCGGTATGGGGACCGGTCGTGCCGAAGTGGCGGGCCGATGTGCCGCCGTTGGGCGTCGTGGCCGGCAGGACGCGGGGCAGCAGGGACGTCAGCATCCACACCGACGCGACGATCGCGATGGCCAGTCCCGAGCCGGCCACGGCGACCCGGCGCCAACCGGTGTTCACCACGTGCGGGCGGATCCAACCGGTGAGGACGGCCAGCCGGCCGGCGCCGGCGACGCCCGGCCGCACCGCGGACAACCGGCTCGCGCAGTCGGCCGCCGTCGGGCGGTCCTCGGCGGCACGGGCGGTCATGTCGGTCAGCAGCCCGGCCAGTGCCGCTGGCAGCCCGTCGGGAATGCGCGGCGGCCGGTGCAATCGCGCGAGCGCGGACTCCACCTTGCTGCCGCCCGGATATTCCAGCACGCCGGTCAGGCATTCCAGCAGGACGAGACCGAGCGAATAGACGTCGGCAGCGGCGCCGACGGGGTCGCCCAGAATCTGTTCCGGCGCCAGGTAGGCGGCCGTGCCGAGGATCTCGTTGGAGCCGGTCATGCGGGCGGCGTCCAGCAACAGCGCGATACCGAAATCGGCCAGATAGGGCACGCCGTGCTCGTCCAGCACGATATTGGACGGCTTGATATCGCGGTGCACAATGCCGCTGCCGTGCACGTGGGCCAGGGCCCCCGCCAGTCGCCTGCCCAGCGTGACCACCTCGTCGGCGGTCAGCGGGCCGGCGAGCAGGCGGTCGCGCAGGCTTTCGCCGTCGACGAGTTGGATGACGAGGTAGGGCCGGTCGTTCTCGGTGACGCCCGCGTCGAAGATGCCGATCAGGCCGGGATGGGACAGCCGGGCCAGTGCCCGTGCCTCGGCGGCGAACCGCACCCGTACCGCGGCATCCTGGCCGGGGTGGAACAGCTTGATCGCGACGTCCCGGTTCAGGCGCAGGTCAAGGGCGCGATAGACGTCGGCCATCGAGCCCTGGCCGAGCGGGGCCGCGAGGCGGTACCTGTCCGCGACGACGACCGAGGACAGGTCGGCCATTCCGGCCAGCGACTTCAACGCCGTCGTCTCCTCCACGTCGTCCCGCATCGGCACCGTTCCTTAACGCCACTCGGTGGGTGCGAAACACTGTAGGGCCCCGGGGACAATGCCGCACCTAACGGTTCACCTTCGGCTGGCGGTGAGGCGGCGCACGCCGGTCGCCAGCGCGGTGATTCC
>Ga0137379_10002378_pt1 | contig 17487 bp, 18 predicted proteins | sample SagtaG_18_FD_104812 | JGI IMG/M metagenome (GOLD analysis project Ga0137379, IMG submission 104812) | Vadose zone soil microbial communities from Sagehorn Ranch, Mendocino, California, USA - Sage2_L_80_16 metaG | ecosystem: Environmental > Terrestrial > Soil > Vadose zone | place: USA...
CGCCTCCAGGATCCTCGCATATATTCCATTCCTTCGACGGCGTCGATGCCGAAAACCCAAACAAAGCGCGCCAACGGACAAAGCGGTCAAGATCACAAAGGATACGGCGAATACCCAAACAAGAGCCGCAAGGGGCGACTCGGCCGCAGCTGCGCTCACTTCTGCTCCGTAAGATCCAGTGCCGCTGCATACTCCTCGGCAAGGCGGCGGACCCCAGTTAGCAGGAGACCACCCCAAAACAAAAGTCCTGGAACAAGTGCCGCAGCGAAAAAAACCACAAACGCACTAGATACAATCTTCCCTTCGACCGCTGCTGCTATCAGCCCTGTAAGCACGGTGATGGCTGCACCGGCGGTGCCCTTAGCCAATGTCAGCAGGCGATCTCGCTCCCAGGTGTAAAGCTGAAGAACTGCTGCTGCTGGATCACGCGTATCTGCCGCGATGAGGACGGCGGCAAGCGAAACCGAAGGCATAAACAACGAGCGGAGCCTGATCCATACGGTATCGAGCAAGTCCCCGGTCCAGAAAGCTTCCACTACTGGAGAAGGCTTGATCGAAACCGCATGTGGTTCCCGAACCGGAGTAGTCTGCACGGGGGAGACATCGGCCACATTACTAACCTGCTCACTAATAAGTGACGATGCCCGCCTAGTCTCCAGTAGCTCAGAGAACTGCTGATATAGGTTGCCTGGATTGTTTGTAAAATCGCACGAGGTGAGGGCCGTCAAGTTCCCCATCGACTTAGGCAGCGACGTCAACTGGTTGCCGCCCAGATATAGGTTGGCAAGGGCAGTCAAGTTCCCCAACGATTCGGGCAGCTCGGTCAGTTTGTTATAACTCAAGTACAGCTGGGTGAGAGCTGTCAAATCTCCCAACCACTCGGGCACCGCCGTCAACAGGTTACGGCCTAGATTCAGCTCGGTGAGGGAAGTCAAGTTTTGCAGGACTTCGGGCACCGCAGTGAACAAATTATTGAGCAAATAGAGCTTGGTAAGGGAAGTCAGGTCCCCGAGCCAGTTAGGCAAATCCGTCAGCTGATTGTCGCTGAGACTCAACTCGGTGAGCGCGGTCAGGTCCCGTACCCAGCTGGGCACCGATTTCAGTTGTTGGCCCGAAAGAAACACCATCCTGCCATCATCCGACACACATGAGCGGAACTTCTCAGGTATCTGTGATGGGTACTTCGACACAACCCCTCCCTTGCGTATCGCTAAACCAGCATTCGGCTGCAGGCCAAGCAAACACCAAAATCCGTGCCCGCTGGCATGACTCCTACGGTAATAGGAGACGACCCAGCAACCAGTTGATACCCGGAAGCTGACTGGGGACGCCTAACACGGGGCGCAGTGCTGAAGGCCCAGCTGGTGCCAGCGTTGCAAGAGGGACCATCCCCCGGTGCCCTCGATCCTGAAGCTTTGCAAGTTCGCCGTCAAGCCCGTCTGTGACCGTAGGACGACCGCGGACGGCAAAGATGCGCGGCACGCGTACACGCGAGACGGGCTTGACGGCGCTCTTGGCAAGGAGACAGGGGGCAGCGGTCGGAGGGATGGCCAGGACCGAACGCCGCCGCGCCTGTAGCTGCCTGGTGTAGCAACCATCCTGGTCGATCCCGATCGGCAGCGGGTCAGCAGACCGATAAACCCCACGTCAAGCACTATGCCGGGCGCATTGCCCTGGACTTCTAAGCAGCGGGTCCTGCTCGCTCTTGTCCGCCGTGACGTGGGCGGCGGAGACGGGTCGTGGCGACGCGTTGGGCGTTGGTGCCATGGATGATGACGGGCGCGGCGACGGGCCGTCAGATTGGCTCTGAGTACGTGATCATGCCCAATACGTGCCCAGGTCAGCCCACCGCGCGGTGTCTTGCCTGCTGAGGGCAAGGTAGTTCTGTTCCCTGAAAAGCGAACGCCTATGCGGCTAGGCCGGTCAAGGTGGCTCTGGAGATCTTTACCAGTCCAGCAGGCCTGACGGCGAGGGCCAGGCCAGAGGCCAGGCATCGACACCGGATCTCCCCTGCGTGATGGCCACGTTTCGATAGATAGCAGGGGGCGCCTCCGGAGTCGTGAGCGCAGAGGTCCACAGGCCGCGTCGATAGATGACTAGAAGGATCAGCATACGGCGACACGATGTCCGAGTTTGGGAGCAGTATGGGAGCGGCGATGCTCGGGGCGGCCTCAGACGCGGTGATCGTGTCCTTGCGTAGGCCGCTGGCCTCGGTGAACGCTCTTACATGGCCGGTTCGACTGACTGTGCGTTCAGTTCGCATCGAGGTGATCAGAGGTTCGATAGCTCACCGCGTCCGCCCCGTGGTGAGCGTCCACGCGCTGAGAGCAGATCTGGCGGCGAGTACGTGACGAAACCGAGCTACTGCCTGACCTGAAAGCAAGATGTCACAGAGCCAGACTCGCTCGGTGAGGTGCTCCCGGTCGAAGAGCTCGGGCACCTGAGAAGCAGCGACAGCACCTGGGCGTGAACGTCGGGGTCGTCTCTGCTGATTGCCTCGAATTCAAGATCCGGCGGGCCCAGGCGCGCCCATTCCAGGTCAAGCAGCGCGACCAGGCGGCCCTGGTGCCACAGCACATTGGCGAGGTGGGCATCGCCGCGGACAACTGTCCCGGGTGACACAATCCCGCCATGCTCATCGCCTGGATCGAGGAGAACATCAGTCCCGGGCCAGAACAGCAGTACCCCGGCGAATGCCCTGGCTGCACGCTCAACCGGGTAGAAAATGACAAGAATTAAGAATTTCCGAGTTGCGTTTCCGCAGATCAGAACCCGATCTGAGCGGCACCAGGAGGATCCCGGGCGAACCCCGGCCTTGTCTTCGGCCGTCCCGTGCATAAGGCTAGGAGACTTGTTGGCACAGCGGGACTGAGAAAGATCGGAAACGGCGCCGCCGGAAATATCTCCCGGCACAGTCAGCCAGCTGCATTCACTCAGCAAACCGCGTGCAGATGACGCCCGGACCCCGCGTCAGGAGGTGCCGCCCCGCCGGAGGCGGCGAACAGCCATGAACACATCACATACTCCCGTGCCGGGCCACCGGCCGGCCCGGCAGCGGGCCTATAGCGGGCAGGCCCGTTCCTATGATCGTGATACCGGCGTATTCCAGCCCTACCGGCGGCAGCTGGTGGAGGCGCTCCCGCTGGACCGGGGGCAGGTGGTCCTGGACGTGGGATGCGGGACCGGGCTGTGCTGCGGCCTGCTGCGGGACAAGGTGGGCCCGCGGGGAGGCGTGGTCGGCATCGAGGAATCGCCGCAGATGGCGGCGGCGGCCTGTGAGCGCATCGCGCGCGAAGCCTGGCGTAACGTCACGGTGGTGCAGTCGCCGGCCGAGGATGCCCGGATCACCGTGGCCGCCGACGCCGCCTTGTTCTGCGCGGTGCACGACATCTTGCAGTCCCCCGGCGCGCTGCGCAATGTCCTGGCCAGGCTCCGCCCGGGGGCATGGGTGGCCGCCGGCGGCGGCAAATGGGCCGCGCCGGCGCTGTGGGGGATGAACCTTCTTATCAGCATGCTGCACGCTCCGTACGTGGGCAGCTTCAGCGGATTCTCCCGGCCCTGGCGTCACCTGGAGCAGCTGGTCGAGGACGTCCAGGTCCGGGAGATGGGCTTCGGCAGCGGGTACATCATGACCGGCCGCGTGCCTGGCCCGGCCGGTCCCGGTAACCCGGACGCAGGGCCGGCAGGTTCCCCGGCCCGCTGGCCACCGGCGGCCTGATCCACGCGCCCGGCCACCTGCCCGCCCGGCATCGCGGGCACCGTGGCCAGCACCGTGACCCGCCGCGGCCGGTAAACAAGCTATCCGCCGCAGGGCCTGCCGCTGCTTATCCGCCCGTGGTCACGGGCCCGGATCTGGCCCGGCGCCGGGGCAAATACGCTCACCTGACCTAAGCTCAACCGAGCCGAGGTGTCTGTCTGGGGGCAAGTGGGTGACCGGTCAGGCCGGTGGTTGCCATGGCCTGATCCACCCCGTCGGCCGGGTGAAGATCGGGCCGTTTTGGCCCTTGGTACCAGAGTTCTACCAGCATCCCGACCAGGCCGGCGTAATCCTGCGCGGCACTGGTAAGGGCTAGGCCGCGCTGAGTCGCTGGTCAGCTGGGCCGGGGCCGGCCTGCACCGCCCGGCATGCCTCGAGCAGCGTCCGGGCGAACACCTGCGGCGCGGTGATGCACACCGCGTGATCGGCGTCCACCTGGTGGAGCGCTGCGCCCGGGATCGCCCGGGCCAGCTGCAGCTGGCGGCTGGCCGGCACGATGCGGTCCCGGGTGGTGACGACCACCGCGGCGGGGACATCGACCTGGCCGATCCAGCGGTCCGAGCTGAACTCGCAGACGGCGCAGATGGCCGAGACGGCGCTGGCCAGCGTTGTCCGGCGCAGCTGGGCGCGGGTCCACCTGGCCGTGGCCGGGTCGTCGATGGGACCCAGCAGAGCCGATCCCAGGACCTCGGCGCTGACCAGCTGCAGAACCGGGTTCCACCGCAGGCCGGCGGCCGCCGCCGGCAGCGCGAAGGCGGCCAGCTTCTGAGCCGGGGACCCCACGTTGCCCGCGGTGGAGCACAACACCAGACCCGACAGCAGCGAGGCGTGCCGCCGGTACACCAGCTGGGCGATCACGCCGCCCATGGAATAACCCACGGCGGTGAACTTGCCGGTACCCAGGACCGCTGCCAGCGCGGCGACATCGTCGGCGCAATCCTCGAGCCGGAACCGCGACCCGGCCCTGATCCCGTCGCCATGGCCGCGCAGGTCGGCGGCGACGACACGGAAATGAGCCGCGAGCGGCGCGAAGACCTTCCCCCAGTTCAGCTCGGCCGTGCACGCCACCCCGTGGATGAGCATGAGTGTCTCAGCGCCCGGCGGACCGGCACACTCCCACACCCGGGTGACTCCACGGCCGGGCAGCTCTACCAGGCGTGTAATCGGGGCCGCTTCCTCTCGAAGCACCTGCTGCACTGCTCTCACTCTCCTGCGATGCCAGTCAGCGAGAGCCAGGGTCCGGAGCTCGGCTAACGATCAACCACCAAGGTGGAACATGCATACTGGACTTTTGCGGAACTCCTCCAGGGACCAAAGGCCCGGACCTTAGGCCCGAGGAGTTCGCCATGTGCCGCCGAGACCCTCTCGGGTCGTCACGATCGTGACAGTTGCCAGCGGCGTCGACCCGGCGGCGACCCGATGCCGCGGACGTTCACAGCCAGGCACATCGCCACGCAAGTACCCGCAGCCGCGGTAACGGCGAGCCGGCGCCCTGCGGATCCTCACCGGGGGCTGGCCGTTGGCTATGGCCGCTGTCGGCGGCAACCGCTTCCGGGACCGGCGCGTTCCGGGCCGCTGATGACAGTTCGTGGCGGGCCTGCTGCCCGGCCTGGCTCGCTGACCGCGCCCTGGCCGGTGGCTGTGCCGGGGCCTGGGCTCAACCGCCGGTTGCCGCTTCGGTCCTCGGTGGCGGGGCGGGCGGCTGGTCATGCAGGCAGGCTAGGGGCACCGGTGAGTGGCGGGCCAGCCTGACGGCGTCCGGACCGGCCAGGCGGTGCAAGGCATGCGGCGAACTCCCGGCCACGATCACCATGCCGTCGCTGGCGCGGGCATCACGGATGCCTGCGGCCACCGCAATCAGCGCCTCCGCGATCATGCCCTGGCGCCGCTCGAACTAGCCACCGGCGGCGCCGCCGCAATCGCCATGCCCGTCCTGGCCGCCCGGCACCTGGCCAGCCAGGCCGGCGGCGCGCAGCTGGCCGCGATTATCGTCAGCGGCGCGGTCGCCACAGCGCTGTTCGCCGCGCTCGGCACCGGCATCGGCACCGTCATCCGTAACCAGGTCGGCTCGATTCCACCGTCCTCGGCCTGCTGTACCTGGCCGGGCCGCTGCCCGGGTTCATCCCCAGCATCGGCAACACCGTGCAGAAATTCGGCCTCGGCGGCCTGTCCAGTGGCGCGAGCGGCACTGCCGGCTTCCCCGCCAGCACCCACCTCCTCGGCCAGGTCCCCGCTGTCCTGACCCTTGCCGCCTGCGCGCTCGCCGTCCTGCTCGCCGGCGCGATCGTGCTGCGGCGACGCGACATCACCACCTGACCCGCCCAGACCGCACCAAGCCGCCGGCCCGCCTTACCCGCATTACAGCAAGTACCAGTCAGCAGCCCGGGACATGGCCAGGGGCATCGCCACCCGCGCTCCGCCGGCCGCCACACGATGCGGCTCACCGGCCGCGACCCGGACACAGCGGCCGCCCTGAACCAGATGTCCGCACGCCACGTGATCCACAGCAGATCTCAGGATTCCGACCATGCCGACTGGACCCAGGAGCCAGAGAACGAGATGATCTGCGTGCCGTCACCCGCGCATCCAACGCATCTGCAAGCCGCGCGGAATCGGCTGTCAGCCCGGTTCGTGAGGCCACAGTCCTGCTAGCTGTGCCGGGCTGATGTTGCCACCGCTGCAGATGATCGCCACCTTCCGGCCCGCAAACCGATCGGGTGTGCCCAGCACCGCCGCCAGGGCGGCCGCGCCGGCTGGCTCGACGAGGTTGCGCGTCTTCTCGATCATCAGCCGCGTCGCCGCCTTCAGCGCATCCTCAGAGACCAGCACGAAGTCATCCAGCAGATCCCGCATGATCTGCTGCGGCAGCTCGAACGCGGTCCTGGTGGCCAGTCCTTCCGCGAACGTGCTGGTGGTGTCCTCGACCAGAGTGCCCGCCTGCCAGGAGCGGTACGCGGCCGGGGCAGCCTCGGACTGCACGCCGATCACCTCGACCGAGGCGCGCACGGCCTTAGCCACCACGCAGGCCCCCGCTGCCCCGCTGCCGCCGCCGACCGGGACCACGATCACCTCGGTATCTGGCGCGGCCTGGAGGATCTCCACGGTGCAGGTGGCGACGCCCGCGATGAGCGACGGCTCGTTCCCGGAGTGGATGTACCGGTATCCGTCCTCGGTGGCCTGCTTCTCGCAGTGCTCGCGGGCCTCGTCGAAGTCGCGGCCGTAGAAGACCACCTCGGCGCCGAGGGCCCGCATCGACTCGACCTTCACCGGGTTGGCCTGCTCGGGCATGCAGATCACCGCCCGCACGCCGAACAAGTCCGCGGGCTCCGGTCATGGCATCCAGCGCGGTACAGCGGCGTCGGCTGGAGGTGGGGCACGATGCGCTGACGCGCAGCCAGGACGTCAGCAAGGTCTGGCACCCGGGAAGCGGCCATGTACGTGTCTACCACGGCGCATCCGGAGCGATCAGGCACCGGGTCGGCCAGACAGCGCCGGCACTCCATCCCATGCCGGGCCATCACCCCAGGCGATCACGAACGGTCACCGGCGCCGGGCTCACGCAGGCGCCCACTGCCGCCGTTCTGACGTTGATGCTGTTTGCTAGCGCGGGTTGGCTACGGGACGCAGTGCTGGTTGATCTGTGCGCTGCTTACCGGTGCATGCTGGCCAGGATGGCCAGCATGACAGGGAGTGGGCTCGCCGCCCTCGGCGGGGCGTTCGGGTGCCAGGCCTGGCGGCCGTCCAGTTAGCGGGGCGATTACGCATGGTCACGATGAATTCGGCGCGACCCACGGCATCACCCGGTCGCCATAGCGATGAGATCGGTCCGCTCGGCTCGTCTGACTTACTGCCGGGGCCAGAGAGGAGCACGTCAGCATGGCCGGACAGCTTTCCCTGCTGACAGTTACTGATCCGTGCCGCCGGGATGCTGATGCGCCGGGTACGGGATATCGTCCGATGTATATCTCGCATCAGGACGTCATCAGGCCCGTGAGGGAGGTATTGACGCGGGTGGGCTTGGAGATCGAGAGCCGGCCGTCCGATTCGCCGTACATCGAGCGGGTGTGGCGCAGCAGGAGCTCTGAAGTCAACCGGATGACATCGATTGCGGCAGCGCATTGGGATCTGGTCTTCTGGCAGCACCGCGGGCAGGTAAGCGTGGCTGTTCAAGGGCCGGAATCGAAGGCAAGCCCGGCTCCCGTCCCGGAAGATGCCACGTTCTTCGGGATCATCTTCTCACTTGGCACTTCGTTGTCACATCTTCCGGTCAGCCGGCTTGTCGATGGCTCTGCCGAGATTCCCGGTGCGACGCGCCGGTCGTTCTGGCTGAATGGTTTCGCCTGGCGCGTGCCCGACTATGACAATGCCGAAGATTTCGTATGGCGGATGGTGCGTCGGGGTGTCTTGGTCTGCGACCCGGTCGTCACCGCTGCGCTTCGTGGCGCGCCTGCGGACGTGTCCGAGCGCACCGTCCAGCGGCGCTTCGTAATGGCAACCGGGCTCACGCGCGGTGCTATCAGGCAGATTGGCCGTGCCAGGCAGGCGGCGGTTCTGATCCAGGAGGGCCTGCCAGTTCACGAGGTGGTCTACCGGCTTGGATACTTCGACCAACCGCACCTGGCCCGGTCGCTGACCCGTTACATCGGGCGGACCGTCACGCAGTTGCGCGATCGGGATCCGTCGGAGCCGCTGTCGCTTCTGTACAAGACCTGAGTGCTCCTTCCCGTCTACCCTCTCAGTCACAGCGAACGGGCCATAGCCTGACCAGGCGCCACCCTGGAATATCGCGTCACCGGGTACTCCACCACCCGTCCATAAGGGTATTCCGATCGGCATGGAGGAATTCAGCACATGCGTAAGGTAACCGCGGGGCTTTTCAGCTCGATCGACGGTGTGGTCGAGGCCCCCAACGAGTGGCAGCCCGCGTTCGATGAGGAGATGGGCGCGGTGTTGTCGCGCATGCTCCAAGAGCAGGACGCCGTGCTGCTCGGCCGGGTGACGTTCACCGAGTGGGCCGGGTACTGGCCGACTTCGACCGACGAGCCGTTCGCGAGCTACATAAACAGCACCCAGAAGTACGTCGCTTCGACCACTCTCGGGTCCGCCGGCCAGTGGCCGAACAGCACGCTGATCAAGGGCTCGGTGGCCGACTTCCTTGCGGAGCTGCGTCAGCAAGACGGCGGGACAATCGGGACTGCCGGCAGCCCGTCGCTGGTCCGATCGCTGATCGAGCAGGGCTGCTCGACGAGCTCACCCTGATGATCAGCCCGGTCGTCGCTGGCGGCGGCCGCAAGCGACTGTTTGCCGACGATGCCGCGCTCACCAGGTTCGAACTGGCCCATGCCCAGCCGACCAGCAGCGGCGCACTGATCGCGACCTACCGGCCAGCACGGTAGCCCGCCAAGACCGCATCCGCTGAGCCGGCGGCCACCGAAGGAGACAACGGACCCGCTACAGCGACGGTCGCGACCGCGGCATCGCCCGGTCTGCGACATGCCGACCGGCGCCTGCCGTGGCTGGCTGCAGGCGGCATCGGCTGGCCGGACCCGCAAGATCGGTTGAGCCGTTCATGTCTCAGGCCATCCATCGCCGTAGCAGCCTGGCAACCTGACCTCCCGGGCCAAAGACAGCCGGCCGCTCGCCGGGCCCGGCTGCCCCCGGTCAGGGACGTCATGGACTTGATCACCAGGCGCAACTGCCGACGGTGATCGCGAACCGCCGATATGGCGCCGGGCTCAGCAGGTTGGCATGGCGGTCGGGGCAGCGCGAGAATGTGTCATCTGTGCTTGCTGAGCCGGACGCCGCGATGGATTACCTGATCAGCCCGCTGACCGCCGAGTGCTGGCCCGCGCTGGAAGACCTGTTCGGCCGAGCGGGCGCCCCGAACGGGTGCTGGTGCATGTACTGGCGCATCGGCCCGCGCTACCATGACCGGCCGCGTGCAGATAACAAGCGTGACCTGCGCCGGCTCGCCGCGTCCGGGCGGCCGCCGGGCCTGCTGGCCCTTGACGGCGAGCTGGCCGTCGGCTGGTGCGAGCTGGCCCCGCGCGCCGGGCTGGCCTGGCTGACGCCGGCCCGGTTCCCGACGCTGGCCGATGACCTGCCGGCGTGGTCGATCCCGTGCTTCTTCGTGCGCCGTGCCTACCGCCGCCGCGGTGTGATGGCAGCCTTGATCCAGGCCGCCGTCGGCGTGGCCGCCGCGGCTGGCGCGGCCGCGCTGGAGGCCTATCCAGTGGACACCACCGTGCCTGGTCATGCTGGCAACCTGCTTCCCGGGGTCGCGTCGGCGTTCGCCCGGCACGGCGTCCAGGTCATCGCCCGGCGTAAGCCTGACCGTCCGGTGATGCGACGCCAGCTCAGTCGGCCCGTATGACGGGCGGCCGCCGTCCCGGCGCCGGGTGTTCCGGTCAGCGCATGCCGCGTCAGCGCCTTACCCGGCGTGACAGGCTTCCGAACGCGCCGGGGCGCGCATCACCGGCCTCGGTCTGTGCGCGGCCGGGGGCCGGTTGCGATCCGGCTGGCGGAGCCGCTCGGGAATCTCGATCTGGCCCCTGCCCCCCGGGGGCCCGGACGCCTAGGCGATACCGGGCACCCGCCTGGGTCCGCAGCAGGCTGACCTGGGGACCGGGATCCGGCATGCCGCTAGCCTTCCCTTCGCATGCGTGGTTACCGGGCGGTCCCGGCGCCGCTGATCTGAGATGGGGTCTACGCTGCGGAACATGGATCGGCACGAACGCCGCGAGAAGCGGTCCGGTCCGGCGGCGCAGGCCGCCGAGTGGGACGCGAGGTACAGCGAACGCGACGGTGCGAGGTGGAGCGGGCGCCCGAACGGGCGGCTCCTCGCCGAGGTCGCCAGCCTCCCGCCGGGCCGGGCACTCGACGTCGGCTGCGGCGAGGGCGCCGACGCGATCTGGCTGGCCCGCAGGGGCTGGACGGTCACCGCAATCGACATCTCCGAGGTAGCAGTGATCCGGGCGCGGGAGGCAGCCGAACTGGCCGGCGCCGTCGTCGAGTGGGTCTGCGGGGATGCCCTGCGGACACCGTTCCCGGCCGGGTCGTTCGACCTGGTGTCGATGCAGTACCCGGCGCTGCCCAAAGCCGCCGGCCAGGCCGCCGTGCGGCCGCTGCTCGGCACCGTGCGCCCTGGCGGGCTGCTCCTGGCCGTCTACCACGATCTCAGCGATGAGCACCGCGAGCACATGAAGTCGCAGGGCACCGACCCGGCGGACTATCTCGATGCGGACGACCTCGGTCGGCTGCTGGGCAGCGAATTCACGATCGAGCTGCACGCGGTCGGGCCGCGCATCGACCCGCCGCCCGATAACCCGCACATCGCCGACATCGTCCTGCGCGCCCGGCGTCGCTGAAGCACGGCCCGGACTAGCCTTCGCGCCTGGCGAGGTCCGGCTGAACGGGTCGCTCTGCTACGGACCCGCCTTCAGCTTGTCACCAAGCGCGACAGGCCGGGGGCTTATGCGGGCTTCATGCCGGCCCAGAGCCGTTAGGGATGGATGGCGCCACGGCGGCCGTGGTTGCTGCTGCCGGGCCGGAAGGTTGATCTGGCGCGGTCACGGCTGGGTTGCTGCGGTCAGCCGTACCGGGCATTCCGTGCCCTGAGGTGATGCCGGCGCTGCCCAGCTGCGGAGCCTGGCCAGGCTAGGCGCCGGCGGAGCGGAACGCGGGTGCGAGCTTGAGCGGTATCTCGCCCCAGCGCCTTGCCAGTGCTGCCCGGAGCCGCCCGGCGAACTCGGCAAGCACGGGGTGGGCTGCGTTGTCGTGCGCATTGCCGAGCCGGTGCAAGATCACCGCCCGGCGGGTCGGCAGGCCCGCGACCGCTTCATGCAGCGGGAGATCTTCTGCAAGAGCCTTCGGCAGGAACCATGATGCCGACACCAGCGCCCAGCCGGCTGCGGCAAGCGCGAGGTCACGCTCGAAGGCGGGCGTGCCCGCATACGGCATGCGGCCCGCCATCACCGCCCGGTACCGCGCCAGGGCCTGGCGCGTCACCGCGGGCGGCAGCCCGAAGGAGCACCAGCACGATGGCCAGGGCACCGTCAGGTACGCCACGTCCCAGGCGATATGCCGCCACTCGGCTTCCTCGAAGTCGACCAGGAGGTACCCGCCGCCCGCGCGCACGTTGTTGTCCGGGCAGGCGTCCGCCAGGGTCAGCGCCGCCGGCCCGGCCGCGCTGAGCTGGCCGTTCAGATCTGCGAGCGCGGCCAGCGCGCCGTCTGGCACCGTCACCCCGAGCTGGCCGCACAACGACGCCAGCGCCGCGGCCGCGCCCGTCACGATCCCTGGCATCGCCGATTCGGGAACCGTCCCGCCAGAGCGGGCAGCGAGTTCCGCGCCGAATGCACCCCGCACGCCCTGGGTGCTCAGGTGAAGCTGCGCAAGAGCCTCCGCGAAACGCCTGACAGCCGCCGCGGCCGCTGCCGTGTCATCAGCCAGCAGTGCATCAGCGACGCTTGGCCCGGTCCCGGCATCGGCCATGACCACGACGGGCGGATCTACCCCGGCAGCGACCAGGCCAGGCACCGGAGCCTCGGCTGGCGCGACCGCTAGCGCGCTGCTCTCCCGGACCCACGCCTCGCCAGCATCCGGGAACAGCTTCACGATCAGCGTCCCCGGCCCTGGCCAGCCAGTCCCGCTAACGCGTACCCGCAGCACTTCCGAGCGTTCGGTCCGGCGCAATCGCTCAGCCGGCTCGACCCGCACACCAAGGAGCAACGCTGCGACCGCAGCCAGGGCATCCGTCATGACCCGCCTCGCCCTCGTGAGGATCTGCCCGCTCGCGACCACCAATGCCACCCATCCGGGCCGGCAAGCCTGCCGCCCCGCGAACCGCGCCCGGCCAGCCCGGCACCAGACCGGCCCGATGCCGGCCTGCTGCACCAGCCGGTAATCGCAACAGCCTGGGCCCAGAACCGACGGCCTGCGCCAGGATACAGCGCAGGTCACCCCCTCACCCCCGCCCGGAATCGGCGATCACTCACTGACGTGGGACGGTCCGCGTCGCGTTGCGTAATCAGCCCTCGTCTGGAGTAGCGCGCACACTGCCGCCGTTCGGCGCGGCCAAGGCCGCTTCGGCGCTCATCAGCTGAGGCGCGCAGATCGAGTCGATCTGGCGCCATCGAATTACTGCGAGTCCCCGGGAGGGACATAGCCGCATGCCGGGCGCGCGCTTCGGCGCGGGACGGCAGACCGGAAGGGATGATGCTGGCATGGCGGATACCCCAGACGCCGGGCGGGATGTCCTGCTGACGCTGCTCCTGGGCGCCGTCAGCATCGCGGCCTACCTGATCTACCCGGTCCTGAACCACGGCCCGGCCAAGATCGTCCTGCGGACATTGCTGGACCGCGCGATCCCGCTCGTCCCGGTCATGGTCATCCCGTACCTGTCGCTGACCCCGCTGATCATCCTCGCCGCCGCCGTGTCCGCTATCGCCGACCTCCGCCGGGTGCAGGCACTGGCCCTGGCCGTGACCCTGGCGCTGCTGGCCAGTTACCTGGTCTACGCGCTGGCGCAGTCCTACGTCATCCGGCCCTCCCCGCCCGGCCGGGACTGGCTGACCGCGGCGGTCCGCCACGTGTACTCCCTCGACAGGCCCTACAACGACTTCCCCAGCCTGCATACCTCCCTGGCCACGATCGTCGCGGTCTTGTGGCTGAGGATTCACCCGCGCACCGGCACGGCCGTCGCGATCTGGTGCGCCCTGATCGTCGCCTCGACGGTCCTGATCCACCAGCACTACCTGGCCGATGTCGCCGGCGGCCTGGCCGTCGCATGGCTCGCAGTGACAGCCAGTGACCGCATCCTCGGCCGGCTCCACCACAACCGGCCCGACGGGCCACGCAGCACCGATGTCACCGAACGTGAGAATGGCTGCAGCTTAGTAGCGCGCAAAGCCGCCGATATGGCAGGAAATTCGATCGCAGTAGCGGCTGTTCATGCTGCTCCCGTAAAGAGTGTTCTGCGCATGCCCAATACGCGCCCAAGTTAGCTCCACTCTGCTGCATCGAACCAGGTCAGGTCGGGGCAGTACTGTTCACTGCTCGTGAACCATTCGCCTTGTCCCCCGCTGGCGTTGCCGAATTAAGCCGTTCTTAGATTAAGGCGGCTCCGCTGCGCTCCGCCGCTGGCCCGGCGCCAGCGTCGGCCTCTGCCTTGGGAGGCCCGGTCGACGCGCGCCGGGCCACGGAGGTCAGCAGGCCGCCGATCAGTCAGGCTCTCAGCACGCGCGACGCTGAAGCGCTTGCCATCCAGCCCGGCATCGCCGACCAGCTCGCAGGCCGAGCGCAGACGGCACCGCTGCCGTAGGTCACCGCCCCGGGGGCCGCTGGCTTGCCCGCTACGAGCGAGGCGGCCGCCACCCGCCCGCTAGTACTGTGACCGGGAAGGTTCACCGGGTTGTGGATCGGTCTTCCGGTCAGCGTGTGCCTTGGAGGAAGGCGATGAGAGCGGCTGTGAGTTCGGCGGGGGCATCCTCTTGGACGAGGTGGCCTGCGCTGGGGATCGGTTCCCATTTCGCGTCTGGGATCAGAGCGGCGAGCTCACGTCCTTTCGCCACGGGAATCCAGGTGTCGTTCTGGCCCCAGCAGACCAGCGTCGGGATGCTGATCTCGGCGTACCGGCCTTGGACCTCGTCGGTATAGCGCTGGTCGGCCTGGGCGATCTGGCGATAGAAGGCCGCCTGACCGAGGTCGCCGAGCCAGGGCTGGACGAGCCGGTCGAGGACCACGGGATGCAGGCCGGGGCTGCTAGCGGAACTGACGTACTCACGGACCAGGGCATGGTGCAGTGCGGGCGGCAGCTGTTCGAAGACCTGGGAGTGCTCGCCGACGAGCCGGAAGAACGGGGATCCCCACGGTGCCAGCGCGACCGGATCGACCAGGGCGAGTGCCCGGTAGCGGGCGCCGTGCAGCAGATGCGCCCGCAAGGAGACGGCACCGCCGAAGTCGTGGGCGACCACGAGCGGTTCTTGCAGACCCCAGTGGGCCAAGAGCTCGGTGAAGACCCGGCCCTGGGCGGCCAGGGACACATCCTGGCCTGCCGACTTCTCCGATACCCCGTAGCCGGGCATGTCCCAGACGAACACCTGGTAGTCGCGAGCGAGCGAGCGGGCGACGGCGCGCCAGACATACGAGGAGAAGGGGGTGCCGTGCAGAAGGATGACCGGCTGCTGGCCGGAGTGTCCCAGACGGTCCCAGCGGACGTCACCGGATGTACTGGCGAATGTCCCGGCCAGTTGCCACTCAGTCATGGGTGCCGTACCTCTAGGTTTTGCTCTGGGCCGGATGGATGATCACGACCGGATCGGTCTCGACGGTACTTGATCGTCGGCCCTGGTCGATGTCAGCCTGCTTGACCCACTCGCGCACCGCAGTCTCAGTCAGGTCGAGCAGGAACGTCGGCCCTGGTCGGACCTGCTACCGCACCACCGATCTTCCAAGTTGGTGATCCCGCTACCTCGCGTTGCCGCGCACCGCGGGGCGGCCGCCCCGGACCCCGCGTTTATGGGCTCGGCCGCCCCTCATTTTTGACCACCCTGCTGCCTGCGCGGCACGCGCCATCCCTGCGATGAAACCCGCACGGGGAGACCCCGCACCCCCATTTACCACTGATCGGGCAAGACGCTGGCTGATCACAGGAGTTCCGGGGAAGGTGCATTGGGGGTGCCCCGCCGCGCATAACCGAATTATCTGCGCAGCTAGATTTGACCTGCGTGTCGTGGATAAGGTGCCTGCCGCTGCCGTACCTCGGCTAGCTGTTGCCATCCAGTTTGTCGGTGGAGCTCGGTGCCAGGCTGCCTGCCATCGGCTCAGTACCGTGGCGATGACAGAGTCCGCCCATCGACTCAAAGCACCACCCCGTCGGCCTGGTCAGCCCGCAGCGTCCGCGTCGCCCGCAGCCCGTCGCTGTCGCGCTCGCCCGTGAGTCCCTGATCGCGCAGAGAGCTGGCCGGGCGCGGCAAGTCAGCGACACCGCAACCAGCCGCTGGCCGGACGTAACTCCGAGCCTGGCCGCGTCCTCAGGCCGGCCACAGGCTACCCGGACAGCCGGTTCTATGAGCACGCGGCCGGGCGTGCAGCGGCCCGGGCCTGGGATCTGATGGTGTCAGGCCGTCGGGTCGGCGAAGGCGCGGGTGACGGCGGCGGTCCGGCTGGAGACCTGCAGCAGGCGGTAGATGTTTTCCAGGTGGGTGCGCACGGTTCCCTCGGATATGCCCAGGCGGCGGGCGATCTGGGCGTTGGTGTGCCCGGCGGCGACCAGGTGCAGCAGTTCCCGCTGCCGGGCTGTGAGCTGGGGGGCTGGGTGGCGGCGGCGCTGGGCCTCGAGGTAGGCCTGGTGCAAGTGGGGGCGCAGCAAGGTGAGCAGGTCGCGGTGACGGTCGGAGAAATCCTGGCCGGGCCCGCGGACGAAGACCAGCCGCAGGGTCCGCCCGGGCCCGGCGGTCCACCCGGGGGTAGCGGGCAGGCACAGGATCAGCTCATGCTCGATCCCGTACGGCCGGCAGCAGTCTTGGTACATGCCGGTGCTGTGCCATTGCCTGGCCGAGTAGAAATCCGAGATCCTCACGAGGGTTCGCAGGTCGCCGGTGCGCTCAGGGTAGCTGCAGGGGCTGCTCCAGTAGTGTGCCCAGAACGACGAGACGTCGAACTCGCTGTCGTCGGCTTCGGCCGGCACGGTCTGCCCGAACCAGTCCACCAGCCGGCTGCTGTCGGTGCCCGAGAAGACCAGGAAATCGCAGCCGATCAGTTCTAGCAGGTCACTGAGCAGGGACAGTGCCAGCCCTTCGGCCGGGGGTTCGCCGCGGTCATCGCTGACGATCCCGGCCAGGGTGCGCAGGTCCCGTCCGCTGGCTGCTACCGGGCCTTTCATCACGCCGTCCCTTTCCCCGCTCCAGGTTACTCCGGCTGCGGCCGCCCCGGGCATCCGCAGAACGTCGGATGGCCGAGACCACCCGTGCCCGGACACCCTGGCAGGTAAGCGGCGGCAGCCGGGAACGGAGCAGGGGGAAATGGATGAGATCGGCCAGGACCCGAAGCTGGTCGTCCGCTTTCCCCGCGGGCGCTGGCTCGATGCCACGGTGGCGGTGGCCCTGATCGCCGCGGCCGCCCTCGCGGTGATGACCGGCCGGGGCAGCAGGCCTGCCGCCGCTCCCGAGGGCAGGCCCGGCACGGCGGCGGCCCCGGTGCTGCTGCCATCAACCGTGCGGACACGGATCCCGCTGCCGTTCGGTCAGCCCGGCGGCATGACCATACTCGGCTCCACGGCCTGGATCTCGGACTGGTCCGCCAGCCAGATCGCCGGCGTCGACCTGGCCGCCAGGCGGGTCACCAGGACACTGCAGGCCGGCGGCCAGCAAGATGAACCGATCAGCATGACATCGGGCGCCGGGTCGCTATGGGTCCTGGACTTCTCTGGCCCGCTGCTGCGCATCGACCCGGCCAGCGGCGCCATCACCAAGCGCTTCCCTATCCGCGGGCTAGGCGCCGACATCGCCTACGGGGACGGCTTCATCTGGATGATCACCTACGATCCCTCCGACGGCGGCGGCCAGGAGTACCTGTCGAAGATCGACCCGTCCCGCGACGTGATCGTGAAAACAGCCCCGATCCCCGGCTCGGGACCGGCATGTGCCGCGTTCCCCGGGCCGCACGGCATCTGGATCGGCTGCGCCGGCGTCGATTACATCACCTTGATCAACCAGGACTCGCTCCAGCCG
>Ga0137379_10002391_pt1 | contig 17449 bp, 7 predicted proteins | sample SagtaG_18_FD_104812 | JGI IMG/M metagenome (GOLD analysis project Ga0137379, IMG submission 104812) | Vadose zone soil microbial communities from Sagehorn Ranch, Mendocino, California, USA - Sage2_L_80_16 metaG | ecosystem: Environmental > Terrestrial > Soil > Vadose zone | place: USA...
CATGAGCGGGCATCGGTGTCAGACCGACAGGGCGCCGATGCTCGTCGGGACGCCACTTCCGGTCAATTTGTCTGTTTGTGTTGCCCTGGGGCCGACGCTCTGGATTAGGTGAACCAGGTTCGATGCTGGAGGGGCAATCCGAAGCCCGACATGGCGATACGTGTGTCGGGGCTTCTCTCCTTCAGACCGGCAAAGGCTGTCCCGATGCCGATCAGGACCGTGACGCCGCCTTCCGGTCGCTTGCTGGACCTGTCGTCTCGACGTCACACCTGACTCTTACTTGACGGCCCCACCGTACCGTTTTGACAACTCCTTGAAGGCCGAGACCCCGGCCCAAAAGACCCGATGACGGTGCTCCGGAGCGTGGCAAAGTCTGGTGGGCGCCGATCTCCACCTTCGGGAGACGTTCGCTATGGACATCGGCTCTCTTTGTCGGTCTGGTCATTCCTGAAGTGTCTCGAAGGGACTGCGAACGCGGCCAGACATGCACAGGACTGGCGATCCCACAGCCATCAATGTTTCGCCTGACCGCTGCGTGGGGTGCGAAGCACCGAACAGAGGAATTGCAGTCTCAGCGGTCGTTTCGGCACGCTTGCTGGCGGCCGGCCTTCGTTCGGCCCCGTCGGCGCACGAACCGCTGTCGCGTTCTAGCACCTCGGTGCCGCAAAAACGCCCTAACCGAGCCTCCGTATCGCAACTAGTTTTTCAACTGAGCCCGTGCGGTGGTGTGTGGCCAAACTCCGACTGTTGATCATCGAAGACAATCCCGTACTCCGGGAGGGGATGGCTGCGTTGTTTAGCCAGCGCCCCGACCTCGCGGTCGTTACCAGTTCTGACAGCGGTCTTGACGTCCAGAACGCGCGACACGCTAACCCGGATGTTGTCCTTGTCGATCTGGGACTCCGGCATCAAGCCAGCTTGCGCGTCGTGGAAACTGTTAAGAAAGCGTCGCCAGGCGCCGCGGTGATCGTCATGGATCTTCTTCCAGTGCAAGAGGACATCGTCGAGTTCGTGAGAGCAGGCGTTACAGGTTTCATCTTGAAGGATGCCCCGATCGATGACTTTGTCCGTACGATCCGCGCCGTGGCCGACGGCACAACTGTCCTGCCACCGCCCCTTGCTGGAACGTTGTTCTCTCAGATTTCCAGGCAGGCGGTCAAGCGAGGTCAAGCCGTGGCCGCCGTGCGGATGACCCGGCGTGAGCGGGAGATCATCGGTTTGATTGACGAGGGCTTTAGCAACAAGGAGATCGCCCGTCGACTTCACATTGCCACGCACACTGTCAAGAGTCACGTGCACAACATCCTCGAAAAACTCGCCCTGCACACTCGTCTCGAGATCGCGGCCTACGCCCACGCGGGCGGGGCCTCGAGCAGCAAGTCCTCCTAGGTTCCAGCTTCGCACTCGGTTCTCGCTCAGTTGGACTAATCCCCCGGCCTGGACCACTGAGGCATTAGCTCTGTTTTCGTCCTGCGGGCGGATTCCCGGAGGCAAGACAGCCGCCACATTTGCGGTCGTCGCAGGAGACGAGCGGCGAGGGCCGACCGAGTGCTGGCAACCCCTTTTCCGGCAGCGGCCATTTGACTCACACGGCGCAAATCACTCGGCGTGAGCGAGAGATCGTCACTCTGATTGGCGAGGGTTTGAGCTATGAGGAGATCGGGCACCGGCTGCAGGTTGGCACCCACACTGTGAGGAGTGATGTGCGCAGCATCTTGGGAAAGCTCGGGTTCCGAACGCGCTTGGAAATTGCCGCCTATGCTCGCAGGAATGGAAGCCGCAGCGTCAAAGTGCCCTAGTGCTTGGCGGGGAACGATCACCGTAGGCTCCTTTGCGCGCTGGCCCATTGTAGGCCCCGGGACACGAGCGCATTCGAGACGAGAGTGACGGCGCCCCCCAGCACAAGGCAAAGCCCGGCTCAGCCGGCCGCTAGCGGGTCGAGCGATCAGCGATCCGCGGTCCCCAGCATATCCCTTCCCAAAGGTGGCGGCGCGATCCGCGGCATCGGCGAGAAGTTTGCTGCGAACCCCGTCACGGGCACCGGGTCCATGACCGTGCCCATCGCCACCAGCCCAGGCCGTTCTGGCTTCGGGCCGCAACTGTCGCTCTCCTATGATTCCGGCGCTGGAAACGGCCCATTTGGGTTCGGCTGGAGCCTCTCGCTGCCGTCCATCACCCGTAAGACGGACAAGGGCCTGCCCCAATACCGCGATGCAGAGGAGTCGGACGTCTTCATCCTATCCGGGGCAGAAGACCTGGTGCCAGTGCTCGTCGAAGTCGACGGACAATGGCAGAGGCAGGCGCTCCCGCCCCGCACCGTAGACGGAAATGAATACCAGATTCAGCGGTACCGGCCTCGGATCGAGGGATTGTTTGCTCGGATCGAGCGCTGGACGAACCTGGGGACAGGTGAGATTCACTGGCGTTCAATCAGTCGCGACAACATCACGACCTTGTACGGTGAAACCAACGAATCTCGGATCTTCGACCCCGCCGATCCTGATCCGAATCACCCGACCCAGATCTTCAGCTGGCTCATCTGCCGGAGCCATGACGACAAGGGCAATGCGATCGTCTACGAGTACGCCCAGGAGGACTCCAGGGGCGTGGATGCCGCCCAGGCAAACGAACGGAATCGCACCCCGGAGACCCGGTGCGCCAACCGCTACCTGAAGCGCATCAAGTACGGCAACACGATCTCGCGGCTGCTCCCGCAGTTCGCCGGTACCAGGTGGCTATTCGAGGTGGTATTCGACTACGGTGAGAACCACGTCGAGTCGATTCCTCCCGACGCCGAGGAAAGGCAGACGGTGCACGCCTACCTCGAGGGGGCCGGTATCTGGCCGGTCCGGCTGGATCCCTTCTCGACCTACCGTGCGGGATTCGAGGTCAGAACCTACCGGCTCTGCGAGCGAGTCCTGATGTTCCATCACTTCAAGGACGAACTTGGTGTCGAGGACTACCTCGTTCGGTCCACGGAGTTCGGCTATGACCGGGGCCCCGTTGCTTCGTTCATCACCAGCGTGACGCAGAGCGGCTATTTCGCCTGGCCCGACCCGGCTCAACCCACCGACCTGTTCCTCAAGCGCTCGCTTCCTCCGCTCGAGTTCGAGTACAACAAGGCAACCCTCTCCGACGAGGTGCGAGAAATCGACCCCGAGAGCCTGGAGAACCTTCCGGTAGGACTGGATGGACGGAGCTACCGATGGGTCGATCTGGACGGAGAGGGAGTCTCCGGGATCCTGACGGAGCAGGCGAACACCTGGTTGTACAAGCGAAATCTCGGGGACGGGCGTCTCGGCCCACTGGAGCGCGTCGCTCGGATACCGGCCACTGCCAATCTCAGCGCCGGGCAACAGCTCCTCGATCTCTCCGGGGACGGGCAGCTCGACCTAGTGGAGTTCGGTGGCGATACCCCGGGATTCTACGAGCGGACCACGGAGCAGGACTGGGAGTCCTTCACCACATTCCGTTCGCTGCCCCAGATAGACTGGAGCGATCCTAATCTGCGGTTTGTGGATCTGACCGGAGACGGGCACGCCGACGTCCTCATCACCGAGGAGGCGGCGTTCCGCTGGTATCCGTCGTTGGCGGAGGACGGATTTGGTGAGGAGGAGCGCGCCACCCGGTCGTTCGATGAAGAGACGGGGCCCCGGCTGGTCTTCGCCGACGGGACTCAGTCGATCTACCTCGCCGACATCTCGGGCGACGGCCTCTCTGACCTGGTCAGGATCCGGAACGGGGAGGTGAGCTACTGGCCCAACCTCGGCTACGGACGCTTCGGAGCACGGGTGACGATGGACGACGCCCCATGTTTCGACCATCCCGAATTGTTCGACCAGCGGCACCTTCGCCTGGCCGACATCGACGGCTCGGGCACCACGGACATCATCTACCTCGGGGGGGGACAAGCGACCATCTACCGGAACCTCTCAGGCAACGCCTGGGGGACGGGCGAGACTCTGACGAGCTTCCCTCCGCTGGATGATCTCTCGACCGTCCTCGCCACCGACCTACTCGGCAATGGAACGGCTTGCCTGGTCTGGTCCTCACCGCTGCCAGGCAGCTCCCGGCGGCAGATGCGATACATCGACCTGATGACCAAGGGCAAGCCGCATCTCCTCACCGTAGCCCGGAACAACCTCGGTGCGGAGACACGCGTGCAGTATGCCGCTTCGACCAAGTTCTACCTGTCGGACCGGGCCGCCGGCAAGCCGTGGATCACCAAGCTGCCGTTCCCGGTGCATGTCGTGGAGCGGGTGGAGACCTGGGACTGGATCAGCCGGAACCGCTTCGTCACCCGCTATGCGTACCATCACGGCTACTTCGACGGCCAGGAAAGGGAGTTCCGCGGATTCGGGATGGTGGAGCAGTGGGACACCGAGCAGTTCGCTACGCTTAGTGACAGTGATGCCTTCCCCACTGGCGATAACATCGACGCCGCCTCACACGTCCCTCCCGTCCTGACCAGGACTTGGTTCCACACCGGCATCTATCTGGGCCGGGATCACGTCTCCGACTTCTTCGCTGGGTACCTGAATGATGAGGACCAGGGAGAGTACTACCGCGAGCCGGGCCTCACCGACGCACAGGGCCGGCAGCTGCTGCTGGACGACACCGTGCTGCCGGCCGAGCTCACCGTCGACGAGGAGTGCGAAGCCTGCCGAGCCCTGAAGGGCGCGATGCTCCGCCAGGAGGTCTATGCCCTCGACGGGACGCCGAAAGAAGAACATCCCTACACCGTCACCGAGCAGAACTTCACCATCCGACGGCTGGAGCCGAAGGATGGGGATCGCCACGCGGTGTTTCTCACCCATCAACGAGAGGCCTTGAGTTACCACTACGAGCGGAATCCGGCCGATCCCCGAATCGGCCATACACTTACGCTGGAAGTAGATGAGTTCGGCAACGTGACCAAATCGGCGGCCATCGGCTACGGGCGTCGGGAGACGGTCCGGGTCCTGGACCCCGATGGAACGACGCGGGTGATGCCAAATCCGGAGCTGGCCAAGCTCGCGCCGCAGGATCGGATTAGGCAGACTCAGACGCTCGTCACCTACACCGAAACACTCGTCACCAATGCGATCGACCTTCCCTACGACTACCGGACCCCGCTTACCGGCGAGACCCGCACCTACGAGCTGACCGGCTACGTCCCAGGCCCTTCGAGGAGATTCCAAATAGGCGATTTCGTCCGGCCTGACATAAGCGACCCGAACCGACCGCGACAAGTTCATCTCTTCGACCACGAGATACCCTACGAGGCCGATCCGACTGCAGGGAAGGAGCGGCGGTTGATCGAACAAGTCCGGACCCTCTATCGCCCGGACGACCTCGGCAGCAGCGCCAACGATTTTCTGACGTTGCTGCCTCTGGGGAAGGCGGAGCCCCTAGCGCTGGCAGGGGAGACATACAAGCTGGCGTTCACACCGGGGTTGCTCGCCCAGGTCTATCTGCGTCCCATGCCGGACCAAACGACCGAGCCACTGCTTCCCGACCCGGCAGCCGTTCTTCCAGTCGATCTGTCAGGCGGGCTTACCGCTGACCGTGGTGGCTACCTCGATAGCCAGGCGCTCCGGGTAGAGCACCTCTTTCCGGCGAATCCTGCGGACATCCTCTGGACGGCGAGCGACGCCGACGGCCATTGGTGGATTCCTGCGGGCCGTACCTTCTATTCCGGCGTTACGGACACTGCTCTGGCGGAATTGGACCACGCCCGCGGGCACTTCTTCCAGCCGGAGCGGATCCGCGACTCCTTCGGCCAGAGCTCGACGGTCACCTATGATGGGTACGATCTGATGCCGGTCGAGACTCGAGACCCAGCGGGCAACCGCGCCACTGTAGGTGAGCGGGACGCGACCGGTCGGGTGTCGAAGCCGGGCAACGACTATCGCGTGTTGCAGCCGAGCCTGGTCAGCGACCCCAACCGCAACCGGACCCAGGTCGCGTTCGATGCCCTCGGACTGGTGGTGGGGACGGCGGTGATGGGGAAGCCCGAGGAAAAGCTTGGAGATCGGCTGGACGGCTTCAGTGCCGACGCTCCGCGGTCCCAGGTAGATGCCTTCTATGACGCGGCGGATCCCCGCCTCTCGGCCGCACTGCTGGTGGGGAGTGCGACCTCCCGCATCGTCTACGATCTGGACCGGTTCCAAAGGACCCGCCGTGCCAAGCCGGAGGACTCCTCAAAATGGGAGCCGCCCTACGCGGCCACGCTGGCACGAGAGACCCACGTCCCTGATCCGTTACCGGCCGGTGGTCCCAAGGTGCAGATCAGCTTCTCCTATTCCGACGGGCACGGGCGAGAGATCCAGCAGAAGATTCAGGCCGAGGCGGGCCCCCTGGTCGACGGCGGGCCCGAGGTGAGCCCACGCTGGGTCGGGAGCGGATGGACGATCTTCAACAACAAGGGCAAGCCGGTTCGGCAGTTCGAGCCGTTTTTCAGCCAGCTTCCGTCCGCCCGGCATCGGTTCGAGTTCGGCGCCAGGACCGGCGTGAGCCCGATTCTCTTCTACGATCCGGCGGAGCGGGTCGTCGCCACCCTGCACCCAAATCATGCCTGGGAGAAAGTCGTCTTCGATTCTTGGACCCAGGTGACCTGGGACGTCAATGACACTGTCACGCTCGACCCTCGAGCCGATGCGGAGTTGAAGGGCTTCCTCCTCGATCCGCATGCCAGGGCTCGGCTGCCGGACTCCGTCTACCTGCCCACCTGGTACGCATTGCGGACCGATGCCGCCCACTCGGCAGCAGCCGATCTTCGTTGGCCCGATCCGCGAACGCGCGACGCCGAGCGGGACGCCGCCGCGAAGGCGGCTTCACATGCCGGGACGCCGAGCGTGTCGTACGCGGACTGCCTGGGACGGACCTTCCTGACCCTGGCTCACAACGGGTTGGGGCAGGATGGGTCTCCGGTCCAGTACCCCACCCGGCTAGGGCTCGACATCGAGGGTAATCAGCGCGAGGTCCGCGATCCGATCGTGCAGGGCGGTGACCCGGCCGGGCGTATCGTAATGCGCTACCAGTACGACATGCTGGCCAACCGGATTGCTCAGGCGAGCATGGAGGCGGGTGCCCGCTGGATGTTGAACGATGCGGCCGGGAAGCCGATTCGCACCTGGGACAGCCTGGGCCATACCACGCGCATGGAGTACGACGCTCTCCGGCGGCCCATCCGGTCGTTCATCACCGGGGCCGACCCCGCCATTGCCGACCGGGAGCTCCTCACCGATCGGTTGATCTACGGCGAACAGCACCCCCAGGCGGAGGGGCTGAACCTCCGCGCCAAGGCCTGGCGCCATCTCGACCAAGCGGGAGTGCTGACCACCGAGGCGTATGATTTCAAGGGCAACCAGATCCGCTCCTCTCGGCGCCTCGCGAAGGAGTTCAAGAGCGCGATCGATTGGAGCAGCGTGGACGCTGCGGTGCCAGCCGGCCCCACCGAGAACTTCGTGCTTCCCGTGCTCGACACCGCCCTCGAGCCTCGGCTGGAGGACGACACCTTCACCAGCCGCATCCGTTTCGATGCCTTGAATCGAAGGGTACAGATCATCGCTCCCCGCAGCGATCGGCCGGATGCGTCCCGCAATGTCATTCAATCTGTCTACAACCAGGCCAACCTCCTGGAGCGAATGGACGTGTGGCTCTCTCACCCCAACGAGCCTGCCGGGCTGCTCGACCCCGGAGTGACTGTCCCGTCGCACGTCGGTGTGACGAACATCGACTACAACGCCAAAGGCCAGCGGCTTAAGATCGACTACAAGAACGGAGCCACGACCCGCTATACGTATGACCTCGAGACCTTCCGGCTGACCCATCTCTACACCCACCGCGGGGCCGGGTTCGTGGCGGACTGCGGCGGTGACCCCTCGCCAAGATTCCCGGCGCCCGATGCTCCGCCGTTGGATGTACCGTGCGGGCTTCAGAATCTCCACTACAGCTATGACCCCGCTGGGAACACCACCCGGATCTGGGACGACGCCCAGCAGACTATCTACTTCAACAACCAGGTGGTCCGAGCGGATAACGACTACAGCTACGACCCGCTCTATCGACTCATCCGGGCGACCGGCCGGGAGCATATCGGTCAAGTAGGGCGGCCCGAGACTACCTGGAACGACGAGTTCCGGGTACGCCTACCCCATCCCGGCGACGGACAGGCTATGCGGAACTACGTCGAGTCGTATGTCTACGATGCGGTCGGCAACTTCCAGACTCTCACCCACCAGGCGACCGCCGGCGACTGGACGAGGCAGTACACCTACGCCGAGGCGAGCCTGCTCGAGCCAGGGAAGAAGAGCAATCGACTGAGTACTACCGCGGTGGGGTCGGGCGAACCGGAGTCGTACCCATACGACGCCCATGGCAACATGACAGACATGAGCCACCTCACACTCATGAGGTGGGACTGTAAGGACCAGCTGCAGGTGACCGCGCGACAGTCGGTGACCAACGGAGCCCCGGAAACGACCTGGTACGTCTACGACAGCGGTGGCGAGCGGGTCCGAAAGGTCACCGAGCTGGCACCGGGCCAGGTTAAGGAGGAGCGGGCCTACCTCGACGGGTTGGAGATCTACCGCCGGAGAGGTTTGAACCTGCTGGTACGTGAAACGCTCCACGTCGTGGATGACAAGCAGCGCATCGCCCTGGTGGAGTTCCGCACGCAGGGCAACGAACCCGGTGTACCGCCGCAACTCGTCCGGTACCAATTCAGCAACCACCTCGGCTCGGCGAGCTTGGAGCTAGGCGACCAGGCGCAGATCGTCTCCTACGAGGAATACACCCCTTACGGCGGCACCTCGTATCAGGCGGTTCGCAGCCAGACCGAGACGCCCAAGCGCTACCGCTACACGGGCAAGGAGCGAGATGAAGAGACGGGATTCAATTATCACGGAGCGCGTTACCGCGCAGCATGGATTGCTAGATGGATTTCCGTTGATTCCAAGCTCCTTCGTGACGTTGTTGTGCTCGTTCTATCAAACACGCAAAGAACAGTGAATGACCACCTAGCAATCCGCAACGAGCACAATGCGAGGAACAGACGGTCGATCGCGTCGATATCGTCCCAAACTAATTCGTACTGTTACGCGCATAGTAGCCCTGCGGTCTATGTGGATCTGGACGGAGCCGAACCAACAAGGGAGAAGGTAGGTGAGGCAGGAAATGTCGTTCGGCATGTGAAACAACTTGAAGCTGCGTACGCAACAGAACTTAAGGGGAAATACGAGGGTGTACAGCTTCAAAGGGAAATAAACACGAGAATACTTGAATCATTTGTCCCGCGCTCCAAAACCGATACCAAGCCGTACAAAATGTTCGACAAACCGGGGGAGCGATACGTTTACACAAGACAAGGCGGGTGGATTGATATGGCCCACTTTCCTCGGGCCGCGGGAGAAATTGCCACGACACCGGGAGTAGGTGCGCTCGGAGGAGTCTATCAGTACTTCGGCGAGAGGCAAGGGAGAAAAGTGGAAGAGGGACAGCTGAAGAGCCCAATCAAGGGAACGCAGCACTCTGCGTTTTCGTATGAGGATTTGCCGTCAAATAGGTTCGGGTTCGAATTTGGGAGAAGCATCGACCTCGATCAACCTCTTTCAGCACAACTTGAGAAGTTCTTTCAAGCACTCGATGCAACCAAACCTCAAAACGCGCCGAACTGGAAGAAACTCCCCCCCAAAGATGTGGATACAATTAGTCACGCGCCACCGCAGAACTTCTCAAATGAGCCGATGTTTACGTCGGCACAAGCGCAACACGGTAGACCGGACAAGTATCAGCCAAAGCCTCTGGCACCAAAGGAACCGGGCAGGCCACAGCTCACGCTCCCGAAAGGGCCGTGGTGGTAGCCATGATCGAGCAAGGGCGGGGCAATACCGGTCACCGGCGCTTGGGAACCAAGGGTTATTGATGATTGAGGGCTAAGAGGCCCCGCCTCGGAATCGGGCGCTGAGGAACTCAGGACGGAGCACGCGCGGAGGATCGTCCGGATGAGGTGGTCGTGCGAGGCTGTCAAGTACGGCAAGCCCGACAGCCGCATGTGCGGTCAAGGAGCGATGGAAGTCCCACGGATCGGACCCGACAAGCCATTTCTCCGTGCCGCATTCGTGGGGTTGACCCGATTTGATGGACACCTCATTTGACCGCTGTATCATAGGGGTGGAGGTGGTCCATGACGAAGCCGAGCTCAGGCAGCGGGAAGCGGGCGCGCCGCTCGTTTAGCGCGGAGTTCAAGGTCATAGCCACCAAAGGCTTCAAGAGTTGTTCGATTCGCCGACCAATTATCTTGAGCAGAGCGTCGAATCGTATTCCACCATCGTTGGGAACGCTGAACGCTACGGAGTTGACAAACAAGTGGCAGCAGTGTGGACGATTGACGCCACAACAGATGAAGATGACAAGCCGAACACAGCGCCGCCCAGGCCAAGCGCACTCGAGGAATGGTTTGGGACCTTTGACTTTGAGATCAGGCGCGAGTATGGAGTGCCGTGAGAACGCCTCCTGATGGTGAGCGAAGCTTACGTTTGCGCTAGCAGTGCTGAGGGACACCCGGATCCTGCCAACCCTGAACCTGACCGTTTTGTATGAGGCTACAGAGAGTACAACAACCAGTTTCGAGACCCTTCGTCGTTGCATGACCTGTCGTTGCTCCCCCTGCAGGATTAGTCCTCCTCTTGAGAACAGCAAAGCATTAGCTCCACTTCCGTTCCGCGGAGCGATATCCGAGCGCACAGACTAGGCACAGCTTTCGAACTAGACAGCACGACATAGGGACGGCGCCGAAATCCGACGGCAACTGAGCCCACCTCTCTAAGACGAGAGCCTCGGTTGCGCTCGAGGCACCAGTCATTTCGCCGCTCGATAGATGGTCATGCGAACGAGCCTGCCGGCTGTCATTTGAGCATCAGTCAGCTGTAGCCGCGTGCCGTACAGGAGGTGCACCATTCGAACCATCAATCGGTAGCTCGCTGGAGGTTCTTCGCGAATGAATGCACCAGGCGTTTCAAAGAGACAGGCAGTTGATCTGCCGGAGTCCTTAACATGGCCGCCACAGTTGGAGATGCACAGGACGAGCGGTACCAACGGCAGTCCAGGACGCGTCACGGTCCGGACACCGGATATGTGAGCCGCGATCGGCGGTCAGAGAAGCGGTGCGATAGGGTTGCGCGGGGTTTTGCCGCACCCGTGCCACGAGACTGCGACAACGAAAGCGAGGAGCTAACCCGTGAGTAATCTCGGACGAGAAAAACTGGATTGGTCGCCGGACGTTTGGAGCCTGATTGACCAGGCTGTTCATGACGAGACCGTGCAGACCAAAGTGGCCGCGAAATTCTTGCCGCTTCGGCCAAACCCGGGAGTGATGGTCACACCATCCGATACTATCGATGCCTCCACGATGACTGTCGATCAGGGAACCGTGACGCCGCTGATCGAGATCTGGAAGGAATTCGCGCTAACCGGCGAACAAGTGACTAAGGAGAGCGAGTTGCACACGGCCGTTACGCTGGCAACCCGCGCCGCGAACTTGCTCTCCCAGGCAGAGGACTTGCTGATCTTCCAGGGACAAGATGTCGTGACCACGGATCGATTCAAGAGTTTAGGAGTCCAGTATCGAAATGGCCCCGCCGGTCAGGGATTGTTGAAATCTGCCGGAGAGGCCGTGCCCGTGGACCCCATCGCCGACGACTCGCGGAAGTGGGGGCAGAATACGTTTTCAGCCATTGCTCAGGCGTACGCTGACCTTCAGGGGAATGGGCAGTATGGTCCCTATGCGCTCGTGCTTCCCACCGTTCCTTATGCTGACACCTATGCGCCACTGAAGGACAGTGGTCTTACGACGCCCGCAGACCGGATCAAGCCACTAGTCACGGCAGGCTTCTACGGAACCGGAACTCTGCCGGCACCCAACGGGGTCGCAGATGCTCCCTTTGAAGGCGTTCTCGTTTCCCTCGGAGGGAACACTATGGACCTGGTTGTGGGCATCGATCCGACCACCGCATTCGTTCAGGAGGACGGCAAGGGACTGTACCGTTTCCGCGTCTTCGAACGCTTCGCTCTCCGACCTAAGGACAACACGGCGATCGTAGAGCTCGACTTTGAGCCGAAGGTGGGGAAGGGCGCCCTCAGACGGGGAGGAAAGAGACGCTAAAGAGGCTTGGAACCGCGACGCGTGGTGTCACTCCTAAGTTGGGTACTTGGTTGACAGCCAGGACGTCAACCGATCGTGATCGAGTGGCAGGATCGGACGGTGGCTAAATGGCACCGCTTCGTCTTGGTGTCTTTGGCAAAGCGTGAGGCGAAGTATGCGTTTCGAAAATGAAGGCCTGTCACTCTGGTACGGCACGGCGGACGCCCCAGGCCCGGGTGCCACCGCTCCGGCAGGGACCCAAATCTCCATCACGGTCGGAGTGCAGCCTGCCGATGCAAGCAATCAGGTTGACGCCCTCTATCGTGTCAATCGCGGCCCTGTTCAAACAGTCCCGGCCAGATGGCTGCGACACGATCCACTACGCAAGGCGCAGTATTTCACAGCCCGTCTTCCCGCATTCCAGGATGGCGATGTCGTGGAATACAGGGCCGTCTGCCGCTGCGCGGGCCGTCAAGTCCCACCGCCCGGGGAAGCGGATGGCTTCGCAGCATCCTTCACGATCGCCGCTGCGATGCCGCAACCCAATCTTGCTCCTGGATCGGGGAGCGTACCGCGCCCGAACATCAGGCTGCAGGCGAGGGAGGTCATCGCGCCAGGAACCTTGGCGCGAGGTGCGAAGGCGGACACCGCGGCGCTTCTCGGTACATCGCCCGCGCTCGGGGATCCGCAACTGCAGGGCGGTTTTGTCGGCCAGGGCAGTTCCGCGGGACAACCAGTCCACACAAAGACTGATAATCCAATCTCCGCGCAGCCCGACACGGGTGGATCGAATGGGGCAGGCGCCGGACCACCGACCGCTCGGCGTGTAAGTGGGCAGGCTGTCTCTGAAGACGGTGGGATCGCTGTGGGTGTGGTGCTCCGGCTCTACTACCGAGGCTTCGGCGGGAAAGACACGAATCTGGGGCAGGTCACGACGGATTCTCAGGGCGCCTATTCGCTGTCCTACCAGTTCGCCGGCACCGCGAACATCCAGTTGCGTGCGGTTGATGCCCAGGGCAAGGAGGTCAGCCTGTCGCAGACACGGTTTGCCGCACAGGATCATGAAGAGCTCAACGTTGTGATCCCCCGGGGTATCGTGCGGCGTGCGGTGGAGCTGGTGCAACTCCGAGCGGATCTGACAAAGCAAGTCCCCGACCAGAAAGCCCTTGCCGGCGCGGTGGAGAGTGGCGAGCGGCTGGACTTCAGCACGCTCAGTGCGGCGACGGGTTGGGACGCCCGGTTGGTGTCTTTGGCCGCCCTCGCGGAGAAGCAAAGTACCGAAACCGGTCTCTCATCCGATGTGCTGTACGGGGCGTTCCGAGCGGGCCTGCCGACAGACAAGAACCTGCTCGCCGTACTCGGGGGGGAGACTTTCGGCAGGGCCCTCGACGCGGCTCGGAACGCAGGCGTGATCAGCCTCGACGATACCCAGTTGGGCAACGCCAAGCAGGCGTATGACGTTTTCGCCCGCGCACTTCGCCGCGGTCTACGGGCGCCCGGTGCACTGTCGACGATAGGCGACTTACTGGGCGACTCGGGGTTGTCGGACAAGGAGAAGAACGATTTCGAGGACCTCTTCTTCGCGCGTCGCAGCCGCAGGGACGATCTCTGGACCGCCGCTCGCGCGATAGGGTTGTCCGAGGCCAAGGTGAGTGGCCTCCGGCTCCAAGGGAAGCTTGCCGCGCTCACCCTCAACAACGCTGCCCTGGTCGCTTCGCTACGGGCTGAGCTTCCTTCGCCCGATAAACTGGGCGCGCTCGTCGAGAAGGGGTTGTATGAAGCAGCCGCGTGGAAGAAGCGCCTGTCGCAGTTGGCGTCGGCGACGCCCGGAGGACTTGATCAACTCGTGCCGCCGGGTTACGTCGGAAACACCACTGACAAACGCCTCGACGTCTATGCCGAAGACTTGGCGCGCAAAGTCCGGCAAAGCTTCCCCACCAAGGTCATCGGTCAGCGGGTTGCAAACGACGAGCTAATTCTCGGCGACGAGCACCAGCGCGTGAAGCCTCATGTGGCAAGAATCTTGAAGAACGCAGAAGACAAGGGGATTGAGTTAGAGCTGGGGAAGACACCGCTCGGTGTGGCTTTTCGAGACAATAGAGACGTGCTTTTCGAGGGTGTTCCGGCCAGTGAGCGCCCTGGAGCGGAGAAGGCCCTCAAGCTCATGCAGCGGCTCTACCAGGTGACTCCCAGCGACCATGCCATGGGCGTGCTACTCTCGCTGGGCTTTCGTTCTGCCGGAGAAATCGCAGCGCTCAGACCCGAGGACTTCCAGCGCCGCTTCGGAGATCAGTTCCGTCCTGGAGAAGCGCAACTGCTCCACAGCAAGTGCAGCCAGGTGACTCACGTCGTATTCAACTCGTTCATCCATGCGCAACAAGTGATGAACCCGTCCGGCGTCGCTGTGTTGTCTTCAAGTCCGGCCAAGGAAAAGCAAGCGCAACAGAGCGTGCGCAACCACTTTCCGACGCTCGAGAATCTCTTCGGCTCTCTCGACTATTGCGAGTGTGAAGATTGTCGTTCCGTCCTAAGCCCTGCGGCATATCTGGTCGATCTTCTTCAGTACTTAGACCCGGCCGATGCGGACTGGGGCACTGTCCTTTCTAAGTGGAAGACTACCAACGGCACAAACTATCCGTTTGCCAAGCCGTACGACGTTCTCATAAATCGGCGGCCAGATCTACCGGAGGTCGCGCTCACCTGCGAGAACACCAACACCTCGCTTCCATACATTGACGTCGTGAACGAAGTACTGGAGTACTACGTAGGCCACGGAAAGCTCGAGGCTGCGGCTGCCCGCGACACAGGCGATGTCACCTCGGAAGATCTGATCGCCGAACCGAAGTACATGACCGAGCAAGCCTACTCGAAGCTTGCTGCCGCGCTGTATCCGCTGACGTTGCCTTTCGACCTCTGGAGCGAGACGGTCCGCCGCTTCCTCGAGCATTTCGATACCCGGTACGCTGAGCTGCTTGAGATCTTTCGCCGCTCAGACGTGCTCTTCTCGACCGATGCGGACCCGCAGTCTTTCGGATGGTCTGCAGTCTTCCTGGAGCAGCTCGAGCTGTCGCCGGGTGAGGCTGCGCCGCTCTCGGACCCCGCACTAATCGAGAATAGATGGTGGGAACTGTACGGCTACGCGAGCAATGGCTCGGGTACGCCCGAGAACACGGCTCTGGCGGAGTTATCGAAGGCGAAGACCTTATCGCGGCGATTGGGCGTGACCTATAAGGAGCTCGTCGAGCTGGTCCGCGCCTGGTTCGTGAACCCCGAGCTCGATGCTCTCGCTGCCCTCCGGAAACTCGGCCTTTACATCGAGGACATCCTACGGTTGAAGGGCCAAGCCGGCTACAGGGCGTTTTCGAGCGAAGAGCAGGCCGCGTTCGATGCGAAAGTCGCCGCGGGCAAGAGCAAGTACGGTTTCGATGCCGCTACCTGGATCGACAAGCGTTGGGAATCGGGTGACTTCGGCAACGTGGTGGTCCTCGCCGATACCACCGGCAATTGCGATTTCGACGAAACGGTGCTCAGATTCGCAGACGGGCGGTCCATCGACAAGGCGACGCTGGTTCGGATCAACCTTCTGGTTCGGCTCTGGCGGAAGCTCGGGTGGAACCTCGGGGATCTCGACCAGGCTCTGCGAGTGTTCACGCCGTCGAGCCGGCCGGGGACGACGCTCAAGAACATCGCTGCGAGCATGAAGACCGTCCTCATCTATCTCGCCCACCTAGCAAGTCTAGATGCACGCATGAAGGTCGGGAAATACAGTCGTCAGCGGCTGTTGACGTTCTGGGGCCCGCTGGCTACCCGAGCGAAGGACTCCCTGTACGCCCGGCTATTTCTGACCCCGAGTGTACTCAACAACGATGCGGTGTTCGACAACCCACTTGGCGACTATCTCATTCAGGCTGGGCTGTTACTCAAGGATCATCTGCCGGCAATCCAAGGCGCGATCGGTTTGTCTGCGGCGGACATAGAGCTGCTCATCGGGGAGCTGGGCCCGGCTCCGGACGCGTCGCTCTCCCTCGACACCGTTACGTATCTGCTGCATCACGCGGTCCTGGCCAAGGGCCTCAAGGTTTCCATTGCAGACCTGCTGTACCTGAAGCGCCTGAGCGGCATTGACCCATTCGAGGCCCTCGCGACGAATCCGCTCTCGGTGCTAGCCGACGATCGGCCATTCACCCGAACGATTCGGTTCGTCGAGTTCGTTGAGACGGTGCGCCGAGCCGGCCTGAAAATCGCCGATGCGGTCTACCTGATGAGCCATGAGTTCGATCCCGTCGGGCCCCACCGCGAACGTCCGGATCTCGTCCTCGCCCTGATTCGCGACCTCGGGCAGAGACTGGACCGGATCGCTGCCGCCTACGCTGTGCCTGCCGACCCCATCGCGTTCACGGATGAGCTGTTGCGCCAAACCCTTTCTCTGATCGCTCCAGCCGGTGTCGTCGACACATTCTTCGGAATGTGGAAGCGATCGCCCGCGCCAGCTGACGCTGGTGGAGACGCTGCCGTGGTGCAGATCCCCTTCGATCCGCAGAAGGCGCAGGCGTTCCTCGACACTCAGTTCCCAGGTCTCTTCGAGGCCAACGACGCCGCGCTGTTTGACCCCACGAAGCCCGAGGCGGACCGGCGCCAGCGCGTCGCGGCCGTGCTACTTCCCTACGTCCAAAGCCGGGAGACCCGTCAGGAAATCAGTGACGCGGTGGCGACGCGGTTGGGTGCCGAGGCGGGCCTCGTGTCGGCGTTGCTCACCGACCCCAGCATTCTCCACGACCCAGGCACCGCCTCAGACGTGCCGCTAATTGAGAGCTACCTCTCGATAATCGAACGCGGCCTGACGGTCACCTATTTCGCGTCTACCGACGGCTCCGGGCCCGCGCTGCAAGCGCCGACGGTGATCGCAGAGCCGGCGGTGCCTGCCCCCCCAGCCCAAGCGAAGAGTGCTCTCGTCGAAGGGTACGTCGAAGTGCCCCAGGCCGGGACCTTCCGTTTCCTGATGATGACAGATGGAGTGGGAACGGATGTGATGCTTCAGGTCGGTGCGACTGCCACCCCGGCGCTTCTTGGCAAGGTCACCGCGCAAGGTCAAGAGCTTGCGGGGGACGCCGAGTTGCGGCCGGGCGCCCTGTTGCCTTTCCGTTGCGAGGTTCACGCTCTCGCGGGTGGCTTCACCCTTTCGGTCCAAGGCCCATCCCTGGCTTTGGGGCCCGTGGGTCGTTTGCCGTTGCGGCCAAGATCGGTCTTCGAGCGTCTGCGGCGTGCTGACCTCCTGCTCTCGAAAGCGGTGGCACTGGCCGGGGGCTTGTCACCGCTTTCGAGAGC
>Ga0137379_10002395_pt1 | contig 17445 bp, 9 predicted proteins | sample SagtaG_18_FD_104812 | JGI IMG/M metagenome (GOLD analysis project Ga0137379, IMG submission 104812) | Vadose zone soil microbial communities from Sagehorn Ranch, Mendocino, California, USA - Sage2_L_80_16 metaG | ecosystem: Environmental > Terrestrial > Soil > Vadose zone | place: USA...
AAGAATTTCCACGAATCAAACTGATGGTTGACGCGAACTCCGCTTACACGCTTGCGGACTTTTCGCTGTTGAAGGAGCTCGATGGCTTTTACCTGATGATGATCGAGCAACCGCTTGGCTGGGACGATCTCTACGGCCACGTCGAGCTTCAAAAAAGGCTTGAGACTCCGATTTGCCTGGATGAATGCGTGCACAGCGAAGAGCAAGCGCAGGCGGCCGTGGAGCTGGGGGCGTGCAAGATCATCAATATCAAAATGGGCCGGGTGGGCGGCCACGGCATGGCGCGCCGGATTCACGACATCTGCCAGCAGCACAGTGTTCCGGTGTGGTGCGGCGGCATGCTTGAGACGGGGATTGGCCGCGCGCACAACATTGCGCTTTCGACGTTGCCCAATTTCTCGCTTCCCGGCGACGTGACGGCCAGCAAGCGCTACTGGGCGGAGGATATTATCTCGCCAGAAGTTACCGTGTCGCCGCAAGGCACGATTCGTGTTCCTACGAGGCCCGGCATCGGATTCGAGCCACGGCTCGACCTCATCGAGAAGGTCACGGTTCGCAAAGAACGCCTGGTCTGATGCAGTGAAGATCGAATCTTCCACGGGTCGTGCGCCCAGTCGCCCTGCTATTGCCGCCTCTATCGCCGTTTTGGTGGTGGTGTGGGCCGGCAATTTCATCGCAGCCAAAATCGGGCTGGTGTATTTGCCTCCATTAGCCATGGCCTCTTTCCGCGTGGTGCTGGCCGGAGCGGTGATGATTCCGGTTTATTTCTTTTGTTTGAAGTTAAAAGCGTTTGCGGAAGCGGCCGAACTGCTGCGGCGAGGTTTCGTTGCACGCGATTACTGGACGTTTGTTTACCTCGGTTTCTTTGGCGTGACGGTCAATCAGATGTGCTTCACGATTGGCTTGCATTTTACTAGCGTCAGCCATTCCGCGGTGATCGTCGGCCTGAGCCCGATTTACATTCTGGTGCTGGCGGTTCTTTTCCGGCTTGAGCGAGCCACGGGGCATAAAGTCGTTGGCATGCTCATCGCACTTGCGGGAGTGGCTGTGCTGGCATCCGAAAACGGCATTTCCGCACATTCTGCATCCATCGAAGGCGACTCGATTACGATGGCAGGCTCCCTGGGCTTTGCCATGTACGGGGTCCTTGGAAAACGCGTCACGGGAAAGTACGACACTCTGACGATGACCGCCTTCACTCATTTTGCCGGCGCGCTGATTGTGCTTCCGTTGGCATTTCATGAAGGCCGGGCACTCTATGCGGCCGGGCATTGGCAGCAACCGTGGCGCGTTTGGGGCGCATTGTTGTACATGGCCGTTTTTAGTTCAGCGCTTGCCTATGTGTTTTATTTCTGGCTGCTGCGATACCTGGAAGCGTCACAGTTGAGCGCATTCACTTACTTACTTCCGGTGCTTGCGACCATCCTCGGAATCGTGTGGCTAGGCGAAAAGGGCTCGTGGACCCAGGTGCTCGGAGCCGTCATGTCGTTAGGCGGAGTCTATTGGATTGAATCCGGCCGCTCGGCTGTCGTGAAAGCTAATACTGTTCCGTAAACGCGGCAACGCAACTTCGTTGACGCGCGTTCGTTGGAGTACCTAATATCGACTTAAGTCGGCTTTGCCCTCACGGCAGTTCCCCTACAGATGACGGTTCGAGGATCCGGCTGGGACGCACGGGTTCGTCTTGAGCCAGTTCACCCGTGGTCCAAGGTTTATCTGTTTATCGTTCATGAGGACCAAACTCCTTCTGGCCGGGTTGCTTCTTATCCTGCTTGTGGCGGGAGGCTTCTGGTATTCCGGAAACGGTGTCAAGCTGACGGATAAAGACACTCTGCTCGTGGGTGACTTTGAGAATTCGACGGGTGATGCGGTTTTCGACGGGTCGCTCCGCGAAGCGCTATCTATTGGCCTTGCTCAATCACCGTCGCTGAATCTTGTCTCCGCAGAAAAGGCGGCGGAGGCGCTGCATGCGCAATCGCTTCCTTCAAACACTCCGGTGAGCCGCGAACTTGCCCCAAAGCTTTGCGGGCATGTGGGAGCCACGGCATTCCTGACGGGCGCCATCGCCAAAGACGGAGACAGTTATCTTCTGAAACTCAGCACGTTCGAATGCGTGTCGTCGAAAGAGATTTCCAGCGCGAAGAGTGAAGCACACGGCAAAGGCCAGGTGGTGCATGCGCTTGGGGAGGCAGCGGCGAAACTGCGCGGTCAACTGGGGGAGAGTCCGGACTCCGTGAAGAAATTCAATCTTCCGCTGGAGCGCGCTAGCAGTTCCTCGGTGGACGCCATCAAGTCGTTTGCGGAAGGGCGGCGCCTTAGCCGCGAGCAAGGTTCACTGGATGCGGTTCCCGCGCTCAAGAAAGCCATCGAGTTCGATCCCAAGTTTGCGCTGGCGCGCTCCAATCTGGCGGTCAGCTATTACAACTTGAACCAGAACGCTCTGGCCGCGGACAGCATTCGCCAGGCGTTCGAACTGGCCGACCGCCAAACCGCGCGCGACCGCCTGCACATTACGACGCTTTACTATGACCTGGGCACCGGCGACGTGCAGAAGGCCATTCAAAGCTACAAACAATGGGTCGAGCTTTATCCGCGCGATGACATCGCGAAGGGCAATCTGGCGTCGGAATACTTCTTGATTGGCGATTACGAGCAAGCGGCCAGCTTCGGGTCTCAGGCGTTGAAGCTCGATCCAGGAAGCGTCGCGTGGTATGAGAATGTTGCCACTGCTGACATCGCTCTCCTGCGCCTCAATGAGGCCCGCGATGTTCTAAATCTGGCCTTTACGCGGAAGCTGGAAGACCCCGCAATTCACACCGATGTGTATGCGCTCGCTTTCTTGCAGGGCGATACGAGTGCGATGCAGCGCGAAATGGAATGGTCGGTGGGAAAGGCGGGCGGCGAAGACGCCATGCTGGCTTTGCAGGCGGACACGGAAGCGTACGCGGGGCATCTCCAGAAGGCGCGCGAACTCTCCGGCCGCGCGGTGCAGGCCGCGCAGAGCGCGAATCTTGCTGAACCGGCAGCCATTTGGCAAGCAATCTCGGCGCTGCGGGATGCGGTCTACGGCAAGACGCAAGAGGCTCGGGCAGGAGCTGACAAGGTTCTCACGATTGCCCCGAATAGCCGCGATGCGCAGACGTTGACGATTCTTGTCCTTGCCCGCATTGGGGAGCTGCGGCGGGCGCAGAGCATGCTCGATGATCTGGCGGCCGCGCATGTTTCAAACACGGTGGTGCAATCTGCGTGGGTGCCGACCATCCGTGCGCAGTTCAACCTCGTCAATCAAAAACCGGCACAGGCTCTGGAGCTGCTGGAGGTTGTAAAGCCTTACGAGCGCGGACAGCTCATCGGCAATCTGAGTTACGCGTGCATGATCCCGGCATATCTGCGTGGCGAGGCGTACCTGGCAAGCAGGCAAGGAGGGCCAGCCCTCGCTGAATTTGAGAAACTGAGCGACAACCGGGGAATTGTCGGGAATTGTTGGTCGGGAGCTTTGGGGCTGTTGGGCCAAGCTCGTGCTCAGGCAATGGCCGGATCTTCGAATTCGGCGCATAACTCCTACCAGCGATTCTTCGAGCTGTGGAAGACGGCGGATCCCGACCTCGCCATCCTTAAGGCCGCCCGCGCGGAATTCGCCAAGTTGAAATAGAGATTTCGATTCCTGGCTATTATTCCTGTCCCCGCTGCGCGTAGACTGGCGCAGCGTTCCCTTTAGTGAAAGAATAGCGCGTCCATTCAGTTGAGAGGCTAGGACGGGCGGCTGCAGCGGCCGTACAGGAGGTCTGACCTTGTCCGGCATTCCCATGCGAAACGGCGGCGCGAAGGCGCGCATCGCCGTCATTCCCGGCGACGGCATCGGGGCTGAAGTCACGCCGGAGGCTGTGAAAGTGCTGAAAGCGATCTGCGCGCCGACCAATCGACAGCTCGAATTTGTGGAATTCGACTGGGGCGCCGATAAATATCTGCGGGAAGGCGTGACCTTGCCGCTGGGTGCGGTCGAGATGCTGCGCGATGAGTTTGACGCCATTCTTTTTGGCGCGCTTGGAGACCCGCGCGTCCCCTCGAATCAACATGCGGCTGACATTCTGCTGGGTCTACGATTCAAGCTCGACCTCTATGTAAATGCCCGCCCCGTGGAATTGCTTCACGACCGGCTCACGCCCCTGCGAGACCGTACCGAGAAAGATATTCGCCTCATCGTCTTTCGCGAAAATACGGAAGGCCTTTATGTTGGAGTTGGCGGAACCTTCAAGCAGGGCACTCCGGATGAGATCGCCGTGCAGGAAGATGTCAACTCGCGCAAAGGAGTCGAGCGCATTATTCGGTATGCGTTCGAGTATGCCCGAGCGAACGATCTGAAGCGCGTGTGCATGAGCGATAAGTCGAATGCGATGACCTTTGCGCATGGCCTGTGGCAGCGGGTGTTCAAGGAAGTTCGGCAGGAATATGCGGACATTGATTCGAGGCATCTCTTTATAGACACGCTGGCGATGGAGATCGTTCGCGATCCGCGGCAGTTCGATGTGATTGTCACTTGCAATCTGTTTGGGGACATTGTCAGCGATCTGGGAGCGCAGCTCGCGGGCGGGTTGGGGCTGGCGCCGTCCGGGAATATCCATCCGGGCAAGACATCCCTCTTCGAGCCGGTTCATGGATCGGCGCCGAATATAGCGGGCAAGGGCATAGCTAACCCGCTTGGATCGGTGCTGACTTCTGCAATGATGCTCGATTTTTTGGGATGGAAGCTACAGGCCGCGGCCATCCGAACCGCGGTGCGCGTAGCCCTGAGTGAGAATTGCGTTACGCCAGACCTCGGCGGGAGCAAGAGCACAGTGGAAGTTGGGGACTGGCTTGCGAAGTTGGTGGAAAAGAGCGCCCACGCGAGCAGTTCAAGTAAGACTTGAGCCTTCGCAGGCGGGGACGGCTTCCGCTAACGCCATCGGACGATGGCGGTGATCAGCATTCCCAGCAGGAAGCCCCCGATGTGCGCCATCACAGCGACCCCGCCAGAAGCTCCACCACCGAGAAGGCTTAAGCTCGCCAGAAACTGGCCGAGGAACCACTCACCTAAAACGAATACTGCGGGGATGGGGAGAAGAAAGACGAAGACGAGCGTCAAGATTCGCGCCCGTGGGTAAAGCAAGATATAAGCCCCCATTACGCCCGAGATCGCGCCGCTAGCCCCGAGGGCTGGCACATGCGAGTAGAGATTGAAGAGGATGTGAACCATGCCGGCGCCGATGCCGCAGACGAAATAGAAAAACAAGTACGGGATGTGGCCGAAGAAGTCCTCCACGTTGTCCCCAAAAATCCATAAGAAGAGCATGTTCCCGGCGAGGTGCAGGAAGCCGGAGTGGAGGAACATGCTGGTTACGATGGGGAAGAATGCCATCTGAAAAGTGCCGTGCCCGGAAAAGAACGAGGGCAGCCGGGCGGGAACCGTGGAGTAGGTCGTCAGGAAGGCCGCATAGGCCTTGGGAGTCATCGAGAATTGCAGGCTCAGTTCATAGAAGAACAGGGCCACGTTGGCAACGATGAGGCTGATGTTGACGAAGGGGTAGCTTCGCGACGGGTTGATGTCTTTGAGCGGAATAAACATAAGATTTGGCCCGGAGCAGAGTAGCGAACCACGAGCCAAATGAAAAGCGGCCGATGGGTCTGATAATGTTTGTAGTGGAAATGTATTGGTTAACAGAACATTTTGACCGTGGAACTGCTTCAATTTGCGGACGTTACGGTGAACCCGTGCTTCATTGGCAGCGAAAAAGGGCTGGGCCGAGTGTTAAAAAGGTCGCTGTTGGAAATCTCGGTGAATGATGTGGATCTTACGCACGGACGTATTCAGCAGGGCTGGTGCAAAGAGGATTGAATGCGTGTTGCAGCGCAAGGGGACGAAAGGCTGCCGTTTTTTTTCTTGGGTTTCGGGAAATGGTTTTATGTTTTTAGCGCAGGGAATGATTGCGTCTTGCGGAGGCGTGTGGTAAGTAATTGAGTTCTGCGTGCGCGTGCGATTCGGACGGAGTCTCGCAGTGGTCCGACGCAGCGTCGGCGCGCCGACTGCTCATGCCTGCCCGGGAAACGGAAGCTATCATCCTGAAAACATTTCCGCTGGGCGAGGCGGACCGCGTGGTGAGTTTTTTCGGCCGCACTTCGGGGCGGCTTCGTGGTGTAGCTCCGGGGGCACGGCGCCTGAAGAACCGCTTTGGCTCGACGCTCGAAATCCTGTCTCACGTCCAGATTTGGTATGTCGAGAAGGAGACCCGCGAACTGGTGCGGATCCAGGAGGCGGAGCCGCTGGATTCTCTGCACAAAGCGCAAAGCGATTACGGGCTGAGCACAGGCCTGGCTGTGATCAGCGAGATTACGGAACTGGTTCTGCCGGAGCATGAAGTGTCGGAGGCAATGTTCAGGCTGATTCTGCTGGCGGCTCGAGAGATCGAGCGAACGGGGAATTGGGAATTGCCCCTGAGCTATTTCGCGTTTTGGACGGTGCGGCTTGGCGGGTGGCTACCGCGATTTGAGCGATGCGCTGAGTGCCAGTCGGCTTTTGGCCGGGGGCCGGTTTTCTATGATGCGCATCGCGCGGGGCTCTTCTGCGACAAATGTCGGCGCGCTGACATGAAACCTATGCACGCCGAAGCCAGAGCGCTGGCAGAGAGATTCACGGGCGAAAGACTGGACCGCGTACCGTTTGAGAAGTCGATGCAGCCGAGCGTGGAGGAATTGCGGCGCGCGGCGCTGGCCTGGATCGAATTGAACGCAGAACGGCGGTTGAGCACGCCGGAATTATTGGAGACTCCTTGAGAGTTAAAGTAAAACTTGAAGAGAAGAACCGGGGGCTTACGTTTCAGGATTTGATCCTGAAGCTTTCGGAATTTTGGGGAAAGCAGGGCTGCGTTCTCCAGCAACCGTATGACGTGGAAGTCGGGGCCGGCACGATGCACCCGGAGACGTTCCTTCGGGTGCTGGGGCCGCAGCCCTACCGCGTCGGGTTTGTGCAGCCGAGTCGTCGGCCCGCCGACGGCCGCTACGGGGAGAATCCCAATCGGCTTTACAAGCACACACAGTATCAGGTCATCCTCAAACCTTCGCCGGCGGATGTTCAGGACGTGTACTTGAAAAGCCTTGGCGCGATTGGAATCGACCTGAAAAAGCATGACATTCGGTTTGAGGAAGACAATTGGGAGTCTCCTACGCTTGGCGCCTGGGGTATCGGGTGGCAGGTGCTGCTGGATGGGTTGGAGATCACGCAGTTCACTTACTTCCAGCAGAGCGGGGGAATTGACCTCGACCCCATTTCCGTCGAACTTACCTACGGGCTGGAGCGCATTTGCGCGTTCCTGCAAAACGTGGAGAGTGTTTACTCGCTGCGTTGGTCTTCGGACAAGACTTATGGCGATATCCGGCTTGCCGAAGAGCAGCAACTTTCGGAGTACAGCTTTGATCGCAGCGATGCTGCTGCCATCCGCGCAGAGTTTGAGGTCCACGAAAAACAAGCCAAGGAGTTGTTGGACGGCTTCAAGGCCGTGGAAGGGAAGGCACGTGAGCGCTACCCGCTGCTCGCCGCTTACGACCGTTGCCTGAAATGCTCGCACTTGTTCAACCTGATGGATGCGCGCGGCGTGATTTCGACAACGGAGCGCGCAGCGCTGATGGCCCGCGTACGTACGCTGGCCTGTCGCACGGCCGCCTCGTACCTCGAACAAGTGGGCGGGTCGGAACGGGCTCTTGAGGTGCGCGCATGAAATCGCCCGCCAAGAGGAATCCCGCCGAATTGCTTTTCGAGATTGGATGTGAAGAGATTCCCGCAGGGATGCTGCCCAAGGCCGAAGAGGATTTGCGAGTCAATATCGAAAAACTGCTGGCGGCCGAGGATCTTTCCAAGGAAGCAACGGTGGAGACGTTCAGTACGCCGCGGCGTTTGACGGCCTGGGTTCGGGGACTCCCTTACAAGCAGGTGGATGTGGAGTTCGAGGTTACTGGACCACCGAAGTCCGTGGCCTACGATGCTGTCGGCGCGCCGACTCGAGCAGCGTTGAGCTTCGCAGAGAAGCAGCGCGTGCACGTCAGCTCTCTGTATCTCGTCCAAACACCAAAAGGGGAGTACCTTGCGGCGAAGCAAGTCAAGGTGGGCCGCGCGACAGAACAGATTCTTACCGCCATGTTGCCGCGCGCGGTGCACGACTTGACCTGGCCGCGCTCCATGACCTGGACGGGGCTCAGCGGGCCGCGTTTCATCCGGCCAATTCGTTGGGTGGTTGCCGTGTTCGGTGGCAAGCCTTTGAAGGTTGCAGTGGGAGGAATTGCCGCGGGGAACTCAACGCGCGGGCACCGCTTCCTCGGGTCGGCAGCGATCCGCGTGAGTAGCTTTCAGGACTATGAAAAGAAGCTGCAGGCGAATGGCGTGATTGTTCGCCCGGCCCGGCGGCAAGAAAAAATCGGCAAAGAGTTGGAGGGGTTTGCAAATCGTGGCGGCTATCGAATACATGAGGATTCCGGCCTGCGCACTCTTGTGACGCACCTGAACGAATATCCGACGGTGATTCATGGTGACTTCGACCCTGCGTTCCTGAACCTGCCGGATGAGATTCTCGTCACCGTCATGCGGGATCATCAGAAGTATTTTGCGGTCGAGAAAAAGAACGGCGAGCTTGCCGCAGAGTTTCTGGCGGTTATCAATACGGACAAGGATGCCAAGGGAATTATTCGTGCGGGGCACGAACGCGTTTTACGCGCCCGCTTTGCCGACGCCCGGTTCTTCTGGGAGTCCGACCAGAAATGTCGGCTCGCCGACTATCTCCCAAAGCTGGAGCGGGTTACGTACGAATCGCGCATCGGCAACTATCGCGACAAGGTCGAACGCGTGCGGGACATTGCGCGGCGGCTATCCGAACAGTGGTTTAATCTCGGCATACACCAGGCGCACGTCGCTGAGGCCGACCGTGCTGCTGAACTGGCCAAGTGTGACCTAGTCACAGAGATGGTGCGAGAGTTCCCCGAGCTGCAGGGCATTGTGGGCGGGCTTTATGCTCGCGCACAAGGCGAATCTGAGGAAATCGCGGATGCTGTTTATGACCACTATCGACCGGTGGGGTTGGATGATCCCATCCCGCGCAACTTAACGGGCTGCGCAGTAGCTTTTGCGGATAAACTCGATTCAGTGGTGGGATGCCTCGCGGTAGGAATCGCCCCCACAGGTTCTAGCGATCCCTACGCACTGCGCCGCGCGGCCCTCGGTATCGTCAAGATTATTCTGGAGAGGAAACTCCCTGTGTCGCTCTCTTTGGCCATTGGAGCAGCAGGGAAAGCCCTGCTTACGCACAAGCCGAAGCGGGGAGTCACCCCCGACCAGGAATCGAAGATCCTGGATTTCATTTGGGACCGTGCCAGGTTTGTGTTCCGGGAAAAGGAGCGGTTCGCTTACGACGAAGTCGCCGCCGTGTTCCGTGCCGGAGCGGACGATTTAGTGGACACGCAGAAACGGCTACTGGCCCTGCGGGCCATCCGGAAATCCCGGAACTTCGAGCCGCTAGCAGTTTCTTTTAAGCGTATTCGGAAGATTTTAGAAAAGGCTGGAGTTGGTTCAGGGGGGGACCGGCGAGTGAGTGCGGAGCTGTTTGAGAGTCCGGCGGAGCGCGAACTCCACTCCGCGGCCCAAGCGGCGGCAACCAAAGTGCAATCGTTGAAGCGGGGAGGGAAGTATCAAGAGGCCTTGGAAACAATTGCGAACCTTCGGCCGGTCGTGGACAAGTTTTTTGACGGCGTGATGGTGATGGCGGAGAAAGAAGAGGTGCGGAAAAATCGCTTGGCACTGCTCGCGCAACTGCTTGGCGAGTTCACCACCATCGCGGACTTTTCCGAAATTGGCGGAGAAGAGCGGTAAGCGCGAGTTAAAGTTTTACTTTAACTCGACAAGGTCGGCATGCCGACATTCTCTTTTTGGGCCCTGCACCAAATCTCCAGCTATTACAATGAAAGCCGCAGACAACCTAATCGGAAGTGAGGACGACCGTGAAAAAGTGGGTGTATTTTTTCGGCGCAGGGAAAGCAGAGGGAGACGGCTCTTGGCGCGATCTCCTCGGAGGGAAAGGAGCCGGTCTTGCCGAAATGACCAAAATCGGCTTGCCGGTGCCGGCCGGCTTCACCATTTCTACGGAAGCCTGCGATTACTTCTATAAGCACGACAAGAAATTTCCTTCCGAGCTGAATAAGCAAGTCACCGACAACGTCGCGAAACTCGAACGCGCCACCAAGAAGAAGCTGGGTGACCCGGAGAACCCTCTTTTGGTCAGTGTGCGGTCCGGTTCGGCGCGGTCGATGCCGGGAATGATGGAAACGATTTTGAACCTTGGGTTGAATGATCGTTCCGTCGCGGGGCTTGCGGCAGCTACCAAGAATGAAAGGTTTGCGTACGACGCCTACCGCCGCTTTGTGCAGATGTATTCCACCGTGGTCATGGGCCTGTCCAAGGAAGACTTGGAACATCGCCTCCGCGCCATGAGAGAGCGCATCGGAGTCAAGGAAGACACGGCCGTTCCTGCGAGTGGATGGAAAGAACTGGTCGCAGAATACAAAGAGTACTTCCGCCAAAAGTCGGGGACTAAGTTTCCAGATGATCCCATGGACCAGCTCTGGGGCGCCATCGGTGCCGTGTTCGGTTCGTGGATGGCAGAGAAAGCCGTTACGTACCGCCGCGTGGAAAAAATCACCGGCCTCCTCGGGACTGCCGTCAACGTAGTGCAAATGGTCTTTGGGAACACCGGCGAAAATTCCGGAACGGGCGTTTGCTTTACGCGCGACCCGAGTTCCGGAGAAAAGATCTTCTATGGCGATTATCTGGTGAATGCGCAGGGCGAAGACGTTGTCGCCGGCATCCGCACGCCCATGCCCTTGAATGAGATGGCCAAAGCCATGCCCAAGGTCTACGGGCAGCTCCTGAAAGTCCGTGAGAAACTGGAAAAGCATTACCGCGACATGCAAGACATGGAATTCACGGTCGAAGATGGCAAGCTGTACATGCTGCAGACGCGCACCGGTAAGCGCACACCCGCTGCGGCATTTCGCATGGCGGTGGACATGGCAAACGAAAAACTTATAACACGGGAGGAAGCGTTGCTTCGGATCAAGCCCGAGGACATCGAGCGCCTCTTTTATCCGGTGATCGATTCGAAGGTTGACAGGAAGCTGCTCACTTCCAAGATTCTTGCGACAGGCATCAACGCCGTCCCCGGCGCCGCTGCGGGCCGCGTGGTGTTCTCCGCGCCAAAAGCGGAAGAGTGGGCGGAGCGCGGAGAGAAAGTCATTCTGGTGCGCCGCGAAACCAGTCCGGAAGATGTGGGCGGGATGGCCGTGGCGCAAGGCATTCTCACGGCCACGGGCGGAAAGACCAGCCACGCCGCCGTTGTGGCGCGCGGTTGGGGCAAGTGCTGTGTCGTGGGTGCCGAGAAGCTGGAAATTGATTACAAAGCGCTCTCCATGTCCACCAACGGCCACGTCGTCCGCGAAGGCGACTGGATCACGCTCGATGGCAGCGAAGGCGTCGTTTACACAGAAGCGCTTCCGCTGGTTGTGCCGCAACTCCCGAAGACCTTCGAGACCTTCATGAAGTGGGCCGATGAAACCCGCCGCCTGCGAGTTCGTACGAACGCAGATACGCCTCAGGACGCCCGCAAAGCGCGCGAATTCGGCGCAGAGGGCATTGGTTTGTGCCGCACCGAGCACATGTTCTTTACCGACTTCGAGTTTCCGGAGAAGAGCCACGAACGGCAGCGCGCCATCCAGGAAATGATCCTCGCGGATAACAAGGAATCCCGCGTGAAGGCACTGGACAGGCTGCTTCCGTTCCAGCGCCGCGATTTCATCGGCATTTTCAAGGCGATGGACGGATTTCCGGTGACGATTCGCTTGATTGATCCGCCGCTCCACGAGTTCGTCCCTCATGATCGAAATAAACAGGAAGAACTGGCCAAGGAATTGGGCATTAGCGTGGATGTTGTGGCCCGCCGTGTAGAACAACTTCACGAAGCGAACCCCATGCTGGGCCATCGCGGCTGCCGTCTTTGCATCACGTACCCCGAAATCCTCGAGATGCAGGTGCGGGCTATCATCGAAGCCGCCATCGAGTGTCAAAAAGCGGGAGTTAAAGTTTTACCTGAGATCATGCATCCGCTCACCTTGGACAGAAAGGAACTCTGGATCCTGGAGCAAGCGACACGTCGGGTGGCCGATGACATCATCAAGAAGTCCGGCCTGAAGCTGAACTATCTCGTCGGCACAATGATCGAGCTCCCCCGCGCGGCACTGCTGGCCGGCGAAATATCAGAAGTCGCGGAGTTCTTCTCCTTTGGCACGAACGACCTTACGCAGACCACCATGGGGCTCTCGCGCGACGATGCCGGCCGCTTCCTTCCGGACTATGTGGACGAGAAAAAAGCCGGTGTTTTTAAGGCGGATCCGTTCCAATCCCTGGACACGAAGGGCGTCGGCATGCTGATGCGGTGGGGCATCGAACAGGGTCGCAAAACACGTGCCAAGTTGAAAGTTGGCATCTGTGGCGAACATGGTGGCGACGCAGATAGCGTCAAGTTCTGCCATGAATTGGGGATGGATTACGTCAGCGCTTCGCCTTTCCGTGTGCCCATTGCGCGTTTGGCCGCAGCTCAAGTAATGGTTGAACTCAAACAAGCGAAGCAAAAACGACCGAACTAAGCGAAAAAAGTTAGTTAAAGTTTTACTTTAACTGCCTCCTTTTAGAGCAAATCGCCGCGCAGAGTCGCCGTTGAGAACTTTTTTGCTGAACACTGAGACCTGTCGGCGGCAAACCGCCCTACGTCGGCATTTTGAAGAAAAAGTACAGTCCCAGGAAGAAGAAAACAATGTCTGGCGACCACCCTGCTAGCAACGGCGGCAGTTGCCCTACACCACCCATAGCTTCCAAAAGGGCTGCAATCGCCCAGTAGGCCGCACCGATGCCTACCCCGAGAGCTACTCCTCCGATGGCGCCGCGCGTTCCAACGAGAAATGCGAATGGAATCGCCAGCAGCATGCTGACGGGAGCCATGAGCGGATACGCCATTTTCTTGTGCCACTGCACCATCAGGGTAGCTACGTCGAAACCTGCCCGGTGCAATCCGTCGATGTAACTTCCTAATTCGCCGAGACTCATCTGAAATGCCTGGCGTACTTCCCGGTTGAAGTAGCTGGGTGGCTCGGACAGTTCTGGCGGGGCCGCTGCCGCGAATGTCTCGAACTTCGCCACGGAGCCATTGGAAAAGTCGCGTATCCAGCCGTTTTCCAGCACCCATACGTGTTGCGCATCCGACCAGCGCGCGCGCGTGGCAAAAATTCGCCGCCGCAAATGAAAATTTACAGGATTCAGCTCCAAAACACTCAGCCCGCCGAAGAGATTTTGCTCCGGATCGAATACGTCGTAGTTGTAGATCTTCGAATTCTCGCCAAAAATCCAGCGTTGAGGGTGGGTGTAGGTCTGGGGCGGCCGTCCCTTGATCTGGTTGTGGAGTTCGTCCTGGCGCTGGTTGGCGTATGGCAAATAGGTGTAGTCCAGCAGCATCAGCGTCGCCGCTAGGGACAACCCTGCCAGTAGAAGTGGCACGGCCACGCGAAAAAGGCTAATGCCCGTGGCCTTGATGGCCACAATTTCGTTGTTCTTGCTCATGATTCCCAAAGTCACCAGCACAGCTACCAAACCAGCCAAAGGGGCAAGGTTGTAAGCCAAGTACGGCGTGAGGTACCAGAAGTAGTCCTTAACGATCAGGAAAGGGATGCGACGCCGCCCGATATCATCGAGCAGCTCAAAAAAGGTGAACGCTTCAAACAGAAAAACAAACGCGGCCAACAGCAGGCCGAAATAAAAAAAGAATTTTCGCAGAATATAGAGGTCCAACAGCCGCGGGAAACTCCCGCTCGTAGGCGTGGGCACTTCATTGGTGCTGCGTTCTCCGTTTATAGCCAACACAGCCGCCGCACGCGCACGCGCTTGCGCTCTTCGTCGGCGCGCCAGCCGAAAGCGTCTCCCCAAATACCCTAATCTGTGCAACCAGCGGCTCTCTCCGCGGAACTGCTCCATCCTCGGCAGCAGGGCCAAGCCAAGCACCGCCAAGATTGCATTAGCCATCCAAATTCCTGCTGCGGGCGAAAGTTTCCCATGCCGCGCCAGCCCCGCACCAATGATGAGCAGGAGGTAATACGCGGCAATCAATACCACCGCCAGAAGAGAGCCAGCTGCGCGGCCGCCGCGGCGCGGTTGCGCTCCCAAAGGCACGGCAACAAGAGCAAACACAAGGCACGCCACAGGAAAGGCCAGGCGCGTATGCAGTTCCACGCTTGCCTCGCGCAATCCTGCATTTCTTTCCACAACCAATTCCCTCATCGATTGTTCAGGGATGCTCCGTTGCCGGGGATGCGCCGCGCCCAGTCCGCTCACTTCAATTGGCCAGTCGCTTTGTCCAAAGGACGTGACCGAGTAATGATTTGCATCCGCGCGGGAAAACTCGTGCGTCGTGCCTCCCTGCAGGTGCAGCTCCAGCTTGCCTTGCCGCGGTTCGGCAATCACGATGGCGCTGTCGGCCAGCGTCACCTGCGAGCCGCCTTCTCCACCTGTATCTGCTACGAACACTCCATGCCATTGAGTACCGCTCGCGGAAACGTCATTCACGTACAAAACTTTTTTAGGGAACCGCTCGTCGAACACACGCGGCTGCACCTGGAAGGAAATTTGCGAGCTGGCGAGTTCTGCCTTGATGGAATTCACGGTTCGCAAAGCGGCTGGTCCAAGCCACGCAGTTATCAGCAACGTGAGAAGCGCACCCGCCATTGCTAGCGTCCCTACCGGAAAGAGAATGCGCCGCCTGCCGATGCCCAGTGAGGTCAGCGCGATAATTTCGCTATCGGCCGACATCCGGCCCAGACCCAGAAGAACGCCAATCAGGGTCGCGATGGGCACCGTGAAAACAAATACACCGGGGAAAATGCAAAGAAAAAACTTCAGGATTTGAACATCCGAACCCACATGGCGCACATAAATCTCCATGAGCTGCACCAAGCGGGGGACTAAAAACACGAAGGTGAAAACGACCAGTCCGAGGAAGGCGTGGCGGGAGACCTCGCGGACAATATAACGATCCAGAATGCGCATGACGCGAGAGTTCAGTGTACCACGCTGTCAGTTTTGTTCGTTTTGTTCTCTGTACGATGGCGGGGCATTGACAAAGGTGTTGCGAGTCGAAACCATCGGCTCGGCTCCAGGCCGTTCTTGCTTGTATACTTTGAATCTAACCATGGCCACGGCTATGAACCGTACAAACCGCCTGCGTCAGCCTCGCTTCCGGACACCCGCCGAATGAATCGCATTCATCTGGTTGTGCTATGGCACATGCATCAGCCGCAATATCGAGACCCGGAGACCGGCCGCTACATGCTCCCTTGGACGCGCCTTCATGCCCTCAAAGACTACTACGGCATGGTCGAGACGCTTCGTGAGTTTCCCAAGTTTCATGCCACTTTCAACGTGGTCCCCGCTCTGGGAGTTCAGCTTGAGGAATACGCGAGCGGCAACTTCAATGAGCCGTGGCATTCGCTTGCTTTCAAAAATGCAGAGGAGTTGACGCGCGAGGACAAGGCCGAGATTCTCTCTCGCGCCTTCCAGGTGAATCACGAGCACCTGATGTCCCGCTTGCAGCGTTTTGTCGAGCTCTACGAATGGTCGCGTCCTGCCGGCGGCGCGCAGGCTCTCGTCACTTTCACGCCGCGCGACTGGCGCGACCTTCAGCTGCTCTCGCAACTTGTTTGGATGGAAGAATCCTGGTTCCAAAAAGATGAGGTCATCAGCCGGCTCGCCACGAAGGGAAAGGACTACTCGGAGAATGACAAGGTTGCGCTGAAAGAGAAGCAGCAGGAACTCTTGCGCCTGATTCTCCCCGCATATCGTGACGCGGCCTCGCGCGGGCAAATCGAGATCAGCACCACGCCGTTTTATCACCCCATCCTGCCGCTGATTTGCGATTCGGATGTGGCGCGAATTGCGAATCCTGGGACGCCGCTCCCGCGCCGCGCGTTTCGGCGGCCGGAGGATGCTCGCGAGCAGTTGCAGTTCGCGCGTCAGTACCATGAGAGAACATTTGGCGTGAAACCGGCAGGCCTGTGGCCTTCGGAAGGCTCCGTTTCAAATCAAGCGCTCACGATCGCGGCGGAGGAGGGCTTCCAGTGGTTTGGCACGGATGAAGGCGTGCTGGGGCGAACCTTAAACGTTGGCTTTTTTCGCGATTCGAATGGCATCCCAGCGAATGCCGACCGCTTGTACAAGCCGTGGCGCGTTCAGCTCGGCGACAAATCCATCAGCGGGCTGTTCCGCGATCATCATCTTTCAGACTTGATCGGCTTCGTTTATAGCCGCATGGAAGCGAAAGCCGCCGCTGCTGACCTTCATTCGCGCTTGCGACTGCTTGGAGAAAAAGTTTCCGGTAACCAGCCGCTCACCGTTTGTCTTTTTCTCGATGGTGAAAATGCTTGGGAGTATTACCCGGGCAACGGCCGCGAATTTTTGCGCGAGTTCTATGGGCGCATCGAATCGGATGCCGACTTTCGCGCGCTCACTGCCAGCGAAGCCATTGCTGCCGCGGGAACAGTCCCGGTGACGGGCGAGATTTTTCCTGGCTCGTGGATTAATGCCAATTTCGACGTGTGGATCGGCCACAGCGAAGACGTAGCCGCCTGGGAACTTCTATGGGACGCCCGCGAAGTCTACGCGCGCGCGGTGGAAGCGCGCACGAAGGGAAGACCCGATGCGCCAACGGAGACGGGGCTCCAGGAAGCGCACGAGTCCCTTCTGGCTGCCGAAGGGAGCGACTGGTGCTGGTGGTTCGGTCCGGAGCACAGCACCCCGAACGACGCCGAGTTCGACGCGCTTTATCGCAAGCATCTCACTGGAATTTATCTTGCGCTCGGTCAGGTTGCGCCGGAGGATCTTGCGAAACCGATCAAGCGGCGCCCGGAGCATGCGCTTCAGCTCGCGCCCGCAGGTTTCTTGCGCGTCAAAGTGGATGGGCGCGAAACTTCTTACTTCGAATGGCTCGGCGCGGGTTTGTATTCTCCGGAGCGCCGCGGCGGCTCGATGCACGGCCGCGTCTTTTATCTTCATGAGTTGCGTTACGGCTTTGAGGAGGACCGCTTCTGCATCCGCATCGACACTTTTTCCGAAACCATGAGCGAGCTTGAAGATCCCGAATTTCGGATTACCGTTTGCGGTGCGGAAGAGCTCGTCATCGTCGTCAAGTTACAGCGCGGCCGCATTCAGGATTTCGCCGTGGAGAAGGCACGGGTCTGTCTATTGAGTCTCGAATCCGTTGCCGTGGCAGCATTTGACCGCATTCTCGAGGTAGCCATTCACCGCAATCAGCTTGACCTCAAAGATCAAACGAAACTGAA
>Ga0137379_10002396_pt1 | contig 17440 bp, 16 predicted proteins | sample SagtaG_18_FD_104812 | JGI IMG/M metagenome (GOLD analysis project Ga0137379, IMG submission 104812) | Vadose zone soil microbial communities from Sagehorn Ranch, Mendocino, California, USA - Sage2_L_80_16 metaG | ecosystem: Environmental > Terrestrial > Soil > Vadose zone | place: USA...
CTCTGCTCTCTGCTCTCTGCTCTCTGCCTTCTCCTCCTTCTCTGCCCGTGCTATACTTGTATTGCGAGGCATTCATGCTGGCGATTCGCCTTCCCCTATCCATCGAAAAGCGTCTCGAAAAACTGGCGCGCCGCACCGGCCGCACCAAATCCTTCTATGTTCGCGAGGCCATCCTCGAACACCTCGACGACCTAGAGGACCTTTATCAGGCCGAGCGTATTCTGGAACGAATTCGCAGCGGCGAAGAAAAGACCGTCCCACTTGAGGATGTTCTGAAACGGCATGGCCTGGAAGATTGAGTTTTCCGCGCAGGCCGCCCGCGAACTGGACAAGCTTGACCCACCGCAAGCAAAGCGCATCCTGAAGTTCCTTCGCGAGCGGCTGGCTCCCCTCGAGAATCCGCGCAGCATAGGGCAGGCCTTGCGCGGTTCCGAGCTGGGGGAGTTCTGGAAATATCGTGTCGGCGACTACCGGCTCATTTGCAAGATCGAGGATGACCAGGTGCTGATCCTGGTTCTCCGCATCGGCCACCGCCGGGAAATCTATCGCTGACCTTCCCTTCCGCCTTCCACTTTCTGTTTTCTGCCCTCTGCTTTCTGCCTTCTGCTCCCTTCCTCTTGGACTGTCAACTACGAACTGTCAATTGCTAACCTCTTTTTTCTCATGCGATAAACCCCGGTTTTTGGACTCTGGCGCAGTCTCTCGCCACTTTTATTGCAAAATAAGTAGACAAAAAGTAAATACTGTGATAGTATCTTGCATGATTTTTTGCCTATCGCTCGCCGTCAAGCTTTCACTCTTCCTCTGCTTGCGCTCTTCCCTGCAAATTTGCCTCTTTATTTTCAACAACTTCCACGATGCCCCTCCTGCAACCTCTTTCTTTTCATGCTTTTGCATCGTTGCCCGGGGTGGGCACCCCTCTCGTTTTTTCTTGTCTCTCACCACTCTTTTACCCCGAGCTTCAAGGGGTCACTCACCGCTTGTCGCCGCTGTTTTGCCCTTTTTGCCCTTTGTCAACTCATGTGTTTTCAACAAGTTCCAACAATCAAATTTCGCAACCCCTTTGTTTTGATAACGATGCAAATTGCCGGGGGGTGGGGGGGTATCTTCTACCTTGGTTTCATTCTGGGAGGAGACGGAAGCGACAAACAAAGGGGCAGGACATGCGGAGCACCGCTCCGAGTGCGCCCGCCCCAGGGATTTGGAGAAGAGGAAACGGCTATTTGTGCGCAGCGCCCGAGTGCGTGATGCGCGCCAGGATGTCGCGTCGGCTATCCGTCACCGTCGAGCCGTAGAACGCGTCGCGATCCGCGGCAGTCATTTTGCCAAGCGTGGCGTTCACCGCGGCGGCCCACTTGTCGATGCTTTCGGCGTTGGGATAGGTGATGACCAGGCAGCGCATGGAAGGCGCCTCGTTGTTTACGTATTGCGAGTCAAGACCGGCGTAGCTGGCGTTGCCTTTCTTGATTTGGTCTTCGATCATGGGCCAGAGGTACTTCTTGATCTGCACAGCGTATCCTTCCGGCTTGTCGGGTTTGGCGTTTTGGCAAACCACGCGAAGATACGCGGCTCCACCGCTGCCCATGGCGTACATCGAGGTCTGCATCAGGTAGTCCTCGTGCTTGGTAGCTGCGATTTGACCGGGCTGCGGGCCGCTTTTGCGCACTTCGTCGAGAACTTTGGTCAGGCCGGAGATGGTGCTGGAAGACCACGCTGCGCCGTGCGTGTATCCCTCGGGCGTGTGGGCGATGCTCTCAAACGTCGAGTAACTGAGGATCGTGCCGTCGGCCACCATCTTGTCGGCAATCGGTACAAACGACTTTTCGGTGTTCTCCGAGTATTCCGCCCAGTTCGCTCGCGGCACCTGGAACTGGCTGACAAACGTATAAATGATGGGCTGCCCCTGCTGCATCTGCGGGAGTGCCATCGGTGCGGCAACAATGACCGCGCAAACGGCTACCGCAATGAGACTTGCAATTTTCTTCATGAACTCTCCTGTATGTCGGTGCACCTCGGGTTCGCAACACACCAGGAACCGCTCACCGTTGCCAAGAGCGCGCAATTCGGCGCAAAGGCGCGGCGAAACCATGTCCCTTGTGACTAACTCAATGTGGCTGAGTAAAGATGGGTTGCGTACTGGGGCCCGATCAGCGTGCGACGACAGTATGTCGCGCAGGTGAAAATGTCAAACGAAATCGCCGGGAGAAAAAACTCGGCAAGCAATCGCGGCAAGCAGATGAACTGCCGAAGTCAAAGCGCAGGGAAGAAGCGGAGGAAAAAGCAGAAGGACCTTGTGCCGTGGATTCGCGCGGATTTTCGCAGATTGCTTTAAAAGAAAAACGCTGGAAAAAACTTAACGCAGAAGGCGCGTAGAAAAGAAGCGCACAGAACGCAGAGGCCGCAGAGAACGCAGAGGGAAAATCGAAATTCGAAACAAGAGGGCGAGGCACGCGCAGAGCAACCGCTCCGAGTGGCACCCCGCCCCAGGGTTAGTGAACAGGTCTAGTGAAGGTGACGTGGCTGCTTGCACCCCTCGCGAGTGGCGCACCGATTGGCGCGCCACTTATGGCGACGGAGCAGGGCAGCGCGTCAGCTCTTCACGTTAATCGTGGCTGGCTTGGCGAGATGGAAGGTGAGCGGCGTCTCCGGACGAAGCTTGATGTTGCGCTTCGCGGTGACGAGCGCCACGGTGGTTCCGGCGGCTGCGCCGACGGGCCCGCCGATGGCTGCGCCCATTCCCCCTCCGGCCAAGGCGCCAATCAACACGCCTCCGCCGGCCCCGCCGCCAATCCACAGCAGGTTGTGCTTCTTATGGCTTTTGCCCACTTCGCGGGATGACAGAGTTTGTACGGAGTAGTTCTGTCCATCCACTGCGACGGATTGCAGCGCGAGCTGCAACCGGGCGCGGCCCTTGAACCGTCCCGCTTCTTTGGCCTCAACGATCACGCCCTCGGCGCGAGCGCCTTTGGGAATGACCGTTTTGCCTTCAATCACCACCGGTTGGGAAACGGTGGCCCGGAAGTGGTGCCCCGATCGCTCGCTGGTTGCGACGGTTTGGTCCAGAGTCACATGGATGGGTGTGCGCTCCGGGACTGTAACGGGATCAGTACCCCAGGCGGCGACGGCGCTGCTGGCGAATGCTGCTGCCAGCAGAACCGCGGTGCCCGCGGTGAGGTAGTGCCGTGTGTTCAGAGTCATAAGTACCTCCGCTGAGTTAGAGGCATTAGGCGGCCCTCAGGCTGTCCCTGTAATTCACTAAAAACAAAAGGGATGGAATGCTGAGAGCGGGATTAAGGGGCAATAGTTTCAGGAGAGGTGAAAATTTGGAGTACTGGAAGTACCGGATCAAGAGACCCGCAACTTTTTCATTTTACTCGGCTAGGAGCCGAGCTTCGCGATTGCACACCATTCGTCTCTTCGCCGTATTTCGCCGGGCGGGCGTCGTATAATCCTTACCAAGGAGAGATACTGTGTCTCAGAGCGAAATCATATTCTCCGTTCAGGAATCGCCCGAAGGCGGGTACGAAGCCCGCGCACTGGGATTTTCGATTTTCACCCAGGCCGATACTCTTGATGAGCTCAAGACCATGCTGCGGGATGCCGTGGCGTGCCACTTCACGAATGGGGACAAGCCGAGCGTCATTCGTTTGCACATGGTTATGGTTAAGGATGAGGTGTTCCGGCTTGAAACTTCCTCGCGATCTGAGCGGGGACCAATTGACGAAAGTACTCCGCCGATTTGGCTATGAGGTGACGCGCCAAACAGGAAGCCTATGCGACTTACGTCAGAGTGGAAGGGAACCGAACATAGCGTGACTGTCCCGGCCCACAAGGATCTTCGAGTCGGGACACTTTCAGGAATATTGTCAGATGTCGCGAATTATCTGGAAATGGACAAGGATGAACTGGAGAAGAACCTTTTTGAAAGTTAGAGCCGCTGCGAGGGGCAACCGATGCTGCGTGTTTTCTACCGTGGCTCATGCATTGCTGCTTTGCGCCTTTGCGGGGCCGGCGTTTGCGCAGGAGCCGACGATACGGTTTGTGCGGAACCCGGATCCGGCGCCGGCGTTCAAGGTGGACACGCTTGAGGGGAAGCCCCTCAGTGTGGGGGATTACAAGGGCAAAGTGATTCTGCTGAATTTTTGGGCAACGTGGTGCGGGCCATGCCGCTCGGAAATTCCGGACCTCGTCGAACTGCAGAACAAATATAAGGACCAACTGCAAATCATCGGCCTGGTGGTGGATGACGACGATGAGGACGCGGTCAAGAAATTTGCGGAGAAATTCGGCATCAATTATCCGGTGGCGATGGCGACGGATGAATTGCGGATGGAGTACGGCGGAATTCCCGCGCTGCCGACGTCCTTTGTGCTGGATGGAGAAGGACGCGTGGTGCAGAAGCACGAAGGGCTGCGCGATCCCGTTTTGTACGAAGTCGAGATTCGTTCGCTGCTGGGATTGCCGATTGGCAACGTGAAAGTGGAGACTTTCGAAGATACCGGACAGATTTTTCTGAAACATGCCGACCGCGCCACGCAGCTTCCAGGAGTAGATCTTTCGAAGCTGGCGCCGCAGCAGAAAACGCTGGCGCTTCACAAGTTCAACGCGGAAAGCTGCAACTGCGGATGCCAGTATACGCTGGCGCAATGCCGGATTTGGGACCGCAACTGCAACGTGAGCAAAGAAGCCACGACGAAAATCATCGAGGCGCTCGCCGGCAAACCTCACGAAGGGGCGGACGCGTCAGCGCCGGCGAAGTCACCTGCTCCGGCGCAGCCCGCCTCCGCCGGGTCTGCTCCGGCAAAAACACCCGCTTCGGAAAAACCACATCCGTAGAAAGCTTCGCGCTGGCTCTTTGTGCGTCCGGCTTGATACTCTTCACGCACTTCATGCGAGTGCTCTCGAAAATTCTGCTTGCCTTGGGCCTAGTTCTTTCCGTTAGCGGATATGTTTCACCTCCCATCGCGTTGAGCGCAGGAATTTTGTTCGGCCTTAGTTTCGCACATCCGTACATCAGCGAGAGTCGGGGCATCGCGCGGATCCTTTTGCAGAGTTCCGTGGTGGCGCTGGGCTTCGGGATGAATTTGCATGAAGTGCTGCGGGCCGGGCGCAGCGGCTTTCTCTACACCGCGCTGGGAATTTCTTTCGCGCTGATTCTGGGTTGGGCGCTCGGCAGACTGTTCAGAGTGCGCGGGAATGCGTCGTTTCTCATCACTACGGGTACGGCCATCTGCGGCGGCAGCGCGATTGCGGCGATTGCGCCGATTCTGGAAGCCGACGAGCATGAGACGGCGGTGTCGCTGGGCACGATCTTTGTTTTGAATTCCGTTGCGCTGCTGATTTTTCCGCCGATCGGGAATGCCCTACATTTGTCGCAATCGCAATTTGGATTATGGGCGGCACTGGCGATTCACGACACGAGTTCGGTGGTGGGCGCGGCAACAAAATACGGCGCAGAGGCGCTGGTCGTAGGAACGACCGTGAAACTGGCGCGCGCGCTGTGGATTGTGCCACTAGCGCTGGTGACTGCGGGAATCAAGCATCATCGCTCGCGATTGCAATTTCCCTGGTTCATTTTGTTCTTCGTTTTGGCGGCCGTGCTCAACACGTATGTTCGAACGGTGACCCACTTCAGTCCATCGCTTTTCACACTGGGACGGCTCGGGCTTACGGCGACACTTTTTCTGATCGGGAGCGGCATTTCCCTGACGACGCTGAAAGAAGTGGGATGGCGGCCGCTGGTGCAAGGCGTACTGTTGTGGCTGGGCGTGGGGCTGACCTCGCTGTGGTTCATTCGAGCGGGGCTCATTTCGTTTTGATGCGAATCCAATTGGAATTCGAATCGTCCCAGCGGATGAACATATCTCTGCCGGGATTGCCGGAGGTATAATCTCGGCCAATTATGCTGATCGTTTCAGGCACAAAACTTGGGCCGTATGAGATTGTGTCGCCGCTCGGTGCTGGTGGAATGGGAGAGGTGTATCGGGCGAGGGACACGCGCCTGGGGCGCGACGTGGCGGTCAAGATATTGCCAAAAGAGATGTCCGCCGATCCGGCGAGGAAGCAGCGTTTTGAACGCGAAGCCAAGACGATTTCCAGCCTGAATCACCCCCACATTTGCACGCTGCACGACATTGGTTCCCAGGATGGCGTGGACTACCTGGTGATGGAGTGCGTGGAAGGGGAAACACTGGCGAAGCGGCTAGAGAAGGGTCCGCTGCCGCTGGGACAAGTGCTGAAGTACGGAGCGCAGGTTGCGGACGCGCTGGACAAAGCGCATCGCGTGGGCATCGTGCACCGGGATTTGAAGCCGGGAAACATCATGCTGACGGCGAATGGCGCGAAGCTGTTGGATTTTGGCTTGGCGAAGCCGGTAGCGCCGTTGGTGAGCGGCATGACGCTGACCGCGGTGCCGCAGACCACGCCGGTGACGCAGGAAGGCACAATCGTCGGGACGTTTCAGTATATGTCGCCAGAGCAAATCGAAGGGAAGGAACTGGACGGCCGCAGCGACATTTTTTCGCTGGGGGCAGTACTGTACGAAATGCTGACGGGCCAACGCGCGTTTCAGGGGAAGAGCCAACTGAGTGTGGCCTCGGCGATTCTTGAAAAGGAGCCTGCGCCGATCAGTTCTCTCAAACCACTAACACCGCCGGCACTCGATCACGCGATCCGCCGCTGTCTTGCAAAAGATCCCGAAGAACGCTGGCAAACCGCACGCGACTTGGCACTTGAACTGAAATGGATCGCCGAGAGCAGCTCACAGTTGGGCGCAACCGCGCCAGGCGCGCAAGTTCGCAAGCTGCGTGAGCAGCTAGGCTGGATCGTTGCGGGCGCCGCCACGGTGGCGCTGGTGATTGTCGCGGCGAGTTTGCGGTGGGCCCCTGCACTTGAGCTTCGGCCGGTGATGCGCTGGACGACAGTTCTTCCCAGCGGCGACAGGTCTCCGAGTGTGACCTTGTCCCCGGATGGGTCTCATCTCGCTTACATAGGCAGACTCGAGCTATCCGCGCCGGGGCAGCTTTACGTACGGGCGATGGACCAACTTGAAGCCAAGCCAGTGTCGGGCAGTGATCCCGTGAATCCTTACGGCTCTCATTTCTTCTCTCCGGATGGCAACTGGATCGCGTATCACTCGCGGGGCAAGCTGAAAAAGGTCCCCACCGCCGGGGGCGATTCGATCACCATCTGCGACACGCCTTCTACTTACAGTGGCGCCTGGGGTCCGGACGGAACAATCATTTTGGGGGCAGGAGCGGCAGACTTGGGTGGACTATTACGGGTCCCGGCAGCGGGGGGCAAGCTAGAAGTGCTCACGACGCCCGACGCGAAAAAGGGCGAAACAGCCCACGGCTGGCCTTACTTTCTCCCGGGCGGTAAGGCGATATTGTTCAGTATTCAAGCAGCGGGATCTTGGGACGAAGGGCGGATCGCTGCGTTGGACTTGCGCACCGGCGAACAGCGCACGCTACTAGAAGGCGGGTCGAGTCCGCGCTACGTCCCCGCGGGCGATCTGATTTATGCGCGAGGGACGTCGCTGTTTGCTGTACCGTTCGATCCGGAACGGCTGCAACTGAAAGGCACCCCGTCACTGGTGCTGGAAGGTGTTTCGCGATATGTGCTGAGCGGCTTCGCGGATTATTCTTTTTCTGATTCCGGTGAACTGGTTTACGTGCCCAGCGACTCCGAGGCTGAGAAATCGGCGATGGTCTGGGTAGATCGCGTGGGGGAGGCTGAGGCGCTGGATTCCCCTCCCCGAGCCTACGCGAATCCCAGCATATCGCCGGACGGCCAGCGCGTTGCAATAGGTATCGAGGGCGGATCACCCGGCGATTGGGACATCTGGATTTATGACCTTGCGCGTCACACGCTGGCGAAAGTCACTTATGGGTCGTTAAATTTCGCGCCAGCGTGGACACCGGACGGCAAAAAGGTCGTTTTTCGGAGTCGCGATGCGGCGGGAGGGCGCGCGCTCTTCTGGGTCTTAGCAGATGGCAGCGGCCCTCCCGAGCGGCTCGTTGCCACGGACCTGCCGTCCACTCCGGGCAACTGGCTGCCGGATGGCAGCGCACTGGTGTTCTATCAGGGAGCGCCCGGGAGACAGGTGGACACTCGCCTGCTCCCCGTCCTAGCGGGCGCTGGGGGCACGGAACCCATGCCTCGCGTGATATTGAACAACGCCATCCAACCTCAGTTGTCTCCCGACGGGCGATGGCTTGCATACGCCTCAAGTGCGAGTGGCCGTTCGCAAATATATGTACAACCGTTCCCTAGCTTAGTGGGGAAATGGCAGATCTCGATCGATGGAGGCAATGCACCGCGCTGGGCCCGAAGTGGGCGTGAACTCTTCTATCGCAACGGCGACCAAATGATGGCCGTGGATATCGAAACCAGGGAAGGCTTTCGAGCCGGCACGCCCAAGGTGCTGTTCGAGGGCAGCTACAGTGGTTCCCCTGCTCCCTTACAGCCCGGCTTTGGGTACGACGTCTCTCCGGACGGGCGGCGGTTTCTAATGATTAAGCTTGCCAGCAAGCCGAACCCGTCCGTCGAACACCTCAACGTCGTTCAGAACTGGTTCGAGGAACTGCGCCGGCGCGTGCCGACTTCCATCAAGTAGATCCCAGATCGAGCGCCGGACTTATTTGCCTAGGTAATGTTTGCTTGCTGAAGAGCGGATTGGGGATTACACTCGCGCGGCAGATTTGTGCAATCACATGGGATTGTCTTGAGGAGGAAACGATGAATCGGCGGATAGGGCTTGTGGCGGCGGCACTGGTAGCGGGAGCGGTATTGACGGCGGGTGGGACCTCTTCGCAGGTCACGATTCAGCCGACGAGAAAGGTGATCAAGTTAGCGGGAGGGCCGGTGTCGGCCCCGTTTAGCGATGGAATCCTGACGGGAAACACGCTCTATTTGGCGGGGCGCATAGGGACTGATCCGAAAACGGGAAAAGTGCCGGAAAAGGTTGAGGACGAGATTAAGTTTCTACTGGATGGGGAAAAGGAAGTGCTGGCACAAGCGGGGATGACCATGGACGACCTGGTCTACGTGCAAATTGCGTGCACGGACTTGTCGCTCTTTCAGAAGTTCAATCCGATCTACGCGAGTTACTTCACGACCAAGGATTACCCGGCGCGGGAGTTTATTGGAGCAGGGTCACTTTTGATCGGTGGACATTTCGAGCTGCAAGCCATTGCGGTGAAACGCTAGAGTAGCGACCCAATTTCCAATCGAGGAATTCCCTGAAGGAGCGTGAGTGTTGGTGCGCGCCTGTGGCGCCACGTCGCGATGGCCTCTGAGAAGTTGCAGTTCGCGACGTTCGAGCAATTCAAAGGTTCTTGGAGAGACGATCGGCTCGTGCTTGAGCATCTCGAACTCGTAGAGCCTCCTGCCGCAGGGCCTCGGCCAGTTCGGTGCGAGAGAACCAACGCTTCACCTTAAGGGTCGTGCCAAGAGGTGTCACGGGAATGAAATACTCGCTTCCTCCCTTGACCTTAAACCACAAACAAAAGAAGTGGAGCGATTCCGCGCGGATTGAGCGCATTTCGAATCGGTAACGCCTAACCCGCGGGTCGCGAACCGATTTTGATATCAAATCGAAAGCGTTTCTTACAAATGGCCCCTCAGTGAGCCGCGCATTCTTGTGGACGCCGCGGATGGAACTGACTTCAGCGCAAGCAAGATTGCTCTTTCCGTCGCGAAGGAAATAAATCCAGCCACTCCTCCTCAGGGCCGCGTGGAGCGGCTTTCCGTCCAAGACTTCAGCGAGTCTAGCGCTATAAAGGGGCTGCGGATAGAGGGCTTTTTTGACAACGATGGAAGGCAGCAGATTCATCCATCGCTTGTGTTGGTGCTTCAAAGAAACAAAGTGATGCAAAGCCTTTCCAAGCTTTGCAAGGGACTGTTTTGGCGGTGCAATTCTTAGTATCGGCATATGCTGGCTCTCAACTCGAGAAATAAGATTCATCCCAAGTCGCGCCCGGCCTGTAGTCATTCAGCAGACTTGTGTACTCAATGGAAGCGGCGGGGCCTGTGGATGGGCTCGGGTCTGCGACTTTCACCATCTGTTTCCCATCAGGTGTTTGCGCACAGCCAACCACCACAATGAAATGACGGGTAATAAGGTCAGAAAAGACGATGCGAATCGCGAGCGGTCTCTGGTGGACGTCAATTTCCTGTCTGAGATCTTCAAAGGATACGACACTTTGAACTCGTTGGGCCAGATGCCCGGTGGTGTTCAGCGCGTCGCTCAATGAGAAAGAAATGTTACAGGTGTCCGAAGCGCCGTCCTGGGAGCAGTCGATACCGCCTAGAATTGGTGCGAGGATCTGATTCACGAGATCGCACTGGTGTTGCCATCGCCGATCCTTATAGAAACGGCAAATGCTGATGGCCACCGCAGCCCAGCACCACTGGTCTTGGTCCTGAGGCTCCATCGAAAAGGATAAATTCCCCACTGGAATGACTCGCAATCAAGGCTTCGTAAAAGTAATGGCGAAGCCGAAACCGGGCTTATAGGAACTAGAGACGGGTGGCGAGGTAATATCCGTCGGGACGGTGTCGCCAACCTTAAATCCTCCTGCCAGTTGTGACTGTTTTCCCACGTCAAGACCGCCAGTAAGGTAGATGGTGCGGAGGAAAGAAAGGCTCAAACCGGTCAGAAACTCGGGACTGGATCCGCCCGAATCCTGACCTTTGACACTTGCTCCGACTCCGAAGCTGAAGTGGAGAGCGTAACGGTTGTTATTCCAATCCCGCAGGCGGGCATGTGCCATAGCGATCGGATAGGGATTAACTCTGGAGTCCGAGGTAGCTCCAAACTTGTTGACCGAAGTAGTACCACCCGCCGGTGGAGCGCTTTTAATTATCGCAAACTGAAAGTTGTGAATGGTGCTGAATGCAGCGCCGGCTGAGATGGAAAAAGGCGAGGAACAGGTTACGGTTAAGAGCCCATCCTTGATTTGAGGCTGGGGAGTCTGGCCATCGAATACCTGCGCGCGGTCTACAATGATGAGCTTTAGAATGTCTTGTTCGTTGCGGTTGAAAAGTACGCCGCATTGAACCTCAGCCTGCTTGGTGAAGGATTCCACGGACAAGCCCGCGATAGTGGTTTTCCAGAATTGAACGATGCCGAGCTTTCTTGCAAACTGCACGGCCTTGTCGCCGTCGGAGATCCACGGGTTTGCTTCCGCCAACAAAGAGGAGGCGGTTAACTGGGCAAGCTTGTATTGAGCGTCGCGGCATTTTAGCCAATCGTTCCAACCAAGATGAACAATATTCGCGTCGCTGCAAGGATCTCCTGTAATAGTGGCGGTATTGCTGGGAAACAGCAGGGGGAGCGAATTTAGGTCAGCTTGCACTCTCTGAATGGTTGAAACGAATTCGTCCGATGTATTCCAGCTGTTTACGCTCGCTAAGGCCGTGTCCATCTGCGCGTTTGTAATTGGGCTACTTCGCACAGCAGCAAGAACGCCGGGAGCGCCGCCGGTGTTGAGTGTGTCATCGGTTTGAACGATAAAGTTCTTCAGCACAGCGAGGTACTTGTCGAGGTTCGAGCCAGAAGTTCTGTTTTTACCTTCAATAAGAATCAATTGGTTTGCGCTGTCAGTAAGTACTCTATTGTCGGCGTTGAATTTCTCTTCCAGACTCTTAGGGGTAACTGCCGCGGCACCGCCCGGGGAAAAAGAAGAGGGGAAAATGCTGGGCAGATTCACACCGCCTGTGTACGAGACCGTTTTGCCGGAATCGGCGTTATAGCGGAGAGCATTTATCGTGATTTCGGCACAGGCCGGTCCTTCCACGCTTTGCCCGGAAACGTTGAGAGATACCTTGATGATATGGCGCTGGTCTTTGCATCGAAAGACCGGGGGATTCGCCTGAGCATGGGAGCCGGGATTGCAGAACAACAAAAGTACAAGCAATGTAAGCTTTTTCATTTTAATGTTCTCCTGCCCATGTTTGGTCAAAAATGAAACATCGTTCCGCCGAAGCCGGCGAGTGCAAATGGAAAGCCAGGAATGCGATGCCGATGTGGGTTCGGCACAAGATATTGCTCCGTCAAAGAGAACAGATAACTAGTAAGTGGTGGTAGTGAACCGGATTCCGTTACAGAGTGATTGATCAACCCCGAAGGGAGTAACTCCCTGCATACTTTAGCTGGGAAGCATAGCCAGCTGCCTGCAAAAGTCAAGTCCTTTCGCGAGAGGGCTCCTGGAAGCAGTTTCCGGTCCACACTTCAATAGACTATATATGGTCACTATAGTCGGGACTATATTTAATCTAATGCCCATATATAGTCATACTGGAAAGGGAGCTGAAACGCTAGGATGGCACGTAAATCTTGTTTTTTCTTTAGCTTACGAATTAACAAACAATTTGCACCAGATGGTAGGAATCATGCATCTACGAGTGGCGAGCGGATGGAATCAATGCTGAGAATTACCACACAAAAGAAGCGCGGGAAAACGGTGCTAAGTATAGAGGGGCGATTGGCTGGCCCCCTGGTTGCCACCCTGGAGCAGTGCTGGCGGGAGCTCAGAGCCGCATCGCCCAGCGAGAAAGTGCATTTAGACCTTTGCGGAGTCAGCTTTATTGACGCTCCGGGGCGGATGCTGCTGAAGGAGATCCATCGGCAGGGTGGGGAGCTGGTCGCGGAAGGGTGCCTGAATCAGATGATCGTTGATGAGATCGTGAAGAGCGAGAAGGACACCAAGAGCCAGAGCCGGAGAGAGCGTTCCAAAGGATCACACATCGTTTTTTACATTGCGTTGTTCAGCCTTTTGATGGGAGCGACAACAGCGCACGCGCAGTCCAGTGCAAAAGCGCAAGCGCTGCCGGCGGTTGCACCAACCGAGGCGCTGCGGCTGACGCTGGACCGGGCAGTAGGGCTTGCGCTCAAGCAGAACCCAACGGCGCAAATTGCGATTTTGACGGCGGCGCAGAGCGAGCAGGACAAAAACATTGCGCGTGCAGAGCTGCTGCCACAAGCCAACGCGCGCATTTCGGATGAAGCGGAAAAAGTGAACCTGCTTGCGCAGTTTGGAGGGAAGACGCCATTCCCTGGGTTTCCGAAGACGATTGGACCTTATCAGTTCTTCTCAGCGGGACCGAGCGTGAGCGCGCCGGTCTTTGATTTGACCTTGTGGCAGAGGTATCAGGCGGCGCGAAACACGGCGAATGCCAGCCAAGCTAACAGCCTGTCAACACGCGAACAAGTGATCCTACTGACGGTTTCGCAGTACATCGGGACGCTTCGCGCCGTAGCGAACGTGCAAGCATCTCAATCGCGCGTTGATCTGGCGCAAGCGCTGTACGACCAGGCGGCGGACCTGCAGAAAGAGGGCGTGGGCACGGGAATCGATACGCTGCGCGCCAACGTGGAATTGCAAAACGAAAAGCAGAGACTACTCGAAGCGCAGAACGATAGAGAGACCCTGCTGTACGGACTGAGCCGACTGCTCAACCTGGATCCGCGGCAGAGGGTGGAGCTTGCAGATTCACTGAATTTCTCTGATACGCCGCAGCCGGAAGTCGAGGCCAGCATTGAGGCTGCGCTGGCGGAACGGCAAGAGTGGAAAGCGCTGGATTCGCAAATCAAAGCGGCGATAGGGGAAAAGAGAGCGGCGCAGTCTGAGCGGCTGCCTTCGGTGCGGTTTGACGGGACGTTTGCATACGTGGGGACTTCGGGGAATACGACACTGCCGACGTACACGTATCAAGGGAGCGTGAATTTGCCGCTCTTCACGGGCGGGAGGATTCGTGCGGAGGTCGTGCGGGCGGATCTGGAAATTCGGAAGCTCGAGGAGCAGCGCGCGGATTTGCGCAACCAGATCGCGCTGGATGTGAAGACAGCGCTGCTGAACCTGGAATCGGCGCGCAGCGAAGTGCAAGTGGCGAATCTGGGCGTGCAGCTTTCGAAGGAAGAGGTCGATCAGGCGCGCGACCGGTTCAAAGCGGGCGTAGCGAACAATATCGAAGTGATCCAGGCGCAGGATTCGCTGTCGCGCGCGAATGACAATCAAATTGCAGCGCTTTACCGGTTCAATCAGGCGCGAGCCGATTTCGCACGGTCCATCGGGCAAATGGAAAAAGTTTACGCGAAGTGATGGGGGAACAATGAGCGTTGAGATAGAAGTTGGGCTGGAAAATGCAGCGCGGGCCCCGAAGATCACGGAAGAGCTGCCTTTGGAAGAAGAAGCCCCGAAGGGGCTAGGCAATCCGAGAACAAAGCGGATTCTGTTTGGCGCTGGGGCGGTGTTGGCAAGCGCTTTAATAGGATTGATTTTCTACTACCACAACCGCGAATCGACCGACGATGCGCAGGTGGACGGACATATCACGCCGGTGGCTTCAAAGGTTTATGGGCGCGTGGGAGAAGTCCTGGTGGACGACAACGAGGCGGTGAAAGCAGGACAAGTGCTGGTGAAGATCGATCCGCGCGATTACCAGGCCGCGGTGGACCAGGCCAAGGCCGCGTTGCTGCTCGCGGAGAGCGAAGCGAAGTCCGCGGGAGTGGACGTACCCAGAACGCGGGAGAACGTATTAAGTGGAACAAGCGGCGCGGATGCACAACTCCTCGAAGCCAAAGCGGAAGCCATGCGCGCAGAGACCACCTACGAACAAGCGCAGACAGCCGACCTGGAGTGGGCTCAGGCGAATGTGGAAAAGAGCCTGGCAAATGCGGAATTAGGGAAGGCGGATCTGGCGCGTTATCAGCCGCTGATGGAGAAAGGCGAGATTTCAAAGCAGCAATACGATGCGGCGAAAGCGAACGCTGACGCTACCGCGAGCGCGCTTAGGGCGGACCAGGAAAAGCTGGCGCAAGCGCACCGCAGCGTGGACGTAGCCAGAGCGCAACTGGAAGCAGCCAAGGCGCGCGTCGAACAAGCAAATGCGGAAGTGGCTTCGGCGCATGCCAACGTGAAGCAGGTGAGCATGAAGGCCGCGGATGCGCAGGCAAAGATTGCGAAAATGGAGCAAGCGCGCGCGGCGCTGGAAGCTGCGCAACTCAATTTGGGCTACACCGAGATCACCGCACCCGTGGATGGTGTGGCAACTCACAAGCAGGTCGAGCCAGGTCAGATCGTGCAAGCGGGACAAGGTCTCTTGGTTGTAGTTCCACTGCAGAACGTGTGGGTGACTGCAAATTTCCGGGAAACGCAGTTGAAAAACATGAAGCCTGGCCAAAAAGCGGAAGTGAAAGTGGATACCTACGGCAAGACGTTCAGCGGGCACGTGGACTCGATTGCAGGCGCAACAGGGTCCGTGCTGAGCCTGCTGCCACCGGAAAATGCCACGGGGAATTATGTGAAAGTCGTGCAGCGCATTCCGGTAAAGATTGTGTTGGATCCGATTCCTTCGGAGAAAGCCGTGCTGCGGCCGGGAATGAACGTGGACGCGACGGTGCTCACGGACTAAGCGGGAATAAAGAAAGGTAGCTAATCGGTCGTACCTAGAAAAAGTGTCGTCGTTAAAGGTGTAGGGCGTTAGGAATGCGGGACCAGGAACGGGCACGATGAGAAATATTCTAGCCAAGTTGAGGAGACCGGACGGGACGATCAACCCCTGGGTGATCGCCGTGACGGTGACCCTCGCAACGTTCATGGAGGTGCTGGACACCTCGATTGCGAACGTGGCGCTGCCGCACATCGCCGGCAATTTGTCGGCAGGGCAGGACGAGTCAACGTGGGTGTTGACGTCGTACCTGGTTTCGAACGCCATCATCCTGCCGCTTTCGGGCTGGTTTTCGGGATTGTTGGGGCGCAAGCGGTTCTACATGTTGTGCGTGGCGCTGTTTACGGTGAGTTCGTTTCTGTGCGGGCTGGCTCCGAGTTTGGGAGTGCTAGTTCTTTTCCGAATTATGCAAGGCGCGGGCGGAGGCGGATTGCAGCCAAGCGAGCAGGCCATTCTGAACGACACGTTTCCGCTGGAGAAGCGCGGCATGGCTTTTGCGGTTTACGGAGTAGCAGTCGTTGTAGCTCCCACCATCGGCCCGTGGCTGGGCGGATGGATTACGGACAATTTTTCATGGAGATGGGTTTTTTACATCAATGTGCCGGTGGGCATTCTTTCGCTGCTGCTGACGAGCTTTTTGGTCAGCGATCCACCGTACATGAAGAAGGCGAATCTGAAAGCGGGATTCCGGATCGATTACATCGGGATTGGTTTGATCAGCCTGGGGCTGGGCAGTATGCAAATCATCCTGGACAAAGGGCAACGAGAAGACTGGTTTGCGTCTAAGTTCATCATCGGGTTTTTTGCACTGATGTTGGTGGGAATCATCGCGGGAATTATTTGGGAGTGGCGCGAGAAGGAACCGGTGGTGGATTTGAAGATGTTGAAAGACCGCAACTTCGCCATCGCCACGATCACCATGTTTTTCCTGGGCTTCGTACTGTATTCGACCACCGTGCTGATCCCCCAGCTTTTGCAACAGTTGATGGGATATACGGCGCAGCTGGCAGGCATGGCGCTGTCCCCGGGCGGTGCAGTGATCATGCTCATGATGCCGGTGGTGGGGATTCTGGTATCTAAGGTGGATACGCGGATCATGATTGCGTTCGGTTGCGTGGTGTGTTCGTTGGCGTTGTTCGCGATGGCCGGCTGGAATTTGGGACTGGATTACCGGCATGCCGTCGAAGCGCGCATGCTGCAGAGTTTCGGGCTGGCGTTTCTGTTCATTCCGATTAACGTGGCGGCGTTTGCGTACGTCCCTAAGGAGAAAACGAATATGGGCACCGGAATCATCAACCTGGCGCGAAACGTCGGAGCCAGCGTAGGGATTGCCACGGTGACGACGATGCTGGACCGGAGAGCGCAGTTTCACATGGTGCGGTTGACCGAACGCGCCAATGAATTGAGCGCGGCGTACCACAACACGCTCAACGGTATTCAGCTGAGACTCGTTTCGGCAGGTTCGACAGCAGCGAACGCCAGCGCGCAAGCCCACGGGATGATTTACGGCACGATCCAGAGGCAGGCCGCGATGCTGGCGTTTCTCGACAATTTCAAGATGCTGGGAATCATGTTTCTGGTGGTGATTCCGATTCTGGTGCTGATGCGGAGGCCGAAAATGCGCGGAGGCGGAGTGCCGGTGCATTGAAAAAAAGAGTTTTTTCGCTCGGAAACGTCAAAGTGATTTCGCGGGATTGGGGGAAACGACAATGGCGACACAAGCAGCAGCGGGGATACAAGGAAGTGAGGAGAAACTGATTCGCGCGGGACAGCGCGGCGATCATCAAGCGGTGGAAACGCTCTTTCGCCGCTACCAGAGGCCGCTGTTCCAGACGGCGTTGCGCGTGCTTGGCAACACCGAGGACGCGGAAGACGCCTTGCAGGACGGGCTGCTTTCGGCGTATCGCAACTTGAAGCGCTTCGAAGGACGCTCGCAATTCTCGACCTGGCTGACGCGCATCGTAATCAACGCGGCGCTCATGCGCAG
>Ga0137379_10002400_pt1 | contig 17429 bp, 15 predicted proteins | sample SagtaG_18_FD_104812 | JGI IMG/M metagenome (GOLD analysis project Ga0137379, IMG submission 104812) | Vadose zone soil microbial communities from Sagehorn Ranch, Mendocino, California, USA - Sage2_L_80_16 metaG | ecosystem: Environmental > Terrestrial > Soil > Vadose zone | place: USA...
ACGAACACACGACTAGCATCGTTGGCTAAACGAGGAAGACGGAGAGGAGGAGATGCCGAGGAACGGGACTACTGACGATCGGAACTGAATCTCGTGAGCCGGCGCGTAGGGTCGCGAGAGCCGGCGAAATCGGGGAAACCGGCGTCGACACAACTGCGAGCACAATCGGCGTGAGGTGCGACGAAGCGGACGGTGTCGACGTTGAGCGTTCGGACAGCCCACAGCAAGCGTCGGCTTCCGCCTGCGTCATCTTCGTTTGCGCGCCGGACCCGGACTGATGGCCGTTCCGGGAGTGCATCGGACACTGGCCTTCATTGACACAGCACGCCATACGAGCTTGGGCGGTGCTCTGCCAGCCGGCGCACTGTGCCCAGGCGCTCGTCGGCAGCATGACCGCGATCAGCACCGCGGCAATCCGCGTGGTCAGAAACCGCACAATCTTAGGATGCTGGACTTCTCGAATGGTGTCAAACGGCGTTCGGTCCGCGCCTGAAGAGGCAGCACAACCGGACGCGAGCTTGCGCCTACCCGACCGACGTCCTCGTCGGGTTGATCCGTCAACCAGCCTCAAACGAAGCCACCGTAAGTGATCGAACGACATTGAGAGGTCTGACACAATTCGCGGCGACCGTTCATCTTCTTCACGCGTAAATCGCAGATTCGCTGATGGATCGCCGAACGAGAAGATTTGAAGGAGGGTTTTGCGCTACACTGTCCAGGACCGTCCGCAAACTGTTGATTCTAAAGCGGAGAGATGGCCGAGTGGTTGAAGGTGCACGCTTGGAAATTGCTCTGGCGATCTGCGATGGTGTGCTGCAGATTTCGATTACCGTTGCGAAGCCAACCACTTAACGGCGATCACGTCTCCGTGGTCGATCACCGTAAACCGCAGTAAAACTCGCGCGATCGATCGAGTCACGTCACAGTTACGTCACAGTTCCCGCGGCGTTGAATGAGCACGCCTTCAGGCATTTCTCACCACGCCGACGCGGTCTGCGCGCGCACGCGGACCGTAGACTGTTCGGCGACAACGATGAGTGGGGAGTGCTCCCTGGCTGCGACTTTGATCGCGCTCAGAGCTTCGTGGAGGCTGGGCCAGAATGCCTAAACTCTTCCGGCCAGTAATTCACGCTCTGGTGGTACTCGGTTGATTCGCAGTGCTCCACGAACTCGAGCAGGTTCCCCACCTTCTCGATCAGCACCGAACGCACTTCCATCGGCGAAGCAAAAAAGAATTCCTTCCGATTATTGGCCCAGTTCATGCGCCGGGACGCGAAGTGGTCGTGGAGTTCGTTCTCAAGCTTGACGGCATCCTCTGAAAAATAGATTGCGTGCACGTCAAATTTGAAGGGAACTGATGCGTCGCCCAGTTCGTGGATGCGATCGAGCGGTTCTAACCGACGAGTCAGCCCGATCTTGACAACGTGCTCGCCGAGTGCGCCGCGATTCGAGATCACGTAAACGTATCCCGCACGGATATTTGCTGCCCGGTAGTCGTTTTGAACAATTGCGTGGTCGACGTTCGCGAGTTGTTGTTCCAAGTCCGGGTCCGACGAGCCACTTGCTTTCAGCTTCTCGATCACCGTGACGAGATGGGTTCGTTCCTTTTCCAACTGTTCTCGGGCGGCTGCGAGTTCCTGTTCAACTTTGCGCTCCTCCCGCAGTCTCTCGCGTTCGGCTCGCGCTATCTCTCGCTCTTCCTCCTTCTTGATCAGATAGTCGGCTGTCAGCTCGATTTCCTCGACCCGAAGCGCGTGGAAACCATCACCGATCCTCATTTCCATCATCTTGCCGAGTTTTGCGATCGCAGTGCGTGAAGCCTCCAGACGCTTTAATGCCGTCTGCAAATTGCCCGCACGGAGCGTTCTGACGACGTTCTCGGCTTCGGCGTTGTACGCACGCAGCATCAGCTTCGCAAGGTCATTGGCCAGGCTTCGCCCTTTCGCCAGCGACCCGTCGAACGTGAACATGTTCGATTTCTCGATCGCCACTTCCGCCTTCACCAGCTCTGCGATCCGTGCACCGATCCTGTCGAGGCGCTCGCGATAGGCCACCGCGTTCTCGAGCGGATGATGGTAACGGTAGATGCCGACGTCCTGCAGTACACGCTCATCATTCAACTCAACTACGGTGCCAGCATCCGTACCAACGGCCTGCAGCCGATTGCGCAGTGCGGCATTCTCTGCCTCCAGCAACGTGAGTCGATCGTCAGCACTCAGCCTCGCGGCTACAAGAGCGTCGACCGGCACTGAGCGGCCGTCCGGCTTTCCCGGCGAGTCGCCGGTCGATTCGACCGAGTCGACACTCACCCATAGCTGCCAGCCCGGAGGCGGCGGTGGCCACGCAGGGTCCGGCGTCCACCCTCTCGGTGGGACCCATCCCGCGGGCGGCTTCGGCCATCCCGGAGGCGGGTTGAAGGTAGGCCCCTTTTGCGTCATGCCCGCCTGACTCCCGCGCGTTCCGCGCTCACTAAACCGAACGGATTCTTAGATACTGCAGCGCCCAAATGACCGAGCGTCAGCGCCGGAACGACGGCGGAGAGATCGAATGCAAGGAACGCCTGCCGCTCAGCCGCTGCGATGACGAAGGGAACGTAGGTGCGGTTCCCCGTGGCTGGATCAACGGTGCTCGTGCCAACTTCAAGGGAAATCGTGTGGATCAATCCACGGCGATCTGACTCAAAGACTTCATGGAATGATCGGAGTGCGACCTGATGAACCGCGCTCGCAAAGCGCTCGCGGCATTCCTTTTGCGAAAGTGTGGTTGACGTGATCTCGTCCGAGGCCTTCGAGTACTTGTATGCCTTAGTGTCCGGAATGTCGCTTGGCCCTGGCACGAGGACGCGAAGGCGGAGTTCCGCGGCTGTCTGCTCGAACTCGAACTCGTGCGTGACCTGGAAGTGTTCCGGATACACCGAATTCGAAAGCACTATTGATACGTATTCCTGAACGGCATCTGCGGTTCCGTACCCGAGATTAGCGATAAACTCATCCAGATCCCGGTTTCGACCTGCAGCCTCAGCTTCTCGATCCTCGCACTCCTTAGCATATCGAGCGCGCTCTCGTTCGAGATCCGTGACTCGTTTCTCCTCGACCGCAGCGTGGTCGCTCTTTGCCTTTTGACGCCGCGTCTCCGACTGCCGACACATGGACTCCCATGCGACAACCGCGCGATCGTGCGCGAGTCTGGCGCCTTCGACAGCGTCGGCGTATTTCTTTTTGCCGAAAAGACTCGCCAGCCCGCGAGGCGCTTCAGGCACCGAAAGGGTTGGTTCAGGGGGATTCGAAATCGGCACAGGTTCAGGCGTCGGTTTTTCGAGGTCGACACGGTCAAATGGCGGATGCGTCACGACCACGCGCAACGTATTCAAATCGACATAGTCGTCCCTGGAGAGCGTTGCCTCCAGCAGCGTATCGATGTCCCCGTACACCTCGGCCAGCTGCTCGTTCCGTTCCTCGACCTCTGCCAGCATCGCTTCAACGTGGGCTTCCTGGGCTTCCTTTTCGCGGGTTTTGCGGTGTGCCGCATCTGTCTTGGCCAGCTCTGCCCGGGCCCGCGACTCAGTCCTCCGAGTCTGCTCCGCATGCCGGAGCAATGCCGCGTGTTGCCGTACCGCCTGACGGGTTCGGCGTTCATTCTCACGAGCGGCTACTCGGGCAGCCCGTTGCAGCGACGCAAAGAATCCCCCACGCGCCATAATCTGGACCTCAGCCGACGAATGACGGGCCCATAATATGCGGATCCTGACTGAATCTACGCGGGGAACCGAAAAACGCCGAACGTGGGGCCGTTCTTGACGCGTACTTGAAGACGCAGACGGAGTGAAGTGATGCCAGTGGTTCCGTACACGAATCGCTTGGAACCAGCCGATGACGCGGTGATTTGGCGCTATATGGATTTGCGCAAGTTCCGCGACTTGATGGCCAGCGAAGAGCTCTACTTTCGCCGCGCCGACCTCTTTACAGACAAGAGCGAAGGGCTACCACCCGAGGAATACGCGAGGCGAGTTCTCAACCTGAACCCATACGACATTCGCGATCGCAGAGACCTGAACCATCATCTCGGTTCGCTTGCCCAGCACCGCGAGTCCTACTACATCAGCTGCTGGTACCTATTCCGTCAGGAAACGCTCGACATGTGGGAGCAGTACGGCCATGACGGAGTCGCAGTGTGCTCACGCTATGAGCTTCTCAAAGAGGCCCTTGATGGATTCCTAGGTGAGGCGCACCTAGGTCTGGTCCAGTACGGCACCAGCCACATCCAACGTGCTTTCAACGCGTTGGAGTTCATCACTACAAAGCAGACGAAATACGCGTCAGAGTGCGAGGTCCGCGCCTTCCTGACGGTGTACGACCCGTTGGCCAGTGGCAATCGCCACTTTGACTTGAATAGCGACCCCCACGCCGCGCCGCTGGACCTCAATCCTCGGCATTCCTGGGTTCCTGACTGCAAGCGTAGGCGAATCAACCTACGGTCGTTGATTACCGACGTCGTGATCTCTCCATGGGCGGAACCTGACGCCGTCGAGGAAATCGATCTATGGGTTAAGAGCAAAGGCTTTCCGGCGTCTGCTCGGTCATCCGAGTTGACAGGGTCGACCACGCCGACTCTCGCGGAATTCAGACAGTTTCGGCACATCGCCGGCACCCGGGTACCCGAGCCTGAAATCACCGACGAAACACAGGCATCGAACGAAGAGCTTGAGCGGTTTCAGGAAGTGCTATCTACGCTTCCAGCGTCACGCGTACGATACCTGTATCGGCAGCGGTGGGAAGCCTGCCGGCTGAATCCGGGAGGCATTCCGCGGCTCGCTGACGTCCAATTCCTCGAAAGGACTCTGCGAATTCTCGACGCCTGGAAACGGCAGGGAATTGACGTTGGCTGACGTGTCGAAACGAGGCAGAAGCGCTGCGTAACGAGATCTCACCGAATCGCCCGGTTCATGGCCACGTCAGAGTCCTTGGGTCGTTGAAAGGGCACCGCCGCGTCATTTCCTGAGTTCACGAAACGACAGGAAGCCTTTGCGCCCGAGCAGGTCGACCAGGCTGAGCGCTTCTTTGCGCGCTTCCTGATCGCCGCTTGCCAATGCGGCGCTGAGAATGTGCTCCAGTTCGCTCTCCCAACCACTTGGGCCCCAACCCGCGTCGAATTCGACCATGAGATGCGCGACGTGAACGGTCTCGCGCGGCAACTCATTCGCCAACTCGTTCAGGCGCTCCATGACCGTGTGATCACGATCGATGTCCCGCGCAAGGCGAAGGACCCGTTCGAGTTCGGCCAAGAACCAAGCGGCTGGAAAGAGTTTTGAAGAGGCCCACGAGCCAAACGCCTCCAGCTCTTCTTTCGCTTTCCCTGGGGCCGCTTCAGCGTTGGCTCGACGCTGCTCCCACAAACTTTGGAACCGCTCAATTACGTCGGCCGGAATCTCTCCGCCTTGGCCGAGACTCCAGCCAATGTGGCTGATGGCAGCCGCGCGCAACCAATCCGGAGCGTGGTGAAAGAAGTCCTGCAGGAGCGAACTATTCTCGAGCTGGCCGCGGCCGAACAACACAACAACATGCTGTGCCAGTTCGCGTGCCGCTTCTCCGCCCTCCTGCCGCTCCTGCGAAACGGTGTCGAGCTTGAGAACAGCAGCAGCGTATTGAGTCGAGAGCGCCTCCGCGATGTTGTTGTACGGCGGATTGAACTTCACATACGTGTCCCAGGCTCCATGCCAGTAGTCAATCGCCGCGTCTTCAGTCGGGAAGATTCTCGAAGCGTTTCCGACAGCCCAATCACGATCCATCAAAACAAGCCACGGAAACCACTGCCCGTACACCGAACGGATCGCCAATGAAGGATCACGGTTGACGTCTAGGTGTGCATCGAGAACGGACCTCACCTCGAGCGCGTCTGACAGCGAAAACTTGTCGGGATCTTCGCTGTTTCGTTGAAGCCACAGTGCGTATCGAACTACCGCGTGGAAGGCTTGACCGCGTGTCGTGTTGAGAGAGAGCGTTGCCGGGTCCATGTTCGACCCGCCGTACTCCGCCTCGTATGCCGAATTCGGATTGTCGTCGTCCGTCAGCTCCGCAAGGAGCGTCCAGGCAGAATCCTTCAGTACTATGGGAATCGCGGTGTCCTTATCTTCGAAACCGGTATCGAGCAACGTTGCGATCGATCGACGCGCCCAGCTCCAGCCGGGATCTTCCTCGAACGGATGTGTCCCATGCTCGCGCGCGTAATCGTATGGTTGTTGTAGGACCCAGGCGCAAAGCTTCAGTACGGGCTCCCATGGAAACGTCCTTCCTTGACGCGCCCCTTCCTGAAACCCTTGAATCGCGCTTCGGACGTACGTTGGAGAGAAGCCCTGCAGCCGTGTTGCGATAAGGGAGAACCGATTCGGGTCGCGAGAGACTGCTGACGTGAGCATCCGCCCCAGTCCCTCAGGCGAGTCCGCCATAACGCGACTCGTCGCTTTCCATTCTCCGAGGAAGCGCATGAGGTCATCGTCATCCATCGCGGACAGTTCCTCTGTGCTCTTCGGGCTCTTGGGACCCGTCCAAACGGCGAAGCGAGGAGTGACAACGTCAGGTGCCTCGGGTTTTCCGAATTCTTGTACCAGTTGATCGAGCAGCGCTTGCTCTGTCTCCGGAAGCATTCCAGAGAGCGGAGCAAGTCGCTCAAGCTGCCAGCGCCTGCGGTCGGACTCCTCCAACTCCGCGTTAGTCGGGGCGGCGCTGAGCCACGTGAGCAATTGCTTTTGCCCACCCTCCGAGAGTCGTGGGAAGAAATCGCGAAGTAACATCACGTACTCCCGGCGAAATCCCAACGCGTCAAACCTAGCGCGGTCCGTGAGAATCGCCTCGATCATCGGCACCACTGGCCTCGCACGAAGTACGAAAAGCGCGATGCGCCCAAATACCGTGAAACCGTACTTCTCCAAGGTGTCGAGAACTTGCTTGACCGCCTCATCGCTCGTGGCGGAGAGTTCCAGCGCGCTATCGCGCACCGCATTCACAAGGGAGTTCCGCACGTCGTCGTAGCTGTTTCCGGAGCCGTCGATTGTGGCGCGCCAGACAAATGAATAGTCCTCGAGCTCTACTTCGTCAGCGGACCTGGAAGCGGCCACCGCGGCCTCTAGCAGTGAGCAGAAGGTGCGGAGCGCCTCCAAACCAGCTCCTTTGACGAGCGGCTCGCGAACCGTGCCGATCAACTCGCCGTACATCCCTTGTTCGAGTCGCGCGTGTACCTCCCGTGGCCACCCTTCGCCGGCCGGGCTGGGTTTCGAGGGCAAGATTTCGAACAACACGCGTGTCAGTTCCAATGCACGTGCCGTTTCGCCACCGTTCGCCAAGTGCGCGATTAACGCCGTTGCGGCTCGGTCGCTGGTGATCAGCGACCGTGAGCGGATCCAGTGAGGTGCCCGTTCAGCAAGGCGTACCGCCAGCACCGGAGGCAGGTTTCCTGCGATGCGCAACAAATCGAGATGGACGAGTACGTTGTCCGTCTCCGGAATGGACATGGCCACGTTCAGCACGTCCTCATGCGCCTCCGAAAGCTCGGACATCCGAACGAGGTACCGTGATGCCGCCCAGGGTTGGAATTCAACTGTGCCCTCTTTCTCGTTGTGAATCGCTTTGGGCGGCGCGGCAAATATCGCTTTTGCTTTCAGCGGTTGCAGCCAGAGGGGGTTCTGCAGCCGATCGAAGAAGTACCTGTATTGGCCCGCACGGCCAAGCAGGGCAACCGCGGCGGCCACCGCGTCAGGAGTTGGCGTCTTCCAGGATTTGGTCAAGTTCGTCAACCGCAGTGTAGAACTGGCGAACGATCGCCATTAGAGTTTTCTCGAACAGCGCGAATTGATGTTCGAGTTCATCACGAGGGCACTCTGCATCGCAGCGCCCATCGTCATGGGCGCGTTTCATGAACCAATTTGTGATCTCAATCCAATGCTGAACAACTGGTTCGAGGGTTTCGATCACCTCCGCATTTTCCGGTGCCGCAGTCGTGAACAATCGACGCGCTGAGTCAATGGGCTTGGCGCGCGCAAGCTCGTGATCCCGGAGCAACTCGAGAACTGGCTTTGCGGCTTCTCTCGGCACAGCCACCGACGTGTCGATAGATAGCAGTCCAGAAGCGGTGAGGTCGTTTGGCACGAGCCCGACACGGACCCAGATTTTGGTGATGCTGTCGATCCGCCCGGTGTAGTCCAGCCGTCCGCCAGACTTGACCTTCGAGACGTAGTCGGGCAAGCGGTTTCGGATCTCGCGCACGGAGTGAGCAATCAATCGCACGTGGGCGGGCGGACGGTTCTGCAGCATCAGCACCGCTCCCTCGTAGAGTTCTGCGAGGGACGGCGCATTCCGCTGAAGCCATGCGAGAAGTTCAAGCCGGTCGTCGCTGAACTCAGACACGGCTGCGGCTGGCCCGTCCGCTGGTAGCGCTTCCATTTGCGTTATGGCTATTCTCTTATCCAGAGAGACAGCCGGCCGCTAGACTTGCCCCATTCCTTCCCCTGGTTGTTGAACCCGGCATCCGTCAGAGCGGCTTTGATCGTCGCCGACGATGTCGTGGCCCAAATCGGTCCACGCCCGTGTCGTTTCAACAACGCCGCAACGATTCGCGGTGAAAATCTGTTATTTCTGTGAACTGGGTCGCGTGCGACGTACCCGAGTTCCGGTAAGTCGTCAGCGAATGTGTACTCGCTCGCCGCAGCGACTTGTCTCGCATATGGAGGACGCGCTGGCTTGATCGCGCCGACCGCGACGATCTCCGCGCCCTTCCGCACCACGGCGAGAGCAACTGACCGGGGCAGCCACTTCTTGACCGAGTCTGGGTCCGTGATCGCTTCCCCTTCGATGACGATCGTCGTGCATCGTTCGATCTCGGCCGCAGTCAAGTCTACCGGCGCGCAGGTCTCGACGCGGTAGTCCGCTTGCTTGTCAGGGTTTGGATCGGTCAATCGTTCTCTCCCTCGTTTCTCGGCGCGGTCGGCGAGTGGTCGGAGCAGAGTTCTGACTTCTTGAACGGTATGGTCTGCCTGGCTATGTCCTCTTCTAGATCGGCGGCAGTTGCTGGATCTTTTCGGCGACCTTGCGACAGGCGCTGATCAGATCGGAGACCAGCCTGTCGTCCACGTCGAGGACGCCTTCGTACTCGGTCCGATTGCGCATGTCGTGGCACTTCGAGAGGACGCGCCATACCTCGGGCCCGAGGCCGAGCGTGTCGGGCAGCACCTGAAAGACGATGTACCGCTTGGATGAGCGGAATCCGTGGTGCCGGAGTGCCGCCAGGCAGAGCGCGTGGGCGGCGCTGTAGGCGAGATCGAAACGGCTGTCCAGCGAGTTCGCTTCGTTCTCCGCGTCCTTCAGCCGTGCCAGGCCCGAACGGATGAGACCCGCAAACTCCTTCGCGTCGGGAGGTTCCTTTGCGAGTACGTTTCCCGGACCCGCGAGGCGCTCAAGCGGCGACGGCGATGTCATCTTCCGATCCAATTACCCAGAGTTTCGGCTGTTCAAGCACGCGCGTCACGAACGCGTTCTCCGTCCGGGCGCGCTTTGAAAACTCGGCGGCCGTGTACACGGTGGGGTTGATCTTCCGACCCACAGTGCGCGCGACCCGCTCAAGGGCGCCGAAGACCTCGCCGTACGTCAGGCTGTCGCTAATGATCATCAAGTCGATATCGCTTGCCGATTGGTCGGTTGCCTTGGCCACGGAACCGTACACGAAGGCCGCGCGAATCGCCGACGACAAAGGCTTCAGGGCATCGCGCAGCGGCTCCGCGAGCCCGACCGTCTTCAACACGATACTCCGCAGTTCCGAAAACAGCGGTGACGCCGCGTTGGCCTGGTAGTGTTTCTGATGGCCAATCCTTCGCGCCACGATCAGCCCGCTGCCCTCTAACTTCGCAAGCTCTCGCTGCGCCGCCCCGGATCCTGTGCCCGCGTCCCGAATCAACTCTGAAGCATAGAAGCTACGCCCCGGCTGGCCGAAAAGTACACCGAGAACCCGCTGCTGTGTCTTGGTCAGCAGAGCATCTGCCAGGCTTTTGCGGCCAGATCGACGAGGGCTAGACCTCACACCCAATATGGGTATTATCATGCCCTATTTGGGCATGAGCGTCAAACGTCAAACCGGCCACGGGACGCAGAGGAACTGATGGTCTAATGAGTATCTACCAAGCCGTGGATGCTCTTGGTACGCGTGAATGTGTCAGGAGACTCGGTTTGCTGCTCACCATCAGAACGACTCACCGCCCAGCGTCAGATCTGGGTTATCTGCTTCACAAGAATCCGGCCAGAGTTCAGACGTTCGATCAGAGCTTTGGACGCGCGGTCGTCTTTTATCCAGAAGCGTCGACCGACGCTTGCACGGCGGCGCTGCTTCTTGACGTCGACTCGGTCGGTCTCGTGCGCGGCCGTTCTCGCGAGGACACAGGACCACTCGCGCAATACGTCAACGACCGGCCTTACGTCGCATCTTCGTTCCTGTCCGTCGCCATTGGACAGGTGTTCCGTTCCGCCATGGCCGGACGATCCGAGGAACGACCTGAACTGGCAGACGCCGCGATCCCGCTGCAGGCCCGGATTGCCGTCCTGCCGTGTCGCGGCGGCGAGTCTCTCCTCCGTCGTCTCTTCGAGCCTCTCGGCTATGTCGTGCAGGCGGACGAACTGCCACTCGACGCGACATTTCCAGAATGGGGGCCGAGTCGATATTTCACGGTTACTCTGGATCGCGAATGTCGCCTTCGTGAGTTGCTGACGCACCTCTACGTCCTCGTGCCTGTGCTCGACGATCAGAAACACTATTTCGTTGGCCAGGAGGAACTCGAGAAACTCCTGAAGCATGGCGAGGGCTGGCTCGAAACGCATCCGGAGCGCGACACGATCGTCAGACGATATCTGAAGTACCGTCGCGATCTCGTTCGGGAAGCGATTGGCCGCCTGCTGGCGGAGGAGACGCCGGAGGCTGATGGCGTATCGCGATCCTCCGTTAGGGACGCAGAAGAGAATTCGCTCGAGAAGCCCCTCGCCCTGAAATGAACAACGACTTTCGACTGTCGCCGAGGCAATCAAGCGGAGCGGCGCGAAACGGGTTGTCGACCTCGGTTGCGGTGAGGGCCGACTGCTGCGGCTCCTGATGGAGGAGCGGCAATTCGATGAAATCGTCGGAATGGACGTGTCGTACCGGACTTTGCAGTTCGCGTCAGAACGCCTGGGGCTCGAGCGCCTCGCACCCACGCAACGGCGGCGGATAAACCTCATTCATGGCTCGCTGGTCTATCGAGACGCCCGGCTCGCCGGCTTTGACGCGGCGGCGCTCGTCGAGGTCATTGAGCATCTCGATCGAGCGCGCCTGGCGACGTGCGAGCGCGTCGTCTTTGAGTTCGCACAGCCTTCATGCGTCATCGTCACCACGCCGAACGCTGAGTACAACGTGAATTGGGCGACTCTGCCGGCAGGACAGTTCCGTCACAAAGATCATCGCTTCGAATGGACACGCTCAGAGTTCGCCGCTTGGGCGAACTCGATTGCGAGCCGGCACGGGTACACCGTGGGTTTCCAGCCGGTCGGCGAGCCACACCCTGTAACTGGCCCGCCAACGCAGATGGCGGTGTTCACTCGATGACTTTGAAGATTCCACAGTTGTCGCTGGTCGTCTTGATCGGGCCTTCGGGTTCCGGTAAGTCGACGTTTGCACGGACTCATTTCCAGCCGACCGAAGTGTTGTCCTCCGACGCGTGCCGCGGACTCGTGAGCGATGACGAAAACAACCAAGCGGCGACCTCCGATGCGTTCGCTGTGCTGCATTTCATCGCGGCTCGAAGACTCGCGCGCGGGATGCTGACAGTTGTCGATGCGACGAATGTCCAGGAGGAGGCACGCAAACCGCTGGTCGCGCTGGCACGTGAGTTCCACGTTCTACCGGTCGCCATTGTGTTCGACGTACCCGAACGAGTGTGCCAGGACCGTAACCGTGCACGATCGGATCGGAACTTCGGTCCTCATGTCATCCGCCAGCAGTCGAGCCAGCTTCGGCGCTCGATTCGCAATCTGGGCCGTGAAGGATTCCGGCACGTCTTCGTCCTGCGCACGGACGAAGATGTCACGGGCGCGAGCATCGAAAGACAGCCGCTCTGGAACGATCGGCGATCAGAGCACGGACCGTTCGACATCATCGGCGACGTCCATGGCTGCGCGACTGAGCTGGAAACCTTGCTGAGCGGGCTTGGTTACTCGATAGACGATGCGGGCGCTTGGCGTCATCCCGCTGGCCGAAAGGCGGTGTTCCTTGGCGACCTCGTTGATCGGGGCCCTCGGATTCCTGAAGTCCTGCGGATTGCGATGGGCATGGTCGGAGCGGGATCCGCTCTCTGTGTTCCGGGCAATCACGACGTCAAACTCCATCGAAAGCTCGCCGGACGTGACGTCAAGGTTAGCCACGGACTGCAGGACTCGCTTGATCAGCTTGAGAAGGAGTCGCCAGACTTTCGCCAGCAGGCGTCTACCTTCATCGATGGTCTGGTCAGTCACTACGTTCTGGACGATGGCCGCCTCGTCGTGGCGCATGCCGGCATGAAGCAAGAGATGCAAGGCCGCGGCTCCGGGAAGGTCAGAGACTTTGCGTTGTTCGGCGAGACGACCGGCGAAACCGATGAATTCGGGATGGCTGTGCGCTACAACTGGGCGGCCGAGTACCGCGGGAGCGCTACGGTCGTGTACGGTCATACCCCCGTTCCGACACCCGAGTGGCTCAATGGCACCATCAACATCGATACGGGCTGCGTATTCGGCGGGCAACTGACCGCGCTTCGATATCCGGAGAAGGAATTGGTGTCGGTGCCGGCGCTGCGGGAGTACGCCGTGGCGATCAGGCCGCTGGTCGCGGCTGTGACCGAACGCTCGCTGACTGTTCAGCAGCAGTTGGACGACGTCCTCGACCTGGCGGACGTGGTCGGCAAGCGCATCGTCACGACACGTCTGCATCGGACCGTCACAATTCGGGAAGAGAACGCGATCGCCGCCCTGGAAGTAATGAGCCGGTTTGCGAGCAATCCAAAGTGGCTGGTCTATCTGCCACCGACGATGGCGCCGTCCGACACCAGCCGCCAGCCAGGCCTGCTCGAACATCCCAGCGAGGCATTCGGGTATTACCGCGCGAGCGGTGTTCAGACTGTCGTCGTGGAAGAAAAGCACATGGGTTCCCGCGCGGTCGTGGTCGTGTGCCGGGACGAGGAGGCGGCGCAGCGCCGTTTCGGAGTGGTCGGAGAGGGGCCGGGCGTTTGTCTCACCCGCACGGGGCGCCGCTTTATTGAGGATGCCGTGCTCGAGCGAGACCTTCTGAGCGCGGTCACCGATGCTCTCGGCCAAACCGGATTCTGGGATGAATTCAAGACCGATTGGGTTGTGCTCGATTGTGAGCTGATGCCATGGTCGCTGAAGGCGCTGGAGCTCTTGCGATCGCAGTATGCGGCCGTCGGTGCGGCAGGACGTGCCGCAATCCCAGAGACGTTGAAAGCTCTGCGCCAGACAGCTGCGCGAGGCCTAAGCGTGGATGGCTTGCTCAAGAGCTTCGAGGAACGGAACGTCGCGGTAACAAAGTTCACGGATGCGTACCGTCGCTACTGCTGGCCAGTGCGCGCTATTCAGGACGTCCGCCTTGCACCGTTTCACATCATGGCGACGGAGGGTGCCGTTCACATTGATCGTGACCATGCGTGGCACATGAACATGCTGCGTCAGATCTGCGACAAGGGATCGGACGTTCTGTTCGCGACGCCATACCGCGTCGTCGACCTCAGCGCTGAGGGCGAAGTGAATGACGCGGTTCAGTGGTGGACCGATCTCGTGGGGAGGGGCGGAGAAGGCATGGTCGTCAAGCCATTGTCCTTCGTCGCTTCGAGCGGGCGTGGCCTGCTGCAACCAGCCGTGAAGTGTCGCGGTCCTGAATACCTCCGGCTGATTTACGGTCCCGACTATCTCGCGCCGGAAAACCTCGAGCGGTTGCGGAATCGTGGCCTCGCGGCCAAGCGATCGCTCGCCCTGAGGGAATTTGCGTTGGGCATTGAGGGTTTGGAGCGGTTCGTCGCTCGCGAACCGCTGCGTCGCGTTCACGAGTGCGTGTTCGGCGTGCTCGCGCTCGAGAGTGAACCAGTCGATCCGCGGCTTTGACGTCGGCGAGCACACGGCGATACTGATCGCCGCTGGCATCACTCTGTCGCCACAGGTAGAAGAACATCAACCCGAACGCGCGCGTTGAGCGGCCTCCGTGAGCGGACGTGCTTGCTCGTTCGCTCGTCCAGGCGCTATAAGGTGAGCAGAGTAGGTCGCGGTCGCCTGCTTCTCCGAGTCATTTGACGCCGGAGCCGACCGTGTTCACCGCCCCCAACGGGCTGCGGACATTGGCCTCGCCCCAGACCACGCACGGATGCTGCGATCTGAGATCGAGCGTCACGTGGCGACGCCCGCCTCCCGCGCCCATCGCGCCAGAGCCAAATCCGTTTTACCTGTAGCCGCCGATCACCTGCGGCTGGAGGGAGGGCGCGATGTCTGACCCGCGCTGGGATGATCCGCGAGACCATGATGAGGACTCTCGCGACCTCGACATTCACTGGATCGAACTCGGGCGCGGGGGGGCATCGGATCCCCGCGACGACAACCCTCGGGACCGCGACGAGGATGTTCGCGAACGAGACCGGGATCCGCGCGACCGCGACCCACGCGATGTGTTTCTCGACGGGCTGGAACTCCCGCGCGGACTCGAACGCGAGGTCGTCATCGATGGTGATCATCGGTACGAACTGAACGGCGAGGACAGCCGATCGTTGGCGGCCGTCGGCGCGTTTCGGGTGATCTCTGAGCGCGATCTCCGCGACCCGCGAGACGAGTCGACCGATCTGCGTGAGCCTGACCTTCGGCATCTGCGTGACGAGGGCCTAACGAGGTTCGTTTCCCTTGCCGGCCGCGAGCGAGCCGTGACGCTGACGGAGCGCGGCCATCACCTCCTGGAAGCCCACCGCCGGGATCGTACCGATGCCCGCGAACAAGGGTTCTACGCCGGCGTGAGCCGACCGCGTGAACTATCGCACGACGTCCAGCTCTATCGTGCGTACCTGCGCGAAGAGGCGAGGCTTCGCGACGAGGGCGGCGACATCCGCGGCGTCGTCCTCGACCACGAGCTCAAGCGCGAGTATCAGGAATGGCTGCAGGAGCACAATCGCGGACGCGCCGACAGCGACGGACGACCGGATCGGGACGCCCGCGAGATTGAAGAGTGGGCGCAGGACCACGACCTGCCGTACTTCGACGAGTCAGTCCACTTTCCCGACTTCCGCATCGAGTACGAGCTGCACGGGCGCGACCGGCACGAAGACATCGAGGTCGTGACGGAACACTATCGGGGCGACCATGCAGCGAGCGTCGCCCGATCCGGATTCACGTGCTATGGACGCGGAGGCGGCAGCGGTCGGAGTGGCGGACGCCCCTTCGATCCACGCGTCGCCGAGGAATTTCTATGATCATCCGTGCGGTCCCGCACTACCTGCAGGAGAGCGTGCGTCCGGGTCGGGTCCAAAAACTCATGGATCTCGGCTTTTCGTTGCGTCAGGCACGATTCCTCGTACACGTCCTGGTCTTCTCCGGGGTGTTCATTGAACGGCAGTACCGGGTCTTCACGGGCCTCGCACATGGTCAGAAAACGCACGACTTTCTCGCCAAGCTCGTCACAGGCGGCTACGCGACGCCGATCACCCCCGGTGCGCTCCATCGCGGCCGGCTGTATCGCGTCCAGTACAAGCCGCTCTACGAGGCCATCGGCGAGCCGAATAACCGGAACCGGAAGGCGGCCTCGCTGGGTCGGTCGGTGGAGCGTCTCATGCTCCTGGATGCCGTCTTGGCCGACACCCGCTTTGGTTGGCTCGGCACCGAGCAGGACAAGCGGAACTACTTCCAGGCAGCGCTCGAGCACGACCTCTTGCCACAGTGGTATCCGCATCTCCGGTTCGGCGACCGTGCTCCGTACACGATGCGCTTCTTCCCCGATAAGCTGCCGATCGGCGTGCCGCTCAAAGGCGAGCGGCGGCATGTCTTTCTCTACCTGGCCACGCGTGAGGTCCCTGCCGACTTTCGGGTGTTTCTCTTGCGGCACGCCAACCTGCTGACGGCGGTCCACGACTGGACGATTCGCATCCTCCTGCCGCGTCGATTGCGCAAGTCGGCAGCCCTGTACCGGTATGCGGTCCGAGATGCTTTCATGACGCCGTTGACCCCGCGCGAAGTCGATGAGCTCGACTGGTACTTTCGTGGACGTCGGGGCGAGGTCGTCTGTCCGTCGCGAGACCGCGATCTCGACCTGGTGACGGCCGCTCGGAGGTTCGGCGCGGCGCGGTTCGAGGCCCTGTACCGCGCCTGGCAGCAGCGCGGCGACGACGCCCTCCACACGATGCAGACGCCCTTCCTTCGGGAGCAGCTGCAACGCGGGACGGGGCGCATCGAATTCGCCGAACTCCCGCACCAGTACTTGCAGCTCACACCGCTCATCGGTCGATCGGACGGGGTTGAGAAGTGCCTCGGCGAGGGGGACAACCTAGGAACCGCCTAGGTTGTCCTGAGCTGTTGCGGCGATCTCACGCCTTCACTACTGCCAACGTCGGTGCCCCAAGCGCGTCGCGATCGCCCATCATGAATCCACACAGGCAGTTGTCCGCAGCATCACCGCGATCGGGCGGCGCACTGTGGCGCCCGTCAGAACGCCACGGCGTCGGGGATTGGTCAGCAAGCCGTGGTGTGAACGACCCCGGCGTTGCAAGCGCGGGGTGGCCCCGCGCCCCAAAAGGACGGGGTCGTTCACATCACAGCTTGCCTGTCGCTGATGGATATGCGTGGCGTCGAGTTGGGGAGGCGATGCGCGCACAATTCGCGACAGCGTGTGCGCGGCGATCAGAGGAGCGTTACGCCATCGATCTGGCGTGTGTCCCTGACCGCGTCCTGGGCCTGGTCCTGACCCAGGTTCTGCGGCGGTTGTCCTTCGCGATGGCTCTCTCGGCCATCACGTCTTCGATCATGCCGCTGTGCTCTGCGCTGTCAATGCGCTTCGCTGCGCTTCGACCGCGGATTGGCACCCCAACGCGGCTGCCGCGTTGGGGACCCCGCCGTGACGCGGCCTTCGGGCATTGACAGCGCCTGCGCGCAGCACGCTTCCAGCACTTGCGTGATGGCCGGACCGACTGCTCTTTGCTCGGCTAGACTGGGTCACCTACGGAGGTCTCATCGCCTATGGCAACCGAGTTCATATCCGCACGGATTTGGCCGAGGCTTCGACGGTTGGCGAGGACTCGCCGGCGCCGCGGGTACGTCGCCGTCCCCTTCCTCGGCACGGGAGCCGCCAAGCGTCTGCCGTTGAAGCGCGGCGACGTTCTGATCACCAAGTTCGATCTGAATGCAGTTCGT
>Ga0137379_10002403_pt1 | contig 17424 bp, 7 predicted proteins | sample SagtaG_18_FD_104812 | JGI IMG/M metagenome (GOLD analysis project Ga0137379, IMG submission 104812) | Vadose zone soil microbial communities from Sagehorn Ranch, Mendocino, California, USA - Sage2_L_80_16 metaG | ecosystem: Environmental > Terrestrial > Soil > Vadose zone | place: USA...
CGACAATTTTTGCGACGCCGCGCTGTCGCAGCGCTTTAACGGCGGCGCGCATGGTTGCGCCGGTAGCCAATCCGTCATCCACGAGAATGACAACTCGGTCGCGCAGCTCGGGCGAGGGACGTCCTTCGCGGTAGATTTGTTCGCGTCGTTCAAGTTCGGCCGTCTCCCTAACCGTTACAGCTTCAATCGCCTCCTCTGCATATGGTATTGCGCGCATAACCTCTTCATTCAAGACGCGCACACCGCCAGAGGCGATCGCACCGGCAGCCAGTTCTTCAAAACCAGGAACACCGAGCTTGCGCACGATGAAAACATCGAGCGGAGCACGCAGCCGTTTTGCGACTTCGTACGCAACAGGCACGCCGCCGCGAGGCAATCCGAGCACAATCACATCTTTACGACCTGCGTATTTATCAAGCTTCTCCGCTAGTTGCCGACCGGCTTCTGCTCGATTTGAAAAAGCTCGTTCCATGCGGCTGATCGCGCCGCTTTGTTAAACAGTCGAAGCGAGCGCGGGAAATAACGACTGCATATCGCGGGGAAAACTGTGCATCACTTTTTCAAGTTCGCCATTACCCATGTGAGCGGCGATAATGACACGCACGGTTTCAAAACCTTGATCACTCATCGTTGTAGCCCTTTCGCTAGCTGGCTCGGCCTCAAGCGGTGAAAAAGCCTGCCTTCTGAATTTCGATTCTCGATGCGACTACGGTTTGCCTCAAATGATGTGCGAACTCGGCAAGAGATCCTTCTCCAAGGGGAGAGGCGGGAGAGGCTACACGTGTAAATCGCTGCGCGTCAATGAGCCTCTAAGTTCCGCCGGCGGGATTGCGATTTGGCCACGGCGGAGAAGGCGGCAGTTCGTAGCGTTTTGTCTTTAGCTCTTCCTGCATTTCCTGAATCGCTCGATCCAGCTGCTCGTCTTCGCCTTTGAATTCTTTCCCGGGATCGTTATCGACGACAACGTCGGGATCGACTCCGTGGCCCTCGATGATCCATTGTTTGCCGTCTTTTGAGTAAACCGCGAATTCCGGTTTAAAGAACTGCCCCCCATCCGCCAGTGGAAGCGAATCGCGAATCCCGATCACGCCACCCCAGGTGCGTTTGCCGATGAGCTTCCCAAGCCCGAGCGTTTTAAACCGATACCGAAAAATGTCGCCATCGGATGCGGAGAATTCGTTGATCAGTGTGACCATCGGGCCGGTGAACGTTTGCGACGGATCCGTTTGCGGCATGCCGTTGCGCGCAATCCCGACCATCACCAGCGCGCGCCGCAACCGCTCGATCACGAGCGGCGAGACGAAGCCGCCGCCGTTGCCGCGGACATCGACAATGAGTGCGTGCTTGCGGATTTGCGGAAAGTAAAGCTTCGTAAACTCGTCCAACCCGGGTCGGCCCATGTCAGGGATGTGGAGGTATCCAATTTCGCCGCCGGTTTTTTTCGTGACGTAGTCGATGTTCTTTTGTACCCAATCGAGATAGTAAAGCGGTGCTTCGTCATCGATGGGCACTACGGTCACATCGCGCGCCCCGGCATCGGTCGGCTTGGAATTCACGCGCAGGATTACCTGTTTGCCTGCAGTGCCGATGAGCGCGTCATAAAGGTTTGGCAGGCTCGACACCGGCGTGTTGTTGATCGCGAGAATGTAATCGCCCGCTTTCACGTTTACGCCGACATCTGTGAGCGGAGAGCGCGTGTGCTTGTTCCAATTTTCGCCAGGTAAAATGCGTTCGATGCGGTATGTGCGCGTAGCCGAATCGCGCGAAAATTCTGCGCCTAGCAGGCCAAGCTTGATGCGCGGCGTGCCTGGACGCTCGCCACTTCCGACATAGGTGTGGCCACTGTTCAATTCGCCAATCAACTCGCCCAACAAATAGGTGAGATCGTTGCGATGATTCACGAACGGCAGCAGCGCGGCGTATTTGTCGCGCATCGCCTTCCAATCCACCGCATTCATCGTGGGAGCGACGAAGAAGTCACGCATTTGTCGCCAGCACTCGAAATAGATTTGGCGCCACTCAGCACGCCGATCCAACTGCATGTCGAGACCATCGATCTTGTGCTCGTGATCCTTAGTTTCGAGCTTGTCTTTCGGCACGTCGATGATGGCGTAGTCCTTTTTGATCTTCACGAGCATCTTTTTGCCGTCGAAGGTGATCTGATAGTCGTTCGCGTCGCCGAGCACGGTCTCCTTGCGGTCGTCGACATTGTAAGCGCACAGGTGCGATTTCTTGTCTTTCTCGGCAAACAATCCTTCGTCCTCTTCACCGACTTCATCGGCTGCCGTGCGGCGCAGGTAGAAAATGCGGCCTTCATCGAGCATTCGGATCTTGCGATAATTTCCCGGTGTAATTTCCAAACCTAAAATTCGGTTTTGGATTCCATCGGTATCCACCTTCACCGTGACGGGTTTCTTTGGTTTTTCTTCCGGTTTCGTCGCGCTGGGGCTCGCCTCCGGTTTTTTCTCTTCGGCTTCTTTAGCCTTTTCCTTCTTGCGTTTTTCCTCGGCCTTGCCCACTTCATCGCTCTTCGGCGCGAGCGGATTCGCGGTGTCCTTGGCGAGCGTGACAAGGTAAACCCGTTCCATGTCGCGATAGACATTTGCGAATTCCTCGTCGCCAAAAGTCGGTTTGAAATCGCGCGCAGAACTAAGCAGTAAATATTTTCCATCATCACTGAACACCGCTTCGCCCGACCCGTACCAGCTATCGGTCACCGCGGTCTGCTGTTTGTTCGCGACTGAGTAGAGATAAACGCGCGGCATCCCGTTCTCTTCGGGGCGCACCCACGTCACCCACTGACTGTCCGGTGCCCAGTTGTAGCTTTCGATCTCGCCGTATTTGTCTTGATCGACCTGCGTCACTGCCTTGCTTGCAACGTCGACATAGCGCAGCCGTTGCAAGCGGTCGCTCCACAGCAGCTTCTTGCTGTCGGGCGACCACTTCGGCGCATAGTAGTACGTGTCCGCGCCATTAGTGATTTGCTGCGGCTCGCCTTTGCCGTCTTGCGAACGTACATACAACTCGTTCTCGCCGGTCGCGTCCGAATTGTAGGCGATCCATTTTCCGTCCGGCGACCAAACCGCATCGCGTTCGTGCGCGCCTGAGGTTTTACTCAAATTGCGCGGCGTGCCGTTCTTTGCGGGCACGGAGAAAAGATCGCCGCGCGCGATGACGATCGTGCGTTCGCCGTCAGGCGCGAGGTTTACCGATTCGAGATGCTTGGCTGCATCAACCAGCCCGCCACGACCGCTGTCAAAATCTTCTTTAATCTCAATTGGCACAGGCGTCGCCTGTCCCGTGGCAAGATCGTAGCGCCAGATATATCCCGCTTGCTCGAATACGATCGAGTCTTTCCCGATCGACGGAAACTTAATGTCGAAATCAGTGAAGTGTGTGAGTTGCTTTGTTTCTTTGCTTGCAAGATCAACAACGAACAGGTTCATCCGGTTGTCGCGATCGGAGATGAAGTAGATTTTGTTGTCCGGCCCCCACATCGGGCAGATGTCCTGCGCTGGATTATTTGTTACGTTTTCAGTGGCGCCTGTGTTGAAATCGTGAATCCAAATGTCATCGGCCATGCCGCCGCGATAATGTTTCCATGTGCGGAACTCCCGGAACACCCGGTTGTAAGCCATCTTCGAATCGTCCAGAGAAAATGAAACGAACCCGCCGCGCGGCACAGGCAATTGCTGCGGCAATTCCGAATCGAGTCCGACCGTGAAAAGCGAGCCGATGAAATCGTTGAAGGATTTCATGCGCGAGCGGAACACGATCAGCGGCTTCGTGTTTTCCCATGCCATCACGATATTGTTCGGGCCCATGCGATCGGAAACGTCGTCGCGCCCCAGCGTTGCCGAAGTCGTCAAGCGTTTCGGTGTGCCGCCCTCCGCGGGCATCACGTAAATCTCTCTGTTGCCGTCGTACTCTGAAGTGAACGCGATCTGCGTTCCGTCCGGCGAAAATCGTGCAAACGAAGTGTAGCCCGGTCCGCTCGTCAGGCGGCGCGCCGTCCCGCCATCTTTAGCGACCGTGTAAAGCTCGCCCGCGTAACAAAAAACAATTTGTGATCCATTTGTGGTTGGAAAACGCAGCAGTCGCGACGTGTTGGGCAAGTTTTGCGCAGGGACAGTACTGACTGAAATCAGATCAACCGCGATCAAACACAAAAGAACGAGAAACCGAGAGAGTATGTTCATAGCACAAAAGATGAAGTGAGGAAGCTGCCGTTGAAGCCGTCCGATGCAACAGCGATTTCAATGAAGACACCGTCGACTGACGATTTTGTCTAAGACAAACGCGCGGAGTGAAACCGTTGACGTTGGATCGACGTACGACGGCTGGAAAGCCGCCGATCCCCGAGATCGAAATGCTCAAAGCTAAACGCTCATATGGCGAACAGAGTTGCGTTGAGCGTTGGATGTTGGACGTTGCGCGTTCGGCGTTGTCGTCAGAATTACGGAAGGGTGGCTGAGTCCGGTTTAAGGCACTCGACTCGAAATCGAGCGTGGGGAAACCCACCGTGGGTTCGAATCCCACCCCTTCCGCCAATCGTTGTCAAAGTGGGCGTCCGGCAGACAGAAAAATGTTACAATTTTTCGCTTGCCACGAGTGTACGCGGGGCTGCATATTGTGTGTCCAACTGGGCAGCCACGCTATTACTTGTTGTTGACGGGTATTCACAGCTTGTTAGTGCCGCTGTTCACCGTTATTCGCATCTTATTCGAAACCTCAACCCTCCCTCACCGCCATGATTCAATTAAAACCCGGAATCCAACCCGCTTCACTTAGTGCGTCACCACGTTCCGCCACACGGCAAAAAACCACGTCCGAGAAAAAGAAAAACGCCGGCCTGCATTTCAAGCGCGTGTTCAGTGATGCCGCCGTTGCGCCTTTTGATCAGATTGAATGGGAACGGCGCACTGCGGAAATCAATGACGACAGCGGCAAAGTCATTTTCAAGCAGGAAGACATCGAAATCCCGAAAAGCTGGAGCGCGTTGGCGACGAAGATTGCGGTCTCAAAATATTTTTACGGCGACATCGCAAACGGCACAGATCCCTACAAGGGCGGACGAGAAATGTCAGTGCGGCAATTGATTCATCGCGTCACGCGCACGATCACCGACTGGGGAATCGCCGATGGTTATTTCGCCGATGGAGAAGCTGCGGACACTTTCTACGACGAACTCACCTGGCTGTGTTTGAATCAGCACGGCGCGTTTAATTCGCCGGTGTGGTTCAACGTTGGATTGTATCATCAATACGGCGTCGGCAAGAACGGAGGCGCCGGGAATTATTTTTATAATCGCGAGACCGGCAAAGCGGAGCGCGCGCCGTCGCAGTACGAATATCCGCAGGGCAGCGCGTGCTTTATCCAGAGCGTGAGCGACACGATGGAAGACATCATGCGGTTAGCCATGAGCGAGGCCATGCTTTTCAAGTATGGCAGCGGCACCGGCAGCGATCTCTCTTCGCTCAGGTCAACGAGAGAAAAATTGAGTGGCGGCGGCAAACCCAGCGGACCGCTCTCGTTCCTGAAAGTTTACGATCAGGTTGCGAACGTGGTGAAGAGCGGCGGCAAGACACGGCGTGCTGCAAAGATGAACACGCTCAAAGATTGGCACCCGGACATCGAAGAGTTCATCGACGCGAAACAGAAGGAAGAAAAGAAAGCATGGGCACTAATCGAGCAGGGTTATGACGGCAGCTACAATGGCGACGCGTACGGCTCGGTGATGTATCAGAATGAAAATGTCAGCGTGCGCGTAAGCGACGAATTCATGGAAGCAGCGCTGGCCGGCCGCGAGTGGTGGACGCGCCAGGTGACGGATGAGCAGCCTTGCGAATGCAAAGACGCGCGCACGCTGCTCCGGAAAATTGCCGAGGGCACACACATCTGTGGCGATCCGGGAATGCAATTCGATTCGACTATTCACAAATGGCACACCTGCAAAGGCACAGACCGGCAAAACTCCACTAATCCGTGCTCAGAGTATCTTTTCCTTGATAACACCGCCTGTAATCTGGCGTCGCTCAACTTAATGAAATTCAAAACCGCGGAGGGCGATTTTGATGTGGAGCGATTTAAAGCGGCGGTGCGCATCTTCATCACTGCACAGGAGATCATCGTTGATAACGCAAGTTACCCGATCAGAGAAATCGCGGAGAACTCGCATATTTTCCGCACACTCGGGCTTGGCTACGCGAACCTCGGCTCGCTGATCATGAGTTATGGTTACGGTTACGATAGCGTCGAGGGCCGGGCGCTCTGCGGCGCGATCACTTCGATCATGACTGGCGAAGCGTACGAGCAAAGCGCGCGAATGGCACGGGCTATGGGACCGTTCCCCGGTTATCGCGACGCGCGGGCGAGCGGCGTGCCGAAACCCGTCGCGAAAGACAACGTCGCTTCGATGCTGGACGTGATTGAGCTGCATCGCTGTGCAGTGCGCGAAATCCCGGATGCGAAAGAGTTCGCGCATTTGAAAGAAGAAGCTGCGAAAGTTTGGGAGAGCGCGGCTGAACTTGGGAAGCGCCATGGCTATCGCAACGCACAGGTAACGGTGCTCGCGCCCACAGGCACCATCAGTTTCCTGATGGATTGCGACACAACAGGAATCGAACCCGACATTGCGCTGGTAAAATACAAGCTGCTGGCCGGTGGCGGCATGCTCAAGATTGTCAATCAGACGGTCAAGCCGGCGCTGGAGAAACTCGGTTATAATTCTGAGGGGATCGAACGCATTGTTGCCCATATCGATGCGTTCGACACGATCGAGGATGTCATCGACACCGACGGATCGAAAATCTCGTCTGGCTTGAAACGCGAACACTTGCCGATCTTCGATTGCGCGTTCAAGCCATTCAAAGGCGAGCGCGCGCTGCATTACATGGCGCACCTGAAAATAATGGCCGCGGCCCAGCCGTTCCTCAGCGGCGCGATTTCAAAAACCGTCAACATGCCGGAAGGGGCCACCGTGGACGACATCATGAACACCTACGTTGAAGGTTGGCGGATGGGATTGAAATCGATCGCGATTTACCGCGAAGGTTCAAAGCGCTCCGCGCCTTTGAACACGCGCAAGACAAAAGACATGGGCACTGTAGTCCCGACTGGTCGGGATGATGCCGGCACCAACGCGCACACGTTACAAAATCGCATCATCGAATTGGAAGATGAATTGACGACGCTCCGCAACCAGCTTGACCGACCAGTTCGGCATCGCATGCCGGATACACGCAAGTCCATGACCCATCGGTTCGAGATTGCCGGTCACGAAGGATATATCACGGTCGGTTTGTACGAAGACGAGCAACCGGGTGAGCTTTTCATCACGATGTCGAAGGAAGGCAGCACGATTGGCGGATTGATGGACACTGTCGGCACGCTGACTTCAATCGCGCTGCAGTACGGCGTGCCGCTCGAGAGCTTGGTGAAGAAATTCGCGTATCAGCGATTCGAGCCGAGCGGGTTCACAAAAAATCCCGACATCCGCCACGCGACCAGCATTACCGATTATGTTTTCCGCTGGTTGGCGTGCCAGTTCATCAAGGGCTACAAGGAGGCCACCTCGCCCAATCGCGGGCAGCCGGACCTGCCGCTCAAAGAGATTGTCGAAATCGAAAAGAAAGCTCTGAACCGGCCCGTAACCGATTTGGCGCGCACCGGCGACAAACAAGTGATCGACGTGATTACAAACAATTTGCCCAATCCCGTCGAGCGCACGAGCACGGCTGATCACAGCGGCAATGGAAACGGTCACGCCGACCGCGTCATGGTCGCACTCGGCAGCATCTTCATGGGAATCACCTGTTCGGTATGCGGCAGCGACAAAGTCATCCGCGCCGGCGCATGCGGCGTCTGCACAGAGTGCGGTACCAGCCAGGGCTGTAGCTAAGCAGAAAGCTCCAAATCCAAAATCTTCCAACATCCAAGTTTTCAGATTAGTGACTTGGATGTTTAAGAGGCAACCGCAGTGCGTGATTGGACAGGCGGGCGCCTACGGCTACAATGCGTCGCTCAGTTTTTTCGAACGCGAACTGAATGAACAAGCTCGACGCGGAGAGACAGAAGGAAATTCAGCAGGCTGAGGAACTGCTTTTTGCGGGGCCGCAGGCGCTCGGGTTCGCAAAGGGACTTTTCCAGGGGCATTTTGTTTCCGATTGGGTGATGCCGTATCCGCGCATTCCGGCGGCGCAACAGACCGAGTTGGATGACACGCTCAGTGAACTCCGCAAATTTTTGGACGAGCATCTTGACCCTGCGGAGATCGATCGCCAGGCAGACATACCACGCAGCGTGATCGACGGCTTGGGTCGCGTTGGTGTGCTCGGGATGACGGCACCGAAGGATTACGGCGGCCGCGGATTCTCGCAAATGGCCAATTGCAAAGTGCTGGAAGAAATCGGCAGGCGTTGCGCATCGACGTCAGTTTTTGTCAACGCGCATCATTCGATCGGGATCCGCGCGTTACTGCTCTTTGGAACACACGAACAAAAACAGCGATGGCTACCCAAATTATCAAGTGGCGAGCAGTTGGGTTCATTCGCGCTCACTGAGAAGGAAGCAGGATCCGATGCGGCAAATGTGCAGATGCAAGCGCGCCCGAGCGAGGACGGCTCGCACTTCATCTTGAATGGCGAAAAACGTTACATCACCAATGCGGCGATCGCGCACGAGCTCACCGTGATGGCGCGCACGCCCGTGCCGGGCTCAGACAAAACTGCGATCACGGCCTTTCTGGTTACACCCGACATGCCGGGATTTGAGATGCTCGAAGCGCGGATGCCGAAGATGGGAATCCGCGGCACAGCGACGGGACGTTTCGCGTTGCGCGACGTTAAAGTGCCAAAGGAAAATATTCTCGGACCGCCAGGGAAAGGTCTCAAAGTCGCGCTAACGGTGCTCGATTTCGGCCGGACAACTTTCGGCGCGTGTTGCACGGGTGCGGCGAAGACATGTCTGGAACTCGCAGTGCAACACGCGAACACGCGAAAGCAATTCAACAAGACGCTCGGCAATTTCGAACTGGTGAAAAAGAAAATCGCGCGCATTGCAGCGGACGCTTACGCGATGGAATCGATGACGACCGTCACTGCCTCATTCATCGACCGCGGTCTGGAAGATTACATGCTCGAGACGGCGATGCTGAAAGTGTTCACGACCGAGCGGCTTTGGGAATGCATCAACGATGTGTTCCAGATCCATGGCGGCGCGGCATATATGACCGATCTTCCGCTGGAGCGCATGATGCGCGATGCGCGAATTAACCAGATCGGCGAGGGCGCAAACGAAGTGCTCACTTCGTTCATCGCGCTGGTCGGCATGCGCGGACCTGGCATGGAGTTCAAGGAAATCTACGACACGATGATGAAACCGTCGCGAGAGCGGATGAGCAAAGCGTGGGCTGCCGGAAAAAGCCGGCTTGGCGCGACGATTCGTGTGCCGGATGTGCCGGTGCAAAGCGAGCAGCTCCGCGGCCACGCGCGCCAGCTCGGCCACTTGATCCGGCGTTTTAATTTCGCCGTGAACCGCGCGCTGATCACTTATCGCGAGCCGATCCTCGACATGCAGCTCGTCCAAGAGCGGATTGCGAATGCGGCGATGGATCTTTTCGCATCGACGTGCGTCTTGAGCCGTCTGGACGGAGAAATTCAGTTCGCCCGGCGAAATGGCGAGACGGCGTCGCCAAATCATTCGGCCGCACATTTGTTTTTGCGTCAATCGTTTCGTCGGATTCGTGGTTTCCTCGCCGGACTGACCGATAATGACGATAAAGCCGTAATCACAGCAGCTAACGGCTGTTTAGCCCGGTGATTGCTTGGGACACAGAAATATAATCTCTCGTGCGCGCTGCCGGCCGGGCAGCACGTAGTCGCCCCGCGAGAATCGTCGGATCTTTTTATCTACCCGGACGACGACCGTAAATATCCATGTGGTGAGCAGTGGTCGGAATTGCAGAGAGACGATTGCATGGCTGTGGAATGCGCGAGTCACCCGCTACCACGTAACAAATTTTCTTTGTTTCCTTGGCAGGCGATGGCTGCGACGGCAGCGCTACCACGTTCTTGCTCGGATCATTAGCGAATGCTGATGTGCAGAACGCGAAGGCGAAGATCCCGATTGCAGTTCGGACCGACCAGCCGCACACGCGACTCAGTCTGGTTCCATTTCCCATGCCGTGATTTTGCTCCTGCTGCAAATTTAAGCAAGCTTATTCCCCGATCCACTTCGTATTTTTGGGCTAGCCCACTTCCACCAGCCTGCGCGGGGAATGCTTCAGTCCGTCCAGAGAAAATGTTCAAGGCGCAGATTGTTGACACGCGCTTTCGCTTCTTCGCTTCGACTGCCTCCGGCCGCAACGAGCTTATCATAGATAGCAGCGGCAGATTCCCATTTTGAATCCTCCTCCAATAACCGAGCAGCATTAAATCCTGCTTTGTAATACCAGAACAGTTCGCGGTGCTGATCCGGCCTTGCTTCGTCGTCCACAATTTTATAAAAAGTCGCAAGCGCGCTGGCGCGATCTCCTTTCTTTTCCAAGCACAGGCCTTTCTTGAAGAGCGCTTGGTTACGCCAGTCAATCGGCGCGTCCTTATCGGAGGCTAATTGGTCGTAGGCCTCAATCGCGCGCTCGTAATTGTTCGGGTCGGTTGCGCCCGCCTCGGAGAAGACATCGCCTTTACCGCAAAGGGCTTCGCGTTTTTCAGAAACGGGGGCGTCGCTCTTTAACACCTCGTCATACAAGGCGAGAGCATCCTTCGCTTTGCCAAGTTTGCGCTCAATCACGGCTTGCCGATTTCGCGCTGCCCACCGCAGCGGGCCGTTTTTCTGTACGACCTGATCGAACAGAACAAGCGCCCGGTCCAGTGAGTGCTCGCCCATGCTTGACATGGCCGATTCCGCCGCGAAGAAAAGTGCTTTTTCGGCGAGAGAGGAGTCGGCATTGTTTTGCGCGATAAGCTCGAACTGCGTTTGCGCATTGGCGAAATCCTGCCGCCGGTAGTAAAGTTCCGCCAGTTTCATTCGAACTTCGGAAGCGAACGGTGAGAGGGCATGCTGGTCCAGAAATTTCTTTGCGAGCTCAATGACTTTCGTCTCGTTTCCACCCGCTGCCTCTTCCACCCAGATGCTAAGATAATCGGCGCGCTCGGCAGCTACGGCGGTGGGCGTCGACTCGAATGCATGAGCCAGATTTTTGCGCGCTTCATTGAGACGCGGTGGCGAGGAGTGAAAGGCCAACTCGGCCAAGCCAACCCAAGCCTCCGACATGCGCGGATTTCTCGGGAAATCACGAATGAACTGCTGCAGCGATGCCGCCGCTTTTTTGTCGCCTTTCGCCGCCTGGATCAAACCTTCCTGCAATCGTAAATTGGAGCGCGCTTCTTCGTCGCCGCCTTGCTTCTCCAGTTCAGCGTAGTCAACCTGGAAACGAGAGTGATTGCCGAGCTGTAGCCAGCCGGTGGATGCATTAAACACCGCAGCTTTCGCCCAGGGCGAGTTGGAATGCGCGATTTGTTCAAAGGCCGCTGTCGCTGTATCGAATCGTTTCGCCAAATACTGCGTATGCGCGGACAAAAACTCGATCTTGGCCTGCAAAGCCGGCTCCGGATGCAACAAGCGCGCATCATCCAAAATGGCGATCGCTTCATCGAAATTCCGCTCATCCAGTTCAAATTGCGCAAACTCAACTAACCCCTGCGTTATCGCCGGCGATTTGATGCTCGTGCGTCGCAGGTCGGAAAATAATTGCGCCGCTCGCTCCCTCCGTCCGGCACGGATTTCCAGTCGAGCGAGATACCATCGTGCAAATGTGCGCCGGGGCTGTTCCGGCCTGCGCACCCATTTCTCCAGTTCATTGCGCGAGGGTTTGTGCTCGGCGCGATACAGCTCATCCAATTTTTCGAAGAGAAGAGGGAGATCCGGGTCGGCCGGATGGCGATCGATAAATCGTTCAATGAAATCATCTCCAGCTTCCGGCGTTTTTAGCTGCATATGCGCTTCTGCAATGCCGAACAGTGCGACGATTAGCGTGCCATGGCTCGTTCCCTCGGGCCTTTTCAGGAGCGCTTGAAACATGCCCAATGCTCTTTCCGGTCGCTGCAAAATCAGCTCCAGGCGTCCACGCAACGCGCGCCGTTCCCTTCGCTCGGCAATGGTGGTTGGCTTCATTTCCGCCAGAAGCCGCCGCGCATTAGGAGCATCGCCCAAGTCAATGTACAATTCGGCTGCTCGTAACTGTGCACGGGAAGCCCATTGTTGGTCATGGAGCAGAAGATCGAGTTTTCGCAACGCGTCCTTTGGCTTTCCTAGGGCGCGCAGCATCTCTGCCGTGCCAAACACGGCTGCGGCATGAAACGGCGAACTTCGGTCCGTCGTTAGTGCCTCATACAGCGACAGAGCGTCAGCCCATCGATGCAGGCCGGCCAAGGCTTGTGCGCGCCAGAATTTGGCCCACCGGAGTTCGCGCAGCCGCGGGTCTGCCAATAAGACGAGAGTGTCCTCTGGCTCTTTTGCGGCCACCTGGGCTTCAGCAAGTTTCTCGACTACCGCGCGCTGTTCGGCATCGGGAAGATTTCTATCTAGTAACGCCTGCAACCGAGCGACCGCCACTTCGGGCACGCCTTCTTTCAGTGGCGCGCTCGCTTCAGTAATCTCAGAGGAAATGTCCGCACGGGCCAAGTGTCTGAATAGGCAAACCAGACAAATGAGACTTATGAGCCCTATGTGTCTCATGTCTTCTCGAGTACAGCCCGCACATAATTGCCGGTATGACTTCCGGCGAGACCGGCAATTTTTTCCGGGGCCCCGGCGCCCACGACCTCGCCGCCACCTTCGCCACCTTCAGGTCCCAAGTCGATAATCCAGTCCGCGCATTTGATCATCTCCAGATTGTGTTCAATCACGATCACCGTGTTACCCGCGTTGCGCAGCTTCATCAGTACTTGCAGCAGTTTCTCAATGTCGGCGAAATGCAATCCGGTGGTCGGCTCATCGAGAATGTACAGCGTGCGCCCAGTTGCCTTTTTCGCAAGCTCAGTCGCGAGTTTTACGCGCTGGGCTTCTCCGCCGGAGAGAGTCGTGCCTGCCTGGCCAAGTCGAAGGTAACCCAGACCTACATCCAGCAACGAGTTTAGCTTTTCTGAAATGCTGGGCACATTTCGAAAAAAGCGCGCTGCCTCATCGACAGTCAGATCGAGAACATCGGCAATATTTTTGCCTTTGTAAGTAATCTCGAGCGTCTCGCGGTTGTACCGCTTGCCATGGCACACTTCGCATTCGACATAAACGTCCGGCAAAAAATGCATCTCAATCTTGATTAATCCGCCGCCTTCGCAGTTCTCGCATCGGCCTCCTTTCACATTGAAACTGAAACGTCCCGCATCGTAACCACGCACCCGCGCTGCCGGCAGTTGGCTGAATAGTTCGCGGATAGGTGTAAACGCCCCCGTGTAGGTCACTGGATTCGAGCGCGGTGTTCGCCCGATCGCGCTCTGGTCGATGACAATCGCCTTGTCGATCTGTTCCACGCCGCGAATCGTTCGATGCGCACCCGGTTTTTCTTTTGCATTGTAAAAGCGCCGAAACATCGCCCGCTTTAGAATGTCATCGACGAGTGTGGACTTGCCGCTGCCAGAGACACCGGTGACGCAAGTCAGACAGCCGAGAGGAAAAGATGCGTTGATTTCTTTGAGATTGTTTTCGGTTGCACCGACCACTGTAAGCCAACCGTCAGAACGCGGCTGAACGCGGTGTTTCGGAATCGGAATTCGCGCGCGGCCTGAAAGATAATCGGCAGTTAAAGAATTCTTCGCGGACAGGACATCGGTGAGTTTGCCTTGCGCTACAACTTCGCCTCCGCGCGGTCCGGCACCGGGGCCAAGATCGATAATGTGATCGGCTGCGCGGATTGTTTCTTCATCGTGCTCGACGACGATGACAGAATTGCCCAGGTCGCGAAGACGACGGAGCGTCCCCAACAACCGTCTATTGTCGCGCTGGTGCAAGCCGATACTTGGTTCATCCAAAATGTAAAGCACCCCCGCAAGACCGGAGCCGATTTGTGTGGCCAGTCGAATTCGCTGAGCCTCGCCGCCGGAGAGCGTACCGCTCTGTCGATCCAGCGTGAGATAATCGAGCCCGACTTCAACGAGGAATTGCAAACGTGATTGAATTTCACGCACCACGTCGGTCACGATGCTTCGCTGGTGCGCAGTTAGTTCGAGGTTTGAAACAAACTGGTCGGCCGCTTCGATCGCTAGTTGAGTGAACTGATGAATGTTCAATTCGCGTCCATGTCGATTCTTTATGGTAACAGCAAGAATTTCCGGCTTGAGCCGTGCGCCGTTGCACACCTTGCACGTTTCAGGTGTCATGAATGAGCGAATCCTGTTGCGTGTGAATTCGCTCTGCGTTTGCTCGTAAAGCCGCTGCATTTGCGGAACGAGTCCCTCAAAAGGTCTCGCGGCTTTCTGTTCGCCGCCGGCTCGCGATTTATCGGGGTTGTTATCGAAATTCATTTCAATCGGCGTCCCGTTGGTCCCGAAGTAAAGCGCTTGTTTGAATTGTTCTGGCAAATCGCCGAAAGGAACGTCTTCATTGACGTGAAAGTGTTTCACGAGCGCCTTCTGCAGGTGCCGGTAGTAGGCCTGCATCCGCCTTGTCCCGCGTCGCCATGGCGTGATTGCCCCGTCGGCCAGCGTCCTGGTAGGATCGGAAATCATCAGGTCTGGATCGCAGACCAACTGCGTACCAAGCCCATGGCAAGCCGGACATGCCCCCATGTGGCTATTAAAAGAAAAGTGTCTTGGAGTTAACTCGCCTAACTTGAATCCGGTTTCCGTATTTCCATAATCCGTCGAATAACGCAGCTCTTCCCACTCTTCCGATTCGATGTTCGATGCCTGCTCGCGATTGATCGGAGTTGGACGCTCGACGTTAGGTATTTTTCGCGTCGGTCGCAAGATCGACATCTTGTTACCACCTAATTTGAGCGCCATCTCACCTGAATCTGTCAGGCGCACACGGATTCCCTCGCGAATGACCAACCGATCCACGACCGCCTCAATCGTATGACGCCGGTTTTTGTTAAGCCGGATCGGCTCGGCGCGATCCAGCTCGATAAGCTGACCATCAACGCGCGCGCGAACGAAGCCCTCGCGCTTTAGCTTTTCGATCACATCACGGAATTCGCCCGGCTGATTTTCGATCACCGGCGCTAGCACGACGATTTTGGAGCCGGTTTCGTAAGTAAGGATCTCATCGACAATTTGCTGAGGCGTTTGGCGGCTCAGGGGCCGACCGGTGACAGGGTCGTGTGGCTGACCGACCGCGGAAAAGAGGACCCGCAGATAATCGTAAATTTCGGTCGTGGTCGCGATCGTGGATCTCGGGTTCGCGCCGGCGCTGCGCTGCTCGATGGCAATGGCAGGGGAAAGGCCTTCGATAAAATCGACATTTGGTTTTTCCATTTGATCGAGGAATTGCCGCGCATAAGCGGAGAGGCTCTCGACGTAGCGGCGTTGCCCCTCGGCATAAAGAGTGTCGAAGGCCAGCGAGGATTTTCCGGAGCCGCTCAGCCCCGTGATGACCACCAATTTCTCCCGTGGAATTTCTACATGGAGATTCTTGAGATTGTGCTGGCGGGCTCCGCTAATTTTGATAACTTGCGCAGGCATTCTGACGAGGAATGTCGAACCTATTAGTCAAGCACAGCCGTCCCTTTTCTCCAGCGAAATTGCGTACCAAAAACCCACTCCTGCAGCGATGCAGGGGGAGTTCGGTTCATGCTCGCAATCTTTGCGATGGAGCTTATTGAATCCGTGGTATGGAAGCTTATCTAAGCGCACCGCATCGATTCTGTGCAGTTAAACTGGTAACAGAACACAAGCGATGAGCACTACTGCGCGTTTAGCAGTCCTCATTCCCTGTTACAACGAAGAAGCGGCGATTGCCAAAGTCGTTAACGATTTCAAGATGACGCTACCGAACGCCGACGTTTACGTTTATGACAACAATTCAAAGGACAAAACGGCTGAGGTTGCTCACGCCGCAGGCGCCATTGTCCGCACTGAATTGCGGCGGGGGAAAGGGAACGTCATTCGACGCATGTTCGCTGATATTGAGGCGGATATCTATCTCCTCGTAGACGGCGACGACACGTATGACGCAGCGACAGCACCGGTGTTCCTCCAAACACTCGTGAGTGATGGACTTGACATGGTTTCCGGCCGCCGAATCGCGGTGGGCGGCAACGCATATCGAACCGGTCACGTCATGGGCAATTGGCTGTTGAACCGCGCTACTGTAATGATATTCAGACTGAAAGTACTTGATATGCTGACCGGCTACAGAGTCTTCTCACGGCGCTTCGTCAAATCCTTCCCTGTTACCGCTGAAGGCTTCAGCATAGAGACAGAGCTAACGGTGCATGCAGGCCGCCTTCTAATGCCTGTCGCCGAGGTGGACACGCCGTACAGGGAGCGGGCCCATGGCTCAGTCAGCAAGCTTCATACATGGCGAGACGGGCTTCGTATTGTGTTTGCAATTGCAAGACTGGTTCGAGAAGAACGGCCTCTGGTGTTCTTCGCGGCGATCTGCGCCCTATTAATACTGCTGTCGCTGATCCTTGGGGTTCCTGTGGTGCTCGAATATCTAAAGACCGGGCTTGTTCCGCGTTTGCCAACTGCCGTTCTTTCGATGGGACTGATGCTCCTGGCATTTCTTTCGCTTGCGAGCGGACTGATTCTCGACACGGTAACACGCGGACGCTGGGAGCTGAAGCGCCTCGCCTATCTTGCTGTCAGCGGCCCTCACGATTTAAGATTACCGTGAGGCCGAATCAACGCCAACGCAGGTGCATAATTCACCAAGTCCGCAGCGAATGAACGAAACGGCTTTGAGAGGATCTGCAGCCAATTCGCCCACGGGTAACGCGCAAGTGTCTCAGCCTGCGAGTGAGGCTGGCCTTACAAGCGAGTGCGAACCGAACAGTGTGACGTGGGGACCAGTAGCCCTCGAGCAAAGGCGCAGACGCACGCGAGATCACTTAACCAAAATTGCTGCTCGGCGCGAAGACTGGATAAATCGTAACGGATACTATTACGAACTGCTAAACCGGCTTCTTCGTTTTTTAGTGGAGCCGCAAAAAAAGGTGCTCTCAGTTCGCTGCGACACCGGCAATCTTTTGGCGGCTGTCCGACCAAGTAAGGCCAAGGGTGTTGACATCTCCGCTGAGATTGTGGAAATCGCGCAGCAACGAAATCCGTCCTTCGAATTCGCGGTCGCTTTTCCAGACAAGGAGGAGTTCAAGCAGGCTTTCGCGCCGGATGAGAAATTCGATTACATTCTCTTTAACGATATTGGCGACACCGTAGATGTGCTTCAAGCGCTGCGAAATTTAAGGCCACTTTGCCAGAGGCA
>Ga0137379_10002404_pt1 | contig 17423 bp, 18 predicted proteins | sample SagtaG_18_FD_104812 | JGI IMG/M metagenome (GOLD analysis project Ga0137379, IMG submission 104812) | Vadose zone soil microbial communities from Sagehorn Ranch, Mendocino, California, USA - Sage2_L_80_16 metaG | ecosystem: Environmental > Terrestrial > Soil > Vadose zone | place: USA...
GCTTAGAGAGAAGATTCCCTTCCCTAGGTATGCACAACCCGCAATGAATCCCACCGTCTTATGGTTGAACTCTCGTGCCCAGGTAAAGGCTCCTCCTTCCTTTGGATAGTTCACACCCAGTTGAGCAGCACTGATGCCTGTTGCCAGCGCGACGAGACCTCCTAGTGTCATCGCGACGAGGATACCACTGCCAGCCTTCGCCGTCGCTGACCCTATTGCTCCAAAAATTCCCGTGCCGATGATCATCGCCGCTGTCATTAGCGTAGATGTGCTGCGCCCAAGCGTACGTGCCAGCGTGGTTGTCGGCTCTGGCTTTCCAGAGTGTTGCCCCGACACTCCTTCCGTGGAAATCGGATACTTGCTCATTTTCGACCGACGACCTTTCGGGTCTAACGCATCACGCTCGTTTCCCGCTTATCCTTTGCTGAGTCAGGTGCAATGGCTGATACGAGGCTGAGCCATCTCAATGGTACGATTCGAAGACCGACATGTAGGACACCACTTCTCCGCCTCAACAGGTACGCACTGATGTCTTGAACCTGAATCTTCCCGAACACCGTAGAATGTCAGCGGCTGATATTCTCTGGCACCGCAATACTGTTCGTCCATTATTCTCCTCACCTTCTTTACTAGTCGCTCAAGATGCGGAGCTTGCCTTCCACGACTGTTTCCACCATGAGCTTGCCAGTCTCGATACGAAGGGAACCTTCGGGGTTGATTCCAATGCTAGTACCTTTCACGATTCCCCTTGGGGTTTCCACCTGGACCAGTCTGGAGCGGTGGATGCAATTTAGCCACCACTCGTCTAGAATATTGGCCGAGTCGCTGAGGGATTGGTACTGCGATCTCATGTTATCAACTATGCTTTTCAATAGGTCGTCCAGTCGGTGCTCGCGTCCCGAGCTCACGTAGATGGAGGTGGCAGCGGTGGGCAGGTGCCTTTTCGTTTGGTTCACATTTAGCCCAATTCCCAAAATCACGGAAGAAACCTTGTTACCCACACTCTTTGACTCTACCAGGATGCCACCCAGTTTGCCAGACTCTAGGACAAGGTCGTTTGGCCACTTCAACCAGGCCCGAACGCCAGTCTCCTCAACCACGGCTCGCCTAGTGGCGTTCGACGCGAGGAATTGCAGAAGAGAAACCTTGCCGGCGGGCAATTTTGGCCTAAGAATTACTGAGAACCATAGTCCGCCCTTGTGGGACTCCCATCTCCTCCCCTTCCGTCCCCTTCCCCGAGTCTGAACCTCGGAGACCACCACCGTCCAATCCGGGGCACCGTGACTGGCGAGGGCCTTTGCCTTATCATTCGTTGAGGGAATCCGCTGGTACCTTACAACTATCAAATAGAGTCCCCTTAACCTGTGGCGATTCTCACGGTTGGATCAACAATGGGTCCCTTTGATTCGCGATAGGGCTTGGAGCCGGGGCAAATTCAGGTATCAGTTGAGCCCCGCGTAGGAGGGCATCACTTCCTTCGCGAATTGTCTCATTTTCTCTAAGAAGTTTTCCTGTGGGAATGGTGCAACGAAGTATAGGCATCCTTCCCTAGCAGCCGTTGACACAGCTTTCTCTGATTCTCTCAAGTCGAAGTTCTCCTGCGGCCTAGGAGCGCCCATGGCAAAGGCTAGACTGTTGTGCCGTCCGGTCTTTCGAGCCTCTTGTAGAACGACCTCCTTTGCCTCTCCGAACGGAATTTGGGTCCAGGGTGCGATGAAGCAGATGTCTGCAAACCTTCCGGCCATTTTGAGCATCCTAAGCCCGACGCCGCCGAACAGAAGTGGCGGGTGCGGCTTTTGCAGCGGCTTTGGGTCAAGAACTGCCCCTTTTGCGTGATAGTATTTCCCCACATGGTCGACCCGTTGTTCCTGCCACAATCTCAAGATGAGCCGAACTCCTTCCTCGGTCTTGTCAACCCTGGTCTTGGCATCTTCCCAGCGGGCGAATCCCTCGAATTCGGCCTGTGACCAGCCTGCTCCAACTCCAAGTACAGCCCGGCCGGACGATAGGAGGTCCACTGTCGAAATAGTCTTGGCTAAAATTCCTGGTGGACGGAAGGGAATCGGAGTCACGAGCGTCCCCAGTTTCAGCTTCTCAGTTCGCGCAGCAAGGTATGTGAGGGCCACCCAGGTTTCCAAGGTGGAGTTTCCTCCTCGGTTCTCGCCCCACATGTAATGGTCTGGGAGTACTACCCCCCAAAACCCAAGTTTGTCGGCGAGTACGACCGCTTCCTCGATTAGTTTCCAGGATTGGTACCAGTTCCCTAGTCCTGAGAGAATGAACCTCAACGATTCCTGTCCTCCTTACTACGGTTACGGAAAGCAGAGATAAAACACTCCAAAGCCGGTTTTCAGAGGGCCCCCGGGCCCTCTGAAAAAGGATGTTTTTTGAAAAAAGATTTAGATGTTTTTTCCCTGATATTGTTTGTAACTTTTCCCCGTTCAGGGAACCGGAGTGGTTCGGGGAAAGGGCTTTCTCACGTTGCGGGAGGTGAGTGATAGGGCCCGTTCTTTTTCGAGGATGGGTTCTGTTTGGCAGGGTTTTTGGGCGAGTTTTTCTGTTCTGGGCGTGGAGTCTGCCCGTCTCGGGTTTTGCCGATCGTTGATCATATGACATTTCCTTCATGATCACTAGTGGGTCAGGTACAGGGCTCCCGGATCGGGAAAAGGGGTTGATTATGGGCGAATTGGGTTGTCCAGATTTGCAAGGGGCTGAGACCCTCAGGCGGACGCTCTGGTAGGGGACGAGCTTTCAAGGTCGTAAAGCTGGGACCGGGGAGACGGCTCTTTCGACTCCTTGTCGAGCCTTAGAAACAGGCCAAGACCTAAGGCTAGAATGCCTGCTTGGAGCAGGATCACACCTGTCTGGTACCCCCAGAAACCTGCCCCGAGAAGAAGTGAACTCAGGGTCAGAATCGTGCCCGAGACGGCCAATAGCTTAGCACTATGCATACGGGTCTAACGTCGCCCCATCTGGAACGATCTGTACCTGAAACTGGCTAAAAGCCGCAGCCGACTTTTCCCCGAAACAATAGTCAATTCCTAAGCCATCGTGCAGGCTAGCGGCCGTGGGCATCCGCCCACTGTTGACCGACCCTCTGTTCTTTAGGTTTAAACCGGCTTGACCGGTCTAGGCTATGGTGGCAGGGTTTGCTGAGGGTCGAGCTGAAAAGCCTCCACGGGGAGGTTGGCGCGATTGCTGAATTCTTGACTTCCAAGTCGAAGGTCCCTGTTAGGACCAGGGGCTCAGCGCTGGAGATGCAGAATATTAGTGCAAAGGATGTGAAGCATCTGCTTCACAAGTTCCTCCACCAGAGAGGGCTGGACGATTATCGAGTGGTAGTGGTTCATCTGGGACTGCTGGAAATACTTCAGCCCGAACCGCGGAGCCCTCACGAAGCTCATCAGCCGAAGGGTTCTCCCCCCACTGCCCCTGGCACAATGCCGTACTATTTCCCTGGCGGAGGCTCACTTTCGTCTTCGGTAAAGAAGTCAAAGAAAAAGCGGGAGAAGTAATACAGACTGTGTTGACCGGTCCTTCAAAGCATATTGGCTTGGCTTGAGATTGGGCGCTACTGGACGCTATTGCCCTGTTTGCGGGGCGGAGGGAATGATTCTTTGGCTTGGTGGCTACGCGGGTACATTGTATCGTTGCCCGAGGTGCGCTTACATTGGACCGGTTGTTATCGAGCGCGATATTCCTCCCCCCGAAGAGTCGAGAGCGATCCCTGAGACTAGGGAAGAGACCGAGGACGAGTCCTAGTCGCCTTTGACCTGCTCTCCTGGTTTTAACGGTCCTACGAGTTCGACCTTGTACCCTTCCGGGTCGTGGAAGCTTGCCATGCGGGTGCCCCAGGGCCGGTTGGCTGGTTTCTGTTCGAACTTTACTCCCTTGGCTTGTAGGGCGGTGAAGGTGTCGTCCACATCTCTCACTTCTAGGTGGAGTTCTATGGTGGGCCTTTGGATGGGTGGGGCTTTTTTGAGCTTGTGGAGGGCGAGCCTGGAGCCTTCTGTTTCGAACATGATGAAGTTCTCGTTTTCTTCCGCTACGGGTAGGCCGAGAATTTCCTTGTAGAGCCTCTTAACCTCGTCAAAGTGGACTGCCCAGAGGGTTAGGTAGGATAGTTTTCGAAGCCTCATAGGATGGCAGTTTACAGTCTCGGTCTTATTCCTTGTCCGTCTGGCGAACAAATCTCCATCGACTTTTCCTGGGCCAATCGTAGAGAGTCCCTTGGGCTCGAAATACCATGCTTCTCGGACAGTTACGGGGGATTGACGAAGACGGTAGCGCACAAGTGATTAGGCTTGCTTCCCCATCTCGCGTTCCAGTTGGGACCAAAACATTCCCCAAGAGCATCTTTGACTGTTCCTGAAACCAAGAATAGGTTCCACCCTCCAAGCGCCATCAGACTCCTCACCGCAAATGGGGTTCGTGGCCACACACTAATCTTTACGGTCATAATGGGCCTTCTCTTCGGCGCGGCTTACGCGGGCCGAGTACTTGCCGTGAGCCAGGCCTGGACCGTGATTTTCCTACTGGGCGGGTCGACCACGGGGACATACCTGATCTTTTCAGCCCTAACGATGCTGGAGGGGACCCGGAGAATTCTCGTCCAGTCCCGCATGAAATCCCGAATCATTATTCTGGCTCTCGTGTTCGCGCCCATCCTGGCCGGCCTGTCGTATTGGATCCAGCAGGTTGGAAGCGTTGAAGCACTTCCCATCTTCCCCGGGTTCATCGCCGTGTTCTACGGATGGGTCCTTCTACAGGCCTACTTCATTGCCACCCCGGTTTCCAACCTGTTGGGGCAGGTTGAGAACCGTCTGGGCGTGGAGGGAGGTAGAAAGAAGGTAGTGAGCCTAATCGGACCCGCTGCCCTGTTCCTTCCAATTGTCCCACTCATATTCGGGGTCTGGGGCGTGGGATCATGGGCGAGTTCAAACTACCAGAATGTTCAAGGAGCAACCGACAAAATAGTAACTTGGACAATTCTCGTCACTGTCATCCTTCTGTTAACCTACTTCGTGACCCTTCGATGGAGCTGGAGCGCCATCAGAGGAACGTCGCCCCAAGCAGCAGTTTTCGTAGGTGGAACCTTTCTGGTTTTGTGGGGCTACCTCCTGTATCGAGCAGCGTCCATACTGATAGGGTACGTTACTCAGAATCAGGCGTCAAACCCGCTTCTAGACGCCGCACTCATATTCGTGTCGATCATGGGTGCGATGCAGACCTTTGCGAGGAAAACCCTCAATAAGGCTGATAGTCGCTGGGCGCAAACCCTGCCCTTTCTAGTCTTCGCCTTCGGTTCCGCGTACGCCGTGGCCCAATTCTACTTTCTCCTACAACTCTCAGTTACTAGGGTCGACCTTTCCATATTAGTTAACGCTACCGTCTTCGTAACCGGACTCCTACTGATGATGTTCCTGATACGAAGACACCTCGTATCCCTTGGGCCGGGTCCCCTCTCCCCCCAGCTCACCCAAGGTCAGACAATGAACCAGGCGTCAGTACTTGGCCGCTTGAAAAGCTCCTGGCTCCCTTGGAAGTGGAAGAGGAGGGAAGCTAAGTTGGAAGGACAAGGGAGAGTGGAGAAGGAAACTGTAGAACAGCTCGAAGAAGACGGTAAGGCTGAGAACAGACAAGTGAATAAAACGTGACAATCCCAATCAGCGCATAGGCAAGGGTGACGGTGGCGCTATGCTGTTGTGGTATGCATGAGTTCGGTTCTCGGCTCAGGGATCCTGGTTCTGAAGTGAATGCCTTTGCCTATAGCTCAAGAGCGAGACAAGATTTTAGGCCAGTTTCACCTGCTTCCCTTCAGCAGGCTTCAAGTCTGACAATCGAACGCCTACGAGCCGGATTCTTCTCTGGTCCCTCTCAAACTCTCGAAAGAGATGCTTGACATACTCCTCGACAACCCTCTTGTCATCAACGTAACCCGTGTGCGTCTTCTCCCTGGTGAAGGTGACGAAGTGTTCGAACCGGACCTTTATTCCAACAGTCCGAAACAGCAGACCCTCTTCGAGCAGCCTTTCATGCACCTCTTTGGTTAGGGCGTCAAGGGCCTCCCTGACCACTGCCTTGTTGCGTACGTCGTGCTCGAAGGTTTGTTCAACACTGATCGACTTCCTCAGGGGCCGTTCCTCGACTGGAGTCTCTTCGAGACCGTTGGCTATTGCCCAGAGCCAGACTCCGCCTTTGCCAAACCATCCTTTGAGTTTCTCGGCGGGGACCTTGGCCAACTGGCCAACTGTCTCCACTCCCATACCAGTGAGGAACGTGGCTGTCTTCTTCCCTACTCCGCTAATCCTGTCCACGGAGAGCGGCTCAAGAAACTGTTTAACCTCTTCAGACCGCACCATTGTTAGCCCATCGGGCTTGTTCATGTCAGAGGCCATTTTCGCAATCGACTTGTTCCGAGCGATTCCGACGCTGACGGTGAGCCCCTCACGGGTCTTCACCTCCACCTTCATCTTCAGGGCCAATTGTTTGGCCTCGTCGAAGCTTGAGCATCGCTGGCTAACGTCTAGGAATGCTTCGTCGATGCTCGTTTGCTCGAACATGTCGGCGAAGGTTCTAAGCAAATCCATCACCCTTTCCGACGTTTCTCCATAGAGTTCGAAATCCGGCTGAACATAGATTCCATCAGGAGGCGGGCATAGCCGGAAGGCTTGGGAGATTGGCATTCCCGAGCGGACCCCGAACTTCCGCGCTTCGTACGAACAGGAAGTTACCACACCGCGACCCTTGCCACCTTTAGGGTCCGCACCTACGATGAGGGGTTTGCCCGCAAGAGACGGATCCCGGCGAATCTCGCAGGACGGGTAGAAGGCGTCGAGGTCGCAATGGTAGATTATTCGTTGTCCGGTTGGCATACGACCCGGCATCTCCGCCTTCATTGGGTACGATCCCTTCTAGTTCTGGCGATTAACTCCTTCGCGCCTGAATAGTTTCACTGGTCTCAATAGGAAACGAGTAATAACCTATTACTGGATGGCTTGAGTGAAGGCTTCGAGCCTCTGTGAATCCTCTGGATAACAGGCCGAATCATGGGTACGCCAGACGGCTGAGAGACGAGTACGATCGCCAGTACGAGAGTGCCAGCCAGGCTCGAGCGAAAGGACTCGACCCCTCGCTACGGGTGGAGTCTGAGACGACCTACGACCTTGCGGACAGGGTTGAGAAGTCCGTTGGACCAGTCGGGGTTGCCGAGAGAATACGCGAACTACGGAAACAAATCTCGAGGGAAGAGACCGCCCTCAAGGTTAGCGAAGAGATTGTTCTCGGAAGATTCGGGCGGTTCGAGGAGGAGGATGCAGCAACCCAGGCGGTGCGGACTGCATTGGCGATTCTGGACGAAGCCGTAACCGTTGCCCCCATCCAGGGGATTCACAAGGTCAGAATCAAACACGGCCAGGGGCGACAGCGGCATCTAGCTATCTACTTTGCCGGGCCCATGCGAGCTGCAGGTGGAACCGAGATGGGGCTAACATTGATCGTCGGGGATCATATTCGACGTAAGCTCAACATTCCTGCCTACCAAGCCACAGAACAGGAGGCCAAGAGGTTCGTTGAAGAACTGAGACTCTACGAACGAATGGTAAACCGTTTCCAGTACCGAAACTCGGACGAGACTCTCCGTGAGGCAATCATGAAACTACCCGTCGAGCCCGATGGGGTCGAAACGGACCCGGTTGAGGTGGCGGTTAACCGGAATGTTCCCGGATTAGAGACGAACAGGGTCCGGGGAGGATCCCTCCGGGTCGTCAACGACGGCCTCCTAGGACGCTCCCAGAAAGTATCGCGAATTATTGAGAAGCTTGGACTTGAGGGCTGGGAATGGTTGCTCTCCGTGAAGACGCCGTCCTCTGACGATCAGGAGGCTAAGGAGTTCATGTTCATGGAAGACGTGGTAGGCGGCAGGCCCGTCTTCGCCTTTCCAGGCGAACGAGGGGGTTTCCGGATAAGGTACGGCCGGGCACGCAATACGGGCCTCTCATCGATTGGGCTTCACCCCAGCACCATGGAGATACTTGGAGGATTCCCGGCGATCGGGATTCAGATGAAGACGGAGCGGCCGGGAAAAGGGGGAATAGTTACCGCTGTCGATTCCATTGAACCTCCGATCGTGAAGCTGAAGGATGGTTCCATCGTCCGGGCCGATGACCCTAGAGAGGCCAAGTCTCTCAGGGAAAGCATTGCGAAGATTCTCTTCCTCGGTGATCTGTTGGTCGGTTACGGCGAGTTTCTCGAGAACAACAAGCCCCTGACCCCGTCCGGTTTCGTGGAGGAGTGGTGGGCCCAGATTCTTGAAGAGAAGATTAGACAGGGTGGCGAGTTCAAGCCTGTTCCCCCACTCTCAACGGAACGGCTCCGGGACCTGGTGGAGAATCCCCTTGTCTCAAAGCCTACTGCCCTCGAGGCCATAACGCTCTCCCAGAGCCTCAATGTTCCCTTGCACCCGTTGCACACGTTCTTCTGGGAAAATATTACTCTAGATGAGCTGCGTCACTTGAGGCAAGCTCTGGCGGAGCCGCTGGGGGAGCCGGAGGCCAGCTGCCTGGTTTTCACGAAGGATCAGATGTTGGAGTCGACGTTGGAAAGGCTCTGTGCTCCACACCGGGTCAAGGGTGGAAGTGTGCAGTTCGATGAGGAAGAGTCGCTTGTACTGAGGACCCTTCTAGGGTCCAATAAGCCGCTTCCAGAGAACGGAAACGTTTTGGAGGCGTTGAGCTTCCTCGCAGGGTTTCCTGTGATGAGGAAATCCCCGGCGTATGTCGGGGCTAGAATGGGTAGGCCTGAGAAGGCGAAGGAACGTGTTATGACTCCCCGGGTCCATGTTCTCTTCCCGGCCGGACAGATGGGTGGGCCGAGACGGGACGTGGTCGAAGCCTCCCGTAAATCCTTCTCCACCCTGGAGGTTGTGAACAGGTCCTGCCCAACATGTGGCGAGTGGCAGCCCCACCTCAAATGCCCAACTTGTGGAGTGGACACGGAGGCTGTCTCTGTGTGTCTCAGATGCGGCCAGCCTGCCAAGGATATCTGTCCAAACTGTCGGCTTCAAGCCCAGCGACCGCCCTTCCGCTCCCTCAACCTGGACCTGGAGAGAATTCTTGGTGAAGCCAGCAAGAAACTTGGGCTTCCGAAACCCGCTGAGATGATTAAAGGGGTCAAAGGACTGACCAACAAGGCAAGGTTTCCAGAGTCAATCGAGAAGGGGTTGCTGAGGGCCAAGTGGGACGTATCGGTCTTCAAGGATGGAACCCTCCGGTTCGATGCGACCAACGCCGTTCTCACCCATTTTCGCCCGGGCGAGATCGGGCTCTCGGTGGAGAAGGCGCGTGCCCTCGGGTACGATGTTGACTGGGAAGGCAAACCTCTGATTCTACCGGACCAGCTTTGTCTCATGGAGATTCAGGACCTGGTGGTCTCGGAGGGCTGTGGTGAGTACCTTGTCAAAGTGGCTGGTTTCTTGGACGACCTTCTCCAGCTTTACTATGGCCTGGAGAGAGTCTACCGTGTTAAGACTAGACAGGACCTTATCGGCCATCTGGTGGTTGGATTGTCGCCCCACACTTCGGTGGGTGTTGTGGGACGGATCGTGGGGTTCAGCAAGGCCAGCGTGTGTTACGCGCACCCCTTGTTCCATGCTGCTAAGAGGAGGGATTGTGACGGTGACGAGGATTCGGTGTCCTTGTTGATGGACGTGTTGTTGAACTTCTCCCGTGAGTACCTCCCAGACAGGATCGGAGGGTTGATGGATGCGCCCCTTTTGCTGGCGCCGCTGTTGAACCCGGTTGAAGTGGCCAGGCAGGCTTTCAACATAGAGGTGGAGAACAGGCTGCCACTCGAGTTCTATGACAGGAGCCTGGAGGCTGCTGACCCGAAGGATCTGGAGGAGATGATTCCGACGCTGAACAGAAGCCTCGCCTCACCTGACGGACACTGGAGGATAGGCTTCACCCATCCTACGGCGGACATTAACAGGGGGGTGTTGACGAGCGCGTACAAGGAGCTGCCCAGTATGTTTGACAAGGTGAATGCCCAGCTAGCACTGGCGGATATGACAGTGGCTGTTAGGGCTGAAGAGGTGGCACGAAAGGTCTTGTCGACCCATATTCTCCGCGACCTGGTCGGGAACCTGCGCACCTACACGTCGCAGCATGCTCGGTGCTTGAAGTGCGGCTTCAAGCCCCGCCGACCGCCTCTAGGGGGGAAGTGTATGAGGTGCGGTGGGAAGTTGGGAGCGACGGTTTTCAAGGCTGGAGTTGAAAAGTATCTCAAAGTTGCGACGGAGATGGTTCAGAGATACGATGTGGGATCCTATTACTCCCAACGCCTGGAACTGATCAAGGTGGAACTGTTGGAGACGTTCAGGCCTCCAGTTGAGGAGAAGGAGCAGCAGAAGCTTCTGGTCGGCGATTTTGCCTAGATGAGGCTTGCTTGAGCCCAGCATACCATCCACGAGCATTCCTGGCAGGAATGAGGAATGTGAACAGGGGACTCGTTTCTAGAACTAGAATTCTGGAGACGATGGAGCAAGGTAGAACGAGGATTTCTGAGATTAGCGAGAAGTCGAAGCTGGGCCCGGCCTGTGTAAGCTACCATCTCAAACTTATGCTTCACGGGAAGATCGTCCACGTGGTTCAAACTGGTAGGGAGGGCAGGTGGACCCTGACCAAGTATGGCCAGGAGAAACTGCCCACTTGACCCGGCGGGGAGAATCTGGGAGTCTGGAGGGACCACTGAAAATCTTCAGTGGAACCTTCTGAGTGTTCGTCGCGGAAGAGACTCGCCATCACATCCGCGATTTCGACCACATCGGCCGGGACGGCGATGACCCCGCGAGGGCTTTTACGACGAGATGCTGGATCTCTATCCGGACTGGGTCAATCCGGGCGCACTCTGGGATTCGGCGCGAGCTCAACGGTTGTTTCTAGACGGTTCCTGCTGTGCAATCGATTGGAATGGCGTGGGGCTTAATAATAACTGAGGGGAAGAGTCGGGTAATGTTGATCCTATTCACGGAAGAGGCGTAGCTATTCTGAAGACCAGTTTAGTGCAAAGCCACAAAAGGCGAAGGATGATAGGGCTAGAGGGACAGGGGGCGGCAAGGAATCGTACTCGACCAGGGTCGAAGACCAAGAAGGTAGGAAGGACGGAGGATTCGGTCCTGGGACCCGGCAAGAAAGCCCCTAACTTTTCTCTTAACAGCACACCGGACCAGAAAGTGTCCCTGAACGATTTCCGAGGACAACCCGTGATTCTTGCATTTTACCCTGCAGACTGGAGCCCTGTCTGCACCGACCAGTTGTCACTCTACGCAATGGTAATGCCAGAATTCAAGAAGTTCAACGCAGAGCTTCTCGCCATTTCCGTCGACAATATCTGGTCCCACCTTGCCTTCACAAAGGATCGCAAGCTCAACTTTCCGGTCCTGGCTGACTTTGAGCCGAAGGGCGAGGTTTCTCGAAAATATGGCGCCTTCAAGGAAAAGATCGGCGAGTCCGCTCGAGCACTCTTCGTGATCGATGGCAATGGGATAATCAGATGGAGCCATCTCTCCCCTGACGGAATCAACCCTGGGGCCGAGGGCATTCTATCAGCCTTAGAGAATATGAACAAAGCGCAAGTGAACGCTAAGAGCTGAACTCGGAATTGGGGACAACAACGGTCACACGAAAAGGAGAACCGAGAAAGACCTTGCTAGAACCGACACACAAGGGAACAGCGAGCAAGTATGAGGCTCCAAGGCTTGAAGTTCCGGTAACACCCGAACGAGACCACATAGAAGGTCCTGTGAATGCACTTCTCACCTTGGTCGAGTATGGCGACTATCAATGTCCTTACTGTGGTGCAGCATACCCCGAAGTGAAAAAAGTCCAGAAGGAACTTGGCTCTGAACTACGGTTCGTGTTTCGCAACTTCCCCTTAACAAACATGCACGAGTATGCTATGGAAGCGGCTGAAACAGCGGAGGCATCCGGAGCTCAGGGAAAGTTCTGGCCTATGCATGACTTTCTCTACGAGCACCAGGAAACCCTCGGCGATCCCAAAGTCGCCCTTGGCCATGCAAAGAGGCTCGCCTTGGACACGCAAAAGTTTGAGCGTGAGATAGGTCAGCACGTATATCAGAAACGGATCAAAGAAGACTTCATGGGTGGAGTAAGGAGCGGTGTCAACGGCACCCCAACATTCTATGTCAACGGGGTCAGACACGATGGAGAAGCAGCCGTCAAAGCTCTAATCGACGCCTTGAGACACGGCAAGCAGTAGCCTCTGACCTCATAGACTAAGCCAGCTGAACTGACCTCTTTCACACTCTCGATACTGTTAGCTTCCGCTTTCGCTATCATGTCGCATACGCCGTTCATACACAGTTCCATATACCGACCTCGGAAGCCCGGATATCGGGAGTCGCAAAGGTGCAGATCGGTGTCGACAGCTTCGCAGCAGCCATCTCAGACCCAGCCACGGGACTCACCCTCAGCCCAGTCGAGCGCATGCAGCATCTACTGGAAGATATGGAGCTCGCTGACCAAGTCGGCCTCGACGTTTTCGGCATCGGCGAACATCACCGGGCCGAGTTCCTCGACTCCGCCCCCGTCGTGATTCTGGCTGCAGCCGCCGCGCGCACAAGAAACATCCGCCTCACCAGCGCGGTCACCGTTCTCAGTGCCGCTGATCCTGTTCGCGTTTTCCAGGAATTCGCCACCCTCGACCTTATCTCCCATGGCCGTGCTGAGATCGTCGCCGGTCGCGGCTCATTCGTAGAGTCCTACCCCCTCTTCGGTCTTCGTCTCGAAGACTACGACTCGCTTTTCGAAGAAAAACTCGATCTCCTCCTCACCATCCGCGAGAACACGCACGTCCACTGGTCTGGCAAGCACCGCGCGTCACTCACTGGCCAAGCAGTCTACCCTCGTCCGCTGCAGGATCCGCTGCCCATATGGATCGGCGTGGGCGGCACCCCCACTTCCTTCGCCCGCGCTGGTGTGCTTGGACTTCCTCTGATGGTCGCTATCATCGGGGGCGAACCCGAGCGCTTCCTCCCTCTGATCAACCTCTACCGCGAGGCGGGCCGTCGCGCCGGTCACCCGGCCGAGAGACTCACCGTGGGTCTCCACTCCATCGGATTCCTGGCAGACACCACCAGACAAGCTGCGGACGACTTCTATCCGGGGTACGCATACACGTTCACTGAGATTGGCAAGGAACGCGGCTGGCCGCCGACAACCCGAGCCCAGTTCGACGCCCAGCGCGGACCCACAGGTGCGCTGTTGATCGGCGACGCTGAAACCGTTGCGGAAAAGATACTTTACGTGAATAAAGTCCTCGGGGGCATCTCTCGCATCACGTTCCAAATGGGAGTCTCGACACTTCCGCATCAGAAGATGTTGCGAGCCATCGAGATTCTGGGCACCCGGGTGGCGCCAATCGTCCGGAGAGAACTCGCCGCTCAAAAGACCTGAACTCTTGAGGGAGCATAGCGCACGTTAGTGGAATAGGGGCTTCAACTTTCTGCCTTTCAGGGAAAGGAATGTATCCTCCTCTTTCCTCAAGGTCGCCGGCCCCCAAGGTCACCGACCCGATAATGGATTCTAGTATCTGTTCCCGGACAGCCTCACCACTAGCTCAACTTCCGCCAAAACTAGAGAATCCGACTCAAGCCTAATCCGAAAATTGTTCCGGCAACAGTTCCAGACCAAATTCTCCGGCTGTCTTGGTATCTCACAGCTTCGATTTCCAAATCCTGCTTCTCTTAAGACTGTGATTAGTAGGCTCTAATCATGGGGTTTCTGTGACGGAATTTTGGAGATTACGACCGTCGAAGTCTTTCAGCAGACTCCTGCCGCTCCACAAACATTAAAACTTCTCGACACGAAGGGGCCTCAAACAATTCTGACAACCTGGTCAATTTATATAGCCTCGTCCTGTTTTGTAGTTTTACTATGCCAATGATTGACGTTTATACACCGGCAGACCTCTTCCCGGCTGGCACCGACGGTCGGCTTGGCAAGGATCTCACCATGGCCGTTCTACGCGCTGAAGGTGTGGCCGCCCCTGGTCCCTTCCACCTGAACAACACCGCCGCTTTCATCCACCGAATGGACCCGCACGCGGTTCACACCGCAGCCACCGACTCGGCCCGCACCGTGCGCGTTCAGGTAATCACGCCTCCAGCGGCGTTGACCCGCGAGGGTCAGAAGCAACTGGTCAAAGAGGTCACCGAGATTGTCACGAAGATCTCCGGCGATCCGACCCAAGCAGGTCGCACCTGGGTAATACTTACTGAGGCAGCAGAGGGCGGTTGGGGGCTCTCAGGCACAGCCTTCGGCCGTCAGGAGTTCGCAGCGCTCGCCGCCAAGGCGGCCGCGGCGCGCGCAAAGTAAGCGGACATTCAGCCCAGGCTCTCGGATTATTTTTTTCGCCATAGGCTATCGTTGCTCGTATGCTTTCTTCAAAGTCTCAATGTCAATCTTCTTCATCTTGAGCATCGCGGCCATAACCCTCCCAGCTTTCTTAGAATCCTTGTCCTGCAACATCTCGCCCAAAATAGTAGGATTGATCTGCCATGACAGACCAAATTTGTCTTTGAGCCAGCCGCATGCTCCTCCTTCTCCACCCTCAGTAAGTTTCTCCCAAAACTCGTCCACTTCCTTCTGTGTCTTGCAGTCCACGGAGAAAGATACGGCCTCTGTGAATTTGAATTGGGGCCCACCGTTTAACGCTACGAATTTCTGCCCATCGATTTGGAATTCCACGGTCATTACAGTTCCCGCCGGTCCCCTGTGGACCTCGTATCCCTCTTTTCCATAACGCGTGATTTTTCCAATCTTTGAATTCTTGAAAATGGACGTGTAAAATTTCGCGGCCTCCTCTGCCTCATCGTCGAACCAAAGGAAAGGCGTAATTGTCTGCATAAGAGACTCTGCCACCAGATTTTGTCTTAAACTCTTCTCCTTCTTCATGACATGTTGGTCTATCGAAGCACTATGGTGAAGGTTGGCTCGGAGTAATTCGCGTTAATCAGGCGCTGCACATTTTCGCTCCGGTCGTGTAGCCCGAGCTTTGATACCCTCTAGCAGCAAGTGGGAGTCTGATCCAAAGTTCGGTTCCCTTCTGAGGCGTCACTGTTTGGCGTGCAAATTCCGCCCCACGCAACGGTTCAAGCTAACCATGGAGGTAAACAAACTAGAACTGGCTGCCTGCATGTCTGACAAAGATGATCTATCCTTTCGGCTCGACTTCATACAGGAAGAGGGCATCCGTTGTCCTGGGCAGATCGAATCAGGTTCAGCGAAGGCGAAGCGCAATGAAAAAAAAGGGTTCCAGGGAGGTATTGAATAGTGTGTATCAACAACTTGCCGGCCAGGTTCCATAGAAGCTTAGCTAGCGGGGCGCTCTCCGGGGAAGAACTGCCTGTACGGAAGGAAAAGGCCTAGAAGACAAGCGCCGATGAACACTGCGGCCAGAACAATCACGAGAGTAGACCCGGTCAGTGCGTACATGTTGAGTTGAGCGGTCAGTATGCCGATCGGGTTGGACCATGAAAGATACCACGCCCACTTCGCACCCTTCCGATAGCTCGTGAACGAGACGGTCATTCCGAAGACCGCGAGCCCTACCCCTGAAATCCCGTCATCGACCAGAATCGTGGTTAGGTAGGTGGCGAACTTCGGGTCTGAGGCCAACAGCTGGCTCCATGTCATACCAGTAGAAGCTTGGATAGTGGTGAGCGCGCCAGGAGGGCAGCCCAAGCAGACGTCTTGTAAAGAGGGAACAAAGTCGCGAGCGGAGAGAACGAGGTGTATTGCCCATATGAGGAAGAGAATCAACCACGCATGTTTCTCGTAAGCCTTCGCAGGCCGGATGGTTTCCATGGGGATTCGGCCATGGTTAGCAGCCCTTAAGTTCCTTTGGACCGTGTCAACTCTCGCCCCAGAGTTTTCCCTCAAAACATTATTATGATGATGGTTTGAGAGGGGCGACGTAATGAAATTCCTGATATCCTTTAACCCTGCGGCCGAGACCAAGAACGAGTTTGAGAAGAACCCCGCACTTCAGAAGAGGCTGGGGGAGCATATGCAGAAGATAAAGCCCGTAGCTGGATGGTTCTCCTGGAGACATGGGTTCATCGTGGTGGAGGCGAATAGTTGGGAAGAAATTGGTAAGATTATTTCGCCCTTCAACCATGTGTTCAAAATGGATGTCAAAGTTGACCCCGCCATACCCTTCGAGGAATTCGGGAAAGCAGTTCAAATTGCCGGTGACGCTGTAAAAGGATACTAGCCTTCTTAGAGACCCGAATTCATTTCGGGCACCTCGCTAGTTAGCCTGTTTCAGCCGCTCATCATCCTGAGTATGCTCTGTCCTAGCGACGGTAGTGTCGTGGACCCTGACTTTCTTAAGTCAACGATTGGGCGCCATATTCCAAGACCGGGACTGAACGTTCTAAGGATAGAGGAATAATGTCAAACCCTATCAGGCAAGAGTACGCCCAGATACATGGAGGCTGAGTTAAGAGATGAGCGGGGCTGAGCTGGCACCTGTTGAGCCTGACCTGGTTGGAATATGGAAGAAGGACGTCTGGTTTTTCGGACTACGTATACCGTTCAGCCTAGAACTCGTCTCATGGACCACGACAGTGGCAGCTCTCGCTCCAGAGTTCCACCTCGACCGGTACTTGCTAACAATCCTGGCAGGATTCTTGGGGCTGATAGTAGGAGCCCACTACATTGACATAACCAGCAGCCAGGAAAAATATCTACCCTACTTCCCAAACATGAACCGGAAAGCCATCAGGGCAGTGGGCATCGTGGCCATTTTGCTCGGACTCGCAGTAGGAGTCTACATGTCCCTACAATACTCCCTCTGGTTCCTCGTGTTCGTCCTCTTAAGCGGATTCTTCGCCCTCCTCTATCCCATCGAGAAGCCTAGATGGCTCCACACCTACCCGGGCTTCGCAATAGGCTGGGGCTTCCTACCCGCACTCGCTAGCTACTACATCCAAGGCCTACGCGTCGACCTGGTAGGAATAGCCCTAGCCGTCTTCATAGCCATAACAGTCACAGAGATGCACCACATGGCCGTTTTATCGAACGAGAAGGAGTACAGCAAGGAGACGACTAAGAACGCCAGGTTTCTCCTCAAGCTTCACAGGGGAGCAGCCTACTCCATTGGCCTGATCCTTCTAATAGCCCGCCTATCTTGAGAAAGCACCTGAGTCGATGAAGAGCCGCAGTCCGCGATAGTCTTCGTTGTACATAAGAGAGGATAGAAAGGTCGATAGTCGAGGGTACTAGGGTTCTTGAAAGGCTTCCCTAAAACGGAACAGATATCGGTTACCGATGAAGAGATGCGACGCCTTTACCTCGATGGGAAATCTATCAGAAAGTATTGCATTCAATGTCATGGTCCCA
>Ga0137379_10002406_pt1 | contig 17420 bp, 17 predicted proteins | sample SagtaG_18_FD_104812 | JGI IMG/M metagenome (GOLD analysis project Ga0137379, IMG submission 104812) | Vadose zone soil microbial communities from Sagehorn Ranch, Mendocino, California, USA - Sage2_L_80_16 metaG | ecosystem: Environmental > Terrestrial > Soil > Vadose zone | place: USA...
GACCAGGTCCTCGACAAGCTGGGCAAGGCGGCGCTGGTCGACGTGCGCTCACCAAAGGAGTACTCAGGCGAGCTGCTCGCCCCGGAGAACCTCCCGCAGGAAGGCGCGCAGCGCGGCGGCCACATCCCGACCGCGGCGAGCATTCCCTGGGCCACGGCCGTCAACGCCGAGGACGGGACGTTCAAGAGCAACGACGAACTGAAGGAGATCTACGGCGGCAAGGGCGTCGTATCGAACAAGGAAGTTATCGCTTACTGCCGCATCGGTGAGCGGTCGGCTCACACCTGGTTTGTGCTGCACGAGCTGCTCGGCTACCCCGACGTGAAGAACTACGACGGTTCGTGGACCGAGTGGGGCAGCTCCATCCGAGTGCCCATCGAGAAATGAGCACACCGGCGACTCAAGTCGTCGACCATTCCGCGCTCAAGGTCAACCAGACCGGGATCATCGTGACGGTGCTCGTCGCGTTCGTAGGCGGCGCGCTGTTCCGGCCGCTGCTCGTGTTGATCCCGCTGCTCGCGGTCGTGCTGTTGGTCGGCACGTTCGCGCCGCGGCTGGCGCTGTTCAAGCAGTTTTACTTCAAGGTCCTCAAGCCGCGCGGCATCGTCAAGCCGCGACCGGTGCAGGACCGACCGGAGCCGCACAACTTCGCGCAGGGGCTGGGCGGCGTGTTCCTGGCCGTGGCGTCGGTGTTCCTGATCCCGCTGACGTTCCTCGGCCTCGCCCTCGCGCTGCTCGTGGCGGTGCTTGCGTTCGTCAACGTGGCATTCGGCTACTGCCTGGGCTGCCAGATCTTCTACCAGCTCGAGCGAAGGGGACTTTTGCGAGCGTGAGTGCGCAACTCTGGGCATTGGCGGTGGTGGGCGCTGTGGTGCTCGTCGCCGCCTGCCTGGAGACATTTCGATCTCGCCGGGCCCGACGGCTTGTGCTTGCGACCAGCCCCTCCGGCCCTACGGGCCACCTCCTCATGAATGGGGAGGAGACTCAGCCCTACATCCTTTATTTCACTGGCGACAGCTGCACCGTGTGCCGCACGCACCAGGAGCCGGCGCTGGCTCGGCTGGGCGATGTTCGGGTCGACAAGGTGGATGCGGTCGCGGAGCGCACGCTCGCCGATCGCTTCCGCGTCTACACGCTTCCAACTACTGTGGTCATGGCGGCGGACGGCCGGGCGCTGCACGTGAACTACGGCTACGCGCCGGCCCCCAAGCTCGAGCGCCAGCTCGCGGAGGCGCGAGGCACGAGCCTGAGGTCAGCCGCCACCGCGTAGCCTGAGTCGGTGGCGCGGCGACTCGCGATCCTTGTGTTCGCACTTTTGGTTGCGCTCGCGTGTGGTCAGCCGCAGGCCGGTGGAAGCGGTCAGCTGGTGCTCGGCGCGATCTATCCGCTGAGCGGGCCTCAGGCACCCGGAGGCAAGCAGGAGCTTGCCGGCGTGGAAGCCGCGCTGCGCGTCGCGCACGCAAACGTGAGGTTGCAGGTGATCGACGCCACGACCCCGCAAGCCGCATCGGCGGCGGTCGACACCCTGGTTCGCGACTACCACGTGCCGCTGATCCTGGGCACATACGGAAGCACGCTATCCGCCGCGGCGTCCTCTCGCGCCGAAGAGCTGAAGACCGTGTACTGGGAGACCGGTGCGGTCGCCGATCCGATCACCGCTCACCGGCATTACGTGTTTCGAACGGTGGCGACCGGCAGCTCGCTGGGCCGCATGGCCGTGACCTTCTCGCACGACGTCCTAGTGCCGGACTACAAGCTCACCACGCCGCGTGCTGTGGTCGTGCGTGTCAACGACATCTACGGGCAGTCGGTGGGGGGTGGTGAGCAGGACCTGGCGCAGGCGATGGGGATCAACGTCGTGGACCTGGTCGAGTACAACCCAAACGCCTACGACGCCAACGTGATCGCGGCACGCGTCGCCCAAGACCATCCCGATTTTCTGTGGGATGTGAGCTACCTCGATGACGGTGTGGCGATCTGGGACGCGGTCCTCAGCAACCACGTTCCTCTGAAGGGGGCGATCGGGACCAGCTCCGCCTTCTGCATGCCCGCTTTCAGCCGGCGGGTGGGCCCTGGATCCATCGGCGTCTATGCCGCCGACAAGCCCGACAGCGAGATTGCAGCCGCGGCCCTCTCGCCGGCCGGCCAGGCATTGCTTGCGCAGGCCAAGGCGGCCTATGGCGGGCCGATGGAGATTCCCGCCGTGGCTGGATTTGTGGGCGGATGGACGCTTTTCCGTGACGTGCTGCCCAATGCGGGCGGCGCGCTCTCGGCGGAATCGATTCGCGTCGCCGCCCTGAAAGTCGATGTCGCGGTGGGCGACAGCATCAACGGCGGCGGCGTGAAGTTCGCGGGGGCCGGCGCGCTCGACGAGGGTCAGAACACGCGCGCCGCGGCAGTCGTCGGGCAGTGGCAGGCGGTTGGAGTCATGAAGGTCGTGTATCCGCCCGCTTATCGAGATTAGTTCCCCTCCGCCGGCTTTGCCGGCACTTCCCCATGAATGGGGAGGACGGCTCCAACGGCTAGTCGAGGGCTCGCTGGACCAGCGTGATGTCCATCCAGCGGTCGAACTTGTGCGCGGCGTTCTTGATCGTGCCCACGACACCGAAGCCGTGCCGCGTGTACAGCGCCAGGCCGGCCCGGTTGTCGGTGGCGATGCTGGCCACTATGGTCAGGTAACCGAGGCCACGCGCTTCCTGAATCAACTCGTCAAGCATCGCGCCTCCGATGCCTTTCCCGTGGTGCACGGGGTCTACGTAGACCAGGCTCTCCACGACGTCGAAGCCGCGCTGCTTCCACGGCAGGAGGCGAGCCCATCCGATCACCCCAGTCTCATCGACCGAGACCAGAAGCTTGGAGCGCTTCCCGTGCATCTCCCACCACTCCTGCGCCTCCTCGGCGTCGAGCGGCTCGGAGTCTATCGTCGCGAAGGTCTGGTTGACGGCCCAGTTGTAGATGCCGACGATCGCCCTCAGGTCGTCTTTCGATGCGTCGCGGACGGAATATCCCTTGGCGTTATTCGTCTGGGCATTCGTTGTCTTGACCATCCCGACCATTATGCTTCCCGGCCGTGAAGCCTGAGATCAAGACGCCGCTGCCAGGGCCGAAAGCCGCCGAGCTCATCGCCCGCGACGCCAAGGCGATGTCGCCGAGCTTCACCCGCTCCTATCCCTTCGTCATGGAGCGAGGCCGGGGCTGCTGGGTCACCGACGTGGACGGCAACAGGTTCCTCGACTTCACCGCCGGCATCGCGGTCGTCACCACCGGCCACTCCCACCCGAAGGTGGTGGCCGCCATCAAGGAGCAGGCGGAACGCTTCATCCATATGTCGGGGACGGACTTCTACTACACGCCCGAGATCGAGCTCGCCGAGCGCCTGGAGAACAAGATCCTGCCGGGGACGCCGGCGCGCGTCTTCTTCACGAACTCAGGCGCCGAGGCGATCGAGGGCGCGATGAAGCTCGCGCGCTACGCGTCCGGGCGGCCGAGCTACATCGCGTTCATCGGAGCGTTTCACGGGCGGACCTTCGGCGCTCTCTCGTTGACGGCGTCGAAAGCGAGTCAGCGGCGGCGCTTCGCCCCGCTGCTTTCACAGGTGTTCCACGCGCCGTTCCCGACGGCATCTCGGGGCGTGACCACCGACCAGTCGATCGACCGGATCGAGGAGCTTTTCGCCACCGTCGCGCCGCCCGAAAGCGTGGCCGCCGTCTTTGTCGAGCCCATCCAGGGCGAGGGCGGCTACCTGGTTCCACCGGACGACTTCCTGCCGCGACTGCGGGAGCTGACCGCCAGGCACGGCATCCTTCTTGTCGCGGACGAGGTCCAATCGGGGATGGGCCGCACCGGCCACCTCCTGGCCGTCGAGCATTGGGGTGTCGAGCCGGACATCGTCTGCCTGGCTAAGGGGATTGCGTCAGGGCTGCCGCTCGGAGCGTTCATCGCGCGCGCGGAGCAGATGAGCTGGCCGCCCGGGTCTCACGGCAGTACTTTCGGCGGCAACCCGATCGCGTGCGCCGCGGGCCTGGTGACCCTCGACCTGCTCGAAGACGGATTGATGGAGAACGCGGCTCGGGTCGGCGCTGTGATGCAGGACGGTCTTCGCGAGATTGCGGCCACACACTCAGACGTGACGGACGTGCGCGGCATCGGCCTCATGCTGGCGCTCGAGCTTCGGACGCCTGAGCTGGCGGCGAAGCTGGTCCAGTCGGCGTTCGAGCGAGGCTTGCTCCTGCTCACCGCGGGATCGCGGGCGGTGCGGATCAGCCCGCCGCTCGTGCTGAATCCCGACGAAGCTGCGACCGGCCTGGAGATAATCGCCTCAGCCCTGGATTGAGTCCGCGACGGGCTGCATGGCCGTCGCGGCGGCACGGTCGTCGTTCGCCACGGTCTTCGAAGACTTCGCCCGCTGGTCGTCGATCACCTTGATCGTGGCGTTGACCTGGTCGACGAGCTGCGGCTTGTCGATATGAGCCAGCGCGGTGAAATCGGTGACGAATTTCTCTGTCAGCACCTGCTTCGCCCCAGACGTCCCGACGGCGTAGCCGAGAAGCGCGTTGTCCCTGACCGTCCAGATTTCCGTGAAGCGCGAGCCTGCGGCCGGCCCGATAGACGCAGCGAAGACGGCTGCCAACGCGGCGCCGTTGCCGGCCAGCGCTGAGGCACCCGCAGTTGACTCTGCTGTCCGTCCCGCAATCGCTGCATCCGTGGCCATCGTCGCGAGGTACGAATGCTCCTGCAGCAGGTTGCTCAGAGAAACGTGCACGTCGGCACCATGCGTGAACGGATCCCCAGGAAACTTGTCCGGGAATTTGAGCGCGATCTCGGTCGCCAACGCGTCGCCGAAGTGCGTGGTCTGCGCGTACGCGTGGTCTACGTGGACGTAGTAGTTTGCGTAGTCGCCGGCGAATACGTCGTCGATGAATGCCTTGTCGTCCTGGATCTGCTGGCGCATCAGGAGGGTCACCTGGTCGAGCGGCAGCCGGCTCATCGCGTTGACGAGTTGCGCGAATTGAGGTGCAAACGAGCCTGTCAGCGCGGACATCGCAGCAACCGCCTTGATGTCGTTGTGCGTCACCACGCCGATCGCGTAGTCGACCAGGAAAGCGTTTTGCGAGTTCCACACTTGCGCGAACTGCGCGGCCGTGGTGGTCCCGTAAGCACTGGCGATGAGACCGGACAGGTCGGCTGAGTTCGTCGCCAGCAACGTTGTGTACGACGCGTACTGATCGGAGTGGTTGACCGCCGCCGCCGACTCCTTGGCCACGATCATCGCGTGCTCGCTGAGCAGCAGGTCGAGGTGGGTTCGAAGGTCGCCGGCTTGCGTGTGCAGGGAAGGAGAAGCGAGTGGACTTGATGTTGCGGCGCCCTGACCCGTGCACGAAAGTAGGGCTGCGCCGAGCATGGCTAACGCGGCTCGTCTCAAACCGCCGCCATCCTACTGGCCGGGTACCATGTTTCGGCCTTGCTTCAGTGGCTGCTGGTCGACGGCTCGAGCATGTTTTTTCGGGCCTTTTACGCGATCCCTCAAACCATGCGTGGGCCTGACGGCACTCTCGTCAATGCGGTGCGTGGCACGCTGGACACGCTGGCGCGCTACGTCACCGATCGCAAGCCGCGCCACATCGCGTTTACGACCGATGAGGACTGGCGGCCCGCCTGGCGCGTCGACCTGATCCCGGGCTACAAGCAGCACCGGACGGCCGAGCCAATCCCTCCCGCGTTGATCCCGCAAGTGCCGATCATCATGAAGGCGCTCGAAGCGGTCGGCATCGATGTCGTCGGGCTCGAGGGCTATGAGGCGGAGGACATCGTCGCGTCGCTGGCCGCAAAGGTGAAGCCTCCGATCGAGATCGCAAGCGGCGACCGTGACCTGTTCAGCCTCATCCGCGATCGCGACATCATCGTCCTGTACCCGCAGAAGGGCGGAATGGCGGAGGTCGACGAAGAAGAGGTCACGCGGCGCTACTCGATCCCTGGCCGCGCCTATGCCGACTTCGCAATCTTGCGCGGTGACCCCTCGGACGGACTGCCCGGAATCGCCGGGGTCGGCGATAAGAAAGCGGCCGAGCTGGTGACCCGCTACGGGTCCGTGGCGGCCATGCTCGAGGCCGGCGTCTTTCGCACTGCAAACGCCGAATACCTGCAGAACGCGTTGCGCGTGGTGCCGCCTGTTGCGGACCTGCCCGTCGAAGTGCCGCCCGGCCGGCGCGACCGGTATCCCGAAGATCCCAAAGAGGTCGAGCTGCTGGGCAAGAAGTACGGCATCGGCAACAACCTGGAGCGATTGACAACGGCCCTCAATGCGATGCCAGCGCTTACCAAACGCTGACTTTTCGCCTGCAGTGATCTGACAGGGGCGCGCCACCGTATCCCTTGTCATGACGCTGACGTGGATTCGCCTGCGGCGCCGCCGGGCGAAGAGCTACATGATTTGGAGCCGTGGAAGTCGGGCTCTGCGCCTCATGCACTCAATCCAGGACCGTGAAAGGCAAACGCACCACGTTCTGGATGTGCCGCCGCTCGCTGACGGACCCGTCGTTCCCGCAGTATCCGCGGCTGCCGGTCCTCCAGTGCCGGGGCTACGACCCTAAGAAGCAGCCACCCGCATGAGGGCCATCGGCTGTCCCTGGGCCCCCTCAAACCGGTTCGCCACGCCACCCGACGCCATCGAGACCTCGGCGATGCTGCCCTTGTCGCTGACCGCGTAAAGCATGCTGCCGTCGGGACTCAAGCCCAGGCTCCAGATGTGCCACTCGCCAAGCGCCTGCATCCGCACCTTCAGGCTTGCGGTGTCCAGCCAGACGATGCCGGAGCTTCCCGCTGTGACCAGCGTCTTGCCGTCGGGGCTGATGACGGCGGTGGTGGCACCTATGCTCGCGGAGCTGCCCGTGCCGATTTTCGCGGTTCGGACGATCTGCGGTGAAAACTGGTTGCTGGTGTCGACTTCGGCAACGATCCCGGTCGCGCCGTTGACGGCGTAGAGGCGCGATCCGTCACGGTTCATCGCCAGCGACCACTGCATGTCAGCCTTGCCGTCGGAATATCCGCCCCCCGGCAGGTCGAGGCAGAAGGCGAACGGCCCATCCAGGCTCAGCGCATGAATGAACGGATTGTCGTTCTCGCGCACATACATGCTGAAGAGCATGTGACCGTCGGGCGACGGGACGCCTGAAAGTCGAAGGCCCGTCATCGCCTGGTTGCCATCGCTCTTGTCGACGACGATGTTGTCGTCGAGCGTGTTGCCGTTGATGTTGTACAGGCGAACGTAGTACTCCTTGCCGTTCAGGTACTGGATCAGGTAGAGACGAAGGCCGTCGTTGCTGACGGCGTCGAAGTGAAAATAACCGACGAGGTTCACGCGATCCGTGACCTTCGACGTGGCTGTATTGATCAGCAGCATGTGGGTCGCGGTCGGAACGCTGTTCGGCGAGCCCTCGTATGACTCGACCACCAGCCACCGTCCGTCCGGTGAGGTGCCCCCAGGCACTCCTGTGATCGTCGCCGGCGGCAGCTGAAAGACACCGGTGAGCTGCATGGTGTTCAGCGTCGTCCCCGTCTGGGGGTCGGTGTCGACCAGCGAGCCGCCCACGATCGAGTACAGGTGCTTCCAGTCCCCGGACGGCACGCCGAGCGGGAGGCTTCGCTCGGAAGCGTGGCTCCGGGTATCGATCACGGAAACAAGCGGTGACTTGTTCGAAGACACCGCCTCGTACAGCTTGTAGTCGGCCGTCACGGGCGGACCCCCGTGAGTCGGACCGCAACCGGCGGCCAGGATTCCCACAAAGACCAGCGCGCCTGCCATTCGCATGCTCTTCACCTCGCCTCCCATACACCGGAGGGAGGCGTGAGGTTCCTAGATGGAGCCGGCGATCTGCAAAGCCTGGGCTTTGCTCATGTCTCCTTCGATCCGGACGAGGGTCCCGTTGTGGTCGAAGATCAGAGTGTCCGTGGCCAGCCGCAATGCATCGTCCTGGAAGTTGCCGTTCGCATCGGTAAAGACAAAGTCGTGCGGGTGGCCCGAAATCCAGTAGCCTGCGTGGCCGCCGACACTCACCTGTTCGATGGTCGACTCAGGCCCGATCATCTTCTGGAAGTAGTTCTCATTGATCCGACCGCGCGCCTCCGTGACCAGGACGGCGACGCCGGTCTGCCCAGACACCTTGATCCCCGGACTTTGGCCATAGACCAGCGTCACCTCGCCCTGCGATGGACCAGTCGGCGGTTGCTTGAGATAGACCGCGTCGGGTCGGCCCAGCGCTGACGGGACCGCGATCTTCCAGCTCACCTGGCTTTGCGCTTCCTCAAGGGTCACCGCCGTGCCGAGGCCGAGGTTGGAACCGAGCTGCCCGGGTGGCCGGGGAGATGGGGTAGGCGGGTGCTGCACTCGATGGATCGTGGTGTGAACGTTCAGCCAGCCCGCGATCACATCGCGGGTCGGCGTGTAGGCGAGGAGGGTTGCGACGATGAGAACGGCTGCTGCCACGGCAAGTTGCCAGCGCGGCCAGCCCCTCCGTCCGGCTACGCCGGACACCTCCCCATGAATGGGGAGGAGCATCCGGAGATTCGGAGTGGGGGGCCAATCGATCGCACTCGCGAGACCGGTCAGCTGCTGCTCGAGGTCAGGCATTCGCCGTCTCCTCAACGCGCGCCCTGAGCCGAGCCAGCGCACGCGAGAGCCTCGATTTCACGGTGCCCTCCGCGATGCCGAGCGCGGCGGCGGTCTCCTCACCGCTGAGCTCCAGGAAATAGCGGCTCGCGATGACCATCCGGTCGTCATCGCCGAGCTCGTTGACAATGGCGAGCAGCCGCCGCCGCTCATCCGTCGCGAGGGCCACCGCCTCGGGGGATGGGGCCGCATCCCCCGGGCGGAAGCCTTCGCTCAATCGCAGCTCCAGCCGGTGGCGCCTTCCTGACGAGCGCACACGGTTGCGGGCCTCATTGGCCATGATGCGCAGCAGCCAGGGCCGGAAATCGGCGTCGGGTCGGAAGCGATCGAGCGCCCGATAAGCCTTGACGAAACCCTCCTGCGCTGCGTCCTCGGCGTCGGCGGCCGACCCGGTGATGACGTAGGCGGTGCGGAACGCGAGCTGCTGATATCGGTGCACAATCTCCTCATAGGCGGCCGAATCGCCGCGCACGGCGCGCGCGATCAAGACGGAATCGTCCGCTGGCCGGCCCTCCATCGGAACGCATCATGTACGCCCGCGGCGGCATCATGGTTCCCGTGCAACCGCGGGGGGCCTCCTTGGGTTTAGGTAGCTGATGGAGGCGACTGACCGTGTCTTCGAGCGCCTGGTGCGGGATCACCAGAACCGCATCTACGCCCTTGGCCTGGCGCTGACGGGCAACAGCCACGACGCCGAAGACGTCGCCCAAGACACCTTTGTCCGCGCGTATCGAGCGCTTGCCACGTACCCGCCCGAGCGCATCCGGGACCTGAAACAGAAAGCCTGGCTGCACCGTATCGCCGTCAACGTTGTGCGCAACCGCGTCCGTGGGGTTCGGCCGCGCCTGGTGGAGCTCAACGGCAGCGAACCAGACGCACGCAACGGACCGGAAGAGGACGTGCTCCGAAAGGCCGAGATCGACGAGCTGGCGGCTCGCGTGGCATGCCTACCGGCGCGATATCGCGAAGCGGTCGTCTTACGCCACGTTCAGGAGCTGTCTTACGCCGAGGTGGCGGACGCGCTCGGCCAGCCGGTGGGAACGGTCAAGGCGAACGTCCATCGCGGATTGAAATTGTTGAGAGGAGAGAACCATGGCGACCTTGATGATTGACCTGAAACGCCTGGGCGACGTGAAGGCGCCCGCGGGCTTTGCCGACCGGGTGCTCGCGCAAGTCGGGGTCACCGACTCGTATGCGAAGTTCGAGACCGTGCTGGGCCCTGTCTATGTGGCTTGGAACCGGCTTGGCGTGTCTGCTGCGCTGCGAAGCAAGTCGGCTGCGGAGTTCGAGGACTGGTTTCGGAACGACGTCGGGAGGCAGCTGGTGCATGTCAAGCCACCGCGGGACCTGGCAGCCAAGATCGAGGATCAGCTCGAAGGCAAGCGGCGCATGCGGTTCGACCTTCGCGGCCTCACGCCGTTCTCTCAGGCCGTGCTGCGCAAGACGCTGGAGATCCCGCGCGGCCAGGTGCGGCCGTATGGATGGATCGCGCGCGAGATCGGCCACCCGGCGGCGGTGCGCGGGGTCGGCACGGCGCTCGCCAACAATCCGATCCCCTACTTCATCCCGTGCCACCGGGTGATCCGCACCGACGGCGTCATCGGCAACTACGGCGGCGGAGGACCCGAGGTCAAGGCGAAGATCCTCACGCTTGAAGGCGTGCAGCTGAAACGTCTGCAGACGCTTGCGCGATCCGGGCTGCGATACGAGGGCGTGCGCAGCACCAAGATCTTCTGCTTTCCGACCTGCTACCACGGCCGCCGCGTGAGGGAGGAGAACTTCGTGTTCTTCCACGACGAGGCCGAGGCGCGCGCTGCCGGCTACCGGCCGTGCAAGGACTGCCGGCCGGCGGTCGCTTAATCGAGCGGCGCCACGCTCGCGGTCACCGGCGCGGCGCGCTGGTGCAGGCGGTGGGACCGGGACAGGCCGCCGTCGAAATTGATTGCCTTGCCGTTGTGATAGACGGCCGGTTGTGAGCCTCGGTGCGGTTTGTGTCCAAAGACGACGCGGCGGCTCTGCGTGAGCGCGAGCCAGCGCTCGAGGCGTGCGGGCTGGGTTTCAAAGATGTTGGCGCTGCTCAGCACCTGCCACAGGATGCCTTCGCCACCACCCGCGAGGAGGTCGCGGGTGCGGCGGTTGATCGCGTCGATCAGGTCTGAATCGATGGAGGGGACCAGGTCTAGATAAGCGTCGTTGCCGCAGTGCTGGGCGATCGTGCCGTCGGCAGGCTTCACCAAAGCCGGCATTTCGCGGATCCACTGCTGCAGGGGCTCGTCTTTGCGCAGCTCATCGAGGTCGTGGCGCTGGCCGCCGATGCTGATCCAGAAGCCGGCGCGCCCGGGATCCCGCAGCGCCCAGAGCATCGCGACCTCGTGATTGCCCAGCAGGACCTCGGTGTTGGGCCGGTCCCTCGCATAGCGAAGAGCTCCGACGCCGAACATCCCGTAGTCGACCAGGTCGCCCAGGAAGAGGGTGTGCCACTCAGCCGCCGGGTATGGCTTGAGTGCGGTGAAGAGGCGCTCGATGTCGCCGTGAACGTCGCCGACGATCAGGACAGGCAGATCGTCCGCAGCCATTCCTCTCCGGCGCCTTCGACGCGGCGGACGGCGCGTGTGTAAGAACCGATGGTCTGAAGCTCGGTCCGGTGGGCCCGCCTGCGCAGGGTGTTGCCGAAAACCGTCTGAGCTTCGCCCAGCCTGAAAGGGACGGCGCGGCGGAAAAGCCGCGTGGTCGGGGTTCCTTTGAAGACCCAGAACTCCTCCCAGGTGCCGGTGGCGCGGGCTCTCCGGACATGCGCGTTGGCGTCCCACCATCCGGGTCCTGGGTCTCGGCTTACATCCTCCAGCGAGTCCTCGATCTCCAGGCACCCGACCAGGTGAAACCCGGCAGCTTGGTCTTTGGGCTGCAGACGGGCCAGAAAAGCGATCAGGTCCCCGACTCGTGCGCGGCGCAGGCTGAACGCGCGACCTGCGCGGCGGCAGTTGTCGCCGTACGTCGGCTGAGGCGTGTCGAGGTCGGGATCCAGGTGGACGGCGCGGGTGCCCCAGCTCGGTGGCGCGTACGTGCCCTTGTCCGCAAGGTCGGCGAGCCGCAGCATGGGCGGCCGCCAGGGGTGTCGTTCTGGAATGGGCAGGAGCTCGAAAGTGCCGTCGTCGAAAAGGGGAGAGTGGGCGGCGTGGGCCGAATTGACCCCAACGTTGGCCAGGAAGACAGCCACGAAATCGATCCTAACGGCGGCCCGGAAGGGGTTGGGTAGAATTCCAAAGGCGCATAGGGGCGTAGCTCAGTCTGGTCAGAGCATCGGTCTCCAAAACCGAGGGCCGAGGGTTCGAATCCTTCCGCCCCTGCAACATTTTTGGCCGTCGTTTGTATTCAGGATCGCCTGTTTTTGGCCGGCTCAGGGCACCACTCCGCACAGTGAGTAAATCCAGCGGTATAGCCAACAGAGCTGACGACGCCGCTGGCTCGTACGATCAGCACCTCAGGCCGTTAAGGTCGGCCACCCGCTCGCCCCATCGACAACGAGGTGTGAAATGCTCGGGTCAGGTGTGAAGCGTCGCGTCGTCAATCCGTTTCAGAAGTTGGTGCTCAACCCCCTCGTCAAGGCCGCCTTCGAGTTGGGAATCCCGCCTCCCGGCGACGCCCTCCTCGAGACGATCGGGCGCCGCTCGGGGCAGGCGCGCGGTCAACGCCCGTCTGCGACGGCCTGGAGGGCGACACGTCCTGGGTAATCGCCCAACACGGACGCATGGCCGACTACGTAAGAAACCTTGAGGCCAACCTACGTGTGCGGGTCAGAGTCAGTGGAGAGTCGGGCGCCGGGTGGCGCGCTGGCACTGCGCACATCCTGGACCACGACGATCTGCGCGAGCGTCAGCGGATCGCTCGTTGGACCAACCTGGCACGCGGACTCTGCGTCAGCGCCTCGGAAGTGATGGGGACCGATTTCTTGACGATCCGTATCGATCTCGACCCGCCCGCCTCGAAAAGGAAGCGTGCCTCACGAGTCGCCCGATCATGAATCGCCAACAGAAACTACTGCAGAACTACTGCAGTACGACACCGGTTGTGCGGCATTAACTACGCCAACACGCCGAACTCTGAGTTCAGAACTTGGTCGGGGGCCCGGGATTTGCCTTGCCGAGGTCGCCAAGGCAGCGATTGTGGTGGAGGGGGACTACCTCGACCTGTTTCTTGGACCACGATCCCCGCACGGAGGTCCGCCGTGGCCGCAAATGAAGTCCCCTGCGGCTCGGTCAACTGCAGTAATGGCCCTCGTTGGAGCGCCAGCACCAAATCGAGTAAATCCTTATATCTGTGGGCGCGCGTGCGGTTTTAATTGGTCTCATGGTCCAGTGGCAATGGCTGCCATGAGGGGGCGAGCTGTCGGCCGCCTGGATGAACGGCGTGCTGATCGCTGCCGTCGGCCTTCATGACGTAGACGACACGGGCCGCCGGTGGCATGTCACGGCTGGTGACAAACGCGATCATCGTTCCGTCGGGTGACCAGCGGGGGGCGAAGTTGACTGCCTCGTGGCTGGTCAGCTGCGTAGCGCCCGACCCGTCGCTGTCCATCACAAAAATGTCGGGGCCACCTGTTGCGTCGACGCTCGAGAAGGCGATCTTCGTCCCGTCGGGACTCCAATCGGGAACCTGTGTCTTGGGAAACGGATCAGTCGTCAGCTCCAGCGGATTCGTGCCGTCCGAATTCATCACCCATACCTGCGTCAGACCGGTGCGATCACTTTCGAAGGCGATCCTTGCGCCATCGGGCGACCAGACGGCGAAAGTGCTGTTGCTCGAGTCGTCAGTTAGCCGGATCAGGCCCGAACCGTCCGTCCCGATCACGAAAATGGCCGCCTTGCTGTCACCGGGGAGGTTACCGCTAAAGGCGATGCGGGTACCGTCTGGCGAGTAGTTAGGGAAGGTCATGAACCCACCGATATGGGTCACCTGATGCTGATCTTTGCCGTTGGCGTCCATGGCCCAGATCTCATCGATACCCGGCGCAGTTCCAGCGCACCAGGCAATGGATCGTCCGTTCGGAGAGTAGTCCGCACACGCGTTAAAGCCCGGGATGTCCGTCAACTGGGAAAGATCGTGCCCGTTCGGCAGCACGGAGAAGATCTCCACGTTCCCGCCTACGAACATGCCGAACGCGAGCCGGCCATTGACGCCGGGGTAGGTCGCACTCACAGGAGCAGTGCTCGCCAACAACGCAACGAGCAGGAACGCGATGGTGGCCACTCCGGTGATCAGATGTCGCTTCTGCACTCTTCATCCTCCTTGTCAACAGATGCGTCATACGAGAGGAGCGGGATACATTTACGGCGATCTTCGAAGGGTGCTCTCATCAATTTCGATGCCTCCAAGCCTTTAGTCGTCAGGATCCGTCCAGCGACTCAAGGGGATCTGGGAGGTCACGACACCGTTGAGCGCAATTGCGGTTTCATCGCAGGCTATGGCAACAAGACGTACGTGCTGAGGAACGACCGTGCGGAGGGCGTGTCCAGCCGGTAGTTGACGTCGAGCGCGGTGCAGTATTGGTCGCCATCGACCGTGATGCTCACGAGCATGTTCGAGCCACCGAGAAACTGGGGGCCGCCGGAGTCGAAAAGGCAGGTGCCGCCGTTGCCGGTCGCCTGGTTCTCCGAGAGGCGCAGATATGCGTTCTCCAGCGACATGAAGCTGGAGGCGGAGTCCGCGCGTAGCCCCGAAAACTCGGGTTCGGGAGGCCCGCCACCCTGTGAGAAGCCACTCGCCCCGTAGCCGACGTTTGTGAACACGGCATCGTGCAGCCCGTTCTTCGAAGCGAGCTGGTCCAGGAGTCCGGCGGGCGGCAGTGACGCGGGGGTGATTCCGGTCAAAGGCGAACCGAGGAGGATCACAGCGATGTCGTGGCTGTCGAGCCCCGCGTCCTTCCGGCCGGGGTTGGGCTGGAACTCGGGGTCGGCGACAAAGGTCCCCGCGTGCAGGTCACCGGCCGGGATGGTGTTGGGGTCAGACAAGGTGGGGTTGAAGTAGACCCAGAGACCTGTCGGCTGCAGGAACGACAGGTCGCAGTGCGCAGCGAGCAGGAACACTGTCGGCGAGAGCAACGTGCCGCTGCAGCCGTAGTGGCGTCCGCCGTGGAACTCGGCCACGACGACCCCGACTTGGGGGTGGGCGTTGCCATCGGGAACCCCATTCGTGATCGCACCCACCGGCATGGCTGAAAACAAGCACGCGATCGCCGCGGCGGCGAGGCCCAAGAGTCGTCTCATTGCAGTCTCTCCCTTCGCATGATGGGATCGACCCTAGGCCGCTGCATTCACCGGATCAATCGGGATTTACCCTGAACGTTGTCTCTGCGAGAGCGCGACTGCAAGCTCCGTTCGCGACTTCACGCTCATCTTGCGGAAGACGTGGGCCAGATGCGTCTCGATCGTCTTGGGGCTCAAGAAGAGATTGGTCGCGATCTCCCGGTTGCGCAGGCCCTGCGCCACGAGGGAGGCGACCTGGAACTCCTGAGGACTGAGTGCATCACCGACCGGTCGCCGGGGCCGATCCCCGAGCAGGGCCAGTTCGTCACTCGCCCGCTCAGCGAATATCACCGCGCCCGCAGCTTCAAAGCCGGCAAGCGCCTCTCGCAGCTGATGGCGGGCATCCCTCTGGCGCTTGGCGCGGCGCAACCGCTCGCCGAGGCACAGTCGCGTCCGGGCTTCCTCGAACGGGTTCCCGGCGCGAGCGTGCCAAAAGAGCGCCTTTGCGAACACCTCGTCCACGCTGGCGTCGGCAACTAGCAACCCGCGGCAACGAGCCGCCGCGGCTATAGCGATCGCTCGCCCCCTTCGATCTGCCTGGTCCTCGAGCGCCGCAAGGTGCCGTTCAGCTTCCGCGCGGCGTCCGCTGCGCACCTGCGCCTCGACCAGGTTGGCGAGGAATGGACGCGGACCGGTAGCGTCATCAATGCGCCCCCGCCAGGTCTGCCGCACCGAATCGAGAACCGCACTGGCCTGCTCCGCCCTACCCAGACTGAGCTCTAGGAGGCCAAGCCCCGACCGGTCGAAAAGCGCGTTCGGCCCGGAAACGCCGAGGAACTCTTCACCCTGGGCAATGTGGGCCCGGCATTCCTCTTCGTTTCCCTTCATCGCCTCGACCCAGGCGAGCGTACCGAGCATATGGAGTGTCTCGTGGCCGTCTTCGAGTGAGCGCGCGAGAGCGAGCCCCTCTGACGCGGCTGCCTCAGACGCGGCGAGCATGCCTGCACGCGCCTCGAGCATGGCCAAGAGCTCGAGCCCAGCGGGCAGCACGGCGAGGTCACTTCGCTGACGCGCGTGCTCAAGGCCCGAAAGGGCCATCGCGCGGGCACGGTCATTCTCGTGAACCATGAAGAGCGCTTCAGCGATCTCGAGCTCCAGCATCGGATCGCCCTCGGGCAAGGGCTGTTCGACCACTGCAGTGGCATGCAGGTGGAGCTGCTCCGCCTCTAGATATTCTCCAATTCCAGCAAGAGCGTCCCCGTAGCGCAGTGCAAGATGCACCTCCGTGCGACCACCTCGCGGCCAGTCGAGGCCCCACGCCCTAGTCATCACGTCATGGGCTCGCTGTTGCTGCCCCGCCGCCCACCACAGCTCGACTGACTCCGCATACAGATTCACGGCCAGACCAGGATCGGTGTCTTCGATCGTGGAGGCTGCCGACACCAAGCGCTCGGCTGCCGCGGCACCAGCTCCGCGATTCCATCCCTCGACCAGCGCGATCACCCGCTGTGCTTGCGCCGCCACCACCGGATCGTCGGTGAGCTCGAAGGCTCGGTTGGCGAGGGCCAGCGCCGAGTCGGCGCGGCCCGCCATCCGGGTGGCGTCGGCTGCAGCCACCATCCGCTCCGCCCGGCGCCGTGGATCGGGTGTGAGGCGGGCCGCGCATTCCAGCCTGGGAGCACTGGCGGCGGAGCTCGCCGCTGCGACCAGGGTTCCGCTCGCGAAGAGCTCAGCCGCGAGATCCTCGTCCGGGGCTTCGGCTCCAAGCGCCAGGTGCCAGATCCGAATATCGTGCTGCGGCGTGCCCTCAAGAGCGGCCGCCTGCGCCCGATGCGCTCGCCGCCGAACCTCCGGCGCCGCGCTCTCATACGCTGCGGATCGAGCCAGCGGATGGCGGAATCCGAACCGCCCACCAGCAATCACCAACAGCCCCGCATGCTCTGCCGGCTCTAACGCTGAAACGTCCAAGCCGAGTGCAGAGACTACCGCAGCAAGCAGCCCGATGTCGTCGGCCTCGGTCACAGACACACCCACAAGTGCCAGCTGGGTTTCGACAGGCAATGCACGGATGCGCTCGGCGAAGATATGAGCCGCGGCATGCCCACCTCGTAGAGGCTTCGGGAGCGGACCACGTCCCGTGCGCTGTGCTTGGTCGAGTAGCCCTGGAAGCTCCAGCAACGCCAGGGGATTCCCGCCGGTTGCCTCGGCAAGCCGGACCTGGACGGCGACGTCCAGATCGGGGTCAACCTCACTCAACAGCTGCGCCGCTGCCTTTGGATCGAGCCCGCTGAGATGCAGCTCCTCGATGCCCTCTAGTCGGGGAGCGGCCTCATCGTCCCTGACCGCGAACAGTATCCCGACCGCGTCTTGCCCCAGGCGCCTCGTCGCGAAAAGGAGCGCCTGGAGAGATGCTTGGTCAAGCCACTGCACGTCATCGAGGAGGAGCAGAAGCGGGCGGTGCTCCGCCATCAGGGCAAGGAAAGCGAGCGTCGCCGCGTAGACATGGAAGCGCC